>Ga0209526_10000423_pt1 | contig 27280 bp, 24 predicted proteins | sample JacPinW_OM2H0_M1_FD_188566 | JGI IMG/M metagenome (GOLD analysis project Ga0209526, IMG submission 188566) | Forest soil microbial communities from Algoma, Ontario, Canada - Jack Pine, Ontario site 1_JW_OM2H0_M1 (SPAdes) (version 2) | ecosystem: Environmental > Terrestrial > Soil > Boreal... | reverse complement strand
CCCCCGCCACGAGCCGCCCGCGGGTGATCATCTGGGAAGCCGGGCATGGCCGATCCTGCTGACGCCGGCCCTGCCGGGACCGGCCCGCGGCGGCGCCGGCGGTGGACGCGGGCGCTGGCTGAGACGGCCATCACGATTCTCGTGGCGGTGCTGCTGGTCGGCCTGGTGCGGGCGTTCGCGTTCCAGACCTTCTGGATACCCACATCGTCCATGGTGCCGACGCTCGGCGTGTACGACCGGATCCTGGTCCAGAAGGCGTTCTTCACCTGGCATGACGTACGCGAGGGCGACATCGTGGTGTTCAGCCACCCGCCGCTCGACCACTGCGGCGGGCCGCAGGAAGGCGACCTGGTCAAGCGCGTCATCGCGCTGCCGGGGCAGACGATCTACTCGTCGGGCACCAGCATCTACGTGAACGGGCGGCTGCTCGCCGAACCCTACCTGCCGCACAACGACCCGCTCGGGCCGCCGATACCGGAAGCCAGCAGCCAGCACCCCTACCGGGTGCCGCCCGGCGAGTTCTACCTGCTGGGCGACAACCGGGCGATCTCATGCGACAGCCGCTACTGGGGGCCGGTCAAGGGCTCGAGCATCGTCGGCAAGGTGGTGCTGGTGTGGTGGCACGACGACCACCCCGACCTCCGCAGGTCCTGATCCTGGCCGCAGTTACCGCATCTCCTAGCTCGTGCGGGCATCTGACCCCCGACATCTGGCGGCACCGGCCGCACCGGCAGTTCAGAAGTGATCGCCCGGTAGCCGGCTTCCGGGCGAACCACCCGTTTGCAGGGGCCACGCTGGAGTGAGCCGTGTCGAGAACATGGCCCATACGACTTTCCCCATGTCGCTTGGTGCGGTGTAGCCCCACCTGTCGCTGAGCCCGCAGATGATGTGTAGTCCGCGGCCGGTCTCGGCGAGGGAACCCGGCGTTTTGGGTACCGGAGCCACCTCACTTGGGTCGGCGACCGCACACAGCACGCAGGGTCCAGGCTGGAGCAGACCGAGCCGGATCGGCCATCGAGGCCGGGTGTCGCCGGAACCTGGCCGGGCGTGCTGCAACGCGTTGGTCAGCAGCTCAGATACCACGACCGCAATGTCTTCGCTGCGTTCTGTCACACCCCACCGCTGCAAGGTGGCGATGGTGAAGTCTCGCGCTGCCCGGACCGATCCGGCATCCACGCCGGGGGTGCGCGTGGCGATCCGCGGCAAGCAGCTCCAGCCCTTCGGGGCGGGATCTGGCGATAGCGGCCAATTCCCGCTGGCCAGGTCGGCCATCTCCGCCGCCCGGGTTAGCCAGTGGCGGCCGGTGCTGCCCGCCAGGCGTGATGGGTGTGCCATGGCTGTCCGATCAATCCCGTTGCCGGCCGGCCGGGCTGTCGGAAGTGCGATCGTTGCGCATGGCCGCGGCCATCAAGGAGGCCCTGGTGATCGCCGTGTCCCGGTCCCACAGCACAACCGGGTGGGACGCCCGGAAGCCGGGGCCGCTCTGCTGGCATTTGGGGCAAGCCAGCCGGCCGAGGGCGTCTATACGCCAGTCGGCCGAGATCGCGCGGGCGCGGATGTCTGCCTCGCCGAGCGCTGCGGGATCGGTGTGGTGCGAGATGCAGGAACCCATCTCGCACCACGCGATCGGTATCCGTAGCTGGTCGCCGATCGCCGCCCGCTCCGTGATCTCGGCGCCGGCACTGGCCTTAACGCCGGCACTGGCTTCAACGCCGGCACTGGCCTCAACGCTCGCATTGAGCCTGTTCGCAGGCCGAGCGACGGCGGCGGTTTCAGATTTGGGGCCGCCATCGCCTGTCGGCTCAGCACGGCTGTCGTCGCGCAGCTTCGCGATCCAGTCGTTCATCGCAAGCCAGTCGTTCATCTCGGGCATGCTGACGTCGTCTCGACGGATGTTGATCTTCACGTGCAGACCTCCAGTTCAGCCCGAGGTGAGCTACCGTGACCTGCCCCAGGGAACAGTCACGTGCGCCGGGATAATGCGCCGGACAACCGACTGCGCGTCCCGAGCGTGCCAAGGCGCCGGTGGTGCCAGCGCAGCCGGCCGCCGCCATGCCAGGCCGCTGATCATCTCCCAGCACGGGGGAAACGCAACCAGCCGTTAGACAGCGCCTGGTTCCCCCTGTGCGTGTACGCCATCGTGACGCTTCTCCTCCCCTGCAAAGCGTCCGGGCTCACCGTCTGGGCTCTCGAACTCCAAAATCTCGCCTTCGAATCACAGCTAGATAAACATACGGTAAACGTTCAGCTTCTTATGAGCTATTGCAACGATTGCATGTGGACGCTTTCAAGTTTACGCCCGTACACAGGGAGTGGATAGCGTTCTCCCAGGTAACGGCCCCGCCGTAGGCGCGGCCGCCCGGGAATCTCCAGCATTATCCCCACGTTGTACACAGATTCATTGGACGTTTGCACAAGTCATCCACAGGTTTACGCACAGAGACCTGGCTTGCCGAGCACCGGCGGAGAAATTGCCTGCCCAGACAATAAGACGCCGCCAACATGGGCGGAGTAAAGTGACCGGCCGCGACGGTGCGTGGTGACGTGAGCCTGGCCGTCAGGCTGCAACTTCCCGCGCACCCGGGCGTGCCACCCGCAGTTGGTGCCGCGGCCTGGCTCCCAGCAGGCGAACTCGCCGGCGAGCGCCGCGGTTCACCGCGGCTTCGCCGCATCAGCAAGCACCATGCCGACCTCGAGACGGTATTCCTTGCGACGTCCCGAACACGGCATGTCTGGGCTACCTCGAGGCCTCTCCGCGGCGCGGCACCGCCCGGCCATCCAGGCGCGGCCACCCTTGGTCAGACCTACGATCTCCAAGCGCCGCACTCCTGCGCGAATTATTGGAACGCAGAAGTCGGCCTTGACAAGAAGCTCGACTCGCCGACGGGCCACGACAACGATTGCCTCACTCCTGCTGGCCTTATCTCGGGCATGGCATTGTCTCGACCGGCAACCCGCTGACATCGAATCCGGTACGTTCTCTGAAAAGCCATTCTTGGAAAGCTGAGCCGCCGGAATTGCTGACGATTTGTGAATCGCATCGCCTGGCCCCGACACTGGCCGCACCAGCCTGGCCGCTCCAGCCGGGCAGGAACGCAAGAAACTGGCAGAGAATGGGCCAAGGACTCGAACGCACGATCGTGGGCGGGGTCCCGATGAGGATGTTCGGTGCGGTCGGCGACTCGTTCTCACTGAGATTGAAGGTCTTCGATGGGCGCCTGCCGGGCATGCGCCATCGTGCCGCGGGCCTCAATCAGGCCGTCCGGTAGGCCTCCGCCGGCTGCGGAACCCGCGGAAGGGCCGTTCAGGGCTTCTGACCGGAGAGTCAGGTTGCCCGGGGCGCGTTGTGCCCTTGGGCGGCACGGTGGTGAGCACCTCGGTCACGTAGGCGTCGATCGTCTGCTGGCCGGTCGCGGCGGCTGTTGATACCCGGTGATGGCCGTCGTTCACGAAATGCTGGTCGCCCACGCGGTACACCTCGATCGGCGGGATTGCCTCACCGCGCCGCTGTGCCAGCGCCAGCTGTTCCCAGCGCGATCGCACCCGGTTGGAGGTAGGCCGGAAGTGCCGGTCGAAGTCGCGCCGCGAGTCGACCGTGCCGACGATCGTGTCTAGCCGTATCGTCTGCAGGCCCAGATGCCGCTCGCCGCGCCTGCCGAGCGCACCGAGGACCTCGTCGAGCGGCAGGATGCGGTCGCTGCCATGGGGCCGGCGGCGCAGGCGGTGCGTCAGGGTGGCCAGAACCTGCTGCCTCCTGGCCCGCAGAAAGTCGTTCTCGACGTCTGCCCGTGGGAATCCGGTATCTAGCATTGGGGCACCTTCGGTTTCTGTGACTTGGGCTCCGGGGTCAGCTGACCGCTCCCAGGGCGGCGCTGACGGTGGCGATGATCGCCCCGCCGAGCGTGATGGAGATGAACGAGCGGAGGAAGCCGGTGCCGAAAAAGCGCCAGCGGATCCAGGCCAGTGTCAGGAGCTCGAACGCGATCGTCGCGAGGGCGAGTAGCAGCGCGGCGCGGTACTGGGGGATGAGGAACGGCAGCGTGTGCAGGACGCCGCCCAGGAACGTGCCGGCGCCGGTGATCGAGCCGCGCAGGTAGGGGTTGCCGCGCCCGGTCAGGTCGCCGGTGTCGGAGAGCCCTTCCGAGAAGGCCATGCTGACCCCGGCGCCGATCGCCGTGGCCAGCCCGGCGAGGAACGCGTAGCGCGGCTGGTGCGTGGCGAATGCGACAGCGAAGATCGGTGCGAGCGTCGACAGTGAGCCATCGATCAGGCCGGTCATCGCCGGCTGTGCGCGCTGGAGCAGGAACGACCGCTCATCCCGCTGCCTGTGCGCGTGTGCCGTGGTGAGCATGCTCATGGCAGGCTCCTTCCGTGATCGAAACTAAACTGCTAGTTTCGTATACGCCTTAGCGCCCGGAACTATTCCCGGATGTGGTGGTTGCCCAGGTGCGCAGGCCTGGCCGCGCTTGTATTATGGAAACTGATAGTCTAGTTTTGTCAGAGGCGAAGCTCGGCCTGAGCGTGCTGGGCCGAGCATCCGCGGATCAACGGAGGAGTCATGTATGAGCCGCAGCTCTGGCGCGGCACACCGCGCGAGGTCGCCGGGCCGGCGATGCCCGGCAACTCGGCCGCGGGCACTGGCCAGAACGCCCCATGAACCGCGATGTGACTACTGCCGCGCCGCAGCGCGGGCGGCCCCGTAGCGTGAAGGCGCACCAGGCAATCCTGGAAGCATCGGCAGAACTCCTCCTGGAGAAAGGCCTTGCGGCCGTGAGCATGGACGCGGTCGCCGCGCGGGCCGGAGTCAGCAAGGCCACGATCTACCGTTGGTGGCCCACCAAAGAGACCCTCGCGCTGGACACCCTCTACAACGAATGGGCTGCCGTCCCCCCGCCCCGGGACACCGGATCACTACGCGGCGACCTGCTCAGCCTCCTCCGCCCCTGGGCCCGGCTCGCCAGCAGGCGACCCTACGGGCGCGTGATCGCCGCCCTGGTCACCGAAGCCCAGACCGACCCGGCGTTCGCCCGCCAATACCGCGCGCGCTTCGTGGAACCACGCCGTGACCAGGCACGCGCGATCTTCCGCCGCGCGATCGAACGCGGCGAGATCCCCGCCAACACCAAAATCGAGGTCGCGCTCGACCTCCTCTACGGCCCGATCTACCACCGGCTTCTCCACGGTCATGCCCCACTCAACGACCGGTTCGTCCACGACGTCATCGACACTGTCCTCGACGGCATCGGGCCAGTCCCGGCCGCCGATAAAGACCGGCTTCATCTATGACCGATCGCAGACGCGCTCGGAACTACTGAACCGCAGCCCCAACCGCGCCGCCGCAGACGGTCAATGATGGCTGGATGAGCGATGGGCGGGTTCTCGGAGTAGATGCGTGCCGGGCCGGCTGGATCGGCGTCGTCCTCTCGGACGATGACCCAAGCTTCCACTTCGCCCCCGAGATCAGCCTTCTCGACGACCTCGGCCCCGCCGGCGAACGGGCCGGTATCGATGACGTCCTGGACGCCGCGGCGGCGGCCTGGACCGCCCGGCGCCTGGCCAACGGCCAGGCGTGGCCGATGCCAGACCCACCCGAGACCTTCAGCGACGGCCTGGCCTGCGCGATATGGACATGACGACGGCCGCGGCCACCGCATAAGCGCTGTTGCAGCAGGACTATCCCGTCGTCGTCGGCGTGCAGCATGTCTCCCGGCTGGAACGTGACGTGGCCGAACGTCACGGGAACATCGACCCCACCTGCGCCGGTCTTCCCGCTCTTACGCGGGATGGTGCCCAGTGCCTTGATGCCGAGATCTAGGCGGCACAACGCCACGCTGTCACGGACCGCCCCATGCACGACCAGGCCCGCCCAGCCGTTGGCCTGTGCGGCCCCCGCGATCAGGTCCCCCACGAGTGCTGTGCGCAGGGAGCCGCCACCGTCCACAACCAGGACGCCGCCCGAGCCGGGCGTCCGCAGCAGATCGCGGAGCAGGCCGTTGTCCTCGTGGCAGGAGACTGTGCGCACCGGTCCAGAGAAAATTCGCAGGCCACCGAATTGGCGGAACTGGATGTCACAGACTCGCAGTTCCGGCCCGTAAGCATCGACCAGGTCGGCGGTGGCCGCACCGGTGTCAGTCATGGCTCCTCCCGTAGGTTGCGTGGCAACACGCCGATCAGCGAACTCGTTCAACAGTCGGCGGCGGCCCGAAAGCGGCCTGATTTCGAATTCATTCTTCGGGGGCGGCGTAAACCTCCGGTAGCCAGTGGCCCGGATCGGTGACGCCGGCCTTGGTCAGCACATGGTCACGGGCATCCTCGGCCTGCTTGCGGACTCGTGCGAAGTCGTGCCCGAGGATGACACCGTCCCGCTTGACCAGTTGGCCGCCGACGAAGACAGTGTCGACGAGGTTGGGGTTGCCGGACTCGATGATGGCGCCGGCCGGATAGTTGAGCGGCTGCATCCCGTACACATCGGTGCGCACCAGGATGACATCGGCGGCCTTGCCGACAGAGATGGAGCCGACCCGGTCGCCGAGCCAGGCAGCGGTCGCGCCGCCCTGGGTCGCGAAGGAGAGCACCTCGGTCGCCGTCACGGGGAGGGGATCGACTGCCTGGCCAGCGTCAAGCGCTTCCACATTGACCAGGTACCGGGTGCCGGCCAGCAGGGCCCGCATCGCGCTGAACATGTCCCCGCCCACGGATGTGCATACGTCGATCGACAGCGATACCGGGATTCCCCTGTCGCGGGCCCGCAGCGTCGCCAGGCGGCCATGCCCCATGTGCATCTCCAGTTCCGGGGCGATCGAGATGGCTCCGCCGGTGCGGGCGATCACGTCGAATTCGTCGTCGCGCAGCATGTTGCAGTGCACGTAGGTGGTGCGTGAGTCCGCGAACCCCTGCTCCTCCAGCCACAGGACGGGAAGGCTCTTCCCCCAGGCTCCATCCCCGACGTGCACGGTCACCGGGATGTCGAGCTCCCGGGCCAGGCCAAAGTCGTGAATAGTCACGTCCTTGGTGGCGAACTGCGGTCCGCGTGGCGCGAGAGCCAGCGTCACCAACTGGTCGGTCGAGGAGAACCACTGTGCTGCGATCCTCGCCACGTCGCGGGATTGCGGCTGGTCGCTGACCGGCAGCCACTCGTCGTTGGAGTTGCCATAGGCCCAGACGCATCGGATGCCAGAATCCAGCACTGCCTGGATGGCCGCGTCCGCATGCTCGGGCGTGTTGTTGTTGTGCGACCAGTCAACGAGCGTGGTGATCCCTGAGTCGAGCGCGTCGAGCATGGCGATCAGGTTGGCCGCGTACATGTCCTCGGGGGAGTAGTTGTTACCGAGTACGCCTCGCACGCCCGAGAAGTACTGGGGCAGCGTCCAGTCCGTGGACATGTGCCGGATCAGCGACTGCCAGCAGTGCCGGTGGCTGTCGACGAAGCCTGGCAGCGCAAAGCGGTCGGTGCCGTCGATGACCTCAGCGTCGAGGTCACCAAGGTCTGCGCCGACGGAGGCGATCTTGCCGTCCTCGATCAGGATGTCGGCGGAGCGAAGGTCCCCGATGGCGGGGTTCTGGGAGAGCACCCAGGCGCCGCGGATGACGTAGCGGTTCGACGAGGCCATGCCTGGCTCCCTGAGGATCTGCGTTGATCGGCCCGGTGCGCTAACGCACCGGGCCACGGGTGTCCAGCAATGTAACGTGGGGCTGACCAAATCTGTCAAGCCCTCCTTCACGATACGTTGCGAAATCGGAACTCTAGGGAATATGGCGAGGCTGTTTGCCGACTCGTTACCCAATGTGAGTGAACAGGAGAGTGGCTGACTGTTTAGTCATGCTTGACACTGCCGAATCGGGCTGCTTAGACTTCGCGGCACCATCAGGAGGTCACCGCCCAACATGCGGCGCCTGCTGAGGGAACCTCGACTGGTCGGAGTGCTGGGGAGACCGATGGCTGACGCACAGTGGGACCTGCGGGGTCGCTGCGTCGTGGTTACCGGGGCGAGTTCCGGGATGGGCGCGGAGACGGCGCGCTTCCTGGGTGCCCGGGGTGCCCGGCTGGTGCTCCAGGGGCGTGACAAGGATCGGCTCGCGGCCGTAGCGGCGGATACCTCCGCCGCCGGGGGCGAAGCGGTGACGGTGGAACTCGACCTGGAGGATCCCACCGCAGCCGGCGGCCTGATCGACCGGGCCACCTCTGCCTTTGGCGCGATCCATGGGCTCGTCCTGAACGCCAGCCTGTTCGACCCCCGCCCTCTGGCCGAGACGTCGCTGGACAGCATCACCCGCCAGTGGAACACCAACGTCGTATCCCATCTGGTCATCACCCAGGCGGCCGTCGGCTCGATGGAACCCGGATCGAGCATCGTGTTCATCTCCTCCACCACCGCCCTGGCCGGGTTCGCCGGGTGCGCGGCCTACGCCGCGACCAAGGGAGCCATCGAAGCGCTGTCACGGACCCTGGCGATCGAACTCGCCCCGGCGGGGATCCGCGTGAACACGATCGCACCCGGATTCGTCCGCACCCCGATGCTGCAGCCGATCCTTGACGCCACGCCCGGCTACGAGCAGTGGCTTTTCGAACAGACCCCGGTCGGCCGGATCGGCCGCCCGGGGGAGATCGGGGCGACAGTTGCCTTCCTACTGTCCGGCCTGGCCCCGTACATCAACGGGGTGACTCTGGCCGCCGACGGCGGCTGGACCGCGCGCTGAAGTAACCCGGCCGGGCGGCCGCCGCACGGCCGGAGTTCCCGTCCCGGGCGGCGCTGGCGCCGCTCCTTCCGAGGACCTGTGAGGTCAGCCGTGACTGCTCCGCTCGACGACGCCGGGCGCCGCGATGAGGCTGGGCCGGCTGACGCCGTGAGCACGGCAGCCAGCCGGGCGGCGGCCGGCACCCCGGCGACAGTAGCGCCCGGCCCCCCGGCGGCGGCGACGGCCGGCGGCCCCCCGGCCGCGGTTCGCCGGGCCCGGCTGCCGCGGGGACCCTACGTCGCCATCTGGCCGGCCACCGCCCTGCTCTTCGCGCTCAGCCCCCTGGTGGCGACAGGCAGCGTCAGCGCCAGCGCACTGCGGAGCACCCTTCCTTTCGCGGCCATCCTGGCGATCGTCGGTATCGGCCAGACCCTCGTCATCCAGCAGCGCGGCCTGGACCTGTCAGTCCCCGGGGTGATCTCGCTGTCCGCGATCCTGGTCACCAAGATGCCCGCCGGATCGGATTCAGGGCTGTGGACCGCGATCATCGTGGTCGTCCTGGCGAGCGCCGCCGCCGGCCTGGTCAGCGGGCTGGCCGTCACGCGCCTCGGTATCACGCCGCTGGTCGCCACCCTGGGGGTCAACGCGCTCTTGCTCGGCACGATCTTGCAGATCACCAGCGGGAGTTCCACCGCCTCGGCCGCTCCGGCGCTGGCGAACTTCGCGTTCGGCCGTGTGCTTGGCCTGTCTTACCTGCTGCTCATCGCCGCCGCGGCGGTCGCGCTGGTGGCCTTCGTGGTGCGCAGGACGACGACAGGCCGCCGGTTCGTGGCCATCGGGACCAGCGCCTCGGCGGCGAGGGCCGCCGGAATGCCGGTCCGCCGGTACCAGGCGGCGACCTATAGCATCGCAGCGGTCTGTTACGGGATGGCCGGGGTGCTCGTCGCCGGGTTCCTCCAAACCCCTGGGCTGAGCGCGGGGGACAGCTACCTCCTGCCATCCATCGCAGCTGTCGTGCTCGGCGGCACCTCCCTGGCTGGCGGCAGTGGCAGCGTCCTCGCCACCGCCGTCGGAGCCCTTTTCCTGACCCAGCTTCAGCAGGTCGTCTTCGGCGCGGGTGCGCCGACATCGGTTCAGCTTCTCATCCAGAGCATCGCGATCGGTCTGGGGATGGCCCTGCGGACCATTCCATGGCGGCGCTGGTACCGCACGTTCACAAGCTCGCCACCGCCCGGGCCTGAGCCATCGGCGGAACCGAGCTGATCACGCTCCTGGCAGGAGTGACCGCACTCCTGCGCGACAACCTCGAGACCCCGACCGGGGAAGACCACCATGGAGGACCGAAATGAACACAGTGCGACAGCACAGAACGCTGTTGTGCGGTGCGGCGGCCGTTCTGGCCGGCACTCTCACCCTCGCGGCCTGCTCCAGCAGTTCGTCGACTGGCAGCTCATCAGCCGCTGGCTCCTCGGGAGCAGGCTCCGGCAGCGCGGCGCTCACCGTCAGCCTGGCCAGCGAGCTCGCCAGCGCCGGCGTCACGTCGAGTACCGCGTTCTGCGGCACGAAGCCCATCACGCTGGGCATTCAGGATGGGTTCGGGATCAACGCCTGGTCCCAGGAGTCGATGGCCGCCGTCCGCTCAGAAGCCGCCAAGTGCTCCAACGTGAAGACCGTCGTCCAGATCGGCGAGGGAAACCTGCAAACGAGCATCTCGCAGATCAACTCCATGGTCGCCCAGGGCGCTAACGCGCTGGTCGTCATCCCCGACTTCGGCCAGGCCGAGCTGCCGGCCATCCGGGCAGCCACGAACGCCGGCGTCAAGGTCGTGCCCTGGGCCGCCAACCCAGGCGGCACGCCGGGCACCGACTACGTCAGCTACGTCGACTGGAATTCCGCGTATGCCGGGACGCTGTGGGCTCAGTGGATGGTCAAGGCCCTGGGCGGAAAGGGCAACGTGGTGATGCTCGGCGGCCCGGCCGGGAATCCGGTGACAACCGCACAGCTGCAGTCGGTCGTCGCGGTCTTCGCGAAGAGCCCCGGAATGCACCTGCTCACCGGTAACACCAGCTGGGCGGTGACGAACTGGGACCCGGCGCAGGCGCAGAAGGTCGCTTCCTCGCTGCTGGCCAAGTACCCGCAGATCAACGGGATCATTTCCGACTACGGTACGGACGCATACGCCGCCACCCGGGCATTCGCCTCGGCGGGGCGCCCGCTCGTGCCTATCGCGACCCTCGACGCCAACGGCCTCGGCTGCCTCTACCAGCAGAAGGGGAAGGCAGCCGGCAGCAAGTTCCAGCTGGCGACCATTTCGTCGCGGAACTGGCTGGGCCGGGTCGCCGCGCGCCAGGCCATAGCCGCCGCTGCGGGTGTGAAGGACAATGAGCCGAGCACCTTCCAGCTCCCGATCATCGAGAACTCCCTCGGCTCCCCGGCCCCCGAGTGCCAGTCGGCGCAGGCGGCGGACTTCTACAACTCGGACAAGATCAGCCCTGCTGAGCTGGTCAAGTACGGCAAGCCGTAGGAGCGAGTGAGTCTCATGTCAACCGAGGTTCTCCGGCTCGACCACATCGTCAAATCCTTTCCCGGGGTTGTCGCGCTCAGGGACGTCAGCTTCACGGTCCGCTCTGGCGAGGTGCATGCGCTTGTCGGCGAGAACGGTGCCGGGAAGTCAACCCTGATGGCGGTCGCGGCGGGCGTGATCGCGCCCGACAGCGGCGTGGTCGAGATCGGAGGCCAGCGGCTGACCCGCCCGTCGCCGTCGGCGGCTCAGATGCTGGGGCTTGCCGTGGTGTACCAGCACGCCACAGTCCTCGATGACCTGTCAGTGACGGAGAACCTGCTGTTCTCCCTGCCGGCCGAGCGCCGCCCCGCCCGCGCCGACGTTACCGAGTGGGCGAGGCGGCACCTGGCCGACGTCGGCGCGGATATCCGGCCGGGCGCCCTGGCCGGGGACCTGGCCATCGCGCAGCGCCAACTAGTGGAAATCGCCAGGGCACTGGCGCTGGACTCACGGGTCCTGGTGCTCGATGAGCCCACGGAGTCTCTCACCGCCGTCGAGAGCACGCGGCTGTTCCAGCAGGTTGAGCGGCTGCGCCAGGCGGGCACAGCGGTGGTGTACATCTCGCACCGCTTTCCCGAGGTGCAGCGCGTCGCCGATCGGATCACCGTGCTCCGCGACGGCGAAGTGCGCGGAACGTTCGATGCGGCGGCGGTCACCGAACATGACGTGCTCCAGCTCATCGTGGGGCGGGAGGTGGCGCATGCCTTCCCTGACAAGCCGGCCGCTGCGTCATCCTCCGCTGCCCTGCTGGAGGCGAAAGAGCTGTCCGGGCCCCGGTTCAACGGAGTCGACCTGGCCCTTCGCCCAGGGGAGATCGTCGGGCTGGCCGGGGTGGAGGGCAACGGCCAGCGTGAGTTCCTGCGGGCACTGGCCGGGCTGCTGCCCAGCAGCGGGCAGATCCGGATGGCCGGGCAGCCGGTCACCGGCCTCACCCCGGCCCGCGCGAACGCCCACGGCATCGTCCACCTGCCCGGGGACCGGCACACCGAGGGAGCGTTCCTCCCGCTCTCGGTGCGCGAGAACGCCTCGGCGCTCATCCTGTCGCGGCTGTCGCGCTGGGGGGTAGTTGACCGCGGCGCCGAGGCGGCGCGGGCGAGGCAGGCAGTGGCTTCGCTGAACGTGCGCACGCCGAGCATCGAGAGCCAGGTGGCGAGCCTGTCGGGTGGCAACCAGCAGAAGGTCGTCTTCGCGAGGTCCCTGGCGGCTGATCCGGCGATCCTGCTGGCCGATGAGCCTACCCGGGGGGTGGATGTCGGTGCCCGGATGGAGATCTACCGCCTGTTGCGCGGGTTCGCCAGTGCCGGGCATGCGGTGCTGGCCCTCTCCAGCGATGCCATCGAACTGGTCGGCCTGTGCGACAGGGTCCTCGTGTTCTCCCGCGGCCGCGTAGTCCGTCACCTGACCGGCGCAGATCTGACCGAACGTGCTATCACCGAGGCGGCCATCATGGCGGCCCGGGCCCGGGACGAGGTCGCGGACACCGGCAGTCCGCCCGGCACCGCCAGGCCGGGCGGCCCGCCTGCGCGCACGCCCTGGCGAGACCGGCTGCCCGGCCTGCTTCGCAGTGATCACGCCCCGGCCGGGGTGCTCGCGGTGCTCGCGGTGCTGCTGGCCATGTACACCACGGGCCATAACGGGCTCTTCCTGAGCGCGCGCAACCTGTCGAGCACGATGGTCCTCGCCAGCATCCTGGCGTTCGCCGCCGGCGGCCAGCTGACCGTGCTCCTCGTGGGCAGCATTGATCTGTCCGTAGGACCGCTGATGGGCCTCGTGGTCGTGATCATGTCTTTCTTCGCCAGTTCGGGGCACGGTGTTACCGGCTTTCTCGAAGGCGCGGGGGTCTCCGTGCTGGCCGGTGTCGTGGTGGCCCTGGTGAACGTCCTTGGCATACGCCTCGTCCGGCTTCCCGCCGTGATCGCGACCCTGGTGGTTTACATCTTCTTGCAGGGTCTGGGCCTGGTGCTCAGGCCCACGCCGCGCGGGTACATCGACACCAGCACCATCAACTTGCTGCAGGCCAAGGTCGGTGCGGTCCCGGTGGTGATGCTGCTGGCCGTGGCGGCGCTCGCGGTGTGCCAGTGGCTGATGCGGCACTCCCGGATCGGGGTCGAACTGAGGGCGGTCGGGTCGGAGGAATCACGGGCCCGGCGGCTTGGCGCGAGAGTCCAGACGTCCTTCGTCGCCGCGCACATCCTGTGCTCGTTTTTCGCCGTCCTGGCCGGGCTGGTGCTGACCAGCCTGATCGGCGTTGGCCAGGCTGGGCTGGGCATCCAGTACACCCTGACCAGCATCACGGCGGCGGTACTCGGCGGCGCCAGCATCTTCGGCGGGCGCGGCTCCTACCTGGGGGCTCTCATCGGCGCGGTGCTGATCCAGGAGATCATCACGGCGACCAGCTTCCTCGGTCTGCCTGCGGCTTGGCAGGAGTGGCTGCCGGGCTTGCTCATCCTGGCCGGCGCCGGGCTGTTCTCGCGGGCACGCGGCCGGGCCGCATCCTTCGCCGATGCCGGGGTGGTTCCTGGCTAGGCCCCGGCGCGCGGCCGGGGAGCTTCGTCGCCGTGGCGCCGGCTGGCCGCGGCAGCCGCCCGAAAGCGCGTCACAGCAGGCCGGGCAAGTGGTTCGATCCCGTGGCCGGTGCCCCTGGCATGCGGGTGTCCTCGCGCCGCGCGACCACGACCCAGATCCCGGTGCATGTCTCGCTGTAGGGGTTGCTGAGCCGGTGCGGGGTCGTGGAATCGAAATGGATCGAGTCTCCGGGTTCGAGGTGGTAAAGATCGAATCCGATCTGGATGTCAATGCGGCCGCTGATGATATGCCCGTACTCGCGGCCCCCGTGCCGCATCATGTCGGTTTCCGGGCAGGATGCGCTGCCCGGCGCGTAGCGGACGTGAAGGAAGTCCGTGTACGGGTCGTCGTCGTGGGTAAGCCGTTCCCACACCACCCCGGAGAGCTGAATCCGGCGGCGGCCGTGCGCGCGCTGGACAGGTGCCCCGATTCGTGGCCAGGCAGCGGTGCGCGGGTCCCAGGACATCTGTGCGTCCCCGCCGGGGACAACCTCACCTGCGGCGGCCGTGACTTCGTCGGGGTCGGGACTCTCACTTGTCAGCTCGTCCAGCGAGGCGCCCAACTCGGTGACGAAGGCGTACAGCGTGCCCACGGATGGATTGGCCTTACCCCGCTCCACCTGGGAGACGAAGCTCGGGGAGACCTTGATTCTGCGGGCCATCTCCCGCAGCGACATGCCCCGGGCCGTGCGCGCCTCACGCAGCCGCCGCCCGATCTGGTCCGGCGCGGATGCCTCCTTGGCAGGGCGGCGGTCGTCCTGCCCGCCGGTCGGCTGGCCCGCCATGGACTGCGTCATCCTGCCCTGCTCTCCTCACCATGGGGCCCTGCCTTACCGGGCAGACACCCCAGGCCTGTACACCACGTTAAGTCACACTACACGCTTTAGGCGGCGGAGGGAGGGGTCTGTCCGGGCCGAACCCAAGCAGGCGGGCGTCCGCGGCAATGAAAGAGCGAGCCGCCCGCGACAGCACGCGACGCCAATTACGGCACCACCGGAAAGGAATGCCCTCAGTGGGTATCGCCACCTACGGGTCCTCGTTCGTTGACTGGGAACAGCGGATCGACCTCAGCGCCCTGCGCGACCAGCGGCGCATCCGCCTCACCGCGAAACTCGAGCAATCCCAACTCGGAGCGCTGCTGAGCTTCGACTTCGCCAACATCCGTTACATGACCTCGACCCACATCGGCACGTGGGGGATCGACAAGCTCATCCGCTTTGCCCTGCTGACGCGTGATGGCCAGCCCATCGTCTGGGACTTCGGCTCGGCCGCCCGCCACCATCAGTTGTACAACCCCTGGCTCGACAACGAGGACGGCACCTCCCGCTCGCGCCCGGGTATCTCCACCCTGCGCGGCGCCTTCCACCCCGACGCGGGCGTGGCTGACGAAGTCGCGCGCAAGATCAAGCTGGAACTCGACCAACGTGGCCTCGGTGACGCGCCGCTCGGCGTGGACGTTATCGAGCCACCGGTGCTGTTCGCACTCCAGCGGGCCGGGATCACCGTGCTCGACGGCCAGCAGGTCTTCCTCGAGGCCCGCCGCATCAAGACCAGTGATGAGATCGCGCTGCTGACTCAGGCCTGTTCCATGGTGGACGCGGCCTATGAGGGCCTGTATGAGTTCCTGCGGCCAGGCGTCAAAGAGAACGAATGCGTGGGCCTGGTCAGCAAGATCCTCTACGACCTCGGCTCGGAATACGTCGAAGGCGTCAATGCCATCTCCGGCGAACGCTGCTCACCGCACCCGCACGTGTACTCCGACCGCCTCGTCCGCCCCGGCGATCCCGCGTTCTTCGACATCCTGCACAGTTACCAGGGTTATCGCACCTGCTACTACCGGACCTTCGCGGTCGGCAGCGCCTCACGCGCCCAGCGCGACGCCTACCGTCGCTGCCGCGAGTACATGGACGAGTCGATCGCGCTTGTCCGGCCGGGCGCGACCACGGCGGACATCGTCTCGGTCTGGCCGGCCGCGCCGGAGTTCGGCTTCGTCAACGAAGAAGCCGCGTTCGGCCTGCAATACGGGCACGGCGTCGGCCTCTCAATCTGGGAGAAACCGATCTTCTCCCGGATGGTGTCCTTCGACCACCCCGAGGTCCTTGAACAGGGCATGGTGTTCGCGCTCGAAACTTACTGGCCCGGGTCCGACGGCTGGTCGGCCGCCCGGATCGAAGAGGAACTCGTCGTCACGGCCGGCGGATGCGAGGTGATCACGAAGTTCCCCGCGGAAGACCTGCTCATCGCCGGCCAGCGGTATCTCACGGCCGGTGGCCCCCTTCCCGCGGCCCGTGAGGCACAGTCCCACCTCAACACGGCTCGCTTCGCCGGTCAGCAGGCAGACAGCGCATGAGGGCTTATGCGCTACGGCCGAACGCGGCTTTCCCCGGAAGGTCCCGACGATGATGCGAGCCGCCGTCTACCACGGCCCGGGTGACGTGCGGGTCGAGAATATCCCCGCTCCCGAACCCGGGCCCGGGGAGGTGCTGGTCAAGGTGGGGACCGTCGGGATCTGCGGCAGCGACGCCGCCGAATACGTGCACCCGCACCTGATCCTGACGAGTCAGGATGGAACCCCGGACGTCGTGGTGCTCGGGCACGAGTTCGCCGGAGAGATCGTCGGCCTTGGGCCAGGGGTGTCCAGCGATCTGCTCGGCCAGCCGGTCGCCTGCGGCGCGGGCATCAGCTGCGGAAACTGCGTTATGTGCGTGCCGGGCCGGACGAATCTGTGCCTGAGCTATCACACGCTCGGCTTCCACCGCGATGGGGGCATGGCCGAGTACGTGACCGCGCCGATGTCGATCTGCGTTCCGCTCGGTGAGCGCGGGCTGAGCATGGACACCGCGGCGCTTGCGCAGCCGATGGCGATAGCGGTGCACGCCCGGGCGCGCGGCCGGGTGCGTGAACAGCAGGTGGTGCTCATCCTCGGCGTCGGCGGCATCGGCTCATTTCTCACCTACGCCTGCGTCGCCAGCGGCGCGCAGGTGTGGGTGGCCGACATCGCCGATGACCGGCTGGCCTTGGCGCGGGCACTCGGCGCGACGCAGGTGATCGACTCCCGCACCACCGAGCCCGCGACCGCGCTGGCCGACGCTGGCGTCCGGGCTGAGACCGTCTTCGAGGTTAGCGGCTCGGCGGCGGGCCTGGATGCAGCCCTCCGAGCTGCGCACCCTGGCGTGCGGCTCGTCGCGGTCGGTGTCCAGAAAGCACCCCACGAGGCCCGTTTCGCCGAGTGGACGCTCAGCGAATACGACGTCCTCGGCACCGTCGCCCACGTGTGCGCGACGGATCTGCCCGAAGCGATCGACCTGCTGGCGGGCCGGACACAAGCCTGGAACGACATCGCCCCGAGGGTGTTCCCGCTGGAGGATCTTGTCGAGGAGGGACTGGCGCCGCTGGGAGCAGGTAAGTCCCATCAGATTAAGACGCTCTTCGACCCGGCCGCGGCCGCGCTGCGCGCGGCCGACCACACCAGGCGGTAGCCATGACGTGGACAGACGAGTTACCATGACCGCCCCGATCGCCCGGCTCGATCCCGCTTATCTTCCGCGCACGAAGGGCGCCGCAGGTCAGCTCGTGGTCGCGCTGACGGATATGCTGACGAGACGCTGCGGGACGGGGAGACGCGGCGGAGAATGCAGGACGGTGGCCGTCGCGGCGCCCTGGTCAGCGAGACCCACGAATCAGCGAGACACACCAACATGCCGGAGGTGGCCGTGTCAGCTGACTACGAGAAGATCCGCGACGAGAACATCGCCCGTTACGGCTGGGACACAGCTGTCCTGGACCTGCTCGGGCAGCTCTACAGCGAGCGCACCCACTTCATCTTCGAGCTGATCCAGAACGCTGAGGACGCCGGCGCGACCGAGCTGACCTTCGAGCTTTTTGAAGATCGCCTGGAGGTGAACCACGATGGCCGGCCCTTCACTGAAGCCGACGTCCGTGGCGTCTGCGGGGTCGGCAAGAGCGGGAAGTCCGGAGATCTCACGAAGATCGGCAAGTTCGGCATCGGTTTCAAATCGGTGTACGCGTACACCAAGACCCCGCGCGTCTACAGTTCGGGCGAGCATTTCCGGATCGAGAATTACGTCCGGCCGTATTATGCGGATCCGGTGGATGAGCCCGCGTCCGGGACTCTTTTCGTCTTCCCTTTCGACCATGACACTATCCCTGCGGCGATCGCCGCTGCGGAGATCTCCGCCGCCCTGAACAGGATCGAGCCCACTACCCTGCTGTTCCTCAGGAACATCGAATGCCTGCGTATCCGAGGCGTTCAGGTCGCTGGCTCGGTCCTTGAGCGCGTCACGGCAGACCGCGCTAGTTCAAGTCGGCACGTCACACTGAGGACAGGGCGTGGTCGCCGGGACGAGGAATGGTTCGTCTGGCACCGTCAGCTCGAGGATCTTGGCCATCCGGCTCACCGGGTCGAGATCGCCTTCCGTGTCAGCACCGCAAGCGGCGAACGCCGACTCGTCAAGCGTGATGACTCCCCGCTGGTCGTGTTCTTTCCTACGCAGAAGGAGACCTTCCTCGGCTTCTTGATCCAGGGTCCTTACCGGACAACGCCAGCCCGCGACAACGTCCCGGAGCACGATCCGTCGAACCAGGCCCTGGTGCGCGAGACTGCCGCGCTGGTCGCCGATGTGCTCCGGGAACTCCGCGATGACGGGCTCCTCACGGTCGATGTGCTGGATGCGCTGCCGCTCGACGCCGCGCGATTCCAGCCCGGCACGATGTTCCGCCCGTTGTTCGACTCGGTGCGCACGGCCCTTGGCCACGAGGAGCTCATACCGGTTGCCGGGGGCGGCTACAGCGCCCATGGGGAGGTGAAGCTGGCCCGCACGGCGGAGCTTCGCGACCTTCTGCTCCCGGATCAGCTCGGCATGCTCTATGGAGCAGGCCGGCCTCTCGCCTTCGCGGATGAGTCCGTCACGGAGAACCGGACGCCTCTTGTGTGGCGATACCTCCGTGAAGAGATCGGTATCGATGAAGTCACGCCGGAAGCCGTCGTCGCGAGCGTCACGCGGGAATTTCTCGTGGCGCAGCCGGATGAGTGGATCAGGCGTTTCTATGCGTTCCTCTATCAGAATTCCGCTTTGTGGCGGGAGCCGAGGTTCCCGGGTGAGCAGCCCGGCCTGGCCAGAACCAGGCCTATCATCCGGCTCGAAGATGGCAGCCACGTAACGCCATTTGACTCCGGCGACCGCCCGGCCGCATACCTCCCAGGTCCGGCCGGGACAGGCTTTCCCACGGTACGGCGCGCCGTTGCCGACTTTCCCGCGGCCCGGCAGTTTCTGGAAGCACTCAAATTCGCTGAACCGGACGTGGTGGCGGAGGTACTGGAGAACATCCTTCCCCGGTACAGCCACCTGGAGGCGGCGGACCTGGACGCGGCGCATCGCGACGCTGATCTTGAATGCGTCGCGCGTGCTCTGGCCGAGGCGGTGGGCGAAAGACGGCAACGGCTTCTTGAGCAGCTCCAGCAAACTGCCTTCCTGATCGGGGAGAACGCCGCGACGGGTGAGACGCGCCTTATGACGCCGGTCACGTTGTACCAGCGGTCTAAAGAACTGGAGATCTACTTCGACGGGAACCCTGACGCCTGGTTCGCCGACGATGCCTACGGGCCGTGGCTCGTCCAGTTGCGCGGCATGGGCGTCCGGGAGAACGTGGAGCTCCGCGCGCGTGACACGAATCAGCTCGGGCATGTAGTCATCGCCGATGAATTCGCCCGGCACGAACGCGGCATCGGGGGATTCGATCCCAGTGCCGGGATCGACGGCCTGGACTTCGCACTGCGCCACCCGAGCCATGCTCGATCAGAATACGTCTGGAATAGCTTGCTCGTCCCGAACCGGCACCTGGTGGCCGGAGTGGTCGAGAAGTCAGTTCGCGAGGAGTTCATGGACTCCAGCAAAGAGACCATCAGATCGGCGATCGGCGTGGCAGCAACGAGCGGGGCATGGCTCCCCGGACCGGACGGAGTATTCCACCGGCCCGCCGAACTCTCCCTTGATGACCTGCCGTCGGCGTACAAGCGGGACGAGGCGCTGGCGAAAGCTCTGCGAATGGTCCAGCCGGTGGTGGCGGAGGCAAGCCGCCGACTCGGAATTCCGCCAGAAGTCTTGTGGGGCCTGAGCGCGTACCCGGACTTGGTCGCGACCATTGAGCGCGAACTAAAGGCCCGGGCCGCCGCCGGCCGAAGTCCCGAGGCGGACGAGGACGATCATGACGCCGGACCACTGCGCTGACGCGGCGCGGGATCTGGCCCCCGTGCCTGGGTCTTCTTCATGAACGGGGCCGGGCGGCGGCGCTCGCGACGATGAGTTCGCCGACCTGGCTGCTGACGATGCTTCGCGCGTCGGGATCGAGGCCGTCGTCGGTGACGAAGGTGCCGACATCGGACAGGGCGACGATCTGGCTGAGCCCGACCACGCCCCACTTGGTGTGGTCGGCGAGCACGACCAGGTGACGGGCGCCGTCGGCGAAGGCGCGGTTGGTTTCCCCTTCCATCAGGTTGGGAGTGGTCAGGCCGGCCCGGGCGTCGGCTCCGTGCACGCCCATGAAGAGCATGTCGACACGCAGGGAGCGGATCGTGGCGACCGCGACCGGGCCGACCAGGGCATCGGACGGCGTGCGAACCCCGCCGGTCAGGATGACCGTCTGGTCTGGCCGCTGGCTCTCGTGCAGCGCTCTGGCGACCGGGATGGAGTTGGTCACCACGGTGAGCTGCGGGACGTTGGCCAGGTGCCGTGCGAGTACCCAGGTCGTCGTGCCAGCTGTGAGCGCGATGGCCGCCCCCGGCCGCACGAGCGAGACCGCGCGGGCCGCGATGGCGTCCTTCTCGGTGAGTTCACGCACCGACTTCGAGGCGAACGTGGGCTCCTCGGTGCTGGGGTCCGCGCGCGTCGCCCCGCCATAGACCTTCGCGATGAGACCGCGCTTGGCCAGCGAATCAAGGTCGCGGCGGATCGTCATGTCTGAGACGCCGAACAGCTGAGTCAGCTCGCTCACGCGCACACCACCCGTCAGTTGCACCTGCTCCACGATGTGCGCGCGGCGCTGCGGGGCCAGTTTGCTCATCCGGCGCGGCCGGTCGGGGCGGCACAGATGGCGTGTACGCCGACAGCATGTCTCAAGATCCACATGAAGGCACCAACTTCCAACATGTTTTCCGGCGATACAACCAACGATATCAAACAAAATCGCGCGAAGAACTCTTGACATCCGGGCGAGAGCGGCGGTACTTAGGAATGTGCCTACATGGGGGACTCTGGGGGACTCTGTGCGGGACACCGACTGAAACAAGCTTTGTCACAGGAGGCGCCATGTCCGACAGTTCCGTCCCACGGTCACTGACCCAGGCCAACGTCGGCCGCCGCGGCCTGCTCAAAGGGCTGGCGGGCGTGGCCGGGCTGGCCGCCGCTGGCCCGGTGCTGGGCGCCTGCGGTAGTTCCGGCTCATCGTCAGGCGGTGGCGGTGGTGGCTCCTCCAATGCCATCACCTTCGGCTCGAACTACTCCGACCCCGCGCCCAAGCAGGCCTTCGCGGCGCTCGTGACGGGGGCCACGAAGGCGACCGGCACGAAGATCACCATCAACACTGTCGATCACAACACCTTCCAGCAGAACATCAGCAGTTACCTGCAGGGCACACCCAACGACCTGTTCACCTGGTTCGCGGGCTACCGGATGCAGTTCTTCGCCGCGCAGGGCCTGGCCACGCCGATCGACGACGTCTGGGCGAAAATCGGCGGCAACTTCAGCGCCGCGGCCCAGGCGCTATCGAAAGGGCTCGACGGCAAGTACTACTTCGTTCCCATCTACAACTACCCGTGGGTTGTCTTCTACAACAAGAGCACCTTTAAGCAGAAGGGCTACACCGTCCCGACCACCTGGGATCAGTTCATCGCGCTGGCCAAGAAGATGAAGAAAGATGGGCTGGTCCCGTTCGCCTTTGCCGATAAGGACGGCTGGCCCGCCCTCGGCACTTTCGATATCATCAACCTGCGGCTCAACGGCTACGACTATCACATCAAGCTGATGAAGCATCAGATTCCGTGGACCGACAAGGGGGTCACCGCCGTTTTCAACCAGTGGCTTGAGCTCATGCCCTACCTTCAGTCCGGCGCGAATGGCCGGATCTGGCAGGACGCGGCAAAGACACTGGAAAGCAAGCAGGCCGGCATGATGTTCCAGGGCACCAACCAGGTGGCGGCCCAGTACGTGACCGACAAGGCTCCCCTCGGCGACCTCGGCTTCTTCCCCTACCCGGTCATCAACCCGGCGTGGGGCCAGGATTACATGGACGCGCCGACCGACGGCTTCATGCTGTCGGCGAAGGCGAAGAACCCGGCCGCCGCCAAGAAGGTCCTTGAGTACATCGGGGCGTCCGGTGCCGAGGCGGCCTACCTGAAGTATGACGAGTGGGACGTCGGCCTCGCGCAAGGCCTCTCGGTACCAAGTTACAACTCCATCCAGACGACTTCCGTACAGGCGATAAGCACCTGCAAAGCAGTGTCACAGTTCATGGACCGTGACACCGACCCAGCCATGGCGAACGCGATGATCACGCTCATCCAGCAGTTCATCAATAACCCGACCGCGTCCACCATCTCAACCATCCAGAAGAGCGCCGAGGCGCAGGCGAAGACCATCTTCACGGGCTGATGGCCGCAACGCCTGGTGAGCTCACCTCCCCCCCAGCGACGGCCAGGCGCCGTCGCTGGGGGCGCGTTCGCAGCCTGACCACCATCGATAAGCTGGTTGTCGTCGGCCTGCTCGGCGTCCCACTGCTGCTCGACTTGTTCTTCATATGGACGCCGGCCCTGGCTTCGGTGGTGTTGTCATTTACCCGCTGGAATGGGATCGGCGGCCTGCATGCGCGCGCCTGCAGCCCGCCTCCGGCACCCTCGATTCTGCAGAACGGCTGCTGGTACGGCGTGCAGAATTATCACCAGGCGGTCACCATCTACCCGCCGTTCTGGCCCGCTGTGGTCCACAACATCATCTGGCTGCTCGTGTTTCTTACCCTCGCCACGCCGCTGGGGATACTCTTCGCCGTCATCATCGACTCGGGGATTCGCGGCAGCCGCATCTACCAGAGCGTGCTCTTCCTGCCGGTCATGCTGTCGCTCGCGCTGATCGGGATCATCTGGGAGTTCATCTACTCGCAGAACTACGGGCTGATCAACACCGTCTTGGGACGCGCCGGAAACGCCAACGCGATCGACTGGCTGGGCAATCCGCATCTGAACCTGTGGGCTGTGCTGGTCGAAGGGAGCTGGCGGCAGGCTGGCTATGTAATGGTGCTCTACCTGGCGGGGCTGAAAGCGGTGGACCCATCGCTGCGGGAGGCAGCCCGTATCGACGGCGCCAGCGCATGGCGGACGTTCTGGCGGATTATATTCCCGGTAATGCGGCCCATCAATATCGTCATCCTTGTTGTGACGGTCATCGAGTCGCTCCGGGCTTTCGACCTCGTCTACATCACCAACGGCGGGTTCAACGGCCTCGAACTGCTCTCAGTGCTCGTTACCCAGAACATCGTCGGTGAGGTGCAGCGCATCGGCTTCGGCTCGGCGCTCGGTGTCGTCCTGCTGGTGATCTCGCTGGTGCCGATCACCATCTTCCTTTCCCAGACGTTCCGCCGGGAGGGCCGAGCATGAGCGAACCGGAGGGACGCCGTGAAGGGGGAATGGGGAGGCGGGCGGGGCCCCGCAGGCGAGCGGGGAGCACAGCATGAGCGTCGTCGCACCGGTGTCAGGCCGGAGCGCCACGGCCGACCGGTTGCCCGACCGCGCGCGCCCCCGCCGGCTGGGCAGCGTCCTGGCCCAGATCTTCATGATCGTCGCGACAGTCCTCTGGCTGGTGCCGATCCTGTTCGCGCTCTACGTCTCGTTGCGCCCTTATAGCGAGACATCGAAGTACGGCTATGTCTCACTGCCACATCACCTGAGCCTGAGCAACTTCGCCATGGCGTGGTCGCAGTCGGGCATGTGGCGGTTCTTCCTCAATTCGTTCTGGATCACATTGCCTGCGGTGATCGTGACCCTGTTCCTCGCGTCAGCGGCGGCGTTTGTGACGTCGCGGGTGAACCTGCGGCTCAACATCGCCCTGCTGATCTTGTTCACGGCTGGCAATCTGCTGCCCCAACAGGTGATCATCACGCCGCTGTATCGCCTCTACCTGCTGGTCCCGGTGCCACATTTTCTCAGCCCCAGCGGCGTCCTCTACAACTCGATCTTCGGCCTGATCGTCATCAACGTCTCCTTCCAGCTCGGCTTCTGTGTCTTCGTGCTGAGCAACTACATGAAGACGCTGCCGCAGGACATGTACGAGGCGGCGTTGGTGGATGGAGCGTCGCTGTGGACCCGCTACTGGCGGCTCACGCTGCCACTGTGCCGGCCAGCCCTGGCCGCGCTGGCAACCCTGCTCACCACCTGGATCTACAACGACTTCTTCTGGGCTATTACCTTGATCTCCACTGGAAACGAGCGCCCGATCACCTCCGCGCTGGCCAACCTGCAGGGCCAGTTCGTCTCCGACCAGAACCTGATCGCGGCGGCCGCGCTGATGGCGGCCGTGCCGACCCTGATCGTCTTCGTGCTGCTGCAGAAGCAGTTCGTGGCTGGCCTCTCCCTCGGCGCTACCAAAGGATGACGGTGCGCTGAGCTACCTGACGGCGAGCCACCCGGACCATGAGTCCAACTTGACGTTGGCTTACACCCCCAAGTAGAGTCAAAATCATCGATTATCGAGTCATCGTGGCCGGTGCGGAGTTGGGGAGATCGATGTGGCAGCGGATACGTTTGTTGTCCGCAGCGTGCTGGCCGACCAGGTGCGGGACCGGCTACTTGAGGGCATCCTCGACGGGTCATATCCGCCAGACTCGCGAATTGTAGAGACTTCGGTCGCGAAGGAACTTGGGACGAGCCAGGCGCCGGTGCGTGAGGCGCTGCGAGGGCTGGCGACGCTGGGCGTCGTCGAGATAATACCTTTCCGTGGTGCCCGGGTGCGCCAGCTTCAGCCCGAAGAATTGCTCGAGGCCTACGTGGTCCGTTCGGCCATAGAGACGCTGGCCGCAAAGCTCGCCGTGCCCCAGATGACGGACGCGGACATCGAGGACCTGGTGGCGCTGGGCGACAAAATGAAGGAGGCGGCCAAGGCCGGGGACGGGCGCACCGTGGCCCAGCACGATGTCAGTTTCCATGGCCGGATCGTAGAACTGTCCGGAAACCGCACCCTGCTGCGGGTATGGCGTTCACTCGAACCATTTTCCCGAACGTACCTGACGTTGCTCATGCCTGGCGCCGACCCGGAGTGGAGTGCGGGACTGCACCCCCCTATCGTCGACTCGCTGCGCCAGCGGGACATTTCAGGAGTTATCCGAGCGCTGGAGATGCACTTCACCGAGATAAGCGATGTCCTGGCCAGCCGCCTCGAGACGGCACCATCGGGGGACAGCGCCGGCGACCCCAGCGCCGACCATCCCAGCGCCGACCATCCCAGCGCCGACGGCTCCAGCGCCGATGGCAGGCCGCCAAGCCCGGGGCGCGCAGCATCCGGATCGCCTCGTCGTTCCCGCGGCACCCGATAGGCAGCCAAGGTGGCGCCCTCGTTCCGGTACGCGCAGCCGCACCATCTATCCGAGGCGTTCGACATCCTCGACCGGTATGGGCGCGACGCCAGCCTGCTTGCGGGCGGCACCGACCTCGTCGTGGGCGTGCGTAAGGGGCGGATCGCGCCGCGCATGATCGTGGACCTGAAACGGATCAGCGGCCTGGCGCCCGGAATCGCCGAAACGGAGGGGCGCGTCTCGATCTCAGCGCCGACGCGGCTCAGCGAAATTATCGCCGACCGCCGTATCCACGACCACTTTCCGGCGCTGGTCGAAGCCGCACGCACGGTCGGGTCGGTGCAGATCCGTAACCGCGCCACGCTGACCGGAAACATCTGCAATGCGTCACCGGCGGCCGACACCGCGCCCGCACTGCTCGCCTATGGAGCCGGGGTCGTCCTGATCAGCCGCCTCGGGTCCCGCCGCCTGCCACTGGACGAGTTCTTGCTCGGCCCGCGACGCACCAGCCGGGGCGCCGACGAGATAGCCGCGGCCGTGGAGATTCCCATGACGCGGGCTCGAACTGGCAGCCAGTTCGCCCGGCTGACCCGCCGCCGGGGTGTGGACCTCGCGACGATCAGCCTCTGCTGCACGGTGGGTGCCCGGGTGACCCGGCTGGCCTTTGGCGCCGTGGGCCCCAAACCCTTCGTGATGACCGACGAGAGCGGGGTGCTGGCTGATCCGGATTCGGAACCCGCCGCGCGGATGGCACTGCTGCGCGACTTCGTCGCTCAGGCCACTCCGATCTCGGACTTGCGTGGCAGCCGGGAGTACCGGCTGGCCATGCTCCTCGCGCTCAGCCAGCGGGCTTTGCGCACGGCGATCGCCCGGCGTGACCGGCGTGACCGGGGGTGAGCGATATGACGGAGAACGTAGTCGCCTTCACCCTGAACGGCGAGGTACGCACCGTCAGGGTGTCCCCCCAGACAACGTTGCTCGATGCCTTGCGCTGGCAACTGGATCTCACGGGCACAAAGAAGTGCTGCGCAGAGGGTGAGTGCGGAGCGTGCACGGTGCTCCTGGATGGCCGGGCGGTGAACTCCTGCCTGGTCCTCGCGATCGAAGCGGGTCAAGCGACCGTCACCACCATCGAAGGTCTGGAGAGCGCCGGAGGTCTCAGCAGTCTGCAGGACGCCTTCCTGTCCGAAGGCGCGGTCCAGTGCGGCTTTTGCATTCCGGGAATGGTGATGGCTGCTCATGCCCTGCTGGCGGAGAACCCCCGACCCACCGAGGCCGACGTGCGGGAGGGGCTGTCCGGTAACTTGTGCCGCTGCGCGGGCTATCAGCGGATCGTGCGAGCGGTACTGACTGCGGCCCGGGGGGACACTTGAACGGCGAGCAGGTCGGCGCCTCAGTGCGCCGGGTCGGCGGTTATGAGCGCGTCACCGGACAGCAGGAGTTTGTTGGTGACATCCGCCTGGATGGCATGCTGCATGTCAAGCTCATCACCGTCGACTGTGCTCACGCTCGGATTCAGCGCATAGATACGGAACAGGCCCGGGCGCGGCCCGGGGTCCGCGCCGTGGTCTGCGCTGCCGACCTGCCGAATCCGATGCCTCGATTCGGTCCCGTCTACCAGGATCGGCCGGTTCTCGCGCTGGGCGAGACCCGGTTTCATGGTGAGCCGGTCGCGGCCGTGGTCGCGGAAACCGAGCAGGCGGCCGAAGAAGCGGCCGCTCTGGTTGAGGTGCACTACGAAGAGCTCCCCGCGGTCGCGACTGTTGCCGCCGCGCTGGATCCGAGCGCGCCGCTCGTGCAGGACCCGGAGCTGCGCACCGGGCCGCATTCCCGGACGAACCTGCTCCGCGAGTGGCGATTCGGCTGGGGTGAGGCCGAGGCGGCAGTCGCCGACCACGTGCTC
>Ga0209526_10000422_pt1 | contig 27281 bp, 28 predicted proteins | sample JacPinW_OM2H0_M1_FD_188566 | JGI IMG/M metagenome (GOLD analysis project Ga0209526, IMG submission 188566) | Forest soil microbial communities from Algoma, Ontario, Canada - Jack Pine, Ontario site 1_JW_OM2H0_M1 (SPAdes) (version 2) | ecosystem: Environmental > Terrestrial > Soil > Boreal... | reverse complement strand
ATCAAAGAGGAGCGGGCGGAGCTGGCCAAGCACCATCTCGACGTCCTCTGGAGCGACTGGTACAAGCCCGAGAAGCACGACGCCAAGTTCCCCCAGCTGAAGGACGCTCTGAAGGCGGCGGTCTCGCAAGGCTCAAAGGTCAAGGCATCGGTTGACCTGAACGACGCCCAGAAGTTCCTTGACCTGATCGACCAGGTCGACCAGATCTGGAAAAGCGCGGGAGGCCCCCAGGAAACCCGCGTAGCGCGCGCGGCGGCAACTCCGACCCGCGCCTAGCGCTCCTCGGGCCGCCGCCGACCCGTCAAGGCGACCACGCGAGCCGTGAATCGGCATCGAGAAAGCTGCCGTGCGTCACGGCTTGCGCGGCGCCGGTCGCCTGGAGCGCTGGGTCAGTGGCGATCGGCAGGATGAAGAGGTCGAAACTGCCTTTGGTCAGCATCAGGAAGGCGATCGATCGCCCGTCAGGGGACCAGACCGGCTGGGCGATGATGCCCGACTGGACGAGCACGCCGCTTTCGCTCGGGTAGGGCTGCGGCTCGCGCGAGTAGGTGGGCGCCAGCGGCATCACATAGAGGTCGTCGCTGCCCACGCCGGCACGGATGAAGGCGATGAAGCGACCGTCGGGTGAGAGGGCTGGTTCGAGACTCCGGCCCGTGTCCGGTGAGAGATAGACCGTTGCCCCCGTTCTCAACGACATCCAGGTCATCCGTGCGACCGCCTCCGTTGGCACGCCACCGTAGAGATAAGTGGTATAGACAAGCTGGTCGCTGACTCCCGGACGGTAGCTGGGGTCGCTATCGCCGCCGGTGTAGGCGAAGGGCTGTACCAGCCGCCGCGATTGCCCGGTTGCGAAGTCGTACGACCAAACCCCCAGATCGTTCGGCTGGAGGTTCTGTGGACTCGAGGGCCGTTTGTCGCGGTCGGTGAGGTAGACAATCCGATGGCCGTCGCTATCGAAGCCGGGCGCGAACGCCCAGAGTGACCCCTCCGCTGCCGCCACCGGCGTAAGGGTCTGGCGGTTCTGACCGTTCGGATCGCTGACCACGATGGTCGAGCTCTGGGCCTGCAGCTCCGCGACCGCGATCCGATCGCCCGTCGGGGTCACCGCCGGGTCCTTCACCGTCGACCCGAACCGTAACCGGGTCAACTGGGTGCCCGAGAAACGGTAGAGCGCGCGGCTTTTCGTGGCGTACAGGCGGCCGGGGACGGGCACCTGCTTGACCGGCAGCACGACGCGTCCCGGATCGTGTGTCACCGGGGTGCTCGACGTACAGCCGGCCAGGGCCAGCATCGCCGACAGGAAAAGGACTGCGGGACGTCGCGTCATGGCAGCAAGTCGCCGCCAAAGAGCTGGCGCAGGTAGGCATGGACTGCTGTCCAGTCCGCCAGAAGGATTTGCTGTCCGTCCGCGGAGATCGCGTCACGCACGTAGGGTGAGATGTACGACTGATGCACGTCGGCTGGATGGAGGTTGCGCATGAAGAGCGCGAGCTGGGTGAGGCGCACCAGGTCAAGGTCGGTTTTGACGTGGCCGTTGAGGTCTCGCGCGAGGGTAGGCAGCGCGGCTACCAGGTCCATCCCGGCAGCGCGTTGTTGAAGCGCAAGCAGCAGCTGCTGCTGCCGAACCGATCGGCCGAAGTCACTCAACAGGTCGCCATGCCGGGATCGGACGTACTGGAGCGCGTGGCGGCCGTCGAGGTGCTGCGGGCCCGCGGCCAGATACACCCGCTCCGTGCCATAGCCGCTATCGCTGAAATCGTTCGGATAGTTGTCGTCGAGCACGGAATGAAGCACGTCGAGGTCGACGCCCCCCACGCGATCGATGACGCGCACCAAACCGTTAAGGCCGACCCAGGCGTAGTAATGGATCGGAATCTTGAAGGCCTTCTCGACCGTGGCGCGAGCCAGCGGGGCGCCGCCCTGCTTAAAGGCAAGGTCGATCTTCGCGCTCGGGTGTCCCGGGATGTCAACCCAGAGGTCACGTGGCAGCGAGAGCATCGTGACCTGGTGGGTCGAGGGGTCGATCGAGACCACGATCATGGTCTGCGAGAGCAGCGCATCCGGCCGGAACTTCTGGTCGTTGTCGCTGCCGAGCAGGAGGATATTGATCCGCTGCTTGGAGTCGAGGGGCGGCGGAGTCGCCACCGGGGCGCCGGCGACCCGCCCCAGCGATGGGTCATGCGGCTCCAGCAGTGCCAGCACCGGGGAAAGGTAGATGAGGACGCCGGCAATCAACGCCAGGGCGAGCGCGATCGCGCCCAGTACGATCCAGCGCACGCGGTGAGAACCGGGCGCATCGGGCACGCCGGTGGCCGGCGAGTGACTCATACTTCCCGCGCAGGCGCGCCGCCTGCCCTCCCAAACCTATTAGGCGTGGCCGACGCCGACGCCGTCAAGTCGTCCGTTTGAAAGGCGGCCCGTAAGCCTGAGAAGTGGATGAGAAAGCGTTACGCAATCGTGGCTGCTATCCGCGAACAGAGAGGCGAATACTAGACGTTACGAGGATTAGAGAGATGCACCAACCAGGAAATATCCTCTCACTGCGCTTCGGCTCTCCGGCGGTTCCGCATGAATATCGCACCCCCGCTCAGTTGACCTTCTGCTACCAGTGCCACTGCGCCGTCGACCTGGGCGCCACTACGACGGCACTGCGGTCTGGACACTGGGCGCGGATCGGCACCTGCGCGCACTGCGGGACCACGATCACCCGGATCCTCAAGGCAAGTTAACATCGATCGGTGACGTCCCGGCCCTCCCGGCCTGCGGCGCGCCGCGCCCGCCGGGCCGCCCCCAACCCTGACGCCGTCGACGTCCATTCGTCGAATCAGCAGGGTCGGCCTGACAAGGATTCCTACGCGATGATCCTGGCGTTTGCGGCGGCGCTACGCTCAACCTGCCTCAGCCGCAAAGTCGGCTGCGTCATCGTGCGCGACGGCCAGGTGATCGCGACGGGGTACAACGGCACACCGAAAGGCACCTGGCACCCGGAAGAGTTCCCCAAGCCGTGTCCCTGCGTGGGTGGGATCAGCGGCGCCGACCTCTCGCTCAAATACTGCGCCCACGGGGAGGCCAACGCCCTGGCACAGAGCGCCTACCGCGGCTCCTCAACCGCCGGCGCCGACATCTTTTGCACCAACTTTCCCTGCATCGAATGCGTCAAACTCCTGATCAGCGCCGGCATCCGGTCGATCTATTACGTGCACGGCTACCCTGACCTGAGCGGCTTGCGCGACCGATACCTGAGCCAGGCCGGGATCCCGACCCACCCTATCGCGTGGTCGCGGATCCAGCCCCATCTAGCGGCGCTGGCGAAGGGGTAGGCGAGGCCTCCACCGCGGCCGGCTCCACCAGGAACGAAACGCTCAAGGCTGGGTGGGGCCGTGTGGGGAGCGCGGCGGCGGATGGCAGAAGCGTGGCACAGGCGGCCGCGGCGAGGACCCAGCGACGCCAGGAACCACCCATGCTGGAGCAACGCCCCGAACAGGCGCCACCAACCCGGCGTCGCCGGCCTGCTCCACTCGCGCCATGCCGGCGTTACAGCCGGGGGCTATTGACACGCGGCCTTTCCACACCGGGGCCGCTTATGGGCTGGCGGGGCGCGCCCGCTCGCCGCACGGATTGCGCGTAGCGCACCGAGTCGAGGGCTGCCTTCCGAGGCGCCGCTTTCTGCGCGAGCCCGACCCAGAAGGCGGCCGGACCGGCGTATCGATCGCGCGGCGTGTCTTCACCCGGGCAGGCATAAACCCGACCGGAATCCCGGAGGAGAACGGTACCGTCGGCCTGCGTCAGATAGACGAGGCGCGGTCCCATCTCGCCGAGCATGCGGAGCGCCTCCCGACCATCGACGGAACCGAAGAGGGCCTTGGCGTCGGTCGCCTGGAGGGCGACGCTGTCGGCCGCATCCAGCGCGGGTTCCAGAACGCGGCGTGTCATCCGGGCGTTCGTCCACCAGAGGAGGTCGGCCTCGAGCAGCAGCGCGGAATGACCGGTGCGGGCTCGCGCCGTGGTCAAGGCCCCTAGCGCGGCCGATCGGGCTGGCTCGACCGAAAGGCTGTAGCCCGAGACCACGGTCAGCGCCGCGGTCAGCGCGAGCGGCGGCAGCTCATCGCGTCGAAGAGCGAGGTCGGCACCGCGCTCCACGCGGCGATCTGGTGCCTGGCTATCGGGCTGATGCCACACGGTGGTTCGCATGCCGGGCGCGATCCGCAGCCATTGCAGCTCAACCTTGAGCCGTTCGAGAGCGTCACGAACACGGTGGCCGGCGTCATCGTCTCCCAGCTTGGCAACCAGCGCGGTGCGAACCCCGAGCGCCGCGGCATGGGCTGCGAGCCGTGCCGCGCCCCCACCCAGGATCGCACTGCCGTCGGCGGTGCGTTCCTCCGCCACATCACCGACGGCGAGCCAGTCCAGGGCTCCGCTCATCGGGGTCATGATAGTCAGTCGTTGTGGTTGAGTTGTGAGACGTCCGGATGCGACTCGGGCGTCGGAACCACGGCCGGCTCGGGCTTTGGAACGGCCGTCGGCTCGGGCTTGGGAACCACCGTCGGCGCCGGCTTTGGAACCACAATCGGCAGCGGGTGGCTGGCCGGCCGAGGGGTCGGCGTGGGGGATGGCCGCGATGACCTCGAGATGCTGTCGGCACCCGAAGCCGGCGCAGCCGGCGTCGTGCGCGTGCCGACCACCTTGATGGTCGAGGCCAGTGGCTCCGAGAGGTCTTGGACATCGACGCTGGGAATCGTGAGCGAAAGATCGAGCTGGCGACTGCTGACCGGACCTAACATCAGCGATGTCAACTGGTAGAGGGCGAGGCCGGCGCCGAAAACCAGCAGGGCCCCGGCGGACAGGGTACGGCCGCTGGCAACGCCCTGCACTTCTGGCATGGCATGCATGCTACGAGCCCTCCATTTCGAGCCGGTAGTCCATGTGGCCCATTACAACGGCCGTTCGGAGGAGGGCCGCTAGAGTGGTCGAATGGGCAATCGGCTGGCGGGGGAGACGAGTCCGTATCTGCTGGAACACGCCCAGAATCCAGTCGACTGGTACCCGTGGGGTGCCGAGGCCCTGGCCAGGGCGCGGACCGAGAACAGGCCGATCCTGCTGAGCATCGGCTATAGCGCCTGTCACTGGTGTCATGTGATGGCCCGCGAGTCTTTTGAAGACGAAGAGACGGCGGCGGTGATGAACCGGGATTTCGTTGCCATCAAGGTCGACCGTGAAGAACGGCCGGACCTCGACCAGGTCTACATGCGAGCGGTGCAGGCGATGACGGGTTCCGGCGGATGGCCGATGACCGTCTTTCTGCTGCCCGACGGAACGCCCTTCTTCGCCGGCACCTACTTCCCGTCGAGCGAGCGGTTCGGCATGCCCTCTTTTCGTCGCGTCCTGGCCGCCGTAGCCGATGCCTTTGCAAACCGGCAGCAGGAAGTCGACCAGACGGCCGACCAGGTCCGCGAGTTCTTGAAGCGTCCAGCGCTGCCGCTGGCGGCGGGGACGCTGGACCCGACCCTGCTCGACGAGGCGTACACGCGACTGGCCCGCGATTACGATGCCGCCCACGGCGGCTTCGGCGGCGCACCCAAATTTCCTCAGCCGATGCTGCTCGAGTTTCTGCTGCGCACCCACGTCCGGAGCGGCCAACCGGCCGCGCTCCAGATGGCGACCGACACGCTGCGCGCGATGGCCGCCGGCGGCATGTATGACCAGCTGGGCGGTGGCTTTCACCGCTACAGTGTCGACGAGCGCTGGCTCGTTCCCCACTTCGAGAAGATGCTTTACGACAACGCCCTGCTGGCCCGCGTCTATCTCGATGCCTGGCAGCTGACAAAGGACCCGGTATTTGCCCGGGTCGTTGAGGAGACGCTCGCCTTCGTGCAACGCGAGATGACAGCACCGGAGGGGGGCTTCTACGCCAGCCTCGACGCCGACACCGAAGGCGAAGAGGGGCGCTTCTATCTTTGGACCCCAGCGGAGCTCGACGCGGTACTCGGTCCGGAGCAGGGTGCCGCGTTGGCTCGGGCCTTCGATGTCACACCTGAAGGCAATTTCGAAGGCCACAATATTCTTCATCCGGTCTCGCCAGGCGCGATCGACCTGCTTGCCGCGGCCAGGGATCGGCTATTGTCGGCGCGCGCGCAACGCGTCCGGCCGCATCGCGACGAAAAGGTTATCGCGGGGTGGAACGGACTGATGTTGCGGGCGTTTGCCGAGGCGGGGCGCGTGCTGCGCCGGCCCCACCTGGTCGCCGTCGCCGAAGCCAACGCTGCGTTCCTGCTGTCCCAGATGCGTACGTCCCATCGAATGCGCCGCAGCTACAAGGATGGTCGAGCTCCACTCGCTGGCTACCTCGAGGACCAGGCGGCGGTCGCCGATGGACTGCTGAGCCTGTACGAAGCAACCTTCAATCCAATCTGGCTCGACGAGGTCCATGGCCTGCTGGTGGAAATGCTGACCGCATTTTGGGACGACGTCGAGGCCGCATTCTTCGATACCGCCGCAGACCAGGAGCGGCTCGTGGTGCGACCCCAGGACGTGACCGACAATGCGGTGCCGTCGGGGACCTCGATGGCCGTCGATGTCTTGCTGCGCGCCGGCATGCTCTTCGGCGAACAATCATGGATCGACCGCGCCCGCGCCACCCTCGAGCGGCTGGCACCGACCGCGGCCAAGGCGCCGCAGGCGTTTGGCCGACTCCTCGCGGCGATGGATTTCCACCTGGGCCGGCCGGTCGAGCTGGCGGTGATCGCTGAGCCCGCGGAGCCGCAAGCCGGGGAGTTTCTGGAGGTGATCAGAGCGCGGTACCTGCCGAACCGACTGGTCGCCGTCGCACCGCCCGGCCGACCGCTTCAGCCGCTGCCGTTGCTCAGCGACCGAACCGCGATTGGTGGAAAGGTGACTGCCTATCTCTGCGAGGGCTTCGTCTGCCAGACGCCCACCACGGACCCAGCGGAGCTGGAACGCCAGCTTGATGCGTTCAGCGCGAGAGCGGTTGCGTCTTGAGCCAGCCCTCGTAGTCCGCCGGGGTATTGACGTTGCGAAAGGAGCGCAGCTCGGGATCCACCGCGCGTAGCTCGGCTGACGCGACATAGCGAACGATGCTGCGCTCGAGCAGGCTCTTGATGCTTCGCTCGCCGGCCTCGAGCAGCATTTCGATCCGCGGCGCCAGCTCGCGGACATAAAGCGCGCACACACCCTCGGGCTCCTGGTCAGGGCGGGGCACCACCGCTTCGTAATCGCCGGCCAGCGCGCGGAGTAGGCCGCCCAGCGCCGGTTCGACGTCGGGCAGATCACAGCCAACCACCCAGACATGCCGCTCTTTCGCCGCGGTCAAACCGGCAAACATCCCGGCGAGCGGTCCGAGGCCGGGCTGATGGTCGGGAACGACGCGCGCGCCCTCAAACGGCGGGCGGACCGATCCGCCAGCGATGATCGTCTCGTCGACCACGGGCGCCAGCCGGCGAGCGAGGTGCTCGATCAGCGTCCCGTCGCCCGCCGGCAAGGTCGCCTTGTCGTGGCCCATGCGGCGGCTGAGCCCGCCCGCCAGGATCACGAGGCTGCACCCGCTGCGCATGCCAAGAGCCTACCGGCCCGGCTACTGCCCGATCGCCCCGCTGATGTTGCAGAAGACGTTAGCAACCTGGTTACCCAGGACGATCAGCATCACGATCACGACTACCGCGATCAAGACCAGGATTAGCGCGTACTCGACCATTCCCTGGCCGCGCTCGCTCCGCGTCGAACGACGGACGTACGCAATGAGTCCATCCAGATACATGCCGGCATTGTCCGTCACCGACCTTTCGCATCCCGTTACGGGATCGTTGCAGCGCACGATCGGGCGGCGTCACATTGGGCGCCGCCACCGGTCCGCTGACCGAGAAGAAAAAAGACCGGCCCGCGCCGGTCTTTTCCTTTCCTGGGCTGCTTCAGAATTACGAGGGCGACACCGAGGCCGAGGCCGCGATTGACGGTGCGCTCGACGGCGGGTTGATGATGGTCGTGTTGCCACCGCCGACGCCGAACCAGTGTCCGACCGCGAAGCCATAGAAGAGGATCGCCAGGATCACGATCATCGCGATCAGGAAGATCGCCACCACCGCCGCGCTCGAGCCACCGTCGCCATCGTCATGCTCATGAACGACTGCCATAATTACCTCCCTGGTACGTGTTTAGGTGATACCGTCGCTATCATATCAGTTGCCTGTCCCGGCGTCAATATTGACTGCGTAGTTCACTCAGAGAAATCCGAGCCCGTGTGCATATGTGGAAGGGTTGTGTATAAGCGGCCGGGCGCTCAGCCTTTGCGAGCGACGTCCCGGACGGTGGCTTGCGCGATCGGGCGGACCACCATCTCGTCGACGTTCACGTGGGGTGGGCGAGTCACGGCCCAGATGATGCAGTCAGCGACATCGGCCCCGGTCATCGGCTTCATGCCCTGGTAGACCGCGGCGGCGCGCTGCTCGTCGCCCTTGAATCGCACCAGGCTGAACTCGGTCTCCACCATGCCTGGCTCGATCTCGGTCACCCGGATGGGCTCGCCGAGAAGCTCCAGCCGGAGGGTCTTGGTGATGGCCCGTACGGCGTGCTTGCTCGCGGTGTAACCGACGCCGCCGGGGTAGACCTCGAAGCCGGCGACGGAGCCGAGATTGACGATATGAGCGCGAGGGGCGCGCCGAAGCAGCGGGAGCATGGCCTTGGTCACCCGAAGCAGGCCCAGCACATTGGTCTCCATCATCTGCACCCAGTCGTCGTCGTTGCCGTCGGCGAGCGGTTGCAGCCCGGCTGCCAGCCCCGCGTTGTTGATCAAGATCTCGACCTGCGGATATCGGGCTTCAATGGTTCGAACGAAGGTCTGGATGCTGCTGAGATCCCGGACATCGAGGGGAATGGCCAGTCCCCCGAGCTCCTTCGCAACCGCGCCGAGGCGGTCCTCCCGACGCGCCCCGAGCACCAGGGTGAAGCCTTCGCGGGCGAGGCCGCGCGCGGTGGCCTCGCCGATTCCCGAGCTCGCTCCCGTCACCACGGCGACTCGGTCTGAGGAGGGCACCACTTAATGGTAGGCGGGACCGCCAGTCTCACGGTCTGTCCTTTTCTCGTCACACTGCGTATCATTTCGGAAGGAATATCCGGGCAGGAGGCCAGGGGAAGGAATGGATGGACGCCAGCGTGCCGTCACGCTCGCGGTTGCACTGCTGCTGTTTGCCGCCTGCGGAGCGCTTGGTGGCGTTGTGCTGGCGGGCGAGGCGTGGGCATTGAACCCGGCGGCCGTGGCGCTGCCGTCCCTCGTACCGACCCCGCCTCCGTCGGATACGGATTGGCCCTCGCCCACCCCGCGGCCCACGCCACGGCCGACGCCAACCCCCACACCGAGGCCGACGCCGACGCCCACACCACCACCGACACCGCCACCAACGCCGACACCGACGCCAACCCCACCACCAACGCCAACCCCGCTGCCAACCCCGCCGCCAACCCCCTCGCCGTCGGCGTCACCAACGCCGGCGCCGACCGAAACGCCGTCCCCGACGCCCGCCCCGCAACCAACGCCGACAGTAAACGCCACGGCAACTCCGCCAGTGCCACCACCGGCGCCACCGCCGAATGCAGCCGCACCGGACGCTAGTACGCTACCTATTACGGCCGTGGCACCGACCGGATCAGCTCAGGCAGCGGCGATCGCGCCCTCGCAGCAGGAAGCACGGATTGCCGCGGACACAGGAACCACGGGCGATTCGCCGAATCTCTTCCTGCTCCTCACACTGGCGATCATGGCGATTCCCCTCTTGCTGACCATGACGCTGCTCGCGATGGTGCTGACGCGGCGCTGAGCGCAGCTAGCCCTTGACCGACCCGGCCAGGATCCCCCGAACGAAGTAGCGCTGGAGGGTGAAGAACACGATCAGGGGCACGATCATCGACACGAAGGCCGCCGCCGTGAGGTACTCTCGGTGCTGCCCAAGCGAGCCAACCAGGTTGGTCAGGGTCACCGTCAGTGGGGCGACTTCTGGCGTACCGCCGACATAGATCAACGCCACCAGCAGATCATTCCAGACCCAGAGAAACTGGAAGATGATCAGCGATGCCAACGCCGGGACGGACAGCGGCAGGACGAGGCGGAAGAATACGGTCACCGGACCGGCCCCGTCGATCTCGGCCGATTCGAATAGGTCCGTCGGCAACACCCGGAAGAAGTTTGCCAGCAGGTAAATGGCAAAGGGCAACCCGTAGCCGGTGTGGGCAATCCAGACGGCAAGAAAACCGGCGTTGAGGCCACCAGGAAGCGTGTTGCCCGAATTGAGGCCCAGCTTGACCGCGAGGGTGAGCAGTGGGATGAACGTCAGTTGCAGCGGCACCGCGAGCAGTCCAACAAGTGCAAGGAAGATCCAGTTCCGGCCCCAGAATTTCATCCAGGCGAAGGCATAGGCGGCGAAGGCCGCGATCGCGGTCGGGATGAGCGTGGCGGGGATCGTGATCATGAAGCTGTTGAAGAAACTGGGGGCGAGATCGCTGGCGCCGAGCACGGCTCGATAGCTGTCGAGGGTGAAGTTGAATGGCGGCGCGAGCGCCGTCCACCACCCGCTGGTATTGAACGCGCCGCCCTGCCGGAACGAGTTGATCAGCAGCCCCAGCGTTGGCACAATCCAGGCCAGCGTCAGCGCCACGACCGCCACGTTCAGGCCGGCGCTCGAGACACCCGCCGAGATCCGCTCGGACCATCGCAGCCTCTTTGTCGCGGTACGGACTGGAGGGGCGGCTGGCGGTGCCGCCGTCGCGACGCTCATCGCCGTTCCTCGACGGCCCGGAATTGGCGCAGGTTGAAAATCAAAACCGGCACCACCGCCAGCAGCAAAATCACGGCGAGCGCGCTCGCGTTCGCATTGTTCCCGGCGCTGTAGAGCTCGGCGTACATCCGCCTCGCCAGGATGTCGGTGTTGTAGTTGCCGGCCGTCATCACGTAGACGACATCAAAGGCCTTGAGGGCGAAGATCACCATGGTGGTGCCGACCACCACGATGGTGGGCATCATCAACGGCAGGATGACCCGCCGGAAGATCGTGAGTTCGTTGGCACCATCGACGCGCGCGGCTTCCAGGAGTTCCGCAGGGATGCCCTTGAGCGCCGCCGAAAGGATGACCATGGCAAAGCCGGTGGCGCCCCAGACGCCGATGAGGATCAGGGCGAAGTTGTTGAATCGGGTGTCCTGAATCCACGTGATTGGCTGGCCGTGGAAGATGTTGACCAGGATCCCGTTCAAGGTCCCGGTCTGTGGGACATCCGACGGCCGGTAGTAATAGACAAACTGCCAGATGACCGCCATCGCCACAAAGGAGATGGCCATCGGCATGAAGATCAGAGTCTTGACCGTCTTTTCGTATCGCACCCGGTCGGCGAGGAATGCCAGAAGAAGCCCGAATGTCAGTACCAACCCGGTGTACAGGACCAGCCAGTACACGTTGTTTCTGAGGGCAATCAGCACGCCGTTATCGGTGAGCATCAGACGGAAGTTGTCCAGTCCGACGAACTTGTCGCCATGGCGGTCGAAGAAACTTCGCACGATGGTGCCGACCATGGGGTAGACCAGGATTAGGCCGACGAAGAGGATGGCCGGTCCGACCCACACCCAGGGACGAACCGACGGCTGGCTGCGCTTCGGCAGCCGTCGCACCAGCACGTCGGTACCCAGGATGTAGCCCACCAGCGCCAGCGGGACGCCCAGGACCACGAACAGGAGCGTCGGCAGATTGACCGATACCAGCGTCCCCCAGTCGACCTGGAGCGCCGGCAACCGGGCGATCAAGCCTAAGCTCCCGTCCATGTCGTTATCCCGTCAGCGAGCGTGTCCCATCATGGCGCCGCATAGGCCGCCACCTGCGTTTTGTCCAGATCGGCCAGGATGGCATCGAGCTGACCCTGGTTCTGGACGAACTTGAGGACGGCCCCCCAGTAGGCCTTTCCCATGTCGCTGGGCATCAGGTCGCCCGCATCGTAGCGCGCGATCTTGGTGTCAACGACGACCTGGGCGAGAGACTTCGAGATGGCATCCGGATAATCACTGAGGCTGACCTGCTTGTTGATCGCGATCTTGCCGCCGCCGCGCTTGACCCAGATGTCCTGCGCTTCCGCCGTGGCCAGGTATTTCAGCAGCGCTCGGGACTGCGGTGTGTCCTTCGTCATAACGAAGGCATCACCGGAGACCACGTGGGCGCCCGCATTCGCGGGGTTGACATCGGGCAATGCGAAGACCGCGTAGTCCGTCCCAGCGGTCGGCTTGGGAGTATAGCCGTCGAAGAACGAGGTGATGAACGAGCCCTGGTTGAACATATAGCACTTGGGTGGACTGGTAAACAGCCCCTGGCCGCCGTCGCCGAAGGTGGTGGCCACCATGTACTGCGCGCCGCCGTAGACATTAGCGTCACCGGTGCCGAGGACTTTGCCCCAAGTCGTCCAGGCCTGCTTGATCTCGGACGAGGTCCACTTCGTCTTGCCCTGCCACCAGCTGTCATACACCGTTGACCCAGACTGGCTCAGCACGATCTCCTTCACCCAATCGCTCCCAGGCCAGCCGGAGGAGGCTTGACTCTCCAACGCCACGCACCACGGCTTTCCGCCGTCGGCCTTGATCTTGTCCTGCAGCGTGATCAGGGCGTCCCAGGTCTTGGGAACCTGGTAGCCCTTCGCCGTAAAGGCCTTGGGGTCGTACCAGACCAGGCCCTTCAGCGAGGCCCACGCATAGAGCGTGTACAGTTTGCCGTCGATCTTGCCGAGGTTGATCCAGTCCGCCCCGTAGTTCGCGTTGAGCGCGCTCACGTCGAGCTTGTCGTCGAGCGTCGGGAGTTTGCCCGCGCGGGCGAGCTTGATCAGCGTGCCGATGCCTGGGGCTCCAGTCACGTCGGGCGGGTTGCCGGCCGCGATCTTGGTCTGGAGGATGGCATCGAGGTCACGGGTGGCCTCGAACGAAATCTTGATCCCGGTCTGATCCGTGAACGGCTTCATAACCGCGTCGAACGAATCCTTCTCGCCGCCGGTCCAGGTCCCCAGGATGTGGACGGTGCCACCGATTTTTCCGGATGCTTGGTTGCTGGTACCGCATGCGGTGACGCCGAGAACCACGATGGCCATCGCGGCCAGAAGTCGGGTTAGCCTTCGCATTGATTCCTTCCTCCCTATGACCGGGACACGGCCCGGCGCGATCGCCCGTCATATTAGGTCGCGCCCTTTGACCCGTCGCAGCGAGTCTATGACCGGCCCCTCCGCTTTGTCAATGAATTCTCGCCCACCGGCGCAAGCATTAGGAAGTATTAGCGCCGCTTCACGGTTTGGGTGATCGGGAGCAGGACCGCGGGGTCGACCTTCGTCCGGCGGTCGAAGGTGAGGAGGCCATTGCGCTCCCGCTCGATGTCGGTGAGCTGCGTGTAGCAGAACCCTTCAACCGGCCCCTCGGCCATCAACGCGCCGACCATCTCCCGGTAGCGGTCCACCAGCGTATCGATCGTGGCGGTCTTGCTATAACCCCAGCCGGCCGATCCCTGAAGTGCTATGCCACCGAACTCGCTGACAAGCAGCGGCTCGCCTCGATGTGCATAGCCCGAAAGATACGGCGGGTGCAGCGTACTCCCGGAATGGAGGGCGGACGTGAGCGTACGGTACGCACTCCGTAGATCCGCCATGGCCCCGTAGTCGTGCAGGGTGCACAGGTCGGTCAGCGCGTGCTCCCAGCCGTCATTCGAAACGACCGGCCTCGTCCCATCGAGCTCATGTGCCCGGCGGTAAAGCCGGTCGAGTAACGTCGCGACGACCCGCTCTTGCAATGGCCGGTGGAAACCGAAGGTTTCGTTCATCGGTACCCACGCCACTACGCATGGGTGGTCTCGGTCCCGCTCAATGGCGGCAGCCAGCTCGTCCAGCAGGCGCCGTTCCGCCAGCGCGCTGTGCTCCTGAAAGTTGGGCATCTCGGCCCAGACCAGGAAGCCGAGCAAATCCGCCCAGTACAGCCAGCGGGGGTCTTCAACCTTCTGGTGTTTGCGGGCGCCGTTGAAGCCGAAGGCTTTCGCGAGCTCGATGTCTCGACGGAAAGCGGCATCGGTGGCAGCCGTGTACCAACCGCCCGGATAGTACCCTTGGTCTAGTACCAGTCTTTGAATGTACGGCTCACCATTCAACAAAAAGCGGCCGTCACGCGTTCGGATGGTTCGCATGCCGAAATAACTCTCGACCCGATCAATGTGGCGGCCGGCCTGGTCGACGAGCCCGACGGCCAGCTCATAGAGAACCGGTGACTCTGGAGTCCAGGATTCCACCTCTTCGAGGGACAAACGACCACGCCCGGGCCGGCCGGTGAACCCGCCGACTCGCCGGCCCCGCAGCGTGACGTTGAGCTCGACGTCGGCGTCGGAAGCCGAGGTCCCCACGTCGAACTCCAGCACGCCTTCATCGAGCTTGGGCCACAGCCGCAGTGACGTGACATGACGCGGCGGCAACGGCTCCAGCCAGACCGTCTGCCAGATCCCAGTCGTGGCTGTGTAGAAGATCCCTTCTGGTTCCTCGCGCCAGTACTGCTTCCCGCGCGGCAAGGTGCGGTCGGTCGCGGGGTCATCAGCGCGCACGACCAGCTCGTTGTCGCCAGGACGTGCAACGGCGCTGATGTCGGCACTGAATGGCGTGTGGCCTCCCTCGTGGCGGGCAATCTCGATATCATTGACCCAGACCGTCGCCTGGTAGTCGATTGCACCGAAATGAAGCACCAGCCGGTCCGTGTCCGGTGGCGTGAAGCGACGCCTGTACCAGACTGTGTCGTGGAGCGCGCGCTCGCCGATCCCGGACAGCTCTGATTGATAGGCGAACGGCACGACAATCGATCGATCGAAGTCGGGTGAATCAAAGGCGAACTGCCATGTGCCGTTGAGGTTGGCCCATTCGCGCCGGCGGAGCCGCGGGCGTGGGTACTCGGGTCTCGGGGTCGAGGGCAACGCCTTAATCTACGGCGAATGGCGACCTTCCCTGCGGGCTTCCTGTTTGGCACAGCGCAATCGGCTCACCAGGTCGAGGGAGGAAATGTGAACAGCGACTGGTGGGCATGGGAACACACGGAAGGCACACCATGCATCGAGCCGTCGGGAGACGGCTGCGATTTCTACCATCGCTATCGCGACGACATCACCCTGATGGCCGGCCTGGGCCTCAATGCATTTCGGTTCAGCATCGAGTGGGCGCGGATCGAGCCCGAGGAAGGCGAGTTCTCGAGGGCGGCAATGGAGCACTACCGTCGGGTGCTGATCAACTGCCGCGAGCATGGGATCGCGCCGATCGTGACCTTCCACCACTTCACGCTTCCCCGCTGGTTGCAGGCGAAAGGCGGCTTCCTTTTCGACCAGTTCCCGGCCCGTTTCGCGCGCTACTGCGAGCGCGCCGCGGCCCGCCTCGGCGATCTGATCGCTTACGCCTGCACCATCAACGAGCCCGAGGGGCTCGGCGAAGGCGGCTACGTCCTGGGCGTGAACCCACCCGGCCGGAAAGGCGACGTGGCGGCCATGTGGCGCGTTGCCGAACAGGCGTTGGAGTCGCACCGTCTCGGCGCCGCAGCGATCCGTTCGCGCGCGAAGATTCCGGTGGGCGTCACGTTGGCACTGCCAGACCTGCAATACGAGGACGGCGCCCGGCCGGGCGAGCGCCATGTCGAGCTCAACTCGCAGGTGAGCGATCGCTTCTTCGAGCTGGCGCGCGACGACGACTTCGTCGGCGTCCAGACGTACACGCGCAACCGGTTCGGACCAGAGGGCCCACGGGGACCGCACGTCGAGTGGGGGAAAGGACTTTCCGAGGAGACGGCCGATACGACCCAGCTGGGCCAGGAGTATTACCCGCAAGCCCTGGGCAACACGATCCGACGGGCCTGGCAGAGTACCGGCGGGACTCCGATCCTGGTGACCGAAAGCGGGATCGCGACCACCTTCGACGAGAAGCGCATCAGCTACGTCGATGCCGCCATGCGAGGGGTTCTGGCCTGTCTGGCGGCGGGCATCGAGGTGCGGAGCTACCTTTACTGGAGCCTTTTGGACAACTTCGAGTGGTCACTCGGATACGACCCGAAGTTCGGCATGGTCGCCGTCGACCGCGCAACCTTCGCTCGCCATCCCAAGCCAAGTGCGCACTGGTTCGGCGAAGTCGCACGCGCACAATCGCTTCCAGACGGGTCTAAGTAGGCGTCGGCGCCGCTCACCGGAACAAACCCGTCCACATCCTCGTGGCTGGCGGTCAGGTCCGGATTGTGACCCCGGAGGGCGAGCTCCTCCGCGCTCTGACCATCGACCCAACCCGCGACTACCAGCCCCTCAACGGACGCTGGCCTGTCCATAATGTCTTGCGACAGGCGTCCGCGATGTCTTGAGACAAGACAGTGGCTGGGGCGCTAGGATTCGAACCTAGGATTACCTGATCCAGAGTCAGGCGCCTTACCAGCTTGGCCACGCCCCAGCGGGTGCTGAAAAAGCGTCGCCAGTCTATCAAACGCGTATACGAATGGCCGCCTTTTTCTAAGCTGAAAGCCTGGGCAGCACGACCTGAGGAACCGGCTCGACGGCAGGAAGCCAGAAGGAGATGTTCGTTCCCGACCCTGGGCTGGATTCGAGTTTCCACCAGCCGCCAGCCATCTGCGCACGCTCGCGCATAGCGGTCAATCCGAGGTGGCCCGGGGCCGACCCGCCATTTGGCTGAAAACCGTCGCCATCATCGTTGATTTGGGCCTCCCATCCCCGGTCGACATCCTCGAGACGGACCCGCACCCGGTGCGCTCGAGCGTGCTTGCGGACATTGACGAGCGCTTCCATCGCAATCCGATAAAGGATGACGCGCGTCTCGGACGGAGGCTCGGTAGTCAATCGATTCTCGACTTCGAATTCGAGGCCAACCTCCGACTGGATCCTCTCCAGCTGGGTGCGCAAGGCCGCGGCGAGGCCCGTGCGGTCAAGGGCGAGCGGGCGCAAGTCGAACATCAGATGGCGCAGCCGGCTGACCGATCCCTGGATGGCCTCCTCCAGTTTGTCGAGCGCCTCGACCTCCTTGGTTGTGGTCAGTCGTTTGCGGAGTTGCTGGAGCCGCAGCCCAGCCGCCGTCATCGCTTGGATGCTGTCGTCATGGATGTCCGCAGAGATACGCAAGCGCTCGGCCTCCTCGGCCCGCACCAGGTGTCCCAGCAATTCTTGTCGCTCGAGGCCGATCTTCCGGACCAGCTCGAAGCTCGCCTCCAGGTCCGCCGCGGCACGCTTCCGCTCCGTCAGGTCGCGCACCCGTGCGGCCGCCAGCTGCCCGGCGTCCGAGCTGATGACGCTCATGCTGATGTCCGTCGGAAACTCGCTGCCATCTTTACGCCGCCCCACCAGCTCGAGGGGGGCCCGCGGCGGCCCCGTCGTGGGATTGCCCAGGTCTGCAGCGGGATGAAACACGTGAGAATCCCGGAATCGCTCGGGCAGCAGCCTTTCAGCTGGCCGACCAATCAGCTCGTTCCGCGCGTAGCCGAACAGCACTTCCGTCTGCGTGTTGACAAGCCGGATGATGCCACTCGCGTCGACCATGACCATCGCGTCCGGAGACGACTCGACGAGGGCGATAAATTGTGACTCGGACTTCCGCTGTGCCTCCGCGGCCTGCCTGCGTTCGGTGATGTCCCGAATGGCGGCCACAAGGCGTCCTTCGTCCGCTTCCAGCGGGCTCAGGCTGATGTCCACCGGAAACTCGGTCCCATCCTTGCGGCACGCGGTCAGCTCGAGACCCACCGCAGTTGGTCTGGACTGAGCCACGGCAATGTACCGCTCGCGGTGTGCAACCAGGGCTTCTCGGAAGCGCTCCGCTAGGAGCCTCTCGACCGGATGACCGACCAGCTCACTCCGTTCATAGCGGAATAACCGCTCGACCTGCATGTTCACGGCCTCGATCTCGCCTCTGGCGTTGACCACCACCATGGCATCCAGGGCCGACTCGAGCAGACCGCGGAACTGCTCCTGGCTCTTGCGGTGGACGGCCTCGGCATGCTCGCTCTCCCTGATGTCGCGCAGCAGATCCTGGAAGCAGGCGGTGGCCAGGTTGGCCGACATGTTGAGCTGGCCGCGAGCGGTCCGAAAGATGGCATCAACAAGCTCGGCGTCGGACGAGCCCTTGACGAGGTAACCCGACGAACCCACCTCCATCATTTCGTAGACGCCCGTCTTCTCTTCGTAGGCAGACAGGGCCAGAACCCGCGTTCCCGGGGAGCACACCGCGATTTCTCGGGCCGCGCGCAGCCCGCCGCCCCCCGGCATCCGCACATCGAGCAACGCGACCGTGGGTCGATGCTCCCCCGCGAAGTGGATGGCTTCGTCGGCGTTAGTGGCGATCGCCACGAGGCGCATCCCTGGCTCGTCGGAGATGAGGTCAGCCAGTGCCTGTCGGACTGCTGCGTCGTCGTCGGCGACCAGGACGGTCACGCTGTTGGGGACCAGCACTTACCTCGTTGACGGCGCGACGGATTGTTGCGGCTTTTCTTGCGTGAACGAATACGGAATTTAGGCAGTATTGCCGAGGTCGGCGGAGGGCAGCCTAACGCCCTGAGCCAGCACGCGGCGTCCGCCGACGGACCTGGAAAAGTAGTCCGCTGGAGCGCCGGCGACGGAAGCGTCCGACTGGCGGTTGGTCACTCGCCGCAGGGGTCGCCGCGAGCCGCTGACTGAGCAGGGCGTCGGAGTCACCTTCGACTTGCGATTCGTCTCGTTTGTCCATGATGGTTGGCTCTAGGCCGCGTCGGCGTAGGCGCCGTGCGCTTCGAAATGCGGCGTCATGACGAGGTTGCGGAGAACGTCGGCGCCGATATCGAGGACGACGTGGCCGCGCGCGCACGACTGAATGTTGTCGGTGAGATCCTGGCTGCCCCAGCCCTTAACGATGTAGCCGCAGGCGCCCCCACGGAGCATCGCCGCGACCTCCTCCGCATCGTCACTCGCCGAGAAGGCGATCATGCGGGTAGACGGTGCGACCCGAGCGATCTCGAACGCTACGCGCTCACCACCCCAATCGGGCATCCGAACATCGATCAAGGCCACGTCGGGGCGGGCCGTGGAAGCCAGCTCGATCGCATCTTCGACGTTGGTCGCCGTGCCAACCAGTCGCATCCCGGGCTCGCCGTTGATCAACGCGTCGACCGCCTCGAGGACCCCCGGGTCATCATCGACAGCGAGGACGCGCACAGGGTCGCGCTCGAAGTCGCGGTTATCGGGTGCGGGCTCGTTGATGACCGCCAGCCGCTGGGCCACGTGGCGGCCCAACTCGGGAGAAAGCACGGCGCGGCCTTTGAGGACGTGCTCCATGCCCGTCAGGATCTTTTGCGGCCGGGTGCCCTTCAGCAAGTAGCCGCTGACCCCTGCTTGGAGCATGCTGATGACGCTCTGTTCATCGCGGCGCACCGTCAGCGCCAGCATGCGCGTGCGGGGCCAAACCGAGTGGATTCCTGTCGCGGCCACCGCGCCGCCGCCTGGCATGTTCATGTCCAGCAATGCGATGTCAGGGTGCATGGCGTCGGCCATTTCGATCGCGGACCGGGCGTTGGCGGCCGTCGCCGATACCACCATCCCCGGATGTCCATCGATGAACGCCGAAAGGCTCGACCGGACCAGCTCGCTGTCGTCCACGACCAGCACGGTGCGGGAGCTGTAGCGCAGGGGCACGTCGTACCGAGCCAGCATTCGTGGCTACGCTAGTCGGGCTCAGGCCACCAGCACACGGGCAAACGCGGGAGAGCGCTCTACCCTAATTGAGGCAGCCGGACAGGGATGGCCGAAGAAGCGACGAAGCCCTGCTCGCCGGCACGGACCACCGCCTCCAAGCGGGAATGGACGCCGATCTTGTCCATCAGGTTGCGGACGTGGGACCGGACGGTTCCGTAGGCGATCCCCATGTGACCGGCAATCTGACGGTTGTCGAGGCCGGCGACCAGCAGGTTCAGGACTTGCTGCTCGCGGGTGGTCAGGTCGGAAAAAAGGCGACAACGAGAGATGGCTCGGGCTTCCAGCAGACGCTGGTGGCCGGCAAGCGCGACGAGCCGGTCGGCGGGCACGAGCATCTCACCGCCGGCGGCACGGCGGATCGCGCCTCGCACCTGGGTCGCCGCTACCGCCTTGGAGAGATAGGCACAGGCGCCGGACTCGACGGCGGCCAGCACCGCGTCGTCGCTGTCGTCGGCGCTGAGGAAGACGATCGCGATCTGGGGCCGCAGCCGCCGAATCCAGGCGGCCGCCTCCGACCCGGTACCGTCGGGCAGGCGCGAGTCCATCAATACGACGTCGGGGCTGCGCTCCTCGGCGACAGCGATGGCATCCCGCATGGTGTCGACCGATCCGAGGACGGCGAAATCCGGCACCTCGCTGAGTAGTGCGACCAAGCTTTCCGCCAGGATCGGGTGATCCTCCACGACCAGCACCACGATGGGCCCCGTCCGGCTGGTCGTCGACGGGTTCATGCCGCGGACCCTTGCACCACCGACGCGCCGGCCGGGATCCAGATCGAGGCTCGCGCGTGGCTTCGGACTCTCCGGTCGAATCGAGCCCAGCCGCCGCCGAGCCGCGCTCGAACCGCAATCCGGGCGCGATCGGCCGCCATCGCAAAGTCCGTACCCACGTCGACGGTGCCGTCATGTTGCAGGCTGAGCAGAAAGCCATGATTGTGGTCATCGATCTCGACCACGACCTGGCGGGGACGCGCGGTGCACGCGGCACGCAAGGCGTCTTCGGCGATGCGGAAGAGCGTGACGCGGCGCTGAAAGCCGGGCTGCTGCCGGAGCCGATTTCGGACCTCCGTTGCCACGCCATAGTCGGCGCGCAACACCTCGAGCAGTTCGCGGATGGCGGTGGCGAGGCCCAGGCCATCCAGCCCAGGGGCGTGGAGTTTCACCATCAGCTCTCGCAATCGCACGCTTGTCATTTCGAGCAACCCCTCGATGGTCGTCAGGATTTCGAGATCGGCGGGGTCGCTGACGCTGCGGCGGAGCAGCTGCAACCGTAGGCTGGCCGCCGTGACCGATTGGATGCTCCCGTCATGGATTTCGTCGGCGATCCGTTTGCGGTCTAGCTCCTGCGCGGACTGTGACAGATCCTCGGCCTGCCAGCGTTCGGTCATGTCACGAACGATCACCACGCGCACATATCCACCGGGAGTCTCGTGACGCTTCGTGCTGACGTCGATGGGGATCCACGACCCGTCCTTCTTGCGGCCGACCATCTCGGCTCGGTCCCGCGGGGCGTGCTCGTTGAACGGCAGGGCGGGTGGAATCCCGGTGACGAGTGGTCCTACCCCAAGCAGCGAGGTCATCGGCTCACCGACCAACTCCGCCTCGCGGTATCCGAACAAGGTTCCCCACGCCGCGTTGACGAACCGGAATGCATCGTTTGCTCCGACGATCGCCATCGCGTCCGGAACAGCCTCGGGCAGCCAGCCAAGCGAGTCCGCAGAGCACGGCAGCGTTGTGCCCGCTTTGGGGATGCCCACGTCTTCGCGCGACGCGTTCCCATCGGCATCCTTGCGAATGGCCGGAAACTTAGGCACTAATACCGAGCCGCACGGATGAGTGAACGCGCGCCTTAGGCTTATGAATTAGGCAGTCCTGCCGATGCAGGGCACTCACAGTGAGTGGCACGCTGCGCACAACGAAGATTTATAGGTCCCCGGGGGCGATGAGCGTGGGGCAAGGGGGAGCACAATTGGATAGCGGCATGCCAGCTGTCCGGCTGGGGCATGTCAATGCGGTGGGCGTAGGCGTCCATCACCTGACGCCGCGCCAGGCCGAAGTGCTGCGTTTGCTGGCCCGCGGGTGGACCGATGCCCAGATCGCGGATGAGCTTTTTCTAAGCCGTCGCACGGTGCACGCCCATCTTCGGGAGATCTTTCGTAAGTTGGGCGTCTCTCATCGGAGCGCCGCGACCCGCTTCGCGATCGAGCACGGCCTGGCTTAGTCGCTGGGCATCAGCCTGAATACGCCAATGACTCGGAGCGTCCGTGACCGTTATGCTTAGCACCGTATAGCACAATGCAGCATCGGTGGCGAGGCGTGGTTTTGGGCGAGACGTATCCGGATAATCTGACATCCCGCGAGGTGCATGTCCTGAAGCTAGTCTCCGCTGGCTTGACCAACCGAGAAATTGCCGAACGGCTCGGCCTCAGCTCGCGCACCATCGACGCACATTTGCGCTCGATCTTCGGCAAGATCGGCGTCGGCTCTCGTAGCGCAGCGACTCGTTACGCTGTCGAGCACGGCCTGGTTTAGCGAGTTAGGCGACCAGCAGGTCGTAGCGCGCGGCCGCAGCCACCGCCTCGAGCTTCGAGTGGGCGTCGAGCTTTTCCAGGATGTCCTGGACATAGCTGCGCACGGTGTTGAGCGTGAGGCCGAGCTCACGGGCGATGGCCTTGTTGTCGAGCCCCTGCGCCATCAGCAGGAGCACCTCATGCTCGCGTGGCGTGAACTGTGACCGCAGCTGGGTGCGATCCTGCTCTTCGCGTGCGCGTTGGTGGACGCGGGTCAGCAGTCCGGCCAATTGGGCCGCCGGAATCAACATTTCCCCTTCGGCAGCCTTTCGGACAGCCGCCACCACATCCGCCGAGGCTCGCGACTTCGGCAAGAATCCGCACGCACCAACGCGAACGGCGGACAGCAGCGCGTCCTCGCTTTCATCGCCGCTGACGAACACCAGGCGCGGCCGCGGCCGCTGGTTACGTATCCGCTCGCCTGCCTGCGCTCCTGTCCCGTCCGGAAGGCGAAAGTCCATGACGACGACATCAGGCGCACCCGCATCGGACATGGTGACCGCGTCCTTTACGGAGCCGGCCACGCCCACCACCGTGATGTCACTTTCTCGGTTGAGCAAGGCCTCGATCCCTTCGGCGACGAGCCGATGGTCTTCGACGAGCAGCACGCGAATCGGTTGCGGCATGGACTCCCTTGCGGTCACTCTGGGCAACGAGAGGTGCCCGGGCTCCTTGCGAGCGCGAGTGTAACGATCAGCGCCTGAAGGCGCTGCGGCTGGGTGACGCCCACTGATGCCTAGCGGTGAGTCGTGACCGGCGGCCGCACGACTCGGCGACGAGCGACGAGGGGGAGTGGGGGTGGGGCCTCATCGTGTCGCCTTCTATCGTTGGCCGCCGGTCTCCTACCATCCGTACGACCTTAGGCGCGCACCGAGCGCAAGTCTGCCTGCAAATGATGGCTCCCGCATCGCGCCCACGCGCCAACCCCTGCATCTGCGGGCCGGCCATCCCTACCAGCACGAGGCGACACCCCGACGCGCCGGCCATAGCATCGGGCCATGAAAACAGCTATCTCCGGGATGGACGAGGGGTCCTCGGCTTTCGGCCGGCTGGAACACTTCCAAGAGCAATCGGATTACCACTGGGCGGTACCCGCGCAGCGATTTGCCCGCCGCGGACCGGTGTTGCCGCGACCTGGCACGGAACACCTGCTCCGATTGCTGCAGCCCCGGCGCCGCCATGATTGGGCGCTGCTGGCGGCCATCCGCGACGCGTATGTCAGCGGCGCCGCCACCCGTCACGTGGAAGCCATGGCACGCCTCGTGGGCGTCGACGGGGTCAGCGATGATGACGTGGTTCGTGCGGGCCACGAGCTCGACCGGCAATTACAGATATTCCGCACGCGCCCGGTGTCGGGCGCCTACCCGTACATCATCATCGACGCGATCACCCAGAGCGTGCGGCAACACGGCCGGCTGGCGAGCATGTCGGCGATGGTTGCGGTCGGCGTCGCCGCGACCGGGAACCGGGAGGTCCTTGCGCTCGAGGTCGACGAAGCGGAGGAACCCGCGGCTTGGCTACGGCTGCTCAGCGGGCTGCGAGACCGAGGCGTCTATGGCGTTCGCCTGGTTACGGCGGAGGCGCATCCGGGCATCGCGTTGGCGATCGCGCAAACGTTTCCCGCGGCCAGCTTCCAGCGCTCGCGCTCCGGGCTGATCCCTGATCTGCTCGATGTCGTGCCCGAATCCGATCGCCCCGGCCTCGCGACGCAGCTGCGGGCCGTCTTCGTGCAGGACGATCGGGTTGCCGCCCAGTCGCTGCTGCGAGGCATTCCGAACGGCTTTCCCCCCAACCCAACCCTCGTCAATCACCTACGCGATGGGGAAGAGTCGATTCTCGCCTTCTACGATTTGCCCCCACCCCACCGTCGCCGCGTCAATTCCGCACGCTGCCTGGCCCACGCGCGTACTGAGATCCAGCGGCACTGCCGGATGATCGGCATCTTCCCCTACCGACTTTCGCTTCTGCGGCTATGCGGCGTGATCCTGCAAGAACAGAACGACGAATGGATCGCCGGCCCACGCTATGTCGGCCGCCGACGCGACGGCACTCCAACATCGGTGGGCCAGCCCTGGACGGGGCTCGACTCCACCGGCTCCCGCGACGAACGGCGCCTGGTGCAGGCGGCATGAGCGAGATCGAGTACGCGAGGTCGAGCGCGCAGCTCGTGCCGCGCCGCCTCGCCCAGTTGCGCCTGCAAGTGCTGGACCTTGTCCTCAACGATCTCGAATTCATGCGGCTGGAGGGCGCTTCCACGCTGCCAGCTGGCATCAGCGCCTTGATCGCGGATCTCGCGCGGGCGCACGATGGCACTGTTCAGGGCGTCGCCGACGTGCCAGGGCACGAGATCACGATCGCGCAAGGCCAGCTTCTGGAAGCCCAGGGCCAGATCATGCTCGAGTTGGCGAGCCTGGGCGGCGGCCCGACCTGGCGGGGGCGGGAATCGCCTAGCTGACCGTTCACGTTTGCGGACCGCCAACGTTGTCCTTTACAGTAAGTGCGCGCAGAAATCCGGCTCTCTGACTCGGCGAGGAACCTGAGACTTGGTCCGCGGTACTACCGATGAGCGCTGCTAACCGTAAAGAGATACCGGTCGCCCGCGAGCGGCTTCTAACGACGCGTGAAGCCGCGACCTTTTTGAAGGTCAGCGAGGCCTCGATTCGACGCTGGACGGATAGCGGCCTGCTACCGGCGAGGCGTGTCGGTCGCCGCCGTGCCCGCCGCCTGCGCGAAGAAGACCTGACGTCTTTCATGGAGGCGGGTCCCGGCCAGGGCACGGCCACCGCGGACACCAGCCCGCCGTCGACCATGGTCATCCAGGATGTCGTCGTCTCGCTGGGGGACCACCTTGCCGCCTTTTACACCACCGATGCCGGCCGGCTCCGCCTCGGCCTTCCGATGATGCGCGACGGCTTGCTGGCGGGTCAAACGGTCGTGCTCCGGGCCACGCCTGATGTGCGCGAACAGTATTTCGCCGCGCTCCGGAACGAGGGCGTCGACGCCACGGAGGCGATGCGCATCGGTTTGCTGACGGTCTATCCGGAAGTCCCCGGTTCAGCCACGGAGCAGGTGGCCCGCTTCGAGCAGCTCCTCATGGAAGCCTCCCGCAAACGCCCGGGGCCAATCCGTATCCTGGCGGAGGTGCTGGCCGATGTCCAAACCCTGGGATCGGTGGCCGAGCACCTGGTCGTGGAGCGGCAAGTCGATGCGGTCTTCAAACGATTTCCCGTGGTCACGATATGCGCCTACGACGTCCGCGCCTTCGATGGCGTGGCCGTGATCGAGGCGCTCAAGCTCCATTCCGACGTCTTTGGGCCTCGGGTTGGCTACTGGCTGAACTAACCCCCCGGAGTCGGCCAGAATTGAACGGTGGCGAAGCCTCATAAGCAGGGCGTCCTAGCCCTCGACATCGGAACGTCCTCTGTTCGTGCCGTGGTCTACGACATCCATGGACGAATGCGGCCCTCGACACTGTTCGATGTGCCATACAAAGTCCGGACGATAGAGCCGGGTGAGGTCTCCTCTGACCCCAGCGAATTGGTCGCGCTCATCGCGCAAAGCATCGATGGCGCGCTTATGGCCGCCCGCAAAGGGAAGGTCGAAATCCTCGCCGTCGGTGTCTCCTGCTACTGGCACAGCCTGATGGGAGTCGACCGCGCGGATCGCCCCACCACCGAGCTGCTCACCTGGGGCGACACACGGAGCACGCTCGAGACACGCGCCTTACGCACCCGCTTCGACGAACGCGCCTACCACGCCCGCACCGGATGTTTTTTCCACGCCAGCTACTGGCCGTCGAAGTTGCGTTGGTTGCAGGCGACGCGGCCCGCCGCCGTCCGGCGCACGGTCCGCTGGGTGTCGTTGGGCGAGTATCTGTACCAGCAGCTCCTTGGAGAGAGCCCCGTCAGTTACTCGATCGCTTCCGGCACCGGCCTGCTGGATGTCAACCGCTGCCAGTGGGACAAGCAAGCGTTGCAGCTGTCGGGCATCGAGGACACGCAGCTATCGAGGCTCACCGACTGGGATCAGCCGCTTCACTCGCTGCGTCCCGCCTTCGCGCGACGCTGGCCGGAGCTTCGCGACATACCCTGGTATCTTCCGGTCGGCGACGGCGCCCTCGCGAATGTGGGAGCCGGCGCCGTGAGGCCGCGCTGGGTGTGCGCCACCATCGGAACGTCGGGCGCGATGCGAGTGGTGCTGGAACGCGATCGCATCACCGTGCCGTGGGGTACGTTCGTCTACCGCCTCGATCGGCACCGATTCGTGCTTGGCGGGGCGCTCAGTGAGGGTGGCAACGTGGTGCGGTGGTTCACCGACGGCCTCGGTCTGCGGAACAAGAAAGCGCTCAAGCAAGCGGCCGCAGCGATTCAGCCTGATAGCCACGGGCTGACCATCCTGCCGTTTTGGGCAGGTGAGCGCAGTCCCAACTGGCGAGGTGATGCACGCGCCGTGATCGCCGGCCTGTCACTTGGGACGCAGCCGGCGCAGATGCTCAGGGCGTCGATGGAAGCGATCACGTATCAACTCGTCACGGTGACCTCGGCGATGCAGCGCGTCGTCACTCGGCCGGAGTCGGTGATCGCGACGGGTGGCCAATTGGTTCACTCACCAGCGTGGAGCCAGATGCTGGCCGATGCGCTGAATCAGCGGGTCATGACCTCCCCGGAGCCGGAAGCCTCGAGTCGCGGGGCTGCACTGCTCGTGCTCCACGCCCTGGGCAAACTGCCGCGATTCTGGTCAACGACACCGGCACGCGGCCGTATTTTCCGTCCACGTACCCGCATACACGCCATCTATGAACGCGCCCGGCGCCGCCAGCAAGACCTGTACGAGCTGCTCTTTCCGCCTAGCGCCGCGGTGGGATCAAGCTCCAGAACGAAGGGTCTTCGAAGCCCAGCCGCCAGACGCTGATTCCCTTCAGCCCGTACTCGTACATCAGGGGCAGCTTGCGTCGCAATGTGTCGGTG
>Ga0209526_10000421_pt1 | contig 27318 bp, 31 predicted proteins | sample JacPinW_OM2H0_M1_FD_188566 | JGI IMG/M metagenome (GOLD analysis project Ga0209526, IMG submission 188566) | Forest soil microbial communities from Algoma, Ontario, Canada - Jack Pine, Ontario site 1_JW_OM2H0_M1 (SPAdes) (version 2) | ecosystem: Environmental > Terrestrial > Soil > Boreal... | reverse complement strand
ACCAGATTGAGCTTGTCGCGAAGCTCCGCGACAAGGCCGCGCATGACTTCCGCGTTGCGGGCGAAATCGGTTGAGGCGGGATCGATGCTGGAATGAAGCGGCATGGCGTTCCGCGGGTTATGATGCGCCGCAAATACTTGGCGGCAATTGCTTGGAGGCCGGGCTAATGTGTCCAGGGCTCGCCGCGCCGGAACGCGAAATTGTCGGCATAGGCGGCGGGCCTTCGAACCGGCTCCTTCGGCTCGATCACCTGGTAGGGGATGCCCTTGCGTTCGGCATAGGCAATGGCCTCTTCCTTGGTGTCGAAGCGCAGGCTGAGTTGCTGTTTCATGTCGCCCGAGGAGGTCCAGCCCATCAAGGGCTCGACCGCGCGCGGCTGCTCCGGCTCATACTCGAGCCGCCATTCCTGGGTGGATGCCTTGCCCGATTGCATCGCGTTTTTGGCGGGCTTAAAAATGCGTGCGGTCATGGATGGTCGGGCCCCGTAAGCTATGCGACATTGGAAGCGCTTGGTAGGAACGGCCGGGATAGTATAGAGACACCTTTCAGGGATTTGATCGGTGATTCCTACCCCCGGTCAGCTTGACGACCGGTATAGTCACTAAGCCGCGCTGTGACAATCTTGGCCGCGGCGCGGTTTTCGCGAAAGCATCAGTTCGAAGCGGCGTCATGAAAATCAACGCAACCCTGCCCGAAAAGGGCCGCGACCTCCGGCTCGACCTGTTTCGCGGGGTCGCAAACTGGGCGATCTTCCTCGATCATATCCCCGACAACGTCGTGAACTGGCTCACGACCCGGAATTACGGCTTTAGCGACGCCGCCGATCTGTTCGTCTTCATCTCCGGCTATACCGCCTCCTTTGTCTATGCCCGGATGATGATCGAGCGCGGCTTCATCGTCGGCGCCACCCGCCTGACCAAGCGCGTCTGGCAGCTCTACGTCGCGCACATCATCCTGTTCGTCATTTATATCGCGGCGATCAGCTATCTCGCGCTGCGTTTCGGCGATTCCGAAATCATCAACGAGTTCAATGTCGCAGGCCTGGTCGACCATGCGACCGAGACACTGCGGCAGGGATTGTTCTTGAGGTTCAAGCCGGTCAATCTCGATGTGCTGCCGCTCTACATCGTGCTGATGGGACTATTCCCGCCGGTGCTGTGGATCATGTTGCGCCAGCCCAACTGGACGATGCTGGCATCGATCGCGCTGTGGCTGACGGCCCGGCATTTCGGCTGGAATTTCACCGCCTATCCTGCAGGCCAGTGGTACTTCAATCCGTTCTGCTGGCAGGTGCTGTTCGTGTTCGGCTCGTGGTGCGCGCTCGGCGGCGCGCGGAAATCGATGGCGATCATCAACTCGCCGATCACGCTGTACCTGTGCATTGCCTATCTCGTCTTCGCACTCATCATGACCATGGCCGGCCGGTTTTCCGACTTTGGCGCGATATTCCCGCAGTGGCTCTATTCGGCCTTCAACCCCAACGACAAGACCTTCCTCGCGCCTTATCGCTTCCTGCATTTCGTGGTGATCGTGATCATGGTCATCCGCTTCATTCCAAAGAACTGGCCGGCGCTGGAATGGAAGGTGTTCGATCCCTTGATCGTCTGCGGCCAGCAATCGCTCGCGGTGTTCTGCGTCGGCGTGTTCCTTTCCTTCGTCGGCCACTTTGAATTGATGATGAGCTCGGGATCGTTGTTAGCGCAGATTTTTGTCAGCGTGGCGGGAATAGCGATCATGACCGTTGTCGCCTATTACATCTCCTGGTCGAAGCGGCAGGACAAGCCGCTGCCCAAGACGGCCGCACCGGCCAAGGCGGGCTAATCAGGAGCGGGGCTTAACCACCAATCTGCCTCTGGACGAGATTTCGCCCCAGTCCGAGGACCAGCCGATGTTGGGGTTGGCCAGGCGCTTGGTGCGGTCCTGGGTGCGCGGGCCTTGCAACGCGAACATCGCGCCCTGAGGGTCGATGCAACGGGCGATGCCGTTCTCGCCCGGCAAGTCGTGGGGACCGAAGACGACCCGACCGCCAGCTTCCCGTACCCGCCGCAGCGCCACATCGATGTCGCCGACATTGAAGTAGTAAAGCCAGAACGGGACTGGCACCTTTGGCAGCTTGGTGAACATGCCGCCGATCGTGCGCCCGCCGGCGGCGAACACGTGGTACGAGGGCAACGGGCTAGTATTGGCGTAGGTCTCCCGCCAGTCAAAAACCTCCCCGTAAAAGGCAAATGCCTTGCTCCAGTCAGCGGCAAGCAACTCATGCCATCCGACGCGCCCGGCCTCGCCCATGTCGTCGGATTCCGCCTGGCCGTGCCGCAATCCTTCGACCAGCGCGAACGTCGCGGTTTGCGGATCAGTCACCACGGCGATGCGGCCAATGTTGCTGTCTGTCGGCGGCACATATATAGCCCCGCCGAGACGCGTGATCCGCTCAGCAATCGCATCCGCGTCGTCGACGGCGACATATCCTACCCACCGCGGCATCGCGCCCCTGTTCAGTGCGTCTTGCGGCAGTTCCATGAGCCCGCTTACGGGCGCCTCTCCCGCAGTGAACAAAGTATAAGCCAAATCGGGCGTAGACGCGTTTTGCGCGCCCCACCCGACGACACTGCCGTAAAACGCCTTCGCGGATGCGAGGTTTGTCGTCAACAGTTCATACCAGACGAAACGTCCGTGATGATCGACCACACCGATTTCTCCACTCGACCTAGAGATGCTCGTAGCGCCATCGGAAGCGGCGCTCGCTGAGGTTGTCGTGAACATTTTGCTTCATGGAAACGCCGATAAACGTTCATAAACATGAATGGAAACTGAACGTTGCATCGCGTCATCGTGTATGCGAGCAGCCTTGCACGGCAGATTTGCCAAGCGTACAGTCGCGTTGCTCTGGACTCAAAACTCTTATTACCACGTATGGAGGATGCGACTATGTCACGGGTGAAGCAAGCTTCGAAGAAGAAGCGTGTGACCAAAGCCGCCGTACCGGCGTTAGGGGCCGCCGGTTTGACTTTCGCGCTAGGGGGAGGCGCATCTGCATCGGCTGTGCCGACAGCCGACGTGCAACAAACGACGAATCTCGCGCCGACTCAGGCGCTCACGCTCGGTGAAGAGGAAATCGCCGACGTCAGCCTGGCGACGTTCTATCTCTTCGACAAGGAAAACACAGCGCAGGCTCGCGGCGGCGTCCAGCTCGCTTGGGGTTGCCGATGCGGCGGCTGCCGGGGCTGCCGGTGCGGCGGTTGCCGAGCCTGCCGAGGCTGTGGCGGCGGCTGCGGCTGCGGCGTTGCCTGCGGATCCTGCTGCGCGTCCTGGGGCATCTGCCGCCTCTGTTGAACCGGCGGCCTCTTTGCCGACACGATCGACGAACCAATATCGAGAGGGCCGGGTCCGACAAGGTCGACCCGGCCGTTCCATGTTTGCTTTGGCGGCGTCTGCTTTCGGGGCTGCAGGCTGTTCGTCCCAGCGCAAGCCGGCGCGGCGATGATGGCTTCCAGGGTTTCCAATCTTTTCAAAAAATGCTAGCGCGCGGACTGGGCCAGGATGTTCTCGCCGCCATGGGCTTGGCTCCCCGCCGGCGCTTCGGAGTGATTTGTAAAAATGCGCAATGGCCAACACAACAAGAAGACCAAGAAGAACCGCGCGACGCCGCGCCCCGACAAGGACATTGTGCAGTTTGCGCCGAATTTCACCGCCTATGTGCTGCCTTCCGATATCGTATGCCTCTATTCCGAAGACCGGAAATTCTTCCTTCACGGGGAGCTTTATTGTGCGCTTGCCGTGGCAATCGGCGAACGTGGCAAGAGCGCTTCCGAGCTCGTTGGTGAGCTCGGACGGAAATATCCGTCCGACAAAATCGAAGAGGCCCTCAAGCGGTTGATCGAGCGGCGTTACGTCGTGTCGGGACTGCGATCGTCCGATGGGACGGTTGCCGGCTATTGGGCAAGCCTCGGCCTGCCGCCCGCAATCGCAGAAGAGAATCTCAAGAACTGCCGTGTCCTCGTCGAATCGATCGACGTGAAAGGTGCGGCGCAACTGAGCTCGGCGCTGAGCGACCTCGGCGTCAACATCGTCAAGCGCTCCCCCAATCTGACCGTCACGCTGGTGAACGACTATCTCGAGCGTCAGCTCGCGGAATTGAACCAGCAACGCGTGGCGGACAAGGCGCCCTGGCTGCTGGTGCAGCCCTCCGGCCTGTTTCCGCTGGTCGGACCCGTATTCAACCCCGGCGAGAGTGCCTGCTGGACCTGCCTGTTCGACCGCATGATCAGGAATCGTGAGATCAAGGGGTTTCTCGAGCGAGGGCCGGCGCGCCCCGTCGCCGTTTCACCGCTCGCCCGCAACGTTTTCGGACAAAACGCCATCCAATTTGCCGCCGTCGAAATCGGCAAGGCGATCGCCTCCGGCTTTCGCACCGATTTGCGCGATCATGTCGCAAGCTTCGACCTGCTAGGCGCGACTATCGCCAAGCACTATGTGGCGCGGCGGCCGCAATGCCCGACCTGCGGCAGCAAGAAATTTCAGAACCCGCGCCGTGCGCCGCATCCGGTCGAGAACGGCCCCAGCGCCAAGCTTGTGATGACCAGCGGCGGATATCGCTCGGTGCCGTCGCGCACCACGGTTGCGCGATTCCGAAAGCACGTCAGCCCCCTCACCGGCGTGGTCAAGCGGCTCGAGCCGATCGAAGCCGATTTGCCGATGAACACCAATTTTTTTGCGCAGCATAATTTCTCGGCGCCGGCCATGAGCGTCGATCAATTGAGATCGGGACTAACCGGAGGCAGCTTTGGCAAAGGCTCGACCTCCGAGCAAGCTGAAGCCAGCGCGCTCATGGAAGCGATCGAGCGCTATTCGGGAATTTTCCAGGGTGACGAGATCAGAATGAAGCGGCGCTTCACCGATTTCGCGCCGGGCGATGCCATCCTTGCCAACGACGTCCAGCTCTTCAGCGAGGCGCAATTCAAGGCGCGGCACCAACCTGCAGAGGATGATTCACATCCGATCCCGGATCCGATCGATCCCACGGCGAAGATCGAGTGGTCGCCGGCCTGGTCGATGCGCGACCAGCGCTTCCGATATTTTCCGACCGGCCTGATGTATTTCTTCTACCGGGACTTCCATACCGATTCCAACGGCTGTGCCGCCGGCAACACGCTCCAGGAGGCCATCGTCCAGGGCTTTCTTGAACTGGTGGAGCGCGATGCCTACGCGATCTGGTGGTACAATCGTTCGCAGCGATCGGAAGTCGATCTCAGCGAGTTCGACGATTCCTACATCCGCGATATCAAGACCCAGTTTGCCGACGCCGGACGCAAGTTGTGGGTGCTCGACGTCACCAATGATCTCGGCGTTCCCACCTATGTCGCGATCATGCACTGGATGAAGGACGGCCAGGAGAATATCGAGTTCGGTTCCGGCGCGCATTTCGATCGCCGCATTGCCTTGCTGCGTTCGCTGACCGAGCTGAGCCAGTTCCTGACGATCGGCATGATGGGGGGCGGAAGCGGCGACAAGTCGAGCCTCGACGGCGTCACGCCGTTGCGCCTTGAGAACTATCCGTTCCTGGTCCCGGCGGGCCGTCCGACGGTTGCGCCGCCACTCGGCATCAACGTCCCGCTCGACAACGCACACGAGCAGGTCGAGGCCTGCGTCGAGATCGCCCGGCGCGCCGGGCACGATTTCCTCGTGCTCGATCAGACGCGGCCCGACGTCGAGGTCCCGGTGGCGCGGGTGATCGTTCCTGGCTTGCGACATTTCTACCGTCGCCTCGGGCCGGGCCGTCTTTATGACGTTCCGGTCAAACTTGGCTTGCTCGATCGCCCGTTGCCGGAAAGCGAGCTCACTCCGTTCCTTCCGCACACTTGAAGGATGATCGGGGCTTTGCGCGCGCCAGCAAAGAAGCGTGGGCGAAAGACCGCAACCGTCCTTGCCGCCCGGCTGAACGAGCGCGTCACGCTCGAAGCGCAGGCGGACGGAACTATTGCCGCCTGCTTCGATGGCTACGCGGACGGCTTGGGAAAGTTCAGCACGGAGGCGCTGGACCGCGCGCAGGGGCTGCGCAAGGGCCTGCCACTCGACCGTTTTGTCGCCGACGGCCGCAACGCCGACGAGGAGATCGATCTCCTGGTCCGGCGGTTGGGCCAACGCGGTCTTCTCGAGTATCGGTTGGGAGACCGCAGCGGCAACAAGGACCAGGTCGTCATCGAGCCGCAACTTGCCGACTACTGGCCGCAAACGCCAAGGCTTCTCGACTCCGAGACGATCGTACTGTCGCGGTTCGCTTATCTGCGACGGCGCGGCAACGACTTGATCTTGGAATCGCCGCGCGCCGGCGCCTTGTTCAGGATTTGCAATCCAAAAGTGGCCAGCGCGATTGCCACGCTGTCGGTACCGCAAAAGATCGGCCGGCTGCGGCGGCAAGCAGGCTTCCCCGGGCTCGAACTGCTCGGATTGCTGATGGACAGCAAAATTCTGTTCAAGATCGACGCCCGCGGCAGCGATGGCCGCCGGGCAGACGAAGGCGACGAACACCTGGTGCTCTGGGATTTTCACGATCTTCTGTTTCACACCCACAGCACGGAAGGCCGTCAGGCCAATCCGCTGGGGGGACTTTATTCATATGCCGATCTCATCGCGCCGCCACCTGCGGTGCGGCCGCCCTGGCCCGGCAAGAAAATCGATCTGGCGCAGTTTTCCGCCAGAGCCGACGAGACGAACTCGCCCTATGTCAAACTGCTTCGCGAACGTCATTCGACCCGCGACTTCGACGACCAGCAGCCGATCACGCTCGCCGAGCTTGCGCAACTTCTCGAAAACAGCGCGCGCGTTCAATCGACATGGACCAGCAAGCTCGATCCTGACGGTAGCGGTCCCGATGTCGCCTTCATCACGCGGCCATATCCGGCCGCCGGCAGCGCCTACGAACTCGAACTCTATCTGGCCGTTGCCAACTGCCAAGGACTGGAGCGCGGATTCTATCACTATGATGCCGATCGGCACGCGCTGGTGCCGATCGCCGTTCGCGCGCAGGAAATGGATGCGCTGTTTCAGGGCGCCGAGTACGCCATGGACGTCCCTGCTCCGCCGCAGGTCCTGATCACGATCGCGGCGCGCTTCAACCGGATATCCTGGAAATACGCCTCAATCGCCTACGCGCTCATCCTGAAGGATGTCGGCGTATTGATCCAGACGCTTTACATGATGGCGACCGACATGGGGCTCGGCGGGTGCGCGATCGGCACCTGCAACATCGATCTGTTCGCGAAGATGACGGGGATCGATTTCCACATCGAAGGCCCCGTCGGTCAGTTCGCGCTGGGCCGCGGCGTCAAGCCCGACTGATTTTTTTGGATCCGCTAGTTTGTCTTGACGGGGTCCGTCTCGAGGCACTGCAGCAGATAGGCCGTACGCTCTCGCGGCAATACCTTTTCGACGTCCGCCTTCTTCGCGCATTCGCGCTGCTTGATCTGCTCGGCCCGGCGTTTTTCCGCGGCCTCCCGATATTCCGGAGCGACCGAAGCCGGATCGACGAGTTTTTGTGCGGAGACGGATGTCGTAAGAAACAATGAAATCAGCGTAAGACGAATGAAAAGGTTCAATCGGCCCTCCTAATATCTGGCTCCCTTGAAAAGGTACGCATCAGGAAATGCAAGGAGTGTGCCGCTAACGGTCCGTTTCGTCAACTGCCGGAACCGGCGTGATCGTCCCTGACGGCCAGCCGTTCGACCACGTGGGCTCGCAAAACTCCCGAGTGTTTAGTCTTCGCGGCGCACGAGCAGAGCGGTCACTTGCGTCGAGGCCCCCGGCACACCCATCGGCTGGCGACGCTGGCGTGGCTGACCATGCGCCCAAAACCGCTTCCGAGTGGATTTTTCCGATTTTTAGGTCTGGCCGTCGACCGGTCGCGCACGCGCGATCCCCGACTATTTCTTCTCGCGCTGGAAGAAGTTCTGGAACGCCGCGATCGCTTCGGGCGAACGCATCCGCTCGCCGAAGAAATGATCTTCCTGGCCGATCCTGCGGACCAGATCCTCAGTCGGCAACTTCAGTAATTTGCGCGAGATCGCGATTGCGTCCGCAGGCAGCGCACAAATTTCCCGCGCCACCTTTTGGGCCTCAACCAGCGCATGCCCGGTCGGCACGACCTGATTGACGAACCCAGCCTCGTGGGCATCCTGAGCGCTCATCGATCTGCCCATGATGAGCATCGCAAACGCGCGCTGATGACCGACCACCTGCGGCACCAGCAGGCTGGTAGCCCCCTCCGGAACCAGGCCATATTGAAGAAACGGCGAAGAAAATGACGCACTCGTGCTTGCGATCACGTAGTCGCAGTGGAACACCATCGTGGTCCCGATGCCGACGGCAATGCCGTCGACCGCAGCGACGATCGGCTTCTTGTTGTTCACCAGCGACTGCAGAAACATGACCGAGTTTCTCGGCCGCGCCATGTCGTCCTTCGCCGTCGCCGCCTGCAAGAAATCCCCGATGTCGCTGCCCGCCGTGAATACCCCGGAACGGCCGGTCAGAATGAGACAGCGAATGGCGGGGTTGGTTTGCGCCGAGTCAATCGCATCGCTCATCGCAAGATACATTTCCTGCGTCAGGGTGTTCTTCTTTTCCGGACGCCGCATCGTGATGGTGCGGGTGGCACCTTCGTCGGTAACGGTGATGTGCTCGGTCATGGCATTTCCCGCGAAACGATCCGCTAACGATTCCCTGCCTGCTCAACCGCGGCGGTCCGGCAGGGATTTGGAGGTCGCCCCCGCTGCCTTGAGTGCCGAGAATTACGCTGGGAACGTAAGCGAAAAGACGATTGCCGTGGCAATCATGATAGTCTCCGTCCCCTTGGGGCCGCCAACCGTTTTTCCTTGTTCGCCTGCGTCTTATTGACCGGAAGGCGTGCGAAGGCCATGCCACGCATCTCGCACCTGATGGTAATGGACCTCCGGCAGATAGTCCGGAGTAGCCAGATTTAGGACATGGACGTCCAGGCGGCCAACGGCACTCAAGAGCGTGTAGGACGCGATCACCCGGTCCCGCTGAGCGAGAATCAACCTGGAGCGGGCGTTGGTCAGATCCTGCTGCGCGTTGAGGACGTCGATCGTTGTGCGTTGTCCTCCCTGCGCTTCCCGACGAACCCCCCGAAGCGCTACTTCAGCCGCATGCACCTCGGATTCGGTGGCCGAAAGCGCGACCTTGGTTCCCTCGTTGGATACCCACGCGCTGACCACGGCAGTCCGCGACTGGTTTCTGACCTGTTCGAGCACCATGCGGCTTTGCGACGCCATTTCCTTGGCCTGACGGGTTTGCGAGGCCGCAGTACCGCCGTCATAGATCGGCACATTGATCTGGCCCAACACCGAAGCCTGGTCGGTCGACGTCGTGGTCAAGCTGGTATCCGTCTGCACGGATCGGCTGGCACTTGCCTGCACCCCTACCGTTGGCAGCAGACTGCTCTCGGCCACCCTGATCGTGGTCTGGGCCATGTCGACGTCGTAGCCGGCGCCAAGCACGGCCGGATGTTCGTGACTGGCGGTCTCGATCGACGCGTCAAGGGTGACGGGTGAGAGGCGGTCGACCGGCGTGGCTGCAACCAGTTGCGATGGAGGTGCGCCAATCACCTGGGCGTAGGTCGCCTTGCTGATCGCGAATGCGACTTCGGCTGCGTTGAGATCGGCCAGCCCGCGGCTCAGCCGCGCCTCGGCCTGGGCGGTGTCTGTCGGCGTCACGTCGCCGGCATCCAGTCGCCTCTTGGTGGTCGCCTGGATTTCGCGCAGCACCGCCACGTTGCTACGTTGCGACTCGACCAGCGCCTGATTGGCGAGCACATTCATATAGGCCGTCACGGCATCCAGCAGCACGCCCTGGCCTGTGTTCCGCAACGCTTCGCGGCCGGACAGCACCTGAAATTCTGCGGCGCGAACGCTGTTGGCGGTCTTGAAGCCGTTGAACAGCACCTGGCTGACCGTCACGCCGATGGTCCAAGGACGCAATGTTGCCCTTTGAATTGTGTTGTCCGGTAACGTATCGCGCACCGCCTGCAGCCCGGCGCTCAGGCTCGCGATGATCTGCGGCCGGTAGCCGGCAAGCGCCTGCGGCACATTCTCATCCGTGCCGCGTTGCCGCGCCCGATCCGCGTTGAGTTGTGGGCTCGATTGATATGCCTTTACCAGCGCTTCCGGCAGGGTCTCGGCCCCGGCCGCATCGATAACCGCCAATGCCGCGATCGCCGCAAGACAAAACAACGGCCACGCCGGCCAATTTCCCGTCCGGCGGAGCCTCCCGGCGTATTCAAGCCCCCTATCACTCACAGCTCACCTCACTCCGCCGGCGCGAACTGGGATTGGCCAGCCAAACCAGGTCGGGTTCGCCGCGAAAACATCGAAATCAGCGCTGGCAATGTAACCAGGATGACGACGGGCGCGAGCATCATGCCGGCCACCACCACGATTGCCAATGGCTTCTGCACCTGCGACCCAATTCCGGAGGAAAGCGCCGCCGGCAGCAATCCGACGCCGGCGACGACGCAGGTCATCAGCACCGGCCGCAGCTGGAGTTCGCCCGTGCGCAGGATAGCGGCACCGCGCTCCATGCCCTCGTCGATGAGCTGATTGTATTGCGAGAGGATGATGATGCCGTCCATCACCGAGATGCCGAACAGCGCGATGAATCCGATGGCGGCAGACACGCTGAAGGGAATTCCGGTCAAGACCAGCCCGACGATGCCGCCGAACACCGCCATCGGGATCACGCTCATAGTCAGAATGGTGTCGACGACCGATCCGAAATTGAACCAGATCAGCATCGCGATCAGCGCGAGGCTGATCGGGACCACGATCGACAGCCGCTTGATCGCGTCCTGCAGGTTGCCGAACTCGCCGACCCACTCGAGGCGCGAACCCGGAGGCAATTGCACATTGGCGGCGACTTTGTCCTGCGCTTCCTGAATGGCGCTGCCAAGATCGCGCTCGCGCACCGAGAACTTGATCGGGAGATAGCGTTCCTGCTGTTCGCGATAGATGTAGGCCGCGCCGGAGACCACTTTCACCGACGCCACCTCGCTGAGCGGCACCTGCGTGATGCCGTTCGGGCCCTGCGCGCCGATCCGCAAATTCTGGATCGCTTCCGCGCTTCGCCGGTACTGCGGCGCCAGACGAACGATGATCGGGAAATGCCGATCGCTTCCGGGCTCGTAAAGGTCGCCGGCGCTATCGCCGCCGATAGCGGTGCGTATCGTCGTATTGATGTCTCCGGGCGAAAGCCCGTAGCGCGCCGCCCGCGCACGGTCGATATCGATCTGGATGGTCGGCTGTCCAAGCGAGGTGAACACCGCAAGGTCGGTGATCCCCTGCACCGTCGCCAGCTGGGCCTTGATCTTGTTGGCGGTATCGGTAAGCGCCTGCAGATCATTGCCGTACAGCTTGATCGAATTCTCTCCCTTCACGCCGGAGACAGCCTCCGAGACGTTGTCCTGGAGGTATTGCGAGAAATTGAATTCGACACCGGGAAACTTGTCCTGCAATTGAGCGAGCAGCTTCGCCGTCAGCTCATCCTTGTTCTCATGGGCCGGCCATTCTCTCGCGGGCTTGAGCGGCGCGAAAAACTCCGCATTGAAGAAGCCTGCGGCATCGGTGCCGTCATCGGGCCGGCCATGCTGCGAGACCACCGACTCGACCTCCGGCCGTTCGGCGATCAGCTTGCGCATCTCGTTAACGTAGGAATTGCCCTCCTGCAGCGAAATCGTCGGCGGCATCGTCGCCCGGATCCACAGATTGCCCTCCTCCAGCTTGGGCAGGAATTCCAATCCCAGCAGACGCACGGCAAAGGCGGTCGCCAGGACCAGCGCCGCACCGGCCACCAATACCAGTCGACGGTTCGCAAGCGAGCGCCTCAGCACCGGCATGTAGAGCTGGTGCAAAATGCGCATGATAAATGTCTCGGTCTCTTCGACATGCGCCGGCAGAATGATCGCGCTGAAGGCGGGCGTTATCGTGAATGTGGCTAAAAGACCCCCGGCCAGCGCGTAGGCGTAAGTGCGGGCCATTGGGCCGAAAATATTGCCCTCGACGCCGCTCAGCGTGAACAGCGGCAGGAACGCCGCGATAATGATGGCTGCGGCAAAGAAGATCGATCGCGATACGTCGGCGGCGGCCGTGAGAATGGCATGATGCTTCATGTCCATGATGGTGTTGTCGGAAATCGTGGCTCGCTCGGCTTCCGAAAAACGTTCGGTGTGCGACAAGCGCCGGAAGATGGCCTCCACCATGATCACGGTCGCGTCGACAATCAGGCCGAAATCGATTGCGCCAACGGACAACAGATTGGCCGACTCGCCGCGCAGCACCAGAATGCTGACCGCGAAGAACAGCGCGAACGGAATGGTCGCGCCAACGATGATGGCGCTGCGCAGGTCGCCGAGGAATATCCACTGCAGAATCACAATCAACACGATGCCGAGCACCATGTTCTCGAGCACGGTCTTGGTCGTGGTCTCGATCAGGTCCTTGCGATCGTAGATGCGTTCGATCCGCACGCCGGGCGGCAGAATCGTGGAATTGTTGATTGTCGCAACCAGCGCCTCGACCCTGGCGATGGTCGGAGAGCTCTGCTCGCCGCGGCGCATCAGCACGATGCCCTGGACGATATCGTCGTCCTGGTTCTCGCCGGCGATGCCGAGCCGCGGCTGTTCGCCGACCGTGACTGTGGCAACGTCGCTAACCAGGACCGGCGTTCCGTTGTTCGACGAAACCATCGTGCTGGCGAGGCTGTCGATCGACCGGATCAGCCCGACGCCGCGCACGACCGCTGCCTGCGGGCCGATGTTGACGGTGTTGCCGCCGACGTTGATGTTCGAGTTGCTCACTGCCTGCAACAATTGCGGCAACGTCAGTCCGTTGGCGACCAGCTTGTTGAAATCGACCTGCAGCTCATAAGTCTTGGTCCTGCCGCCCCATCCGGTGACGTCGATGACCCCCGGCACGGTCCGGAAGCGGCGTTGCAACACCCAGTCCTGCAGCGTCTTGAGGTCCAACACGGAGTAGTTGGGCGGGCCGACCAGCCGGTACCGGTAGATTTCGCCGATCGGACTGAGCGGCGAAATCTGCGGCTGGGCGTTGTTCAGCAGCGGCGGGAGCTGAGACAGCCGGTTCAGGACCTGTTGCAGCGCCTGGTCGTAGGTGTAGTCGAACGAGAACTGCAGCTTGACGTCGGACAGCCCATAGAGCGAAATCGTCCGGATGACCTTGAGGTTCTTGACGCCGGCGACCTGGGTCTCCAGCGGAATCGTGATGTAGCGCTCGATCTCCTCGGCGGACAGTCCGGGGCTCTGGGTGACGACGTCGACCATCGGCGGGGTCGGATCGGGATATGCCTCGATGTTCAGTTGCTGAAACGCAATCAGCCCCCCAACCAGGACAGCGGCAAAGAGCCCGACCATCAGGAATCGGCGACTGACTGCGAAGGCGACGAGACGATCCATTCGATTCCGTTTTCGTGAAAGATCCCTTGGATAACCGGCTAGCTGCCGGAAGTCGCTGCGCGATCGATGAACAGGCTGCCGCGGGTGACGATCTTCTCCCCTGCCCTCAGATTGCTCCTGACCTCGACCAGATCGCCATTGGTCAGCCCGGTTTCGATTTCGCGGAGCTCGATCGAATTGTCGTCGTGGGCGACCCACAGCCGGACATGCTGACCCTCGTAGATCAGCGCCTGCTTCGGCACGCCGACCCCCGGACGGTCTCCGCCCGAATAGATCGTCACGTTGGCGTACATCTCCGGCTTGAACAGGCCATCCTTGTTGTCGATCGTGGCGCGCACCATGAGCCGGCGAGTAGTCGGATCGATCGCGGCCGAAACGTAGTCGATGCGCGCCTTGAATTCGCGGCCGGGCAGCGCGAGCAGCGAGAACGTGATGTCCTGGCCGACCGCCACGCCGGAGGCTTCCGTTTCCCGCACAAAGGCCGTCAGCCACACCCTTGAGAGATCGCCGATCACGAATACCGGATCGCTGGCGCCGCTATTGACAAACTGGCCCGGGCCGATCTTGCGCTGTACGACGGTGCCGGCGAGCGGAGAATAGATCGGAGTGTCGGCGCTGATCTGGCGGGTCTGCTCAAAAGTCGCGATCTGCTCCTCCGTGCGGCCGAGGATTCTGAGCCGGTTGCGCACCGCTTCCAACGCTGTCTCCGCCGAGCGCATGTCATTCTGAGCCGTCGTCAAATCATTCTGGGACTGCTGCCAGTCCTTGAGCGGCACTGCCTTTCCCGCATAGAGATCGTTCTGCCGCTTCTCGACGATCTGCGCCAAATTGAGCTTGGAGCGCGCGCTATTGAGCGCACTCAATGCCGCGACAAAATCGTTCAATCCCTGCACCGTGTCGGCGGCTTCGACGATGAACAGCAGTTGCCCGCGCTCGACGGTGTCGCTCGGTTTTACCAGAAGCTTGATGACGCGGCCGGCAAAGGGCGAGAAGATCGGCGTCGAAATGTCCTCGTCGACCGCTATCTTGCCCTCGGTGAGGTGCTCGGCGCGAAACACCCGCTCCGAAACCGGCTCGATCGACAGGCTCGCCCACTCGGCCGCGCTCGGCACGTAAAACGGAAGCTTGGCCTTGGTCTGGCTCGAAGTCTCCGTCGATTTGGCGTGCGGGACAAATATCCGCGTGGCGCCAAGGACGCCCAAGCCAACCAGGATCGTCATCGCAACAGCAATGGCAAGCCTTCGGAAATTTTCGCCGATTGTCATTTTGGAAACGTGAACATTGGCGTTTCGCGACCCCCGCCCGTGGCGATTATCTTATGGTTCGTAGCCCCGTAAGCTGTTCTATCCGCCAAGCTTTTCTGTCCGTCTTCACAGGGTGGCGTTCGGCGCAGGGTCAAATCCGCCCGCCTCTGGCAGAAGCTTTGGATACGCGAAAACACTCACGTTTGCTACTCCAATGCCACCACTGTCACGATTGTCACCACAAACCTTACACCAACCTTACGCTCGGTTTGCGAAGCAAATGCCGTACCGCGTTTGGGCTGGGAGAATCAGGCGCTCCGACAACCTCCACATCCTGACCTCTGTCGAATTCGTCGGGCGCAAGCCTTCGAATCGATCTTGTGTTGCTCTCCAGCAGCACTGAACTCACATCAGACTTCCGCAGCCTTAAAAGCGTATATGAGTCGGTAGTCATTTTCACTGAACGCCATATATTGAAAATAGTCAGAACTGTTAAAAACAGCCGATTTGCATAGAGATTCTGCTGTTGCCCCCACCGGAGCAACAACTGCTAAAGCTACGAACAACAGACTTTTCGGAGAGCGCTTAAGCGTCCCACCATCTGCCGAGGACGGGCGCGGGGGCAGCTACCATTCTTGTAGGGGTCGCAGTCATCCGTCCGGCTGATCGGCGGCGGATATATGCCGGCCGCATTTGCTCCGTTGATCAGCCTATGGCTGGCAACGAGACATCCAAATAACTCGGGAGGAGCGAGCTGCGTCCAATTCGAAGTACCGCGCCACATCGGAGATTTCGGGGCGCCATAGTAGCGCATCGGCGGGAGCTGAGCCTGCGGTTGTGAGACAAGTTGCGCGTGGCTGTTCGAGAAGGAATGCGCAACAGGATCTATAGCCGTTACGCAGGTTTGCAGCGATCGGTCGCATTGACGATCGAAACGCCCAGCGCGTCGAACTGCTTGTAGAATTGGCCGACCCACAAACCGACACACCTCTGCATTCGTTCTTTGTTCGAAGCGGTGAGCCGCTGGTGACCAAAGTCCCGATCGGAAATTTTATGCTTAAAGCAGCCAATGGCGAACATTGATGCGGCGAAAGCAATTTGTTCGATGGTGATCTAGAAATCGTTGAAACGAGGCCGCACCATGAATTTTGCGGCGGGCGAATTTTCACACCGTTAGCCTCAGCCCTCGCCCCGATGGCAATCTTCCCAGGCGCGCAATTCGTCGCGGAAGCTTTTCTCCTGGTCCATCGCAGCGATGGCCGTGTCTACTCGGTGTCGAATTTGGCCAGGTCCTCAGACAACCCTGACAGAATCACTCGATAAATATCTGAAAGATTTGGAATTTTGGTCGGGGCAGCTGGATTCGAACCAACGACCTGCAGTACCCAAAACTGCCGCGCTACCAGGCTGCGCTATACCCCGAAATCCAGACGTCGATACACGCTTAAGTCAGCACCATCAAGGCGGGTTGCTATCCTCAATGGCCGTTGAACAGCGGATGCGCTACACGGTCGCCGGGCTTGATCCCGTATTTTTGCGCCGTGCCGGCGATGACCTCCAGAACGCCCTTCGCCAGCCCGCCCGAGGCAATGATCTTGGTCGAAAGCGGTTCGGTGTTTTCCGCGATCCGCAGGATGCGCCCGTCGGCGCGAATGAAGATCATATCAAGCGAGACGTAGGTATTTTTCATCCACATCGACACCTGCTGCTCCGGCGAGAAATCGAACAGCATGCCTTTCCCGTCCGCGAGCTCCTTGCGGTACATCAGTCCGGTGGTCTTCTCCTCCTCGGTCGTCGCCATCTCGACCGAGAAAACCTGCACGCCCGATTGGGTGACGATCTCAAGCGGCTGGAAGCTAGCTGCCCGCGCCGCTCCGTTCGCGAACGCAAGCGACGCCACCACCACAACGGCCGTCAGCCAGCCGCGGATGCTGCGCAAAACGGGATTTCGAACGGAATTCATGGACTGCGCTCACACCGGCAATGATGGGGGTCGGAACCGACCCTAGCCCAACGATGACGGCAAATACCAGACCCGCCGCGGTAACCCGCTGCCTGCTCACGATCCTGTCAGGTTAATGGCTGGTCAGTGCGAGGAAAGCCCGGGCGAGCCGGTCTCGGGGTGGATCTCGGCGGCCATCATGCCCTTGGAACCGGGCCCGAACCTGACCAGCACATACTGGCCGGGACGAAGCTCCGTCATGCCGAATCGGCGCAGCGTCTCCATGTGGACAAATATATCCGGCGTCCCCTCCCCGCAGGTCAGGAACCCGAATCCGCGCAGCCGGTTGAACCATTTGACCTGCGCCCGCTCCAGCCCGCTGGTCGGCGTGACGCTGACGTGAGTCCGCGGCGGCAGCATCTGCGCCGGATGGATCGCGGTTGATTCGTCCATCGAGAGGATCCGGAACGCCTGGTAGCCCTTGGCGCGCTGGACGCACTCGCATACCAGCCGTGCCCCCTCATAAGCCGTCTGATAGCCGTCGCGTCTAAGCACTGTGACGTGCAGCAGCACATCAGGCCAGCCATTATCCGGCACGATGAAGCCGTAGCCCTTCGAGGCATCGAACCATTTGATAACGCCGGAGATTTCGACGAGGTTGCCGGCTGCATCGCCGAGTCCGGACAAAGCATCAATCGCCGGATCGCGCGCCGCGCCCGAGAACTCGCCGGTTCCAAGACGGTTCGGTCCGGTCCCGCTTCCGGGAACCCCGCCCTTCTTGGACTCAAATCCGTCCGACCCCATAACCCCGGACCTCACACATTTCTCTCTTGCGGCCCCGTTTTCCCAGCACCGGGGCCGACCATCCGTGACTAGCTCACGATGGCGTCACGCGAATCTCTCGAATCAAAAGATAACACTCCCCACTGCGGCGGATACAAAAAAAACAGATTCGCGGGAACCTATGAACAGCCTTGCACAGGCGCGAATCAATCCAAAATCAATTGCCTACAAACGGTCCGAGGGTCTCTCCGATGTCGTGGCGGATGACCAGATCAGCGATGTCATCCTGATCGGTCGGCTCGTTGTTGATGATAACGAGCTTGGCGCCGCAATTCTTCGCCATCAACGGAAAGCCCGCAGCCGGCCAGACCACCAGCGAGGATCCGATCGCAATGAAGAGATCGCAATGCCGCGAAAGCTCGGTGGCGCGTTGCATCGCGTCTTCCGGCATCGCCTGTCCGAAAGAAATGGTGGCAGTCTTCAACGGTTCATCGCAAGCGGTGCAGTCCGGCGCGCCGACTTCACCGAATCGCTGCTTGACCCATGAGAGCTCGTAGGCCCGGCCGCAGCCGATGCAGCGCGCGTAGGTAGTGTTGCCGTGCAATTCGACGACATGCTCGGCCGCGAAACCGGAAGCCTGATGCAGATTGTCGATGTTCTGGGTGATGATGGCGGGAATTTTCCCGGAGCGATACAGCGAAGCGAGCGCGCGGTGGCCGCGCCCCGGCTTGGCCGCCGCAAAGGTCGCCTCCATCGCAAAGCGCCGTCGCCATGCCTCGTCGCGCGCGTCGCGGCTTGCGACAAATTCGTCGAACGGTATCGGGCGATTGCGCGTCCACAATCCGCCGGGTGAGCGGAAATCGGGAATCCCGCATTCGGTCGAAATGCCGGCGCCGGTGAAGGGCACGATGGTGGACGCCGCGGCGATCATCTCGCCGAGCCGTTCAACGCCGCTGCTGAGGGTGGAGGCCATCATTTGCGATCATCCGATAAAATTGGCTGTGCCAATGATAGCACAGCCAATCGGATATCCGCCTCTCCGCCGCCAAGACGTGAAAGCGGGCGCAGCGATAGCGGACGCCCGCTTCACATCGCCATGAGTTCAGGCAGCCTCGTTCAAGGAAGCCTCGGTGGCCGGCGGTTCCGTGACCTCGCCGCCCTTCTTCTCGCCCTTCTTCGCCTTCACGGGCGGTGGTGCTGCGACCGATTTCTTCGCCGGCTTGCCGAGATTGGACAGTCTTTCCATCTCGGCTTCGAGTTCGACCTGCCGCGCGGCAACTTTTTCCAACAGCTTGGCGTTCACGTTCTCGCGCAGGTTTGCGAGATCTTCGATGCTCATCGAGTCCAGATCAATCTTTGCCATTCTAGTCCCCTCGTTTTTCGAAGTTCGTCAAACCCGCGGTACCCTCTTGCACGAACTTCGAGAAAGCAAAGAACTGGCCGCTTACGGCAGAGGAACTCGAACCGACGGCACAAGCCCTCCCCTTTTTCTTTTCGCTACCGGGAAGCCGTGCGCACGACAAGACGTTGTGCGCCTTATCCACCGAGCAGCATGTGTGACTTCCAAAATTTTTTCCGTGTGTGTGCATATCACAATCCTGCAACGCGGATTCCCCATTCGCGCCTCAATCGAGAACCGAGATGGGGGTAAGACACGAATCAAGCAAAGGATGCGTCATGACCAAACAAGAAGAACGTCGCGCGCAAGAGCGGCAAGAAATCGCAACGCGCATCGCGAACTTCAAGGCGACCCAGGAGAAGTTCGAGCGCGAGCGCGAGGAATATTTCCTGACCACGATGCAGAACGCACGCAAGACGGAACGGCCGACATTCTGGTCTTGAGGCTTAAAGTCGGGGAGCAAGCAAAAAGCCCGGAGCGATGCTCCGGGCTTTTCTCATCACCAGTAGTGGCGATAGTAGTAGTGGTGCCGATAATACGGACCACCGTAATAGGCGTAAGGTCCGCCGCCGTAGTAGTAGGTCGGACCATAGTAGCCGTAGCCGGGTCCCCAATAATACGGTTCGGACGCCGCTATCGCTCCAGCCGTCAGCGCGCCCGCTGCCAGACCGAACGCCAGTCCGGGTCCAATGCCGAAACCGCGGTGGCCCCAACCGCGCGCCTCGGCCGGCGCGGTCATCGTGGTTGCCGCCACCGTGGCAACCGTCGCCATAATGGCTAATGCCCTTTTCATCGGTATCTCCTCCATCCGAATGCCCAACTGTAAACGCGGACGGTTCTCGATGGGGGAACCGGGACACGGCGCCGTAAGCTATGTGTGATTTGTCGGGAGCCATCATCCGTGCATGATGGAACCAATACGAGCCCTGAGGATTGTTGCCTCACTTGGGGGTCCGTTCAATGCCGCTATGGTTGGAAATCCTGATCAATGTGATCGGCTACGCCGGCTTCATCGCGATTGCGATGTATCACAAGCCAGGCAAGGACGAACGGTCGGACCAAATCTAGTTCCGGCTGCCCTTCAGTCGTCGGCAAGCTTCTTCAAGGTCGCGTGAAAAGTCAGGCTGCGGTTGCCGACCAGCGTCGTGCCGAAAACCTCGGCCTCGTCATTGGCAAAGGTTCCGGTAAAGCCGCTGGTGACTTCCTGTCCCGCGAATAGCGGCCGAACGAGCGGATCCGGAAACGGCGAGTGCTGGTTGGTGGAAAGCTGCCCCTTCCAGGTTCCGTCGCCAACCGTGTAGGAGCCCTCGGACCAGAAGTAAGGGCCGCCGCCGATCAGCAAGCCATCGCGCAGAATAAGGATCCCGCTGTCGCGGCCCTTCACGCCGTCGAGCATCCGGACGTGGATCGAATAAAGCCCGTTCTTCATAGCAACGCCGCAACTGCACTCGTCCTGGAACATGACGAACAAGCATCTCGAGCGTCGAGAAGTCCAGTGATCTGCCTCACAATTGGGCCAGCAAATTGGCCGATTGCCGCTAGTTGGCGGGACGCGCTTCGCCGGCCGTTTTGACCAGCCTGTCGGCCTTTACCAGCGCGGGCGTATCCTCCTGGTGAGACCGGAGCGAAAAGCTGATCACGACAAAGGCCGCGCACAACAGCAGGCCTACGACCATCACGCGCCGGTGGGTTTGCTTGTCAGCCTGGTAGAATGAAGGGGCCATGGGCTTGTCCGCGAAAGCCGCACCCCACCTGCAATCAGCCACGACTGCAACGCGATTTGGTTCTTAACCTAACTGATTAGCGTTAGCGGCAGTCTGGAGAGCCGTCATTAGCGACGATGGTGCCGCTTCGGAACGCAACCCGACCTAGCCCTTCAATGTGAAGGCGAGCATGATCGTTTCGGGCGACCGCTTGAAGTCCCTGGCAACGACCTCGCGCACCGTGCGCGCCAGCTCCTCGAGCAAGCGGGGCCGGTCGCAACTCACCATGGGTGCCTACAGAACGAAGGTAGCCAGCTGGTAAAGCGCGTAGGCAACCTCCAGGCCCACCACGACGAGTGCTGCGATCATCAGATAGAAACTAAAATGCATGACGGCCTTGAAACAATTTTCTCTTGCGGCCTGCGCGTTCTGCGGAGGACCGGGAGTCAAACTCAAAACTCATGGATGATTACTCGCTCGAACATTGAGCCGCGTTCGATTCGCCGTCAATGATTTTCGATGGATCTTGTTCTCGTAGCGACGCCGTGAATCTTTTCTGCAACGCTTTTCGAGATTGCGAGAGCCTTGCTGGGCCGTTTCCGTCGGCGTTGAGTTGGAACATCCTCAAATCGGCGAAGGCGACCGAGCGTCCGACAATTGCTGTTCTTCTGAAGTCCGATCGCCGGGCAATCGGAACAGCAGGCTTCCGCCGCCGCGGAAGGGACGTCCCTGTCGTGAACCCCTTGACTTGGAAGTTTCTTGTTCCGACACGACTTCCTGCCTGTTCACGTGCTGTAGAAGATCTTGATCCCCCACAGCACGACGACAATGGCCGATACCAGCGTGGCCACCGCCAATACACTCTCTAAGGAAGCGACTCTCATGTTACTCTCCGCTTCCCAGCCCCATTTCGGGTCTAGTTGATTCGCGGATTCCGCCGCAATCGCGCGGTCACAATCGGTTCAACGAAACTGGCTCGTTGTGGTTTGCGGGGCACACGTGTCCGCGCACCCCCCGCGTATACCCCTGCCCCTTGCTCAATTTTGCTGCTATTTTGCCGGTTCCGACCCAACCAGAACAATCCCCAGCCGCTCAAGGGAGACCCATATGCGTTACCTTCACACCATGCTGCGCGTCCGCAATCTCGATACCGCGCTGAAATTCTATCGAGATGCGCTCGGCCTGAAGGAGGTCCGCCGCATCGACAATGACAAAGCCAAGTTCACCCTGGTGTTCTTGTGCGCGGCGGAGGACGAGGAACTGCTCAAGAAGCTGCCGAAGACCCGCGGCGCGCCGCTGGTCGAGCTCACCTATAATTGGGACGAGGAGAAATACGGCGAAGACCGCTATTTCGGCCATCTCGCCTACGAGGTCGACGACATCTACGCGACCTGCGATCGCCTGATGAAGATGGGCATCACCATCAATCGCCCGCCGCGCGACGGCAACATGGCCTTTGTCCGCTCGCCGGATCTGCACTCGATCGAGCTATTGCAGAAGGGCGATCCGAAGCCGCCGGCGGAGCCGTGGAGCTCGATGCCGAATACCGGCCACTGGTAAGCAAAGAGCAATCAAGATTCCGCGCGGGAACGTATCTCGCCTTCTGACGTTTCCTCTTCGGCAGGTTTGAGGAGGAGGCGATGGGCAAAGGAATACTGCTCTGGCTGTTGGGCGTGCCGATACCGGTGATCATTCTGCTATGGCTGGTCTTCGGCCACTGATCCAAGGCATGTCTTTGCCAAAGCCAAATCGGGCCCCGCCGTCTGCGGGGCCTTTTTTGCGGGGCTAGCCTATTTGCATGGCTTTCCTGTTCGGATGCCGTGCGCGCTTGCAGGAATTCCGATATGAGTTTTCCCGAAACGAACAATCGGGAGCGAAACGTGCCGGACAACGGGCAACTGACGATCTGGGGCCGGGCCAACTCGGTCAATGTGCAAAAAGTGCTGTGGTGCCTCTCCGAGCTCGATCTCGCTTACGAGCGCATCGATGCCGGCATGCAGTTCGGCAAGAACGACCAGCCCGACTATCTCGCGATGAACCCGAACGGCCGCGTGCCAACGCTGGTCGACGGCGATTTCGTGCTCTGGGAATCCAATTCGGTGATGCGCTATCTCTGCCTAGCCTACGGCAAGGGATCGCCGATCTACCCTGACGCGCCGAAGCGGCGCGCCGCGGTCGACCGCTGGCTCGACTGGACGCTGTCGACCGTGCAGCCGGTCGATCGACCGGTGTTCTGGGCGCTGGTGCGGACGCCGGTCGAAAAACGCGACATGGTCGCGATCCAGAAAGACGTCGACGCCGAAGCCAAGGTGTGGCGGATCCTGGAAGATCAGCTCGCCACCCGACGCTTCATCGAGGGCGACGATTTCACCATCGCCGATATCGCTGTTGGAGCCTATGCCCGTCGCTGGCTCGGCGTCGAAGGCGTCACCAAGCCAAAACTGCCGCAGCTCGAGCGCTGGTTCGCGCAATTGGCGAGCCGGCCGGGATTTGCGAAATTCGTCGCGCCGCCGATGTCTTGATGGCTCTTGTTGGGCTAGAAGCCGCCGCGCTCGACCAGCAGCACGCAGATGATCAGGACAAGCGTGATCGCGGTCACCACAAGCCGCGTGCTCCAGCTGAAGCGGCGGCCGACCCACCACAGCATCGCACAGCACATCAGGACCGGAACGATGATGTTGAGTTGCAATGGTTCGTGCCATCCGCACTGTTAGGCGGGTGGTTGTACCACCTTTTACCGGATGAACCTGACGCCGATCGTATTTCCGCGGCGCCAGACCACCTGACAGTTTCGTCCGGTCCTCGCGTCGCGCGCAAAGGCGAGCCGCAATGTGCCGGGCAACGTGCCGGCGCCGTCGGCCGTGATTTTGGCGCCCGCGCTCGAGATGTCCTGCACCACACAGGGGCGCGCAGCGAAGCCGCCGTCAAGCGTGATCCAGCCAGGCTGGCTCAGCGATTTGCGGGCTTCGCGCTTCTTGGTGACGGCCATTCCACTTGCTCCTCAAGACGGCCGATACCTACTCCACCCGGGCTTTAAAAACCGTTGCAAGGGGCATGGAATCATGGGGCTATTTTCGAGGCCAGGACCGCACCAAGAGGCCAAAAAAGCCGGTTTCCGGCGACTTGCCCGCCCCGGCAAAGGCCACTATACGTTTGCGCGGCCGCGCCAGGCGGCCAGGTTTGCTCCCTTCGTCTATCGGTTAGGACGCCACCCTTTCACGGTGGAGAGAGCGGTTCGATTCCGCTAGGGAGCGCCAAGGAAATCAATGGCTTAGATTCCGCCCTTCCCCTCATGTCCAATGGATGTCCAATAAGCGCGTCGTGTGCTGGTTCATCAGCCATCGATTGCGCGAGATTCAGCGATGGGGCGTTGTCGGATACTACCGCTGCGATCGATGCGGCGCCGAGCGGATGAAGGTGGACCCTTGACCTGACGAGCAGCAACGTAGCCGCTCGCCATGTTCGCGCGGAAGGCTATGCGGTACGATCAACGCGCCGCGCCGCTTCTTCCCTGCTGCCGATGTGGGTGACTTCCTTGAGCACGTGATTAACCGCGCGCACATTGATCACATAGGCCGATGCGATCTCATGTTGAAACTGGCCGGCCCATCGACGCAGCCAAACATCAACAGCTTCTTCAAACGTGAACTTGGTTTTGCGTGGATTGTCTTGAACGATGCGTTCAGCCAAGTTAGGCTCCTATGGTGGTTGGGGAGATGCGAAAGCGTCTCCGTTGAAGGACCACGGAAAGCCGAGCCCGCCCTTCGAAAGTGTGCTCGGCTTTTCCATGTTTGCAATTTGCGAAGCATGCAAATCACTCAGAGCATGAAACGGCGGAAGAGTCCGAAGTGCAAGCTAACGACGTTATGTTTTCCGTGTTTTGCCTGAAAATTTTTTGATGCACGGTGTCTGCGAAACACCAGTGTGTTCCTTGCTAAGGGAAATACATTTTAGAGATATCAACGGCTTGCATCGACGCTGTGTCAATGGTGTGTCAGTCATCGTGTCAGTCATCGATTGACGCCCAAGCGGAGTTCGATCTCGGTGCCAACTCGCCGTTAGTACAGGATGCAGATGCCTCGACCGGGATTGGCCACGACCCGTGACATGCTACATTGAGGGCATGCCATTAAAACTCGATCCGACCAATGACCCGAATGAAGTCTATGACGTCGTGCTGGCCAAATGGCCGCAGGGATGGTGGACCGCGACCTGCAACGGGATTCCGGTTTGGCACTTCGTGCGGCGACCGGAGGCGGAGCAGTACGCGACCGATCCCGGATACCGCGCAAGCCTGGTGACGAAAAAGCTTTGGGAAAAGCATGGCGGCTAACGGCTGGCGGCGCCGTTTGTCTGCACCCTGGTCCTCACCGCGGTCGTGGTAGCGGTCCAGTACTGCCTTCGCCAGCTCGCCGATAGCGTCGACGTCTTGTCGTTTTTGGCGATCTGCGGCGCTTTGACTGCGCTCATGGTGTGCGCGGCCTTCGCGTGGGACTGGCACGAAGCGCGGCGTTAAGCGCTGTTTCCGGAGCCGACGACCGGCAGCCCGCCACTCGCTACAATCGTGACAGGCAGGCCTTTCCGTGCGCTGCGATGGCTACGGGTAAGCCATATGCGCTGGAGCCGGTGATTTCCCGAAGCCACGCAGTCCTCAACGTCGCAAACCGCACGATGTTCAATTGCACCTCAACACTTTCGCAAATGAGCCTATCCAGCCTTTCGGCGTCCCATCGCGCGTTCGGGCTTCGCAGCTTTTTTCGCCACGGGCCTCTTCCCTTCAATTGGCAAGAGCATCTCCTTCTGCCCTGCCGAGGCCTTGCGGGATTTCTTGGCTTTCGGGGATTCGCTCGCAATCGACTTCTTTAGCGCGTCCATTAGATTGACCACGTTGTCTGCCCTGGGCCGCGGCTTTGCGCCTGTGGTTCGGCCGTTGCGCTTGGCGTTGATAAGTTCGGTCAAAGCCTCTTCGTAGTGGTCTTCAAACTTCTCGGGCTCGAAGTCGGCTGTCTTCTGGCTGACGATGTGCTTGGCGAGGTCGAGCATGTCCTTTGTGACTTTTACGTCCTGGATCTCGTCGAAATATTCCTTCTCGCTGCGTACCTCGTAGGGGTAGCGCAGCAGCGTTCCCATCAGGCCCTTGTCCAATGGCTCAAGGGCGATGATGTGCTCGCGACTCGTCAGCACCACCGTGCCAATGGCGACCATATCCATACTGCGGATGGTTTCGCGGATCACCGCAAAGGCATCATGGCCAACCTTGCCGTCAGGAACGAGATAATAGGGGCGGATGAGGTATCGAGGGTCGATGTCGCTCTTCGGGACGAACTCGTTAATGTCGATCGTCCGGGTAGATTCCAGAGCTATGTTTTCAAGCTCGTCCTTGGACACTTCAATGTACGTGTCAGTATCAACCTTGAAGCCCTTTGTGATGTCCTCGTTCGAAACTTCTTCGCCCGTGTCCGCGTCGACCTTCACATACTTGATGCGGTGGCCGGTTTTCTTGTTGATCTGATTGAAGCTGATCTTTTCGGAATCGGAAGTGGCCGGATACAAAGCGACCGGACAAGTAACGAGCGAAAGGCGCAAAAAGCCTTTCCAATTGGCACGCGGGGCCATCGAAATACTCCACAACCCAACAGAACTCTGGATTCAAGACGATCCAGCCGGCCTGGTTCCGACAATACACATTCCCTTTTCAGCTGCCGAATCAGGGCACCGGCTAGTAGTCGCATCGTCTTGCAGGCCCAAGTTCTAGTGTCTTGTATTTTGTTCTCTTTTCGTTCACGATGCTGACATACCGTGAGTGAATGGCCATGGACCCTGCGCGCGAGCGAGAAATCATTCGCCTTTGGAATCGCCTGCGAATGCTCGAACGAGAGGGTCGGCCGAGCACTGCCGTTCTCCGGCAGATCGAAAAGGCCCTAGCCGAACGAGAACGCGATGCAGCTTGATTATATCCGGCGCGAAATTGAGAGGATGCGCATCCAGGTCCACCGACAGCGCGGTGAAATCCGCCAGCTTCAGAGGGCCGGGATTTCGACGGCTTCGGCGGACGCGTTGTTAGAAAGGATGCTCAACAAGATCGGCGAGCTCTGCGCCGAGCGAGACAAACTCAAAAAAGATCAGCCTGGGCCAACCAAAGGCAAGGTCCTGGGGGGACGTGAGTGGTGACAGAACTGAAGTGGTACGACCCCAAGGATGACCATCCTCCTTGGATCAAGGCGCTGGCCGAAGTTCGTCAGAGGGCAACCCGCGAAGGTCGGCGCTACCATCACGTCCAAGCGATCATCGTGGCAATCGATCAATACGCCGAAGCAGCCTTGGGCAACCGCGACTTCTTCCTGAACAAGCCCTATAGCATCGGCGGCAGCAGGAACGAACATACCCTCTGAATATGTGTAATCTTTATTCGATCACCACCAACCAAGAAGCCATCCGCGCGCTCTTCCGCGTAATCAACCGCTACGTCGGCAACCTTCCGCCGATGCCCGGGGTCTTCCCGGACTACCCGGCTCCCGTGGTGCGCAACGTCGGTGCCGAGCGCGAGCTGACCATGATGCGCTGGGGCATGCCGCCACCACCGCGAACAGGCGGGCCGCCCGTGACGAACATCCGCAACACTTCTTCCCCGCACTGGCGGGGCTGGCTGAAGCCCGAGAACCGCTGCCTGGTCCCGTTCAACAGCTTCGCCGAGTACGCGCCGGAGCCGAATCCCGAGACAAAGAAGAAAGACGTCGTGTGGTTCGCACTCGACGACGACAGACCGCTGA
>Ga0209526_10000420_pt1 | contig 27329 bp, 28 predicted proteins | sample JacPinW_OM2H0_M1_FD_188566 | JGI IMG/M metagenome (GOLD analysis project Ga0209526, IMG submission 188566) | Forest soil microbial communities from Algoma, Ontario, Canada - Jack Pine, Ontario site 1_JW_OM2H0_M1 (SPAdes) (version 2) | ecosystem: Environmental > Terrestrial > Soil > Boreal... | reverse complement strand
TGGCCCACCTCAACCTAAGTAGGTGAATGGCCCGTGCGTTGCTGAAACTCGTCGCCACCGGGCAAACGTGCACGTAAGACGTGCTCTTCACAGTCACAATCGTGAAAATGGCTGGGGCGCTAGGATTCGAACCTAGGATTACCTGATCCAGAGTCAGGCGCCTTACCAGCTTGGCCACGCCCCAGCGGTACGGCTTTAAGCTGGCACAGTTTAGCAGAGGGTTGGCGGGAATTCAGTCATGCCCACAACGAAGTCCAGACAAGGGGTGCTCGCGCTCGACCTCGGCACGTCCTCGGTGCGTGCTCTCGTCTATGACACCCGGGGCAGGATGGTGGAATCGACCCTTTCCGACCTGCCCTACAAGGTCCGGACGACGGAGGCAGGCGAGGTATCGTCGGACCCCGACCTCCTGGTCACGTTGATTGCGCAGAGCATCGACGGCGCCCTGAAGGCGGCACACAAAGAGAAGGCCGACCTCATCGCCGTCGGCGCCTCCTGCTACTGGCACAGCTTGATGGGTGTCGACCGCAAAGGCCGCCCCACGACCGAGCTCCTCACCTGGGCCGATACGCGCAGCGCGACGGAAACGGCACGGCTGCGGACGCGCTTCGACGAGCACGCCTACCATGCCCGAACCGGTTGCTTCTTTCATGCCAGTTACTGGCCGGCGAAGCTCCGCTGGTTGCGAGCAACGCGACCTGCGGCCGTCCGTCGCACGGCTCGCTGGATCTCCCTCGGGGAGTACCTCTATCAGGAGTTGCACGGCGATGGCCGGTTGAGTCACTCCATCGCATCCGGCACCGGGCTCCTCGATATCAACCGCTGTGAGTGGGATGGGGAAGCGCTCCGACTCGCCGGCATCACGGCGAAGGACCTGTCGCCGCTGAGCGATTGGGATCGGCCGGCCCGCTCGCTGCGCTCGAGCTTTGCCAGGCGATGGCCGGCGCTGCGCGACGTGCCCTGGTATCTGCCCATCGGCGATGGTGCGCTGGCGAACGTTGGCGCCGGCTGTACCAGTCCACGTTGGGCGTGCGCCACGATCGGCACCTCGGGAGCCCTGCGGGTTGTGCTGGACCACGGCCGCGTCACAGTGCCCTGGGGAGCGTTCGTCTACCGTCTGGATCGCCGCCGGTACGTGTTGGGCGGCGCGCTCAGCGAGGGCGGCAACGTGGTGCGCTGGTTCACCGACAACCTCGGTCTCAAGCCCAAGAAGAAGCTCGAACGGGCTGCCGGCTCACTTCCGCCCGACAGCCATGGCCTGACCGTCCTGCCGTTCTGGGCGGGTGAGCGGAGTCCAAACTGGCGCGGCGACGCGCGCGCCGTGATCGCGGGCCTGTCGCTCGGGACGCAGCCCGCGCAGATGCTGCGGGCGGCGATGGAAGCGATCACGTTTCAGTTCGTCGCCGTCGCCGCGGCGATGCGGCGCGTCGTGGCGCAGCCGGAGTCGGTGATCGCCACCGGCGGGCAGCTGATCCACTCGCCGGCGTGGAGTCAGATGCTCGCCGATGCCCTGAACCTGAAGGTCATGACCTCGGCGGAGCCCGAAGCCTCGAGCCGAGGTGCCGCCCTCCTCGTGCTCCACGCTTTGGGCAAGCTACCGCGACTCTGGTCGTCCAAGCCTGGACGCGGTCGCACCTACCGGCCACGCCCCAGCGTGCACGCGATCTACGAGCGCGCGCGAAGCCGCCAGCAACATCTCTATGACCTTCTCTTTCCACCGCTCGGCCAGCCCGAGCGCGCCGGCCCTATCGCCGCGCGGGGATCAGGTTCCAGAAGGAAGGGTCTTCGAAGCCGAGCCGCCAAACGCTGATGCCCTTGAGCCCGTACTCATACATGATCGGCAGCTTGCGCCGCAGCGTCTCCGGGCTCTGGATCCAGAGCTCGTGGTGCACCCCGTAGGCGTTGTAGCCGAAATGCATCTCCTCTTCGGTGGTATCGAGGGTGGGGGTCGCGCCATACATTTGCGCAAGCGTCATCGCATCCGCGTACGAGCTCGACGTCAACCGGCCTACGCCCGTCCAATCGTGATAGTAGGTCGGTAGCCCGAGGGTGGCTTTCTCCGGCGGGACCCCCTGCATCGAGAACTCGAGCGCCTGACGGATCCAGGGAGTGCCGGACACCGCTCCCGGCGGCGTCACGCCGTTGTGCTCGTCGTAGGTCATGAACGATAGGAAGTCGGCCGCCCGAGCGAGTGCTGCAAAGTCGTAGGAACCGGACCATTGATGGAAATAGTCACGGAGTGTCCCGGTCGCCGTGTCATCGTTCGGCAGACGCGGAATCACGGCAATCGAGAGGTTGAGGCCGGCCGGATGGAAGGCGTTGGCGCAGTCTTGCACCAGCGCCGTCAGCAGGTCGCGGTCGGTCCAGGGGATCTGTTCGAAGTCGAGCTGAAAGCCGGCATAGCCATAGGTCTTCGCTTCATTGACGAGGTTGCCGCACAGGGCGGCGCGCAGCGCCGGATCCGCCAGAATCGCATGGCCCACTCCGGGATCGACATCTTTGTTGACCACCAGTGGAATGATCGCCACGCCGTTGGCATGCGCCGCGTCGATCACATCCCGTCGCGCATAACCGGTGATGCCGCCGTCGGCGTTGGCGTCGTACCATGCCGGGCTCAAGACGTCGATCTGTTTGAGGTGAGCAAACAGGGCGGCGTGGCCGTCATCCGTGTTGACGTAGTACATCTGAACCATCCGGCCCGGCGCCACCTGGGTCAATGTCGACGGCACGGCGAGCGTGGCGCTCTGGGACTGGCGGCTCCAGGTCCCATCGGCCGCCTGGATACCGGCGTCAACCGTCACAACCGCCTGGTCGGAGAGCGCGAAGCCGGTCGAGAGGAGGTCGACGGTCTGTGCATCACGCCAGGTGATGGTCGGATGGCCGGTCATCGTCACGTGACCCTGTGCCTGGGCGCGATCCGCCACCGGACGCGAGAAGCGGATCGTCGCCGCAATGCTGGCCTGTGCATCAGCCTGCAGGTGATACAGGTGCATCGACACCGCGGCGCTCAGCGGTGGTACCACCTGAAACACCGCGCGGATATGGATCGCCCCAGCGGCCAGCTGCACCGTGTGGCGGCTACCCAATGGCAACGGACCGGGGAGCGCGACGCGAAGGACGGTAGCGGTCGCGTCCGCGGACACGGCGACGGTTCGGCCATCCATGGTGAGCTGCCAGTCGCCCGGCCGCAGCGGCCGGCTCACCTTGACGACCAGGTGTGGCCGGATTGATACCGGGGCCAGCGGGGCCGACAGGACGGACGCCCCATCGAGCTCCATGGCCTCGACGTTGACCACCGGCATCGGGTTCAGCTCCGTCGCCGCCAGGCCTCCCAGCAGCAGTATCCCGGCGGTCATCGCGCCAGCGCCCAGGAAGACCGGAAGGCGCATGCCGGTCGCAGAGTATCCTCGGGTCGAACCACCGCCGCAAACGATCGACGTGGCAAAAACTGAGCCTCAGCCGTTAGTCCTTTACCCCGTGACCCCGCTATCAGCTTTGCTCGTTTGCCGCCAGGAAATCGGGGGTAATTACGATCTCGTGGACATGCTGGATATCCTCCGCCGGCAAGCGGGACGGTTTCAGTGCCCCAAGTGCGGGGAGAGCCTGGCCGATTGCCAACTCGAGATGGTGGCGCAACAGGACGACCAGTCTCTGGTCAAGGTCACCTGCGCCCACTGCGAGGACACTCGCCTGATCGCGGTCGCCGTCGCCGCCGAGGCACCGGCAGCGCCGATCATCGAGGTTCGAGATCAGCCCGCCGGTGAGCTCGGGGCGCCGATCACCACGGACGATGTTCTCGACGCCCGCCTGGCCCTCGCCGATTACACCGGCGACCTCGCCGCCCTCCTTCGCTAGGGTTCCTGTTACCAAGCGGTAACAATTCGAACCCGACACCCGCAAGGCTGGACGCGGCCCAACCGCGACCGTAAGATTGGCCGGTGAAGAGGGGATGGCGCCGGGCGCTGGGGGCGACCCTTCTTGCCGTAACCGCCTGGTCGGTTGGCGGCTTAGCCGCCGCGGCCGGCCCCGCGGTGCCAACCTTCAACCAGCGTTCGATGCAATGGTCGCGCGAGGCGCTCGGCAGCGATCCAGTCGACACCATCGGCTCGGCTGGGTGCGCGCTGACCGCGGTGACCATGGTCACGGCGGCCTACGGCTACTCGACCAACCCGCAGCGTCTCAACCGCTGGCTCACCACCCACGGCGGCTACATCGAAAATGACCTACTGCTCTGGCGCCAGGCGGCCGCGGCTACGCAGGGATCCGTACGCTGGCAGTGGCTGCATGTGCCGGGGATCGCGCCACAGCTCAAAACGGATGACCAGGACATCGAGGACCTGCCGCCGCAGTCTCTGATCGAAGCCCAGCTCGATGCCGGCCGGCTGGTGGTGGCCGAGGTCCGGCTGCAGGGCCACATGCACTTCGTCGTCATCACCGGCCACAGCGGCGGACTCCTCTATATCAACGATCCCTGGTACGGCGATCGCACCACGCTGCAGGCGCGCTACGGCAGCTACCGGCAGGCGGTTCACTCGGCCCAGGTCTACTACCGCAGCTAACGTCCGGGAGGGTCAGGCGGCCGCGGCCAGTTCGTCGTCGTAACCGGCCGCGCCCCACTGTGGGGTCCGCTGCGCCAGGGCCGCGCACAGGTTCTCGAAAGTATCCGGCCGAAACAGTGCGCGGTCCAGCTTCACGACCTCCGTTCCGGCGGCGATCTCCAGGTGACCGCCCTGGCGAGTGATCACCTGGTTCGCCCCCCGCACACGGTTCCACGGGACCAGGCGCGGCTGGCGATTGAGCCACGCGTGACCAACGGGCCGGAGCGCGATCCCCTCGCGGGTGACGGTCACCTCGGTCCACTCGATGAAGAAGCTATGAAAGAGAAGGCCAACGCTGAATGCCAGCCCGCAGCCCATGGCGATGGCCAGGGCGGCGAACGAGCCGCTGTGGGTTTCTGAGATTTCGATCACGGCGAGCACGAAGCCCAGGGCGCAGGCCGCAATCGGCACGCCGGGCCAGAGGATGACGAGCCGGTTCAGCGGGCTATCTGGCCGGAAGCTCATGCGTGTCTCATACCGTATCGATGCCGATCGAAGCCAACATTTCGGCCATCGATTCGCCGCAAAGATGTTGCCCGGACGTAACGGTTCGCAGCCGTCAATTCGGGGTCGGCGCGCGCCTAAGCCCTAGACGTCGAGCTCTCTGACGTCGAGGTCGCGCAGCTCGGGCGGCGCAGCCAGGCCATTGTCGACCAGGATGCGCAGCAACCGCAGCACGTAGCGGGCGCCGTTCAGGTTGACGCCGTGCTGCCGGGTCAGCGTCTGGATTGCCTGCAGCTTGCGGACATCGCGCTGCGAGAATCGGCGCCGGTTTGTAGAGGTGCGCTTCGGAACCACCAGACCCAGATGCTCATACATCATCAACGTGCGCGGGTGTGTCTGCAGAATCTCGGAGGCGACGCTGATCGTATAGATCGGCTTATCGAGTGAGAGGCTCGTGTCCGACGGCGCCCGGCGTGTTACTCCTTTAGCCAATCCTCAATACCTTCCGAGAGGCTGGTCGGCGTTGTGCGCGCCTTGATGAGATACTCATGCGCCCCAAGCCGCAGCCCTCGCGCGACGAGGTCTTCTTCATCGTAGTTAGAGAGGATGATAACCGGAATATCGCGTGTCTTCTCTTGCGCCCGCAATTTCCTCAAGACTTCGAGGCCGTCCATCTTGGGCAGCCGAATGTCGAGGAAGATGATATCCGGCGTCAGGTCGCCCGCTTTCTTCAGACCTTCCTCGCCGTCGAGCGCCGTGTTGACCCGATAACCGTCGAGCTCCAGTTTGAGTCGGTACATCTCGAGGACGGAAGGATCGTCTTCCACAAGGAGAACATCAACCAGGTCTTCATCGATCTGGGTCGCGCGGCTCGCGCCCGTGCTGCGGCGCGTCTTACTTTCCATAACACTCCCCTTGGCGCGAAGCAGTATAGATCAACTCGGCGCATCTCGCGACCTTTATGGGTAGCAATACGCCCGGCTCGCTCACAGACATACGCTGCACCCCCTGGAAAAGTTAAGGCCCTCCGAAGGGAGGGCCCGAAGAGGGGGGCAAAGGAACTTATTTCGGATTATAGTGGCGCCCCGGAGCCCTGTCAACATAAGGGCAGTCAGAAAGTATCCCGCGCTGACTATCGATAAAGTGGACGTCTGGCGCATAAGGGTCCGCAAAAAATGACGTCGATCACGGCGCGGGAAAACCACGGACGAGAGCGCGCATAGCTGGCAGGGTCAGACGTCCAGCTGAGACACGTCGATGTCGCGCAACTCGACGGGCGCCGGCAACTGATGCTCCTGGAGCAGCTTGAGCAGCTTCATGATGTAGCGCACGCCGGCCAGGTTGACGGAGTGTTGCCGGGTGAGCTTCTGAATCGTCTGCAGCTTCATGACGTCCCGCTGCGAGAAGCGGCGCCGATTTGTTGACGTCCGCTTGGGAACGACCAGGCCAAGGTGCTCGTACATCATGAGCGTCCGGGGATGGGTCTCGAGAATCTCCGACGCAACGCTGATGGTGTAGATGGGCTTGTCGAGGGAGATATTCGTGTCGCGTCGGGTATCACGCTTTACAGCCGTTGCCATTAGGCCCTCCATGATGCGTCTGCCTCCCGGTCTTGAATACGCCAGCGCCGCGTGATGTCTCCGACCGGCGAAATCCCTCCGAGTATAGGCGGCCTCGGCGGACCGGCTCAACGCAGGATTCGTAAAAAGATGTGAAGTCCGTCGACCGCGCACTTCTACCCTCACGACGTCCTTATCTGTGGAGTGTCATGCTATAATATAACCTAACAGACGCCGTATCGCGTCTATCTTGAAACGGAGGTGCAACGTGGGCGAGTTAGTTGACAAAGTCGAAGGCGAGGTCAAGGACACCGGTGGCAAGCTGACCGGCGACAAGAAGATGGAGTGGGAAGGCAAGGGTCAGAAGGCGAAGGGCAAGGTCGAGGAAGTCGGGCGCGAGATGACGCAGAACGATCCGACGACGGACCAGCCCGGGGACAAGGGCCTCTAGGCGAAACTCGACGAGCCGGCCTTCAGGGGCCGGCTTTTTTTATCGAGGGGTGGCCGGTGGCCGGCCGCTCCGGGGCGGCGAGGACTCGGCGTTGGCCGCCTCGGCGGGGCCCTCGGCTGCGCCGACCGACTGGCGCCGCGCGGCATGATAGCGAGTGCTGTCGGCAGCGCGGTCGGGTGATCCACCCCGCACCCGGATGTGGCTGAGGGTCGACTCCCGGAGGATCAGGAACAGCAGGAGCGCGATCGAGCCCAACAGGAAGTTGGCCCCAAGCCAGGAATAGTTGTAGAAGAAGCCCACGACGAACCCGATCAAGGCCATCAAAAAGGCGGCGATGGTCCCGACGTGCATGAATTCGTCCTGGAGATGGTGCCGGGGGAAGACCTGACGCAGCCAGTGCTCGACCCCGGAGCCCGCGGCGGCCCCCGATGACGGCGTTGACCTGGTAGGGGCCGAGCCGGCGACCGGGTCCGCCTGCGACTTGCCGCAGAACCGGCAGAAGCGGGCGTCAGCCTCGATGGACTTGCCACACTCGCGGCAGAACACCGTTCCCCCGCTTCCTACCACTTCCGGGCTCGACAAAGCTGCCCCATTATACGGACGCCGATCGCGACCCGCAGCGGCCGTAGGAATCGCGTAACCAAACGGCGGAGCCGCGCGTTGGACAGGGTGCCGAGGGGAAATTTTCGGGCCGCACTGCGCAGAGGAGCTCCGGTTAGGTTACAATGGCTGAGTCAGCTTTTCGGAAGCAGGATACTAACATTTAAGGGGCCTGACTTGATCAGCATTCGGCACGCGACTCACCAACCGACCGCCAACGGCCTCTCATCGCTCGCCGCTCGTCGACGCCAGATCCGGCGCCAGCGCCGGTCGGCCGTCCGAGTACTCGCGAGCGGCGCGGGGTGGGGAGCGGTTATCCTCCTCTCTCTGTGGCTCCTGTTTTCCGGGATCTTCGGGTTTCTGAGCGCCTAGCCGCTCGTCGGCGTAGCCAGCGCCATCTGCAGCGCTGGCGGAAACGCAGCCGCCGCGACCTCCGCCGCATGGTCATCCTTGGCCTGATCGTCGTGCTCCTGCTGCCCGTGCTGGGCATCCCCGCCGTCACGGCCCAGGCCGTCGGCCCCCTGCCCGCGGTCAGCGGACTTGCCTCCAACAAGATGGATCAGGACACCCTCATCTACGATCGACGCGGCAACCTGCTTGCCGATGTTGGGAAGGAAGGCAACCATCGCATCGTCGTGCCGCTCAACTACATCACGCCGTGGGTCGTCAAGGCGACGCTGGCGACCGAGGACCGCACCTTCTATTCGAACAGCGGCATCGACCTCGGCGGCATCATCCGCGCGGCGATCGCCAACTATCAGCACCACCGCATCCAGCAGGGCGGTAGCACCATCAGTCAGCAGCTGGTCAAGCAGGTCTACATCGGACCGAACGCCCCGGCCGACATCCAGCGAAAGCTGAAGGAGGCCATCCTGGCGATCGAGTTGAACCGCCAGTACAGCAAGAACCAGATCCTCGAGATGTACCTCAACACCATCTTCTACGGAAGCCAGACGTACGGGATCGAGGCCGCGGCCCGCAGCTACTTCCAGACGAATTCCCACGATCTCTCGCTGGCGCAGGCGGCCATGCTCGCCGGCCTGCCGCAGGCACCAACCCAATTCAATCCGGTCGTCAACTTCAAGGCGGCCAAGCAGCGCCAGGCGCAGGTGCTCGCCGCGATGGTGGGCGAGAAGTACATCACCGCCGCGCAGGCCGAGGCCGCCTATGCCGTCAAATTGTCGGTCTTCGCGCCGATCACGAAGTTCGAGGCACCGTACTTCGTCGACTACGTCTTGAAGACACTGGCCCAGGCCCCCTATAACATCGCATCCGACAATCGCAAGGGCTACCGCGTCTATACCAGCCTCGACCTGAACTTGCAGCACATGGCCGAGCAGGTGGTGCACGATCAGGTCGCGCAGAAGGGCAACTTCTACAACTTCCACGACGCCGCGCTGGTCAGTATGGATCCGAAGACGGGCGAGGTGCTGGCAATGGTCGGCGGGGACGACTACAACCGGCCGGGCGGACAATTCAACTTCGCCTACGACAAGCCGCGGCCTCCGGGATCGAGCTTCAAGATCTTCACCTACACCGCCGCCATCGAGAGCCGGAAAGTCAACATGCTCAGCCCGGTCCTGGACGAAGCGCTGGTATTTCCTACCGGGGGTGACGGACCCGGATACGGACAGGCATCGCAGCGGTACGCGCCCCTCAACTACGACCGCCGATTCCACGGCACGCTGCCGTTGAAGATGGCGATGGGAAACTCACTCAACATCCCGGCCCTGAAGGTCGAGCTCCGCACGGGGATTCCGGCGGTGGTCGATATGGCGAATCGCCTTGGGCTGACCTGCCTGGGTGAACCCTGTGGCGCGCCCCAGGACTACGGCATGAGCCTGACGCTTGGTGCGTATCCGGTCCGGTTGGCGGACATGGCGACGGCGGCATCGACGCTGGCGACGATGGGCGTCCGGCACCGCGAGGCGCCGATCCTCAACATCAAGGATGGGCTGGGTCACGACGTCTTCACCTACGACCCGGCAAAGAACGAGTACCGCGCGGTCGACGCCGGCGTCGCCTTCATCATCGCCTCGATCATGTCGGATGATCGCAACCGTTGCATGTCGTTTGGCTGCCACGGCGACCTTACGCTCGCCGGACGTCATGTCGCGGCCAAGACCGGCACCACCAACGACTTCAAGGACAACTGGACCGTCGGCTTTACGCCCAGCCTGGCGACCGCGGTCTGGGTCGGTAATCCGGATAACAAGCCACTCAGCCATAACTCGACGGGCATCGTCGGCGCGGCACCCATCTGGCACAAGTTCATGACGCAAGCACTCGCCGGTACGCCCGACGAGTGGTACCCGGTTCCCGCGGGCATTCACGCGGTTGGTGGCAACTACTTCTTGCCGGGGACGGAGAGCCTTCCGACGACGCTGGCCAAACCCTGGCCCCAGTGCAAGCTGCCGGCGAACTACAACCCCTACGTTCTGACCGCGGCGCAAACGATCGTGGACGGCGTTCCCTGCATCATCAACGCCCCGCCGCCGCCGCCACCTCCGGCGCCCACGCCGTCGCCGTCAGCGTCACCGTCGGCCGGACACGACTAGCGCGCCGGCCGGTTGGATCGACCGGCCTGGACGCTAGGCGATTCCCGGCTGGTCGGTGGCCGCTTTTTCCGTGCGGCCCTGCTCGCCGTCACCGAACGGCATCCGGGAGGCTAGCTCGCCGGCGCGGTCACGGAGCTCGATGCCGCGTTGCATCAGGTCATCGCGCATCTGCTCCCCGGACTTGGGCGCGAGCAACAGCGCCAGCCCGAAGCCAACCGCAACCCCGATCAGGAGTCCCGTGACGAAGCGCTCGACGCCCGCATCCTCATCCTGGGTGATCCGGGTGCGGCGCAAGGCGGCCACCGCCTCCGACAGGCGATCCTTCACCTCGAAATCCTGCGCCGCCTTGTTGGCCCGGTCGAGCAACTCGCTCAACCGGTCGACCGTCTTCTCTACCGTCTGATCCATCCTCGTCCTCCCTATGGGCGCCTGGCCCTGCTTTCGGTTCCGCCTGCCGCCCGGCGTCGGGGTGTGCTCGCTGCCGCCGCCGTCCCGCCGCTATCGGCGGCCATCATTTGCTCCGCCTGGCCCAGCAGCCGCGAAACGCGGCGCCGCATGACGACGCCCGACTCGGGGGCGTAGAGCAGCGCGAGGATCGCCCCGGCGATCGCGCCATGCGTGAGACCTCGTAAATACCCCATTGGAAAATGCACTCCTCCGCGGAAACAACGACCGTTCCGCCAAACGGTACAGCCATCGTACCACTTGTCTTTGGGCACGCCGACCTGCTTTATGAGGCCAAAATTCCGGATTTTGGGTGAACTTGAGTTATACTAACCTCCGGCGAAAAGGGGGGAAAGGTGACAGACGCGATGTTCACTTTACGACCCGGCAGACAGACCAAGGAGGGGACATGAGCGAAGTGGTGGACGAGGACGTCAACGTCCTTTTCATCGAAGACGACCCGGCGGTGGCCGAGATGTACAAGCTCAAGCTGGAGCTGGATGGCTACCGGGTCACCGTGGCGAAGTCCGGCGAGGAGGGGCTCGACCACGCCAAGAACCAGGTCCCCGACATCGTCTTCCTCGACATTCGGTTGCCCAAGATGGACGGTTTTGCCGTGCTCGAGAACCTCCGCTCTGACGGCGTGACGAAGAACATCCCGGTCATCATCCTGTCGAACTACGGCGAGAAGGAGTTGGTCGACCGCGGGCTGAAGCTCGGCGCGCTCGATTACCTGATCAAGTCCGAGACGACGCCCGCCAGCCTGAGCCGCGGCGTCCAGGATTGGGTCAAGGAATAGAGCTTGGTCCACAATCGCGACCCCCGCATCAGCGGAGCCTTTGACCTCGACAAGCCGCTCTACACCATCAGCGTCGCCTCAGAGATCCTCGAGACCCATCCGCGAACCTTGATGATGTACGAGGACCTCGGCTTGATCGAGCCCTATCGCACGGCCACCAACCGGCGCCGCTACTCCCAGCGGAACGTGCGCAAGCTGCAAGTCATCCAGCAGCTGACCCGCGAGAAAGGCGTCAACCTGGCCGGTGTGAAGTACATCCTCATGCTGCTGGAATCGCTCAAGAATGGCGGCATCAAGCCCCCCGACGACCTCAAGCAGGTCTACGACCTCTACGAAGAAATTATCTAGCTCGTTCGGTTAGCTGGCGGCCATCGGCGGGCCGGCGTCGATCTCAGCCGCGTCGCTGGAGGTTTCATCCCAATCGTGCGCCTCGGCGGCGGCGATCCGGGCGGCCACCCCCGACTCCTTGATCTCCGGCAGCGCGACGGTGACCGCGTCCGCCGCCGGATCTAACAACAACCGGTCGAGCTCCGCAGCGTCGATGGTCTCCACCAGCTGGAGGTGCTCGGCAATGCGGACGAGCATCTCACGGCGCGCCTCGCAAATCTCGTAGGCCTGGCGGTAGGCCGCGTCCGTCAGCGCTTTCACTTCGGCGTCGACGTCGGCCGCCGTCAGCTCCGAAAAGAACAGGCTGTCCCCATCGCCTTTCCGGTGCAGGGTGACCAGGCCAAGTCGCTCGCTCATGCCAAACTCGCACACCATCTGCCGCGCGATGTTCGTGGCATGCTCGATGTCCTGCTTGGCGCCGGTCGTGACGTCGCCGAAGATGATCTCCTCGGCGGCCCGGCCGCCCATGGCGGCGGCCATGCGGGCGTTGAGCTCGGACTTCGAGGTCAGGTAGCGGTCCTTCAGCGGCAGCTGGATCGTGACCCCCAGCGCCTGACCGCGCGAGACGACCGACACCTTGTGCACCGGATCACTCTTCGCGATCGACTTCATCACCAGCGCGTGGCCGACCTCGTGGTAGGCGATGATCGCCTTCTCCTCGGGCGTGATCATCCGGCTGCGTTTTTCCGGGCCCGCCATGACGCGCAGGCTGGCCTCCTCGAGCTCCTGGGTGCCGATCGCCAGTCTCTTGTTGCGCGCCGCGAGGATGGCGGCCTCGTTCAAGAGGTTCGCCAGATCGGCGCCGGTGAAGCCGGGAGTCTGGCGCGCCACCACGTCGAGGTCGATGTTGTCGGCGAGCGGCTTCTGGGCCGCGTACAGGCTCAAGATGGCCCGCCGGCCGTTGAGGTCGGGCGCATCGATGGCCACCCGCCGGTCGAAGCGTCCGGAGCGCAGCAGTGCCGGATCGAGGACGTCCGGGCGGTTGGTCGCCGCAATTACGACGACCGCGCAGTCGGTGTTGAAGCCGTCCATCTCGACGAGCAGCTGGTTCAGGGTTTGTTCCCGTTCTTCGTTGGTCCGGATCTGCGCACCGCCGCGTTTGCGGCCGAGCGCGTCGATCTCGTCCAGGAAGACGATGCAGGGAGCATTCTTCTTGGCATGCCGAAAGAGGTCGCGCACCCGGGCGGCGCCGACGCCGACGAACATCTCGACGAAATCGGACCCGCTCAGCGAAAAGTACGGTACCTTGGCCTCCCCGGCCACCGCGCGCGAGAGGAGCGTCTTGCCGGTACCAGGCGGGCCGACCAGCAGGATCCCGCGCGGCATGCGGGCGCCGAGCTGATCGAAGCTGCCGGGCGCCTTCAAGAATTCGACAACTTCCTCCAACTCGTGCTTGGCCTCGTCCACGCCCACCACCTGGGCGAAGGTGACCTGGTCGGCGTCACCGACGCCGGCCTCGGCCAGGTGTTTCGTCATCGCCCCCATCGGATTCCCCAGAAGGTTTGAGCGCCGCAGCATGACGAAGAGCAGCGCCAGCAGGACCAGGAGGCCGAGCAGGTTGGGCGCAAGCGACGCGAACGAGGTATCGTCCGTCGACTGGATCGCGACCTTGACGCCGTGGCTGCGCAGATACTGCTCGGTGGAACCCATCGAGGATTCCTTTTCGATCGTCCAGGACTGACGCCCCGCGGAATCCGTCAGCAGGATGCGCTGGCCGGTGATGCTGGCGCTCGCGATGTCCCCGTGATCGACCCGATCCAGGACGTCGCTGATCGGCACGCTGGGCTGGTTCCAGACCGAGTTGGCGCCCGAGTGGCCGAGGAACCAGAGTCCACCGAGGGCGAGAATGGCCAGCACCGTGATCGCGGGCACGATCACCCGCTTGCGGCGGAGGCCGGCTGGGACTCGGAAACGCTGGAAGAAAGTTTTCATTGGCTCCTCAACCCCTCTCCTTAATACGCGACTGGCTGGTCGGGTAGCGCGACCAGCGCCTTGGCCGCGATTCCTGCTCCGCTATCTCGCTGCCAGAACGGATAGGCCGTGATCGCCTGCTGCTCCTCTTCGGTGACCCCGTTGTCGGCATTCGCGAGCCGGTAGTAGGACCAGCTGATGCCGCCCTGCGTGCGGGTCTCATTCATCGAGGTGCGGATCTCGTCGGCGGGCGGCGCGCCCGGCGTGCCGTACTCGGGCGCGGCATCATACGTTTGGGCGGTGATCGTCAGAGGACGCTTGAATGGGTTGACGCCCGGATCGCGAAACTGCTGGAAGACCGTGTCGACGTAAGCCTTAGCCCCGTCGCGGCCGCTGTACTGCGGGAGCCCGGTCGCGCGCCAGTAGACCATCGGCGCAAAGACCTGGCAGAAGCGCGACATGGTGGCGTACGCATAACCGGGATGGTCATACGGGGTTGGGAGCGTGCTGGCAATCAGCAGGTAGCGATCACCCAACCCATTCATGCCCTGAATCCCGCCACGGATGCCCGACAGATACTGGCCCACATTGGGATCCGAGGTGCTGTCGCCCTCGATCGTCAGCGCCAGTCCATCGAGACGCTGGCCCTGCTCCTCGAATTGCGCCGCGGCGAGCGCATCGGCGGTGTCCGACGTCGGATCATCGAGCATCGGCTCGATCCAGCCGATGATGCTCAGGCCGTGCGCGTGGGCGATCGGTAACAGGTCCTGCAGCGCAGACGCGCCGTAAAAGTGATGTCGCGAGTCGGCGATCCGGATGTAGAGGTGGCTCAGGTCGGCCCGGACCGCGGCGTCGACGATGGCGGCGGCGCGATCGGCGTCCGGGTCGTTCCAATCGCCGTTGAAGATCATCAGCCAGGAACCCTTGCCCTTGATGCCGTCGAGCGGCGAGCGCGGCGCCTGGGCAAAGGGCCGAGCGGTAACCGGTACCTTCACCACCGCGGAGACGGGCCGGCCGAAGCTGTGCATGACGTGGGCGGCCTGGGCTTGCTCCTGGGCACGTGCCTCCAGATAGGCCCGTAAGCCGAAGGGCGGCGTCAGGAGCGCGAAAAGCATCACTCCCAGCACCACCCTTCCTCCAAACGCCGTGACTTGCCGTAAGATGCGCGACATGCTCGAGGGGACGGCTCCCGCGCCGTTCGGGCGTGACACTAACGGCAAGGTCGAGCCCGTTCAAGCGCGAGGTCCCACGGCTAAGGTGATATGCCCCCGCACAGCCAATGGGTGGCCTTTTCCACTCCGTCACGCTCTGCTCAGTGACGCCACAAATCAGCCAAACGACGCCGGCGTTCGCCGTTTATCACAATTGCTGACATGTACGGTATAATTGTTTACAGTTCCACGTCCTGGAGGGCAGCCCTTGGCAATGCCGCATAAGTCCAGCGAAGTCTCCGACATGTTCGACATCGAGCCGCGCACGCTCTTCGTCTACGAGAGCGAGAATCTGATCGCGCCCGAGCGGACCCCCACCCAGAGACGGCGCTATTCGCGGCGCGACATCGAACGCATCCGGCTGATCCGGGAGCTCACCACCGTGCACGGCATCAACCTGGCCGGCGTCAAGGTCATCTTCTCCCTGATGGAGGCGGCGGTTCAGAGTCGCCTGCAGATTCCCGAGACGGAGTTTCCGGAGCTCGCCGGCGCCCGCCATCTCTGGGCCTGAGCCCACTTAGCGACCGTCTCTCTCGGGTCGCGCCTTCACGCATCCTGCTCGGCCTCGACTTCGACGGCACGCTCGCGCCGATCGTGCCCGATCCCGACGAGGCGATGCCGACGCCGCAGGTGGTCGCGCTGCTCAGCGAGCTCAACCGTTACCTGTTGCGGGTCGCGATCATCAGCGGCCGCGATACCGACGCGCTCGCCGCGCGCCTGCCGATCGAGGGCCTGATCTTTGTCGGTAACCACGGGCTGGAGGAGCGGAACGGTCAATCGCGCCTGGTCGAGGCGGCGAAGCCATTCACGACGCCACTCGCGCGGGCCGCTGCTGCCATCGCCCGGCTCGAGGAAACCCGGTTCCCCGGCGTGCGCGTGGAACACAAGCGTGCCGGCGTGAGCGTCCATTTTCGAAATGCCGCCGACCCATTGCGAGCGCAGGCGGCGCTACGACCGCCGCTGGAACGGATCGCAGACGGCGAGGGGCTCCGGCTTCACGCCGGCCGGATGGTCTGGGAGTTGCGACCACCGCTGGACATCGACAAGGGCGAGGTGCTGCGCCGGCTGGCCGTCGCGTTACGCCCGCAGGCCATCATCTATATCGGTGATGACCTGACCGATGCCGACGCTTTTGCCGCCCTCAAAACGATGACCGATATCCGGACGGTGGCGGTCGGCGTCCGATCGCCTGAAGTCCCGGAAGCGAAATTCGCCGACTGCGACCTGATGGTCGACAGCGTTGCCGGCGCCACAAAATTCCTCGGCGAGCTTCGAGACCTCAGCCGGCCGGTTTAGGTCGCCCCCTCCCGTCCCACCGGAACCGTGTCCGCTCGCGCCGCCTCGGGTTGCCGGGCGGCCAACGGCTCGACCAGGTCGCGGATGTCCTGGAGCTGGGCCGAGATCCAGCGCGCGACGTCGTTCTGTTGCACCACCTCGCGCATCTTCTCGGCCCGCTCATGGCGTTCGACCGGGTCCATCAGCAGTGCGCGGTGAAGCGCCTGGGCGGTGGCGTCAACGTCGAACGGATTGATGGTGATCGCCCATTCCCCGAGCTCTTCGTGAGTGCCGGCATTCTCTGAGAGCACAAGCGCGCCACCCCGGCGGTTCACGGTGATCCCTTCCTTCGCCACCAGGTTCATCCCGTCGTAGATGGGGTTGACCAGCAAAACATCGAACTGTTTGTAGCCCGCCACGGCTCGGTTCATGTCGTCGCGCAGCTCCAGCCGGATGGGCTGCCAGTCGGTGGACCCCACCCGGCCGTTGATGATGCGCGCCGCCTGCACCACCTCGCGGGCGTACTCACGGTACTCGGGTACGTTCTGGCGCGTCTTCTGCAGCAGCGCCCAGAAGACGACGCGGCCGTTCCACTCCGGATGCGCCTGCAGCAAGCGCTCGTAGGCGAAGAATCCCCGGATGATGTTCTTGGAGAGATCCATGCGGTCGACGCGGTAAATCAGCTGCTCCGGCCGCCAGCGCAGGATCTCGCGCTCCGCTCGCTCGACGGCGGGACTGGCCGCCGTCCGCTCGAACTCCCGAACGTCGATCGAGATCGGATAGCGACGCACCCAGACGGTCCGGCCCCGGTAAAAGGCCGTCTGCTGACGGAAGTCCACCGGCAAGCCCATGTTCTCCTCGCAGGTCAGCAAAAAGTTGCGGACGTCGGAGTGGGTCTGCAGACCGATGATGTCGGCCGCCAGCAACCCGTCCATGATCTCGTCGCGCATGTACTTCGGCAGCACCTTCCAGTACTGCGGGGTGGGCCACGGGATGTGGACGAAATGCTGCAGGACGGCGTCGGGCAGTTCGCGACGCACCAGCCGCGGGACCAGGTAAAGGTGGTAGTCGTGCGATAGGACCAGCGGCCGCTTTCGTCCCCGCCGGGCTTCGCGGACAACCTGCTGGGCGAACAATTGGTTGACGAGCCGGTAGCCCTCGGTCCAGGCCCGGTGGGTACTGTCATCGAGGACCGGCGCCTGCGCCAGGTTCCACAAATAATGCTGCACGAACCAGAGGAGCGGGTTGGCGATGGTGTTGTAGTAAAGGTCGTAGGCCAGGCGCGGGGAATTGACCCAGCTCACCTGGAACCGCGAGCCGTCGGTGGTTTCGACCATCATCGGCTCCCCGCCAGCGCCCAACTCGAGTTCGTCCTCGAATCCGTCACGCATGGACGCCACCCAGACCGCGCCCGTCGCCTGGGCCAGCCCCGAGAGCCCGGTCACCAGGCCGCCGGAGCCGCGGATGAAGCGCTCCCGATCGGCCGGGTCCGCGGCCAGCTCGATCGGGGGCCGGTTGGCCGCGATGATCGGGTGGAAGTCCTTGAGGAGCCGCCGCGTGTATTGCTCGATCGCCAGCATGGCTATCCGCTAACTCTACGCGGCGCTGCCGAGGGTACCCCCTGAGTACCCGACCTTGCGTGATTGTCCAATAAGTGATATCGTGAATATAAACTTAGCGGTATACAGACCTGGCGGGTGTCCCGCCAAGGGGTGAGAGCGTGGGAAAGCGAAAGCGGATGTCGGCGATTGCACCGGGACGGGCGGTCTTCACGCCCAGCATCGCGAGCGAAATCCTGAACCTTCACCCGCGGACGCTCATGATCTACGAAAGCGAGAACCTGATCAAGCCACAGCGCACGGCCACCAATCGCCGGCGGTACTCGGAGGACGACATCCGCCGGGTGCGGGTGATCCAGTTCCTCACCCGCCAGAAGGGCGTGAACCTGGCAGGGGTGAAATACGTCCTCCACTTGCTCCACTCGCTCGGCGACCAGGGTCTCGACCTTAACCAGGTCCGCGAGCTGGACACCCTACAGGAAGTTTCCGGAAATGGCCTGACGGCCTGATTTCAGGAGTATCTCGCCGCCTTTTCCACGCCGGGGGCGGCTATTTGTGCAACTCTTGACAGCTTTTGCCGACTATGTAACAGTACGCGTATCAGCTTTCGTGCGTTAGCAACCCACGGCATTCTGGGAAGTGAAGGGAGCGATTTAGATGCTAAGCGAGGCGATCGAAGAGATTCATCGAGAGTTCGAGGCGGCGGCCGATCGGCGGAATCAAGAGCTGAAGCGGAGGGCCGACGTGCGACGGGCCGACGATTTCCTCCTGTCCGTTGAGGACATCATCGAGAACCGGCGGGGAGCCGTTCCGGCACCGCTGATGGACGAGATCATCCGGTTCGTCCGACCGCTGAGCCGCAAGCTTCTCCGAGCCCTCAACCGCAACGTCACGCGTGACCCGGTGCGGGTCCTGGACGTCCTCTTCGATGTCCAGCAGCTTCTGCTGCCTCGGTTGATGGTGGCGTAGCCCGGCCAAGGGGGGATCTCACCGGCAAGAAAACCGACAGCTAGGACGCTCAATAAGCCGGATAGCCGTTGCAGTTGAATCCGGGGTGTGCGTCAAATAGCCTGTGCCGCCGGTCGGAGTACCCTGCTGAGGTTCCCTTAATGCAACAGAGCGTGGCCCGCGGTGGCGGGTTTGGGGCGACGCTGCGGCGTCGCTGGTGGATTTTCCCCATCGTGCTGCTACTGGCGGCGGCCGGGCTGATCCTGCGCGCCCTGACTGCGCCGCTGGCGGTCAACGCCAGCGTTGCCGATGGCGACCATGCCGTGGTCCGGAGCTCGGCCGTCCTATTGAGCTTCAACCAGGACATGGATGCGGCGTCGGTCAAAAACGGCTTCCACATCGCGCCTTCGGTCCCCTACACCGTCGTCGTCAAGAACGCACGGAGCTTCGAGTTTCGTCCGCAACTGGAGCCGGACACGGCCTACCGAGTCCAGGTGCTCGGAGCCCGAAAGGCGATGGGATTCGGGAGCGAGAACTACGCGGTCGCGTTCCGGACCGAGCCGGCGCCCAAGGTCACCGGCGCCACGTTCAACGATGCGCCGATGGCCGACGGCCAGCAGGCGATCGCCCTGCGGGGCAGCCTCAAGGTCAATTTCTCGCAACCGATGGACGCCGCTAAGACTCCCCTCGTTCTGGACGGGACCGCCGTCGAGGCAAAGAGCCTCACCTGGGACAAGACTGGCCAGAGTGCCACGCTCGCGTTGACGCTGACCCACAGCCGCACCCACACGCTGCTGGTCCCGAAGACCGCGACGAACAAACGGCAGGATCTCGCGGTCGCCGACTGGAAGCTCAGCTTTACCACGATGGTGCAGGTGCCGTCCGCCGGATCGAGCGCCCGGATCGGGACCTCGGGGGCGCCGATCATCATCCAGATCGAAAACAGTTCGCAGCCGACGGTGCGGCCCCAGACCGGCATGCAGCAGGCCGACATGATCTACGAGTACATCAGCGAGTTTGGCATCCCCCGCTTGTCGGCCATCTACTGGCATCCGCCGTCGAGCCTGCTCGGACCGGTCCGGAGCTGCCGCCTGATCACGGTCCAGCTGGAGCAGATGTACCGCGGCATGATCTACTGCTCCGGCGCAAACGACTACGTCCTCGGCCAGGTCTGGAAATGGCCGAACGTGGTCTATGACTACAACTACATGTATGCCTATATGTACCGGGCGTCGGACCGGTATGCGCCGCACAACGTGATCGCCCGGCCTGACCAGGTCACCGCCCATACCGCTTCGGCCAATCTGCCGGCGCTCAGCTACGACATCGCGCCCGCCCATCCGGATGTGGCGCTCCCGGGTGCCACACCCGCGACCAGCGTGTCGATCCCGCAGCATGCGGCCGTTTGGCGCTATGATGCCAACTCGCGTGAATATCTCAAGTGGCAGGACGGCGCGCCGTTCACCAACGTTGGCACCGGCCAGGTGCATGCCAAGAACCTCATCATCGAGCACGTGGTCTCTCGTCTGGATACGAACCCGGCGAACACCGGTGTGCATCACACCTATAACACCGAGTACTACGAACTCGCGGGCGAGGGGACTGCCGACATCTACTCCGACGGCGGGATGATCCACGCGACCTGGAAACATCCCAATCGCGACTTACCGGTCGTTTACTACGATGCCAGCGGCAACCCGGTTGACCTCAATACCGGGCTGACGTGGGTTCATGTGATAGGGAGTGATCAATGACCTTGACGCAAACAGTTCGCGAACGCTGGTGGCTGGCGCCGATCGCCGTCCTCCTGGTCGCGGCCGCCATCGCGATCCGCATCATCACCACCCCGCTCGAGGTAAGCGCCAACGTCAACGATGGCGACCAGGCGGTTCCTCGCACGGCCACGATTGATCTCCACTTCAACCAGGATATGAAGCCCGACTCCGTCCAAGGCGCCTTCAGCATGACGCCGAACGTGCTGGTCGCGTTCAAGACGGTTAGCCCCAGGGAGTTCCAGTTCCGGCCGAAGATGGCCCCGAATACCGCGTACCACGTCAGCGTCAAGGACGCGAAGAACACGTCCGGCCGCGGAGTGACGAGCGGATTCAGCTTCAAGACCGAGCCGGCCCCCGCCGTCGCGGGTGTGAGGGTCAACAGCCAGAAGGTGACCGATGGCCAGCAGGGCCTGAAGCCCACCGGAAGCGTGCAGATCGACTTCACGCAACCGATGGATGGGACCAAAACGCCAATCGCCGTCAACGGTAAAGCCGTCGACAGCGGCAAGGTCAGCTGGTCGAGCGACGGCAAGACCGCGACGCTTGATCTGAAGCTCGGGCACAGTCACCCGTATGCGCTTGCCGTCGCCCAGACAGCGGTCAACCGCAAGCAGGATCCGCTGGCCGCCGACTGGAAGCTCAGCTTTACCACCGTCATCGAAGTGCCCTCGCAGGGCGACCCCGCCCGGATCGGGTCCGGCGCGCCGACCATCATTCAGATCGAGAACAGCATCGATGCCCGTCCGCAGGCCGGAATGCAGCAGGCCGACATGGTCTACGAGTACATCAGCGAAGGGTCCATCCCACGGCTCAGCGCCATCTACTGGCACCCGCTACCGGACCTTGTTGGGCCGGTGCGAAGCTGCCGCTTGATCACCATCCGCCTGGAGCTGATGTATAAGGGGATGATTTATTGCTCGGGTGCCAACGACTACGTCCTCGGGATGGTCTGGAAGCATCCGAATCTCGTGAATGACTACAGCCACGGTGCCGGCAACGTCTTCTACCGCGACAATGCCACCCGGTACGCACCGCACAACGTGATGATGCACGGCAATAATGTCACCGCGTACACAGCCCAGCAGAACCTGCCGGCGCCGCAGTACGACATTGCGCCGAAGCATCCAGACGCGACCTTTACCGGTGACGCCGCGCCGACGATTTCGGTGCCCGATCATGGCGCGACCTGGCAGTACGATCCCGGTTCCAAGCAGTACTTCAAGACACAGGACGGCCGGCCCTTCAACAACGTCGGCACCGGCCGCGTGCATGCCAAGACCGTCATCGTGCAATACGTCAGTTCGTTTCTGGATACCAACCCAGCGAACAGCTTCCATGGCTACTTCACCGAAGCCTATGAGCTGACGGGTGACGGCAAGGCGGACATCTTCGTCGACGGTGTCGTGATCCATGCCACCTGGCACCATCCGGATCCGAACGTACCCGCCGTCTACCTGGATGCCAATGGCAACCCGATCGAGCTGGACAACGGCTTGACCTGGGTCCACGTGATCGGCTCCGAGAAGTGGCACCTGCCCTGATCGACTGAGGGAGGGAACCCCGCCGGTTCCTTCCCCTTCTCCGGCACAATCAGGTGATGCCCGATGTTGAACGAATGGTCTATGTGGTGCCGCACACCCACTGGGACCGCGAGTGGTACGCCACCTTTGAGACGTTCCGTGCCCAGCTGGTCGAGCTCTGGGACCAGCTGCTCGAGCTGACCGAAGCCGATCCGGACTTCCGCTTTCTGATGGATGGCCAGACGGTGGTGATCGATGACTACCTCGAGGTCCGCCCCGAGGCGCGGAGCCGGCTGGAGCGCGCGGTGCGCAGTCGCCAGATCCAGGTGGGGCCGTGGTACACGCTCCCCGACGAGTTTCTCGTCAGCGGCGAAACCCTGGTGCGAGACCTCCAGCGCGGCATCGCCTCGGCGGAGGCCCATGGCGGCTCGATGCGGGCCGGCTACCTTCCGGACTCGTTCGGCCACGCGGCGCAAATGCCGCAGATCTACCGCCAGCTTGGTTTTCGATATGCCGCCGTCTGGCGCGGCGTGCCGCTGGCGGTCGACCGAGTCGCCTTCACCTGGGAGGCGCCGGACGGAAGCCGCATCCTCACCGCGTATATGGGCACCTCCTACTCGCACGGCGTGGACCTGCCGACGGAACCGGCCGCCCTCGCGTCGCGGATCGCATCCGCGCTGAAGGCGATGGCGCCATTTCAGCCCCCATCGAATGTCCTTCTAATGAACGGCAACGACCACGTCCTGCCGCAGCAGACCCTCAGCGCGGCCGTGCGCGGCGCAGGCAGCCATCTCGATGGGACCCGCGTGCGCCTGGCTCGCCTCGACGATTACCTCGAGACGCTGCCGGCGCACGGTTGGCCCCACTGGGTCGGCGAGTTGCGCTCATCGGCCCGGGCTAACATCCTGATGGGCACGCTCTCGGTCCGAGCACCCGACAAGCAGCGCTACTTTGACGCCACCCTGGCCCTCGAGCGGATGGCGGAGCCGATCGCAGCGCTGGCCGGAGTCGACGCGAGCCAGATGCTCGACCGGGCCTGGGTCTTGATACTCCAGAATGCCGCGCACGACACGGCATGCGGCTCCGGAATCGACGCGGTTGCGGCGGAGTCGAGCCGGCGGAGCGCGACCGCGCTCGAGCTGACCGAGCGGATCGTCGATCGTGCCCTGCCGCGGCTGGCGGGTGCCGGACAGGTCTGGAACCCCAGCCCATTCCCACGGCAGGGCGTCGTCGAGGTTGACGGCGCGCTGCTTCTCACGCCCGTCATCCGTGGGGGCTCCGTGGGATCGCTGGCCGCCACCAGTCCCCATGTGCCAGTCACCGCACAGGCGGCTCGACTCGAGAACGCGCACCTCGTGTGCGATCTTCGTTCCGACGGAACGCTGACGGTTTTCGACCGAACGACAGGTCTGCGCTACCCGGGATTGCTGCGATTGGTCGATGAAGGTGACGCCGGCGACGAGTACAACTTCTCGCCGCCGGCCCGCAACCCCCGGCCCGCGGTACCAGTGCGACACTTCAGGAGCAGCGTCCAGGACGCCGACCCGCTCCGCGCGCGCCTCGAGGCGCGATACGACTACGCGGTCTACAGCGGGCTCAGCCATGACCGCCGCGCTCGCGCCGATCTCGAGGCAACGCTGCCGATCAGGCTGACCCTGACGCTCGACGCCGACCAACCGCGGCTCGACGTCGAGATGGAAGTCACCAACGGTGCCCTGGACCATCGACTGCGTGTGCATTTCCCGTTGCCCTTTCTGGCGAGCAATTCCGTCGCCGATACGCCGTTTCACGTGACCGCCCGCGCCGTGACCGGCCCCCGGCGCGATCCTGGCGCCCCGGAGGTGGAGCTCCCCACTTACCCGATGTGGTCCTTCGTCGATGCGAGTGACGGCCACGCCGGCATCGCCCTGATCGCCCGCGGGCTGCACGAGTACGAGCTGCTACCCGGTCCTCCGCAGGAGCTCGCCCTTACCCTGCTGCGGTCGGTTGGTTGGCTGTCACGCGATGACCTCGTCACGCGCACCGGGCACGCCGGTCCCGCGCTAGAGACGCCGGGTGCCCAAGTCCCTGGCGTCCAACGGTTCCGCTACAGCCTCTTCTTCCATGCCGGTGACTGGCAGGACGCGGGCGTCTGGCGGGCCGCGGAGTCGGCACTCCTTCCGCTCGTGCCGGGACGGGGCGCGCCCGTCGTCACGCTGCCTCCCGTGATCGAGCTCGATCCAGACTGCATCCAGATGACCGCCCTGATCCCTCGGCCCGGAGGCTACGACCTCAGGTTGCTCAACGCCTCGAACGGATCACGCGAGGCACGGGTCGGGCTTCAGCCGCAGCCCGCAAACGTCACCTCGATCACGCTCAGCGGCGACCGACGCGACTCGGTGGCGCGGAAAGGCGACGTGCTGACGATTCCTGTTCGGTCCTGGGAAATCGTGACGCTTCGCGTAACTCGCTAACGAGGCGCCCGCCAGCGCGCGATTGATCTAGGCTGCCGCGAAGGCTTTTTCGTGGTTGATCCAGCGCGGCAAGGCGGTGAGTAAGGCAGGCCCCTCGACCTGGGTCTTTATGACGTACTCGAGGGCGCCGAGTTGGATGGCGCGCTTGATCAGGGTCGGCTCACTGAAGTTCGACATCACCACCACCGGGGTGTTCTTCGTTTCGTCGGACGCGCGCAGTGTCTGCAGCACGAGGATCCCGTTCTGGCGCGGCATCATCACGTCAAGGAGGATCAGCTGTGGCTGCAAGCGGGTACAGAGGTCGACGCCAGACACCCCGTCATTCGCCACTTCGACGTGGTACCCATTTCCCCTGAAGAGCGTTGCGTAGTAGCTGGCCGCGGTCGCATCATCTTCGATGATCACCACCGTTCCGGCACTCGGCCCGTCGCCGCCGTCGACCGCGGGTGTCCCCCCGAAGTCGGCAGCCGGTTCGCCGTCGGCATGCAAGGTAGCCAGCTCGGACTGCCGCTCGGCCTCTGAGTCGCGCGCCGTCCTCCAAGCTTCCCATGATTGCGGCTCGACCGCGTCGGTCACGGGTTCGACCTGGGGTGCGCTCTCCTCACCGGGCTGCTCGGCGACGACCGGCTCCGGCTCTGGTTCTGGCTCGCGCTCCGGCTTCGACATGGTCGGCTCGGGAGCCGCCGGCACCTCGGCTTTGGGCGCGGCTTCCTCCCCGAACAGCATCGCGCGCATCGACCCTCGCACCCCACGCCTGGGCTCGGGCACCGGCTCTGGTTCAGGTTCAGGTGCCGGCGCCGGCGCCGGCTCAACCACGGGGGCTTCGGCTTCGGCCGCCTCGGCTTCGGCAACCGGCTCGAGCTCCTGTTCGACGGTGGCCGTGGTCTCCTTTTCTGGCTCGGCCTCGACTGCGATCTCGGGCTCGGCCTCTGCCTCGACCTGTGGTTCGAATTGCAGCGGCAACGACTCCGCCTCGATCGCCGGCTCTTTCACCGGCGCCATCGGTTCGGCAGCCGGCGTCAGTGCGGGCGAGACGGTAGCGGCCGGCGTCAATGCGGGCAGCACGATCGGCGCGGGCGGGGGTTGAATGGACGCAACTGGCGGCGCGGTGGCGGCCGACGGGGCTGCCGGTGCGACGGGCGGCGTCCACCCTGTGGGCGGGAGCGGCTCTGCCGTCCTCGACTGCACCATCTTTTCCAGGTTCTCGAGGACATTGAAGTTGAAGCGCCGGCGCTTCGGTTTTCCACGGCGGCCACCGTCCCCGCCAGACGGTTCAGCGGCGGGAGGTTCGACGGCGGGCGGATTGCCCCCGAACGCCGGCGCGGGCGGCGGCGCCATCGAAGGAGCTGGCGGGGCAAAGTTCGGCGCCGGGACGGGCCCGCTGGTCGCCGGAGGGAAGGCCGGTTGTCCAAACATTGGTCCGGCCGGTGGGCCATAAAACCCAGGCGCGCCCGGAGGCGGCGTCGGGGGCTGGGCCGGTTGCTGTGGGACCTGCTGCGGTGGGTAGTACGGCGCCTGGTTCGGCGCGGGCCCAGGCATTCCCCGTCCGGCGCCTGCTGGAAAGCCCCAGGGTGATGGCGGCGGCGCGGTGGGCGCGGCCCAAGGTGTGTTCTGGGGGGCGTACGGCGACGTGCCGGGCCCGGGTTGGCCGATGCCCTGCTGCGGCGGATTGGTGTTAGGCGCCCAGCCGGGCGGTGACGGCGGCGAGTAGATCTGCGGACCCATGCCGGCTTTCTGCAGCGCGGTCCCCAGGTTGCGCGCATAGGTGCGACCGCCCTTCACCGGTGGCAGCGCCCCGCTCTCGACAGGAGGCTCTTCGACCTGAGTATTCGTCGCGTAGCGCCGGCCGCCATGGCTGGTTGGTGCCGACCTGGCCGCGGCCAGGTCGCGCTCGAGGCGTTCGTTGCGCCAACGCGTGATCAGCAATTGGACCGTGAACAGGGCCAGCAGCAGAGCCAGCGCCACAATGACCTTGTCCCGGTTGGCGAAGATCAGGTGGCTGAAGGGCGTCAGGAAGTCTTGAAGTCCGTTCATTCCCCGCTTCGGCCTCCGAAAAGGCGGCCGGCGACCGCAGAGCAGGGGCGCTGGCTGGGCGCAGGCACGTTAGTAGAACGGTGAGTGGCAGAAAGGCTGTCACTCGATGGAAGCGGACGTTACCGGACCGTCACGCGTGCCTTGCTAGGTGCGCTCCGCGAGGCGGCGGTAGCCCTCCTGAAGGCGCGGCAGCAACTGGGCGAAATTGATCGCCCACCCGATGCCGACAACGCGATCGGTGAAGATCCGGTCGTCGCCTGGATTCCAGTAGGCGTCGCGGAATCGTTTGAGTGTGGGAAACCGGAAATCGTATGGAACGCCGGCGACGCGCCCGTGCCAGGTGCGCTGGCCTTCGGGCTTGCTCAGCTCCTGCGCGACCGCGGCCAGGGTCAGGAAGAAGACGGCGGCCTTGAGCAGACGACCCGGCCGCATCGTCAGCCGGCCTTCCGACCCTGGAAACCCAGGTTGGGGAGATCCTCCTTGAGGCTCTCCATGGACTTCGCATAAATCCAGTAGTCGAGCGCGGCCTTTGAGAAGACGACACGCTCGCCCACTTTCGTGAATGGAATGCTGCCCTTGGCGACCAGGTCGTCGATCAAATCCTTGGGCACGCCCAGGTAGCTCGCGGCCTGGATCGTGTTCATCACGTAATTGACGCTGGTCGGATCGTAGATCACGATCAATCCTCCGGGTGCTGAAGTTTGCGCTACCTATAATAGGTGCCGCGCTGCACGGCCCGTTCGTCTAGAGGCCTAGGACGCCGCCCTCTCAAGGCGGAGATCAGCGGTTCGAATCCGCTACGG
>Ga0209526_10000419_pt1 | contig 27393 bp, 26 predicted proteins | sample JacPinW_OM2H0_M1_FD_188566 | JGI IMG/M metagenome (GOLD analysis project Ga0209526, IMG submission 188566) | Forest soil microbial communities from Algoma, Ontario, Canada - Jack Pine, Ontario site 1_JW_OM2H0_M1 (SPAdes) (version 2) | ecosystem: Environmental > Terrestrial > Soil > Boreal... | reverse complement strand
ATCGGCTTTGCTCTCAACTGAATTGCAGCCGTATCGATGCTCCGACACGAACATCGCCGGGCCTAGTCGGCGACGAGACCTAGAGCGAACAACGCTCCACCGCCGAGGTCGCCCAGCAGGGTCGGCGGCGGTAGTGGGCGATGCCTGCGATCTCGATCACGCGGGTGCCGGCTAGGGGTCCTGGTGGCGGTGTTGTCATGAAAGCGCGAGCTACAGGCGCTCGATAATGGTGGCGTTCGCCATGCCCCCCGCTTCGCACATGGTCTGCAGACCGTATCGCCCGCCCGACTGCTCCAGCCCGTGGAGCATTGTCGTCATGAGCCGTGCCCCCGAACCACCGAGGGGGTGACCGAGCGCGATAGCGCCACCGCGCGGGTTCAGCCGCTCTGGATCCGCCCCGATCTCCCGATTCCAAGCGAGCGGCACACTCGCGAAGGCCTCGTTGACTTCAAAGTGGTCAATGTCTGCCACCCGCAGTTGCGCCTTCGCAAGCACTCGTTTGGTGGCCGGAATGGGCGCGGTCAGCATCATCAGCGGGTCGTCTGCAATGACGTCGAACGCCACAAACCGCGCCCGAGGTCGCAAGCCGAGCCGCTGAGCCGTCTGCCGCTCCATCAGCAGCAGAACCGATGCGCCATCGGTAATTTGAGATGAGTTGCCCGCGGTAATAGCCCACCGCAACTCAGGGAACCGCGCTCCCGGGCGCTCGTCGAGGAACGCGGGCTTCAGCTGGGAAAGCACCTCAACAGTCGTTCCCGGACGAATCGTTTCATCCGCCGTGAACGTCGAGTCACCAGCTTTGATACCGAGAATTTCATCGGCAAATGCGCCTCGCTCGCGAGTAGCAGCGGCCCTCGCATGTGAGCGTGCGGCGTAAGCATCCAACTCTTCCCGGTCGAGGTCCCACTTGGCAGCAATGAGCTCAGCGGCGATTCCCTGCGAGACCAGGCCAGCCGGGAAGCGGGCCTGAACTCCCTGCCCTCTGTCATCCATGCCGGTCCGGTTCGATCCCATCGGCACACGGCTCATGGACTCGACACCGCCTGCGATGACGATGTCATAGGCGCCAGCGGCGATCCCCTGAGCGGCGAAGTGCACCGCCTGCTGACTGGAGCCGCACTTGCGGTCGATCGTGGTGGCGGGAATTTGCTGAGGCAAGCCCGCCGACAACACCGCCATTCGCGCGACGTTAGCCTGCTCACCCACTTGGGTGACGCACCCCACGATCACATCCTCCACCGCCGCAGGATCCAGGTCATTCCTCGAGACAACAGCTTTCAGTAGCTCCGCCAACAAATCGACGGGATGTATCGAAGAAAGAGCACCTCCCGCCTTGCCCTTGGCCAGCGGCGTGCGAATGGCATCAACGATTACAGCTTCACGTGCCATCACCTTCTCCCGACGAGCAACCCAGATATTTCGCGCGGAGGTAATCAGTATATACTTGTTTGCCACCTTACAAGCTAGTGGCGCCTCATCCCCCACGTTGCATCGCTGCATCGCTCGCATCGCCAAGCTGCGAGCCACCGTCGCAATCGAGAATCGTGCCGGTGATGTATGTCGCTGCGGAGCTACAAAGAAACACGGCGCTTTCTGCCACTTCCGCAATCTCCCCAAAGCGCCGCAGCGGGACGCGCCTGGTCCTCGCGTGCGTTACGCTTTCGTCGGGCGCAAGCCGCGCCATACCCTCAGTCCCGGCGATCGGGCCGGGCGAGATGCCGTTAACGCGCACGCCCTCCGGCCCCCACTCCATCGCGCACACGCGCACCAGTTGGTTGACTCCCGCCTTCGCGGCGCAGGCGTGTGCTTGAAGTGTCATTGCGTTTATTGCTTGGCCCGCAGTGATCGCGATCAGCGAAGCGCCGGGCTTTCGAATGAAATCGTAGCAGCCGCGGAAAACGTTGAAGGTGCCGTTCAAATCAATGTCGACGACCGTACGGAAACCGTTAGCGGAGAGCCGCGCGACCGGCGCCAGAAAATTGCCCGCCGCCCCGGACACCACAATGTCAATGGGCCCCCATTCCATCACGATCGCCTCCATCACGCCGCGGATGAGGACGTACTCCCGCACGTCACAAGAATAACCTTTCGCGCCATGTCCAATCGCCAGCGCTGCGTTCTGCGCTTTCTCGGCGTTGCGCCCAGCGACGGCTACGCGTGCACCAAGTTCGGCCAAGCGCTTCGCGATGCCCAGATTGATGCCGCTCGTGCCGCCGGCTACGAACGCAACCTTGCCTTCGAAAATACCGTCCCTGAATGCGCTCATTGGTCTCCCCCTTATCGAAGTCATTGACTGTCACAGGCGTTGCGCAGCGACAGCGTATTGCGCCGCCAACTTCTCAACTAACTCCGCAACAGAAGGCACAGCGCTGATCGCGCCCACACCGTGGCCCGCTCCCCACACGTCCTTCCATGCCTTTGCCTTCGACCCATCCGAGCCGAAGCGCATGCTGTCCTTGCTGCGCGCATCGAGGTTGTCAGGATCGAGCCCCACTGCACTGATGCTCGGACGTAGATAGTTGCCCGAGACGCCCGAGAAAAACGGCGTGTAGACAATGTCCGCCGAACCGGACTCGAGGATCATCCTCTTGTAAGCGTCGGGAGCGTTCGCCTCCACGGTGGCGATCAAGCGGGTTCCAACATAGGCGAGGTCGGCCCCCATGGCTCTCACTGCGGCGATGTCACCGCCCCGCGATATGGCTCCGGCAAGGACTAGGCACCCGTCAAATATGTCGCGGATCTCTGCGCAGAGCGCAAAGGGGCTGGTCAGCCCGGCATGCCCTCCGGCGCCGGCCGCCACGGCGATAATCCCATCAACTCCGGCAGCGATCGCCTTCCGGGCGTGGCGCAGATTAATCACGTCGTGGAACAGCAGTCCACCATAGTCGTGCACGCGTTCTGCGATCTTGGCCGACGGTCCCAGCGAAGTGATCACCACGGGTACCTTGCGCCGGATGCAAGCCTCGAGATCGTGTTCCAGGCGCGCGTTAGAATTATGCGCAATGAGATTCACGCCGAACGGAGCTACGGGCCACGGAGCACGTGGCGCATTGTGGTCCTGGAGAGCTTCACTGATGCCGGCCAGGACGGCATCGAGATGATCCGGATCGCGAACGTTGAGGGACGGCATGGTTCCCACGATGCCCTGGCGGCACTGTGCCACCACGAGCTCCGGCGATGAGACGATAAACATCGGGGAACCGATCACAGGCAGCCGCAGTGACCGCAAAGCAGCAGGTGTTGTCATGCTCAGAATGACTTCGGCAGGCCCAAGACATGCTCGGCGAGATAGGCCAGGATCATGTTCTCGCCGATCGGGGTCACTCGCAGCAGCCGGGCCTCCCTGAAGTAGCGCTCGATCTGATATTCCGCAGCGTATCCGAACCCGCCGAATGTCTGCATGGCCCGGTCGGCAGCCTGGAAGCAGGCCTCGGCTGCAACATACTTCGCCACGGCTGCCTGGGGGCCGCAGGGCTTGCGCTCGTCGTAGAGATCCGCCGCCACCCGCGTTGCCAACTCAGCCGCGTACAGGCGGGCATGGCTGTCGGCAAGCGGAAACTGGATTCCCTGGTTTTGACCGATCGGCCGCCCATAGACCTTGCGCGTCCCGGCATAGTCCACGGCTTTCGCAAGCGCGGCCTGACCGAGGCCTACCGCTTCGAACGCGACCAGGATGCGCTCGGGGTTGATGCCATCGAGCAGCATGCGGAAGCCGTCGCCTTCGGCACCGATGCGATCGCTCTCATTGGCGCGCAGACCTTTGATAAACAACTCGAACGACGCAACAGCATGGCGCCCCATTTTCCGGATCTCACGCATCTCAACGGCAGAGCGGTCCATGTCCACGAAGAAGAGAGTCAGTCCTTCAGTGGGGCGGGCACATTCATTTCGGGGCGTTGTGCGAGTCAGCAGAAGGCATTTTTTGGCGCGATCAGCCTTGGTGATCCAGGTCTTGTGGCCATCAATCCGATATCCGGAGCCTTGCCTGACGGCAGTGGTGCGGATCGCGGTGATATCGCTTCCGAGGTCCGGCTCAGTGAAGCCCATGCAGACGTGGAGATCACCCCTCACTACGGCCGGCAACGTCGCTGCCCGCATCTCCTCGGATCCGTGCCGCACGACGGGCTGCACACCAAACATGCTGATGTGGACGGCGCTCGCGCCACTCACCGCCGCACCGTTGGCCGCTACAGTCTGGAGGATTACGCCCGCCTCGCGGATGCCCAATCCGGACCCGCCATAAGCCTCGGGAATTGAGGCTCCGAGGAAACCCGCCTGGGCGAACGCTTCGTAGAACTCCTCCGGAAAGCGATGGGCCTCGTCCTGCGCTGACCAGTAGTGATCGGGAAAATGGCGCATCAGGGCCTCCACGGAGGTCGCGATCTCCCGTTCGCGCGAGGCCTTCTCAGAGTGGGACAGGTTCTCAATCATGATAGAGCTCGGCCACGCTTCACTTGCTTGACGTTCAACAAGGATTGATAGTAACCTAAAAACCGGACACTAGGAAAAGCTGCGGGCGAGCGATGAAGGCGATCGTGGATCTCAGCGGACGCTCCGTGATCGTTACCGGCGCTGGCCAGGGTATAGGCGCGGCAATTGCCCGCATGAGCCATGAGCTGGGTGCAAAGGTAGCCGTCGTGGATACCAACACCGAAACCGCCCAGGCGCTCGTGGCCAGCCTCGGCACCGGCGCTAAGGCTTACATCGGCAGCGTCGCGGACCCTCAATTCGTTGAAGAGACGGTTGCTGATGCGGTCGCCACGTTCGGCAAGGTTGATGGTTTGGTGAACAACGCCGGCATCATCCGTCCAGCAATGATCGAGAAGATGACGCTCACTCAGTGGCGCGAGGTCCTCGACGTCCATTTGACCGGTTCTTTCCTGTTCCTGCAGGCGGTGGGTCGCCATCTCCTGGAGCGCGCACGGGGTGGTGAGGTCGCTCCCGGCGCCATCGTCAACGTCTCCTCCGATGCGGGTCGGAAAGGCTCCATCGGCCAGATCAACTACGCTGCCGCAAAGGCCGGGATGATGGCGTTAACCATGAGCGCCGCACGCGAGTGGGCGAAATACGAGATCCGGGTCAACACCTTGTGCTTCGGTGTTGTCGAGACCGCAATGAGCGAGGTCGTCCGCAGCGACAAGTTCCGAGATAACACCCTCGCGCAAATTCCTATGGGACGCTGGGCTCAGCCTCAGGAGGCAGCGACCGCGGCGTGCTTTCTGCTCTCGCCCGCCGCTTCCTACATCATCGGTCAGCATATCGGCGTCAATGGCGGCTACCACATCTCCACATGAGGTTTTGGAGATGAGCGAGACCGTTCTGATCGAAAACCGAGGGGGCGTGGTGATCCTCACCCTCAACGCGCCGAGCAAACGTAATGCTCTTTCCACGCAGATGCGAACCGCTCTGCGGGATCGCATGGTGGAGCTGGGTCTGAAACGAGAATGCAAAGCCATTGTGCTCACAGGCGCCGGCAGCCAGTTTTGCGCGGGCGGCGATATAAGCGAGATGGTTCTAGCCTCAGGCGATCCACTGTTAGCTACGCATCGACTGCACATTCTGCATGACGTGGTTCGCGCGATCGTTCGTGGACCGAAGCCCGTGGTGGCCGCCGTCGAGGGCGCAGCGGCCGGCGGGGGCTTCGCTCTCGCCGCGGCATGTGACCACGTGGTTGCCGCGCGGGATGCCCGCTTTGGCGCAGCTTTCGTAAAACTCGGCCTGGTGGCCGACTGTGGCCTTCAGCTCACCCTGTCAAATCGCGTTGGTCAGGCTCAGGCAAAGCGCATCATTCTGGGCGGCGAGACCGTTTCGGCGGAGCGCGCAGCAGCCATTGGACTAGTGGACGTCCTGGCAGATCCGGGCAGCGCCGTCGATACAGCCGTGGTCATCGCTTCTGGTTTTGCGGAGCTGCCGCCTCTTGCGTTAGCAGCCATCAAGACTGCATTCGCGCGAGGGGCCGCCTCGCTCGAGGAGGCTCTGTCCCTCGAAAGCGATCTGCAGGCCCGTCTTGCCTTGACGGCCGACCATGAAGAGGCAAAGGCAGCCTTCATGGCGCGGCGCAAACCCACCTTTACCGGGTCGTGAGCTGTGGCTCATCGGGCCAAGTACCAGGCCGATTCAATGGCGGTTCTCCTCGATGCTACGGCGCGCATTGTCGCCGTCGGCGCAACGGGGACCTACGGCAGCGCCCAGATCGCATTCATGCGATCCGCCGGCAGCGTTGTGGTCGCTGCGGCCGCACTTGGGAGAGGTGGCAGCCAGGTTGGGGGTGTAAAGGTCTACGATCAGGTCACGGAAGCAGTGACCGCGAGCGACGCCAACGCTGCAATGGTCTACACACCGGCTGCTGGTGTGAAGCAGGCCATCATGGATTGCGCCGACGCGGGGTTGCGCCTTGCTGTTGTCGCTGCCGAGTTTGTTCCGGTGCACGACGCCATGTATGCGGTGGGTTACGCCCGTGAGCGCGGTCTTTGCGTGGTCGGGCCGAACACCGCAGGCATCTCCAGTCCCGGCAAGGCGATGTTGGGTGCCATCGCACCTAACTTCACGATGCCAGGTCATGTTGGTGTCATCGGGCGCAGTGGCACGCTGACGATGACTATCGCGCGTCTGCTCACCCGCCGCGGCGTCGGCCAAAGCACGATCGTGCATATCGGCGGCGATGGGGTAACCGGCGCAAATGCCGACGAGTGGCTGGTCCGCTTCCTGGATGACCCTGAAACAAAGGTGATTGCCTTTGTGGGCGAAATCGGCGGAACCATGGAATATGCGATGCTCGAGGCCATCCGATCAGGTTCCAAGCCGGTGATCGCGATGATCGTCGGCCGCTACGCTCCCACAGGAAAACGCATGGGTCACGCTGGCGCGCTCATTCATGGTGACCGTGAGACGGCGTCGGCCAAGATAGCCGCCCTCAAGAGAGCAGGTGCGCGGTTAGCAACCGCGCCCTCAGAACTTGTTGAGCTCATTACCGGCGCTCTGCCCCCTCATCTACGCCCGCAGCACAGGGCCGCGGGAGATGCCGCGTGAAGTTGATCGAGGCGGATGGCAAACAACTCCTCGAAAACAACGGGCTGTCCGTTCCCAGCGGCCGGTTTCTGTTACGGGCGGAGGATCCCCTGCCGGTGGCGCGCGGCGATATCGCGATCAAGGCGCAGCTCCTTGCCGGTGGACGAGGAAAGGCGGGCTTGGTGCGATTAGCGAGTGAGTCGGAGGCGTCATTTGTCGTGGCTGACGTGCGCTCGGCGATGATTGCCGGCGGTCATGCGCCACTCGTCATGATCGAGAACCGCGTGGACATCGATCGTGAGTATTTCCTCGCCTGGCGTGTCGATGCAGTACGGCGTGCGCCAGTGCTGATGTTCTCGCCAGAGGGCGGCGTAGAAGTGGAGGCGCACCCGGAGCGCGTGCGCGAGGTCGCGTTCGATCCTTTGTCATCACCGCGTTTGGCGCAAATCGCGAAGTTCCTCCAGACGAGCGGGCTCGAGGGCAGAGCGCTGGCGGCCGTGGCCCGCTTTGCGTTGGATCTCCATGCAGTCATGGTGCGGGAAGACGCTATTCTCGTCGAAATCAACCCGCTGATCGTCACGCCGAACGGCGCGGCGGTCGCGCTGGACGCCAAGGTCATTCTCGATGAGAACGCGAGCCGCCGTCACTTGGACTGGCGGCTGCTCTCTTCCGCGCGTCTGCAGGCGGACACCATCGACCCTATTGAGCGAGACGCCGCGGCGCAGGGCATCACCTTCGTTCGACTCGACGGTGAGGTCGCTCTGCTCTCCGGGGGAGCGGGTCTCGGTATGATGTTGGTTGACCTGTTGGCTGACGCCGGACACCCCGCCGCCAACTTCGTCGACGTTCCCGGCGGTAGTGGCGCCGACATCTTTGGGACGCTCGCCAAACTGGTGTTCCGCCGGGCTGCTGAGGCAGACGTCAAGGCGATCCTCATGTTCCTTACTCTTTCAGCAACTTCCCTGAAACAGCCGGTCGAGAGTGTGCTGGCCGTGATCGACGCTGATGCTCCACCACGACCGCTGATCGTGGGTATCGTCGCGGGCGGCAGTGCGGAACGCGAGATGACTCTGGCCGAAGCCCAGGCGGCCTTCCGCGCGAGAGGACACGAGTGCGTTACCGACTTGGAGGCTGCGGTCTCGGCGACGGTGAGAGCGATCGCTGGACGATAGCCTTGGTGTCAGATTCCTACGCAAGCCCATAGACTGGTGGTGGCAGGAGTTACGGCTCCACGCCATTCGCAACAGGCAGGGTTCGTGCCGCTGCTGCTCATGCTGGTCGCCGGCGCCGTCATCCTCTCCTTCGATCGAGGCGGAGATCGCTGGCGTTCCGGCGTCGACGAGGAAATTCCAATGCCGGAGGACCGCTCGCGATGATGAAGTCACGAAGCATTTCAAACATGAACGACACGAGTTTCGCCGACCAGGCGGTAACGCTGAAACGCGAACTGGTTAGGCCGCGCAGCATGCTCGTTGGCGGACGCTGGGTTGCGGCCCAATCCGGCGAGACGTTTCCGACCTACAACCCTTCCACGGGTGAGCAGCTGTCGACGCTCCAGTCTGGCAATCAGCAAGATATCAACATCGCAGTGGCTGCAGCACGCAGCGCGTTCGAAGGACACTGGCGGCGCGTGAAAGCGCTCGAACGCCAGAAGCTGCTGATCCGCCTCGCGGAGCTCGTCGACCGGCACTTCGACGAGCTAAATCTCCTGGACAGCCTCGATATGGGGGCACCCGTCGGCCAGACTTCGCCGATCTACAAGCGACGCAGCGTCGGGCGCGTCCTTTACGCCGTGTCATCCGCCCTGCAGATCAAAGGCGAAACGATCCAGAACGCCCTGTCAGGCGAATTTTTTTCCTACACCGTAAAGGAGCCGATCGGAGTGGTGGGCGCCATCATTCCATGGAACGGCCCGCTTGGAATGGCGATCTGGAAGGTCGCGCCAGCGCTGGCGGCGGGCTGTACGATCGTTCTCAAGCCCGCCGAAGAGGCTTCCCTGAGCACACTTCGCCTCGGCGAGCTCATTGGCGAGGCTGGCTTCCCCGATGGCGTGGTGAACATCATCACCGGGTACGGGCATACGGCAGGCGCCGCACTCAGCGCTCACCCTGACGTGGACAAGGTGGCCTTCACCGGCTCCACAGAGGTGGGGCAAGCCATCATCCGGGCTTCGGCCGGCAATCTGAAGCGGCTCACGCTGGAGCTTGGTGGCAAGTCGCCAAACATCGTCTTTCCAGACGCAAACATGGAACAGGCCATCCCGGCCGCCGCCATGGCCGGCTTTGCCAACTCCGGCCAAGCTTGCATCGCGGGGTCTCGGCTGTATGTGCACCGTTCCATCTTCGAGGAATTTGCGCAGGCCGTCGCCGCCTTCGGGCAAGGCCTGAAGATAGGCGACAGCCTTGACCCAGATACCCGTATCGGCCCGCTCGTCTCGGAGAGACAGCTGGAACGGGTCACCGGATACATGCGCGTCGGCACAGAGGAAGGCGCTCGCGCAATCTCCGGTGGCGCGCGTATTACGGAGGGCGACCTCGCGAAGGGCTACTTTGTCCCGCCAACAGTCTTCACCGGCGTGAGCGACTCGATGCGAATCGCGCGCGAGGAGATCTTCGGACCGGTCATCTCGGCCATGCCATTCGACACAGAGGAGGAAGTGGTTCAGAGGGCCAACGCCACTGCGTATGGGCTGAGTGCGGGAGTGTGGACGAAGGACATTTCTCGCGCGCTTCGAATGAGCCGGCTCATTCGCGCAGGGTCGGTATGGCTGAATTGCTACGCGGCGATCGACGCGGCCGTCCCGTTCGGTGGCTACAAGATGAGCGGCCATGGGCGCGAAGGGGGAATGATGCACCTCGACAATTACTTGGAGACCAAAGCGGTCTGGATGAAGGAGGAGTGAATTGAACACGGTTTTGCAAATGACGCCTCCCGCTGGTACGCGGGTCGTGGCGGTAGGCGGATGCGGGGGCATCGGCAGCGCCCTCGTCCAGGTGTGCGTCACCCTGGGCCACCGCGTAACAGTGCTTGATCTCCCGCAATCGATTGATCAGAACCCGCCACCGAACGGCGTGAGCGCAATCGCTATGGACGCCACACGCACGGCGGACATCGAATCAGGACTCGCCGAGGCGGATCGGACGTTCAGCGGGATTGACGTTCTGATCAACCTCGTCGGCTTTGCTCACCGGAGAGCGCGCATCGAGGATCTCTCGGACGACGAGTGGAACGACACCATGCGCGGCAACCTGGACTCGTTCACCACAGTCTGTCGTCGCGCCATTCCGATCCTGCAGCGATCGGAATCGGCGGCCATCGTGAACGTATCCTCCGGCGTGGGTGTTCGTCCGCTCCCGGGGGGTTCCGCATACTCGATCGCCAAGGCGGGCGTGATTGCTTTGACCAAAGCCATCGCGCTGGAATGTGCGCCTCGGATCCGTGCCAACAGTGTGGCGCCCGGCGTCGTGCAGACAGCGTTCCTGACCGGCGGTACTGGACGCGAGCCGACCCATCGGGCCGACGCACCGAAGCCGGATCTCGAGACTTATAGGAAGGGTGTTCCGATGAAGCGACTGGCGGAGACGGCCGATATCGTGGGTCCGATCCTTTTCCTGGCCTCTCCGGCCGCTGGCTTCATCAACGGGCAGACGCTGCACATCAATGGCGGTGGGCTCATGCCGTAGGCGGCGACACATCGCCGCGAACGGCTAGGCCCGTGTTTTTTCGGCCAACAAGGCGATTGGCGCCCTTATCGGCATCTCGAGCAAGATCTGGGCGTAGCTCTTCCCTTGCGGATCGTTGCGTAGCGAGGCCGTGCCGCCGCCGCCTAGCGCACCTTGTAGGACGAAGTTGAATGCACCCAACCCAGGCAAGGCATATCGCTGCACGGGACCTTTTATCAGGTGCGAAAACCTGTCCGCCACGCGCTGAGCGGTAAGCTGCCTGGCCAACACTGCAACAAGGCTTGGATCGCGCGCGATGACGCCTATGTTGGCTACGTCGCCTTTGTCCCCCGATCGCGCCCAAGCGAGCCTGATGAGTGGCACCTCTACGACCTCGCCATCACCGGGCTGCATGTCTGGCTCAATGACGGGCCTGCGCGCCTGGATCTCGGCGCCGATCTGCGCCGCCGGCACAGTCAGTACCAGATCGTCCATCAACACCGCGCAAGGCGGGGCTTTCGCCTTTGGCAACAGGAACGAGAAGAGCTTGACGATCGGCTGGGGCTTTGGCCGTCCAGCCGCAAATCCGGTGGTACCCGGCGGACCGCCGGTTCCCATAGGCGCGAGTTCCTTGGCGAAGATACCAAGGGCGCGCTGATCACGATGCGAGACGCTGATGCGTACCACTACTTCTCGCACAGCATCGGAGCGCGCCTGATCGCCATACAGGCTCTCAGCACCGAGGATCTCAATCTCGCTGGCGTCAAAATCCTCGAAATTGGCGTCCCGCAGCATCCGCCGCGTGCGGGTGATGATGGTTTCCGCTGCGCGCCGGCCCTTCGCGGCAGCCTCCATCCCTATCACCGTGAAACCGCCCGTACAGCGATACCCCTCGCTGTAGGTCGCAGATACTTTGTAGCTCGATGAAGGGGGAAGGCCCCGAGCACCCGAAACCTCGACACGGTTCTCGCCCGTCTGCCGGAGTTTGACGGCTGTGAAATCGCAGGTTACGTCGGGTAAGCGATAGTCCGCAGGATCGCCGATTTCGTAGAGAAGTTGCTCGGCCACGACGGCGCGATTGACTAGTCCGCCGGTGCCTCCGGGCTTGGTCACGACAAACGTGCCATCGGCGCGGCATTCCGCGATCGGAAACCCGATGTCATCCCAACCGGGTACATCGCGCCAGTCGGTGTGGATTCCGCCGGTCGCCTGCGCGCCGCACTCAATTATGTGGCCCAGGAGACTGCCTGCGGCCAAAAGGTCCAGGTCGCCCCTTCTCCATTCGAGCTCATGTATGAGCGGCCCAAGCGCAAGCGCGCTATCGACGCACCGTCCCGTGATGACGACGTCCGCACCGGTGTCCAGAGCCATCGCGATAGGGAATGCGCCCAGGTAGGCGTTTGCAGTAAGCAGCCTCTCTGGGATGGGAGCGCCGGTGAACATCTCCGTCGTTCCCGCTTCGCGCAGTGTCGGCAGCATCGGCATGAGATCGTCGCCGATGACCACCGCCACGCGCAATGATAAGCCCTGCTCCTCGGCCAGCGCCCGCAGTGCCGCCGCACACGATGTTGGATTGATTCCGCCGGCATTGGTGATCACCTTGACGCCTTGATCGACCACATCGCGAAGGATGTCCGCCATAGCTGTGCTGACAAAGTCGGTGGCGTAGCCCATCGCAGGGTCGCGCTGGCGAGCCTTGGCCATGATCGACATTGTGATCTCGGCCAGGTAGTCGAAGATGAGGTAGTCGACGTTCGCTCGCCGCAGGAGTTGCGGCGCGCCGGCGGCGCTATCGCCCCAGAAACCTGATGCACCGCCGATGCGGACGATGCCGCGCCTCATCGTCCTGTCCATCGTGGTTGCCGCTTCTCGTTGAAAGCCGCTACCCCCTCGCGCGCATCGACCGTCGCCGCCTGAAGGCCCACCTGACCCTCAGCAAATGCGAGTGCCTGCTCGAAAGTCATCGATGAAATCGCTGTGAGAGCGTATTTGCCTCGGCGTAGTGCGGTCGGCGCTCCGGCCAGCAGCCGGTCCAACATCCTGTCAACGGCAGCATCTAACTCCGTGACAGGCACCACGGCGTTGATCAGGCCGATCTCTAATGCACGGTGAGCGTCGATGGGGTCCGCGCACAGGCAGAGTTCCACTAAATCTCGCGGTCGCAGCAACGGTTTCAGCACTGCGAGCACTTGCATTGGGAACATTCCGATCCTCGTCTCGGGAAGACCGAACCGGGCGTGATCGGCGGCAATCGCCAGATCCGCCGCAGCCAACAGGGCCATGCCGCCAGCCATGCAGGCGCCGTTGACGCGCGCGACGATAGGCTGCTCAATACGATGGACTCGCCGTAGAAGATTCGCTAACGGCAGAGTTGTCTGAGCGCCTCCTTCCGAGAAGACGTTTGTCCCTCCTGAGAGGTCGCCTCCAGCGCAGAAGGCTCGCTCACCGACGGCCGTCAGCACGATAGCACGCACGCCGCGATCGTCAGCCGCTTGGATGAAGGCGTGATCCAGTGCGGAGATGGTCGCGTTTGAGAGGGCGTTACGGCGCTCCGCACGATCGATGGTGATCCGTGCAATGCCGCTTTCGACATCGTAGCGAACCGGCTGTTCGTCGCTCATCCCAATCCTCGTAAGGACCTTAGCTCAGTAGGACTTCGGCAGGCCGAGCACGCGTTCGGCGATGTAGCACATCACCAGCTCTTGGCTGACAGGCGCCAGGCGAGGCAGCATGATTTCGCGGAAATACCGCTCGACGTGATACTCCTTTGCGTAGCCAAAGCCGCCATGCGTGCGGACGGCCCGGTCACAGGCACGGAACGCGGCCTCGGCACCGAGGTATTTCGCGGCATTGGCCTCGGCGCCGCACGGACTACCGCTGTCGTAAAGCTGAGCCGCGCGCGCCATCATCAGATTGGCGGCTTCCAACTCCATCCAACTCTGCGCCAGCGGATGTTGGATCGCCTGGTTCTTGCCAATCGGACGGCCGAAAACCATACGTTCCTTGGCGTAGGTCGCAGCCTTCTCGAGGGCACGAAACCCCACCCCAATCGCCTCGGCGGCCACCAGGATACGTTCCGGGTTCAGTCCATCGAGCAGGTAATGGAACCCCCGACCCTCCTCGCCGATCCGGTCCTCAATCGGCACAGGGAGCCCGTCGTAGAAAGTTAGGTTGGAATCCACGGCGCCGCGACCCAGCTTATCGATCTCCTGGACGTCCACGTAGCGGCGGTCGAGATCGGTATAGAACAGCGAGAGGCCATCCACGGGACGAGCGCACTGATCGATGGGTGTGGTGCGGGCGAGGAGTATGATTTTGTTTGCCCGCTGCGCCGTGGAGGTCCAGACCTTTCGGCCGTCAACGATGTAACGACTGCCGTCACGTACTGCGCGCGTTGTGATCCGGGTGGTATCGAGACCGGCGTCAGGTTCCGTGACACCGAAGGCCGGCACATCCTCGCCGCGGATAATCGGGACCAACATCCGCCGCTTCTGCTCATCAGTGCCGTGGACGACGATCGGGTGCGCGCCAAAAACGTTGACGTGAATTGCCGAGCAGGCGGCAATTGCTCCGCCGCTGGAGGCGATAGTCTGCATCATGAGGGCAGCCTCGGTTATACCGAGGCCCGCACCCCCGAATTCCTGCGGCATGGCGATGCCGAACCAGCCGCCGTCCGCAATCGCCTGTCGGTAGTCGACAGGAAAGGCGTGCTTCTTATCCAGCTCGAGCCAGTAATCATCATCGAAGCGGTTACAGATCGCGGCGATGGAGTCGCGGATCTGACGGCGCTCTTCGGTGAGCTCGATTCCGCTCATCCCAGCACGGCTCGCCCATTGTTGAACACGACCTTTCCGCGCTCGACCGCTTTTACGCGAGCGCTGGCGATGTTGCCGTCACGCCAAAGCTCTACACGCAGGGTATCGCCCGGATACACCGGCGACGAGAAGCGCCCGGCCAACTCCATGAGCTTCTCCGGCTTGCCTCCAAGTAAGCCCTTGACGACAGCCCAGCCCACCAGACCGAACGTCGCCAAGCCATGCAAGATCGGCCGCTCGAACCCTACCGATGAGGCCACTACGGGATCGATGTGCAATGGGTTGTAGTCGCCAGACAGGCGATAAATCAGCGCCGCCCTGGGGCTGGTCGGCACGTCTAGCACGATATCGGCTGCACGTCCGGGAAGCACATGGACCGGCGGTGTTGGACGGTCCGGCCCGCCAAACCCGCCATCGCCGCGACACATCCCTGTCATACCCACCGTGGCCAACAGTTCGCCGGTGGTCTCATCAATAATCTCGCGCTCGATGAGCACCATGGCGCCCGCCTCTTTGCCGCGGTCGATCACGTCAACGACGCGGGAACGTCCGAGCACAACGCCCTTTGTTGGCATCGGGCGGTGAATCTTCAGACTCTGCTCCCCGTGCACCAACTTGCTGTAGTCGATCCCAAGGTTCATCTCCCGCAATGACTTGAACGCCATAGCGACCGGCATGGTTGGCAGCACCTTGAGGTCGTCACGCTCATAGACATAAGCGAGCTCGGTTTTGTCCAGCGGGTCTGCGCCCAGGCCAATGCCCAAGGCATAGAGAATGGTGTCCCGCTCGGTGTAGGCCTGAGTGACCTCAACCGGCGGCAACGCAAGAGCGGCATCGTAGCTCAGCGCCATCGTGCGAATTCCTTTAAGAGGTAGCGCGGATCACAGGGTTCCTTCCGCGCCCAGAATGACCGTCGCCTGACTCGAGAGCACCCCGCCGTTGCCGTGCGCCAGGACGACGGAAACATCGGGAACGGCCAGGCCGCGGGGCGTCCGGGAAACCTGACGGAAGGCCTCCTCCAAGGCAAACAGGCCGTACATTCCTGGATGGACGCACGATAGGCCGCCTCCATTGGTATTCACCGGCAATTGGCCACCGGGCGCAATCGCGCCACTGGAGACGAAAGGTCCACCTTCGCCTTTACGGCAAAAGCCAAGGTCCTCGAGGAAGAGGATTGGATTGATCGTGAAGGCGTCGTAGAGCTGGGCCACGTCAACGTCGGCAGGACCTAACTTCGCGTGGGCGAACGCACGCGGACCGCTGTCAGCGGCCGCCGTGCGCGTCAGATCTGGCATCGCGGCGATAAAGCGATGAGTAGTCGCCGCAGCGCCGCCGAGAACGTACGCGGGTCTCGCGCAGTGGTCTTTCGCCCGATCAGCCCGAGTCATGACGATGGCCGCCGCTCCGTCCGTCACCAGGCAGCAGTCCAGGACCCCTAACGGGGAAGCCACCCGACGCGACGCGAGGCAATCGGCGATGGTGAGCTCGGTTCGCATGAAAGCCTGAGGGTTATGCTTCGCCCACTGTCGCGCGGAAACCGCTACCGAGGCCAAGTGCTCCTGAGTGGTGCCGTACTCATGCATATGCCGCCGGGCCGCAAGCGCGTAGGAGGCCACCAGTGTTGGCTTATATGGAGTCTCGTATGAAGTGCCTGACGGTCCGATAAAACTCTTGCTGGTGCGGGGGACCGCGCCATAAGCGATCAGCACCACATCGCACAGACCCGCGTCCAAAGCGAGCGCTGCCGAGACCGCATGAGACATAAAGGCTGAGCCGCCGGTACGGTTGTTGTCAGTGAACCTCGGGCGCAAGCCCAGATACTCGGCGAAGCTGAGTCCGGAGAGCTGGTCTTCCGGCAGGCAGATGAAAAGGCCATCGACTTGATCCAGTCTCACCCTGGCATCCGCCAACGCCCCAACGCTTGCGCTCGCAGCGAGCTCCAAAGGGCTAAATCCAGGTGCCTCACCGAGACCGAAGGTCGCGCCGCCGACAATTGCCGAGCGACCGCGCGGGAACTCACCGCTCATGGCGGTGCTCCCGGGACCCGTGGCTTGAATACGAGCACCGAGTCCTCCCCGTCACGGATGATCAGCGCTTGTACGGCCATCCCGATGTAAATCTCACTGTTGTTGACCTCGACGAGTCGGCTCATCAGCCGGGGCCCCTCTTCGAGGTCGACCAGGCAGATGTTGTAACCTTCCCGCGGCGGCTTCTGCGCGACAACGGTGAAGGAGTGAACCACCGCACGTCCGCCGGCCGGTATCCACTCGAGGTCGGTCTCGCCCGAGCGCGGAGCCATCACTCGCGGCGGGAAGATCGCCGCACCGGTAGCCACCGAACGCTGAATCATGAACCGCCCCTGCGATAGGAATCGGCGGAAGGTTTCATCGGGTCCTTCGGTACTCATGCGCATTCCATGACTCTCCGGAGTGTCAGCTTCTCGATAACAACACGCAGGACGAGGCGAGCCGAGGGCAGCGAACCGAGCCTGCGTGCGGGGCCGGTCAATGCGCCGGAAGATTCAGCCATTGCCTGCTCAGGATGTTGCGCTGGACCTCGTTGGTGCCTCCGTAGATCGATTGCGGGCGCGAGACCATGAACAGCTGCCGCAGATCAAGATCGCCGTCGGCTGTCCTCAACCTTCCCGCGGCCGCAAACTCCGCCGCGATTGCCATCAGCCTTTCGCAAGCCGATTGAAAGACCTCGCAGGCAACAATCTTCAGGATGGAAAGGTCGGTATCAACAACCTGGCCACGCGACATGGCCTCAACACAGGCCCGGAACAAACACGACAACGCCTCGAGCTCCAGGTCCAACAGGGCGAGCTCATCCCGGCAGACTGGATCGGCTTGCAGGCCCAGAGCCCTGGCGGCTTTCTCATACATGTCGATCGCGAGCCGCGCGGGCGCTGGACTACCGATGGTCAGCCGCTCGAAGCCCAGGAGCGACTTGGCAATGGACCAACCTTGCCCTTCCTCGCCAACGAGGTTGGACACCGGCACGCGGACTTGGTCGTAGAACACCTCGCAAAAGTCCAAATGTCCGGCGAGAGTGCGGATCGGGCGGATGCGGATCCCCGGGCTCTTCAGGTCCACGAGCAGAAAGCTGATGCCTTCCTGCTTGCGGCTGCCCTGCGAGGTCCGAACCAACAGGAAGCAATGCGTTGCGTGGTTGGCGTTCGATGTCCAAATCTTCTGGCCTGTTACCACGTAATCGTCACCGTCCCGGACCGCTGCCGTGCGCAGACTCGCCAGGTCAGAGCCGGCTCCGGGTTCGGAATAACCCTGGCACCAGATATGCTCACCGGAGAGGGCCCGCGGGAGGTAATACGCCTTTTGCGCTTCGGACCCAAACTGCATCAGAGTCGGGCCCAACATGGATATTCCCATGTCGAAAGTGCGTGCCACCCGATAGCGCTCGAATTCCTCGAGCATGACGATTTGCTCGTCCACGGGCAAAGCCATTCCACCGTATTCCTTTGGCCAGCCTGGCGCTATCAAACCATGCTCATAGCGGATGCGGTGCCAGGCGAGAGCACCAGCGCCCTGGAGACGGTCCACTGGTCGGCGGATGCTGTCCGGGCAGTGATCTAACAGCCATTGACGTATGGTCTGACGGAAGGGCTCGCGCGCTGTGTCGTCTCTGCGCGATGCAGCTTCACCAATAACCGTGAAGCGACGACGCAGAGGTGCTGTTGCGCCGAGCCAAGGCGCCAGGCGCAGCGCAGCCGCGAGGTAGAGGCCGATATCGATCTCGTCGGTGTAGCCGATGGCGCCATAGATCTGCACCGCCTCCCGAGTGGCTGCCAGGGCAGCGTCGGCGGCGCTCACTTTCGCGGCCGAGGCAGCACGGCTGAGACCAACCGTATCAGCTCGATCGGCGAGCAAAACAGCGCGGTCACAGAGGCCTTCGGCCAACCGGATCTGGATGGCCAGATCCACCATGCGGTGCTGGAGCACCTGGAACGAGCCGATCGGCTGGCCAAATTGCCGACGGGTTTTGGAGTACTCGATCGTGTTTTGGAGTGTCCGTCGGGCCATGCCGAGCAGTTGGGCTGCAAGCGCCACGCGGGCCTCATCGAGCACGCGATTGAGGGCGTCGCCATCGACTGAGAGGACATCAGAGTCTTCCACGCGCAGGTCAAAGCTGATGTTCGCGGAAAAGGCGCCATCCACCTGCTCGATGGGCTCGACAATCACCCCCGGCGCATTCGCGTCCACCGCGATTCCCACCACCTGACCGTCACGATCCCGGGCACTGACAAGAAAAACATCGGCGCCAACACCCCCTGCGACGAAGAGTTTTTGCCCCTGCAATTGCCGACCAACCCAGGTCGTCTCGAGCCGGTCGATGGCATCGATCTGACCTGCCCGCTCCTGCCAGGCCAACGCGAACCGCGTTTCACCGGGCACGAGTTGCCCTAACAGAGCATCCCGGCGAGCAGACGGGCCGGCATGGGCGAGGAGACGCAGCGGCAGCAGGCCGAGCGCGATATAAGGCTCGGGAACGAGGTGAGCTCCGAACAGATCGCTGATCACAGCACCGGCCTCGGCGCCAAGCCCGGCGCCCCCCAGCGCTTCGGGCAATTGAGCTCTCAGCCAGCCATCATCTGCGAATTGCCTCCAGACCTCGACGTCATAACCGGGTGAGCGACCGCGCCAGTGCCTGGCACGTGACAGCTCGTGCCGCCGCGAGAGGAAGCCGCTGACACCCTCACGCACGGACCGGCCGATTTCAGTGCTCGTAAGTCCCCTCAAGCAGGCAAACCCTTTTCGGTTTGGGCGTCGCTCCTGTCGCGCGCCCTGGAGAAGTATCTTAGTTCCGTCTCGCGATCATTTACAACTTGCTATGCAGATAGCAATAATATGACATGCTGTGACCGTCCTGGAAAGCGCCTTCCTCGCGGTCGAACCCCATGATCGCTCGATCTTGGCGTCATTTAGTTATTGGCGGTGTGACAAATATTTTGGCAAACAAAGCGTAAGCGCGACTTCTGGCAACGCGCAGCGCCTGGGGGAGGGTTGCGGTGAAAGCCGGCGAAACGGTGGGCGCTCTGCAGGGTATTCGAGTCCTCGACCTGACGAGCATCGTGATGGGTCCGTTCGCCACCCAGCAGCTCGGTGATCTGGGCGCCGACGTGATTTTTGTTGAACCGCTGGAAGGGTCGATGAACAGGCGAATGGGCCCCGGGTCGCACCCTCAGTTCTCGGGTATCGCCCTCAACCTGCTCCGCAACAAGCGCAGTCTGGCCCTGGATCTGAAGTCAGCGGGAGGACGCCAGGCGCTCAGGCGCGTTCTGGCGACGTGCGAGGTGTTCGTGACCAATTTGCGTCCTCAACCGCTGAAACGCCTGTCTCTGAGTTACGAAGATGCAGCTGCCATCCGACCGGACATTGTCTATTGCCAGGCCCAAGGATTCAGAACGGATAGCGAGCGCGCAGATGATCCCGCGTATGACGACATCATCCAGGCTGAAAGCGGCTTGGCCGATGCCGCTCGTCGGATTGGAGGCATTCCGACGATCGCCCCCACCATCCTCGCGGACAAAGTCTGCGGCATGGCGATTGTCCAATGCATCCTCGCCGCGCTGGTACATCACGAGCGGACTGGTGTTGGTCAGCGCGTCGAGGTGCCGATGCTCGACGTCATGCAAGCCTTCATACTCGTAGAGCACGGCGCTGATGCTGTCGCTCGCCCCGATACAGGCCCGGCGGGCTATAGCCGGGTCCTGACGAAGGAGCGCGGCCCGCAACAAACTCTCGATGGTTGGATCAACATCCTCCCCTATTCTACGGTCGCATATGAAGCCATGTTCCGTGCGGGCGGCCGTGAGGACCTCATAGGTGACCCTCGCGCCAAAAGCGGTGCCCTGCTCCGCAACGCCGAATTTCTCTACGCGCAGCTTCGGCTGATCATCGCCACCCGCACGACGGCCGAATGGCTCGCCTACTGCAAGGCCCACAACATTCCGGTCGGGACGATTTCCCGGCTCGAGGAGGTTGTCTCCAGGATGCCGATCGAACACCACCCGGCGGCGGGCGCCTATCGGTCTGTAACCTCGCCCGTCATATACGACCGCACTCCCGCATGCCTTCGCAGGCTGGCTCCGGTCGTGGGACAACACACGAGTGAAATCCTGCGGGAAACGGGCTACTCGGAGGCTGAAATTCAACGCCTTCACGAGGCTGGGGCAATCAAACTCGCAGAGCAGGAAGTCTCGGTCGCTCCTGCGACTCGGGATTGATTGGGTGGCTTCCGAACCGACCGCGCTCCCTCTCGAGGAAAGCCTGAAAACTCCATGGGCGACCTTGGGAGCCCTGGTCGTCTGCTATGCCTTCAACACTGCAGACCGGCAGCTGCTGGCAATCTTGCAAGAGCCCATGGCGCGAGAGCTCCACCTCAGTGACACCGCTCTTGGATCCCTGGGGGTGTTCTTCGCGATCGCCTATGGGCTCGCAAGTTTTCCACTGGCCGCATGGTCGGACCGCGGATGGGCCCGCCGGGTCATTGCGGCGACGCTCGCCGCATGGTCGCTGATGACGATGGCCTGTGGGGCGGCGACTTCGCTTCTGACGCTTGGCGTCGGGCGCGCCGGTGTGGCTCTCGGCGAGGCCGGCAGCGCGCCGGCGGCCCAGTCGCTCATTGCCCGCCGATTTCCAGCGCGGCTCAAAGCGACGGCGATGGGCATTCTGCTCGTCGGTGCGATCATCGGTACGGCCTTGTCGGCTGGAATCGGAGGATGGATTGCGCATGGTTATGGCTGGCGCGCCGCGTTCTTCGCCTTCGGTGCAGCAGGGATCCTGGTGACACCGTTCGTCTGGTTTTTCCTGGGTGCGGAAGTCGAGGCACCCGTTCTGTCGAAGGCAGCCCAGCGCGGCGACCTGGTGCGGGTCGCGCGGTCCTACTGGGCACAGAAGTCCCTTCGGTTCCTGTGTATCGCGGGCGCCGCGATGTCTATTGGATCAGCCGGCATTTCACATTGGATGGGAACGTTGCTGATCCGTCAGCACGGACTCTCGGTCGCCCACGCGGGCGCATCGCTCTTCGCGGCGACACTGGTCGGCGGCGCTGGCGGTGCAATCGTGAGCGGCGTGGTGGCCGACAGCTGGGGCAAACAGGATGGTCGCGCCTATGCCGGCGTGCCGGCCTTCTCGCTGCTGTTGGGTGTTGGGGCCATGCTCGTGCTCGCGATGACACCGAACGCAACGGTGACCGTAATTGCTTACGGCTCTGTCGTGTTCGTCGCAAACGGCATGCTGGCGCCGATGTATACCCTGGTGCAGAAACTCGCGCCCGAGGACGGGAGGGCGACAGCCGCAGCATTCATGTTGCTCTTGATGAACCTGGTCGGTACCGCGCTCGGCCCCTTTCTCTTCGGAGTAGTCAGCGATCTCGCGAAACGTCCAGGCGGCACGGGTTCGCTGAAAGCGGCCATCCTACTCGGCGCCACTGCCTTCCTGATCGGCGCTCTCGCGGCGTTTCGGGTGGTATTTTCCGTGCGCTCCGATCTCGCTGCGCACGAGGCGTAACGGCGGGTCTGCAATCAGGCGCCGGTTCCCGAACAGTGCTGACAGTCCGGTTATTCCTCAGGAAACATGGCCGGCCGCCGCTCCCGAAAGGCTGACACGCCTTCGCGGAAGTTCGCGCTGCGAAAGCTCTCGACCTGCTCAGTGTGAGCCAGGATTTGCGCAGCGGCATAGTCCTGGCAAAGGGCCAGGCGGAGCTGTTGGCGGATGATGCGGACCGATCGAGGGGAGCTGTCTTTCACGAGCTCCGCCGTCAAGGTCTCAACCCGAGTCAGGAAGCCTTCAGACGGCAGGACCCGAGCCAGCCCCATCTGCGCTACCTCGGCAGCCCCGACCTTTCGAGCGGAAACGAGCAAGTCCGTCGCGTTTTGAAGGCCGATCAGGCGTGGAAGCAACCAAGCCGATCCATGCTCGGCAATGAGACCTCGCCGTGCAAAAGCCGTGGTCACCGAGGCGTCCTCAGCGATATAACGCAGGTCGCAGTGGAGCGCGACTGACAATCCGACCCCGGCGGCCGGACCATTGATCGCGGCGACGAGGAGCTTCTTGCAGTTCCAAAGGAACTGGAAACGATCCGGACCGGGCAGAGCGGGTGCGGGTGCGTCAAACACCGCGCCAATCCTGATGAGGTCAGCCCCGGAGCAGAAACCGCGCCCCGAGCCTGTGATCACAATAGCCCGGATCGATGTTGACTCTTCCGAGCTCGAGATCGCACTTGCGACCTCCGCTTCCATGACGGGCGTCCAGGCATTCAGTCGGTCGGGCCTGTTGAGAGTGATCGTGGCAACGAGCCCGTCCGACTGGAAGAGGATTTGCTGATAGCTCGGCATGTAGGGCTCCCAAGAGCCGTCATTTCTGAAGAATGTGCACGTAACAGACCGCGCCAACCCCGACCATGTGCGCAAGCCCCGTTCGGGCACCCCGCTGTTGTCTCGGGCCGGCTTCGCCTCTCAACTGAGTGACAATCTCGCCGATTTGGCCGATCCCCGTGGGACCGACGGGGTGTCCGCACGCGAGGAGTCCCCCGGAGGGGCTGATCGCGCACTTGCCTCCAATGTTGAAAGCGCCTTCTTTCAGCATCGGAATGAACCGACCTTCCGGGCAGATGCCTGTTGCTTCGGCATACAACAGCTCTTCGATCGTGAAGGCGTCATGGACTTCCAGCACATCGAGATCGCGCGAGGCCACCGCAGCTTCTGCCATTGATTGCTGCATGATTCTGCGCGAAAGGGCGCTGTCATAGTTCAGAGGTTCTTGGGCAGTTTCACTGCCTGCCGTCGAGGACAGCACGCGAATGGCGCGGCCGGCGTCCACTGACAACCGCTTGATAGCTGCTTCAGAGGCTACGATTGCGGCGGCTGCACCTTCCCCCACTGGGGTGCACTGAAGAGGTGTGAGAGTTCCAGCTATTGGACGTCCTTCGACTACTTCCTCGAGGGTACGCACCTTTTGCCGCTGCGCATTCGGATTCAACGCGCCGTTGGAGTGATTCTTTACCGCGACCAGTGCGATGTCTTGCGGCTTCACACCATGCTTGGCGGCATATTGATTGGTGAGCAGCGCGAACTGCGTGAAAGGAACAATCGCATCGTCGGCCAGCGACGGTATTCCGGTGGAAGCGCGCGTGCGAGCCGCCGAGGGCTTGTCGACACCGACCGCAAGTACCACATCGCTGATCCCGCTTGCCACCTCGATGCAGGCGTGACGGAAGGCCGTGGAGCCTGATGCCGAAGCGTTCTCGACATGAACGAGGGGTTGTCCATAGGCACCGAGGTGCCGAAGCATCGGACGGCCGACCGCCATTCCCAGCCGCGCATGCGCGACATAACTCGATTGGACTTCCGACCATGGAATGTCGGCGTCTGCCAATGCGTCGCGGATTGCCTTCAGACCGAGCTCGACGTAAGAGGTTTCACTCAAATACTGGTAGCGATGCCAACCTATCCCGATGACATAGACCGGCCGAAGATCTCCGATCAGCTTGCCCATCAGCGCACCGCGCGAGTCAGACGGATGTCGAACTCTCCCCGGTTGGGGCGTGTCTCGGGCACCAGTGAGGTTACGACCATGTCTCCGATGTTGGTCACGTCTGCCGTCGCTGGGTCCAGGAGCGCTCGGACCATGGGGCCATCTTCCATGAGGACGGCTGCTACCGTGAACGGAGCCTCGCGGCCGGAACTCCGATGCTCATGTACCTTGGCGCAAGTCAGCACCTTGCCCCGGCCCGTGAGTGTTCGCTCTTTCAGATTGACGCTCCCGCAGCGTTCGCATCCGAACCGCTGCTTCGGAAAGAAGACATTCCCACAACTCAGACACTCTCCCCCGATGAGAGCCGGGTGATCCGGTAAGGCCGAGGTTCCGGTGCGTTGGAAAAGTGCTGCAGGCTGCTCTTTGCTTTCGTCCATCTCGGAATTCCGGTTATTGACAATCTTTTCGCCTTGCTGTGTGTCCAGCAAAATATGGTGGCCGACAATCTGTGCGTGTCAAAGGGCCAGGGTGAAGCCTCCATTCACCGGATAAGTCTGTCCGGTGATCCAGGAGCTGGCGTCGGAGGCCAGGAACAGCGCCATATTCGCCACGTCCACGGGGTCTCCGGGACGCCGGATGATGTATTTTTCCATCACCCGCTTAGCGTGCTCAGCGTTCTCCTTGCCATCCCAGCGATGTGCCGTACGCGCCGTGCGGATTGCAGCGATCGCGATCGAGTTAGCGGTGATGTTATAGCGTCCGAGGGTGCGTGCCACGCTGCGCATGAAGCCGGCGGCGCCAGCCTTGGCACCCGCATAGGTCTCCATGTTTGCATCGCCATAGCGGCCCGCGTCGGAGATAATCGTGATGATCCTTCCCGGAGCGCCCCGCTCGATCATGCCGGGAATCACAACGGCAGTGCAGTTCATCACGCCATACAGATTTACGCCGATCGCCTGATTCCACACTTCGGGTCCGGTTTCCCAGAAAGGCTTGCGCACGTCCGCCGTCGGTGTTGCCCCCATGTTTCCGGCATTGTTGACTAACACCCCGATGACGCCGAGCTCGGCTTGGACCTTGTCGCGCATCGCTTTGACGCTTTGCAGGTCTGTGACATCCGCCTGAACGGCAATCGCCTTGCCGCCGGCCGCTCGAACCTCCTCCGCCACGGCTTCCGCCCGATCGAGGAAGTAGTCGTTAACGGCCACGCCGGCGCAGTCGTGTTGGGCCAGGTGAAGCGCAATCTGCCGACCCACGCCTTGCCCTGCCCCGCTCACCAGGGCCACTCGCCCACCCAGGCTGAGGATGTCTTTGCTCACGTGCGCCTCCCCTCTTTTTGGAGGTCATCGACCGATCAATCGTTGGCTGACCGATCCGTCTTTGAACCCCGCTCAAAATAGCAGAGCGAGGCGATTCATGGCAAGATATTTGTTGACCGTCCGACAAATAGATGTGGGCTTCAGGAGCCCGCCCAATCCGAGCGCGAAAGAGGGTGGTGACGGGACGACCAACCAGAGTCACGAAAACAACCTCGCCAAATTCCGCAATGGGGATGTGATCGCGTTCTGTCCAAAAATGGGAGCGGCATCGTGGGAAGCGCACAAGCGACTACTTGATGACGCACGGTGGCTGATCGGCTGGTATCCTGGGTTCCAATGTCCGCAATATAACTGCCTCTTCAGCTGCTGCTCTGGATGTTCGCCGGTTGGGTCAACCGCCATCAGCTTGATATGATCGAGTATCTCCTGGAAGAGAACCGCGTGCTCAAGGAGCGCTTGGGCGGTCGTCGCCTTCGCTTCACCGATGCCGAACGTCGCCGACTTGCCCGAAAAGCCCGTGTGCTCGGGCGCAAGATGTTGAAAGAGCTTGAAACCCTAGTCACTCCAGACACGCTCTTGCGTTGGTATCGAGAACTCGTTGCGTCAAAATGGAATTACAGTCACAGGCGCGGTCCAGGTCGGCCGCGCGTCATGAACGCGATTGCCGATCTCGTTGTGCGCATGGCCCTCGAGAATCAATCGTGGGGGTACACGCGCATCCAAGGAACACTGGCTAATCTGGGACACGAAGTCGCACGCGGCACGATCGCCAATATTCTTCGGGAATATGGCGTTGATCCTGCGCCTGAGCGAGATAAGCACATGCGGTGGTCGACATTTCTGCGGGCGCACCTGGAGTGCATGGCGGCAACAGACTTCTTTACGGTCGAGGTCTTCACGACCAGAGGACTGGTGACACATTACGTGCTGTTCTTCATCGATATCGCCAGCCGTGCCGTGAAGATCGCGGGCATCACTCGCCATCCGGACAGCCGGTGGATGACGCAGATCGCCCGCAATTGCACCGACCTGGCCGACGGCTTCCTTCGCGGGAAACGATATTTGATACTCGACCGCGATATGAAATACTGCGACGCCTTCCGTGGCGTTCTCCTGCGTGAGGGCATCGAGGTCGTTCGACTGCCGCCGCGAACGCCCAATTTGAATGCTTTCGCGGAGCGGTTCGTGCGCTCAATTAAAGAGGAGTGTTTGAGCCGGATGATGTTCTTTGGGCAGGCATCCCTCGAGCACGCAGTCCGGCAGTACATGACGCACTATCATACCGAACGCAATCATCAGGGCCTGGAAAGCCGACTTCCGCGGCCCACATCCATCAGCGCCCTACCCCATCACACTGTCCGACGGCGACAGCGCCTCGGCGGAATGCTGAGCTACTACCATCGGGCCGCGGCCTGATTCGCTCCGACTCTCTCTTTGGATAGTACGGGAGCGGTGATGGTGGGCCCTACATGTCAGAGTACGAGGGTGAGATCCTGGTAGGTCTTGACGACGACGTTGATGAATTTCGCCTTGCGGGACTCGCCAAGCTATGCATCGTCAATCCAGACGCGGCTGAAGAGGACGAGGAAGCACCGTCTCTATTTGAGTTACTGGACCTGAGGGCGAGACTGCCGCCTATTTGCCACTGCTGCACTCGACTGAGCCCAACATGTTCTCGCCCGCGGTATGTCGGATTCTGCGCGAGGACATCGTGCCCTCGCGAAACATGCTCATTCTGGATCGACTCGAGATTCTCCCGGAATTCCGTTGCCAGCGACTGGGCTTGCGGTATATTCGAACCGCCATCAAACGTTTCGGGTCGGGGTGTCGAATCGCCGCGCTGAAACCGTTCGGGTATGCCGCGGCACGCGCTTGACGCGCCTGATTTCGCCGAGTGCGCGAACTGAGGTGCTTAACACTGGGTTAGTCCGGCGCAAGGGTGCCTGTGGGTGGCCCTATATGGCGGATGGGCCGTCCGGCGCTATTCGCCCCGGGGTGAGCTGCTGGAAACGGTGAGGCTTCCGTGCGCGAACCTTACCAAGCTCGCCTTCGGTGGCGAGGACCTCAGGACCGCCTTCGTAACCACTGCCCGCAA
>Ga0209526_10000418_pt1 | contig 27473 bp, 22 predicted proteins | sample JacPinW_OM2H0_M1_FD_188566 | JGI IMG/M metagenome (GOLD analysis project Ga0209526, IMG submission 188566) | Forest soil microbial communities from Algoma, Ontario, Canada - Jack Pine, Ontario site 1_JW_OM2H0_M1 (SPAdes) (version 2) | ecosystem: Environmental > Terrestrial > Soil > Boreal... | reverse complement strand
GACCGGTCTCCGCGTCGATCGACTCAAAATCATCGTTTACATCTTATCTGCGCTGGTCGCAGGAATCGCCGGACTCGTGCAGTACAGCTATTTATCTAGCGTCACTGCTGACTTAGGGACGGGAGAAGAACTGGCGGTCATTGCCGCAACCGTAATCGGTGGCGCGAATCTAGCCGGTGGCGAAGGAACGATTCTTGGTACCGTTATCGGTGCAATCATTTTAGAAGTATTGCGGAACGGTCTGTTGCTCTTCGGCATCGATCCGTACTGGCAAGGTGTCTTCGTCGGAGCGGTGATCATTCTCGCCGTATCCATCGACTATTTTCGGAAGCTCTTACGTCATGATTGAGAGATTTTCGAACCGAGTAACCCCGCCAGCGTGGCGGGAGGTGGCGGTATCCACCAAAACCATCCCCCTATAACATATGAAAAACCATCCATTGTTTCTTTTCGCAGGCGTCCTGACTTGCTCACTCGCCTTGCTGACCGGCGCTTACGCTGCCGGAAAACAAAAGACATTCGCCATCGTTCCGAAGTCGATCAGCATCTCCTTCTACAACGATGTGGAAAAGGGCTGCAAAGAAGAGGGCGCCAAACTCGGTGTCAACGTTATCTACACCGGACCCGATACCGCTGATGCGGCCAAACAGGTACAGGTCTTGCAGGACCTGGTGAGCCGCGGAGTTGATGGTTTTGCCGTTGCTCCGATGGACGGCGATTCCGTCATTGGAGTGATCGAAGCTGCCATCAAAAAAGGAATCAAAGTGATCACATTCGACGCCGATTCTCCTAAGTCACAGCGTGTCTCCTTTGTTGGCACTAATAACGAGCAAGGCGGACATGAAGCGGGAAAAGCATTCGCGACGGCGTTACCGAAAGGCAAGTTCGCAGTGATAACCGGCGGTCTGGCATCGGTGAACCACAACCAACGCGGCGACGGATTCCGCAAGGCCCTTAAGGAAGCCGGAGGCGAATATACCGAAATTCCGGGTTCGCCTTTCCCCTGCAACGACGACGCTGCGAAATCGATCCAAATTATCCAGGACACTTTGACCCGGTATCCTGATCTTAACGGGTTTTTCTTTTCCGGTGGTTGGCCGCTTTTCGGCGCTCCCGAGGCCTACCTGCGCGCGATCAGCAAACACAAGGATGATATCAAGGCGAAAAAATTCGTGGTGATTGCTTTCGATACCCTCCCGGAGGAGCTCAAGATTCTGAAACAAGGAGCTTGCAATGGTCTGATCGGCCAACGGCCGTACGCGATGGGCGTTAAGAGCGTCGACATCCTGAACGACCTCACCGAGGGAAAAACTGTTCCCGCTGTCGTGGATACCGGGGTCGATGTGGTGACTTCGTCTAACGTCGATCAATTCTTAAAGTAGGCGAAGGCTCCAGCCTTCGCATCGGTAGGGATGCGCTCCCGCGCGTCTGTTTAATGGCGGATGGACACCAATGAACGCTAATGAAATAGTACGCGCGGTCGACCTGTTTCATGCGTGCCCATCGGTCGCGCAGGAGCGCATCCCTACCCGCTGATCTATGCCCCCGATCCTAAAGATAAACCGAATCTCAAAGCATTTTCCTGGGGTTCAGGCTTTGCGGGAGGTCACCTTTGAAGTTGAACCAGAAAGCATTCATGCGGTGATCGGTGAAAATGGTGCTGGAAAGAGCACACTCATGCAGATTATCGCAGGGGTGCATCAGCCTGATGGGGGAAGCATTGAATTCGCTAGAGAGACTATCAAGTTCAGCGATCCAGCTGAGGCGCAGGCGAAAGGTATCGCCATCGTTTACCAGGAGTTAAATTTGGCTCCCAACCTTTCCATTGCCGAAAATATTTTCCTTGGCATGGAACCGAAGCATTCCAGCGTTTTCCTTGATCGGGAAAAGCTGAAGGCTGGGACGCTCGGCGTTCTGCGCCGGTTGGGACTTCAGCATCACCCCGACACCATCGTGAGCACGCTCACGGTTGCCCAACAACAACTCATTGAAATCTGCAAGAGCCTGGTCCGGAATCCGCGCCTCCTTATCCTGGATGAGCCAACTTCCAGTCTATCCGAGACCGAGTCGGCGATTCTATTTCGCGTCATCGCCGATCTCAAAGCGAACGGTGTTACCATCCTTTACATTTCTCATCGCCTCCCCGAAGTTTTTTCCCTTTGCGACACGCTCACGGTGTTGCGCGACGGCCGGCATGTCCGTACGGTTCCAATCAAAGAAACGACAGAAGCAGAAGCCATACGACTTATGGTTGGGCGCGAACTCCTCGCTTTTCACCGCCATTCTGTTGAGCCGAAAGGAGAAGTTGTACTGCGGGTCGAGAACCTCTCGAAGAAAGGTCAGTACGAAAATATCAGTTTCGAATTGCGCCGCGGCGAGATTGTAGCAATGGCAGGACTTATCGGGGCGGGACGAAGTGAAATGGCGCTCGGCATATTTGGTTCACCGCCGGCGGAGAGCGGCGAGGTTTACCTGAGAGAACGCAAAGTGCGTTTTCGGCGGCCGAAGGATGCCGTCATGGCGGGTATCGCTTTTGTACCAGAAGATCGAGCACACATGGGACTAGTGCTCGGCGCGGAAGTCGGAGCAAATATCTCCAGCGCGGCCCTGCGGCGTGTAGCCCGCGGACCATTTGTGGATTATCCGGCCGAGCACCGGTTGATCAAGAAATACGTTTCGAGACTGCGAGTTCGCACCCCGAGTTACCAGCAAAGGGTTGGACTCCTGAGCGGTGGCAATCAACAAAAAGTGCTCTTGGCCAAATGGCTCGCCGTCCAACCAACCGTGCTCATCGTGGATGAGCCGACGCGAGGTGTCGACATCGGGACCAAGGCCGAGATCTATGGGTTGTTTGATGAGTTGGTCCGAGAAGGGATCGCCATTCTGGTCATCTCCAGTGATTTACCGGAGGTATTGGCACTGGCAGATCGAATCCTCATCATGCGGCACGGCCGGCTAACCGGCGAACTTTCTCGAGACAACGCAACGGAAGAAAAAGTGATGCATCTCGCAGCGCTCGGAACATCCGAGGCCGCAGCGTAGGCCGCTTTGGGTTTAGCGTTCGGCCGCCATTCTTCGGTAGCGGCGACTGTCCCAATACGCCCAGGGTTTAATCTGTCCTGGGCCTTGGCCACGAAGGCCCTGACTTGCCCGAACCACAAAACGCAGTCGCCACGGCATTGCACACCGATGGCGACTGCGATTTGTGGTGGTTTGAGCGATCAGCCGCCTGATTGAGTTTTCAGGTTCCTCTGAACTCTAAACCATAGTGGGACAGTCGCCGCTACCGCTCCAGGTTCGGCGGAATCCGGAACCTCACGCAGGGGTTCGTTGCGTTGAGGTTTACCGGAGAGCGCAATCGCCACGGCATTGCACACCGATGGCGACTGCGATTTGTGGTGGTTTGAGCGATCAGCCCCTGATTGAGTTTTCAGGTTCCTCCGAACCTAAACCATAGTGGGACAGTCGCCGCTACCGAAGAATGACACCCCAAATGCTGCCGAAGAATGACAGTCGCCGCTACCGAACATGACCGGCGAACGCCGATACTCCCGCTCCTTGTTTTCGCACCGTGTCGCCCTTACAATTTGCGGCCATGTTTCGCTGTTTCGCACTTCTCGTCACATTTGCCACTCGGTCGCTCTTACCCCAGAAATAGAATGCGAATAGGCCACAGTCTCGGCCTAACAGCCGATCGAATTTTAATGCCTCCTAACCGACTTTGAATCGCACCGAACGACGAATGTCGAAGCGCCAAACGCCGAACGCCGAACGCCAAACCGCGCACGCCAACAGCTCGTCTCCATCCGGTCGCCCGGCGTTTCTGGTTGCTGCCGGAATCATGCTCAGCCGGATCGCGGGCTTGATCAGAGATCGCTCTCTCGCCCATTTTCTTGGAAGTACCGATGCGGCCGACGCGTTCCGGGCGGCCCTCCGTATACCAAATATCCTGCAGAATCTCTTTGGTGAAGGCGTGCTGTCTGCGTCCTTCATCCCGACCTACGCGCGGCTTTTAGGTAGCAATGATGAAGCGGAAGCCGATCGCGTTGCCAGTGTGATCGGATCATTGCTAGCAGTCGTGGTTTCTACGTCTGTCATCCTCGGGATTCTGGTTACACCTCTCTTAATTGATCTGATCGCTCCCGGATTCGGCGGAGACAAGCGACAACTCACGATCACGTTGGTGCAGATCATGTTTCCAGGTGTGGGTTCGCTGGTGATGTCTGCCTGGTGCCTTGGCATCTTGAATAGTCATGGCCGTTTCTTTCTCTCCTATACCGCGCCGGTCGCTTGGAACCTATGTATCATCGCGGGTCTCCTAATCTTTCGAAACACCGATTCGCTTACTCAACTCGTTATCTATGTCGGTTGGAGTTCCGTCGTCGGAAGTCTCGCTCAACTGCTGGTCCAGGTGCCAACCGTCTTACGGGTGACGAACCGCCTACGCTTTTCGCTGAACCTGGCTTCGGCACCGGTTCAAAGCGTCCTGCATAATTTTGTGCCGGTCTTTATCAGTCGCGGAGTGGTACAACTCAGTGCGTATCTTGACTCAGTTCTGGCCAGCCTTCTTCCTTCTGGCTCCGTTGCTTTGCTCGGTTACGCCCAGAACATCGGACTCCTGCCGATCAGCCTTTTTGGGATGTCGATTTCGGCGGCCGAACTACCGGCTATGTCGCGTGCACTCGCCGGGGATGAGCAACAAGTGCGTTCCGAGCTAACCACCCGCCTGACCGCCGCACTTCGGCGGATGGCGTTCTTTGTCATTCCGGCGGCAGTGGCCTTCATTGCTCTGGGGGATACGATTGCCGCTGTACTTTATCAGACCGGGCGATTCACCCGCGAAGACACGCTCTATGTCTGGGCGTTGCTGGCCGGATCCGGGGTAGGCTTGTTGGCTTCTACTTTCGGGCGCCTGTGTTCATCCGCTTTTTATGCTCTTCGCGACACCCGGACGCCGCTGCGATTTGCGATTGTGCGCGTGGTATTGACGGTAAGCCTCGGCTACCTCTTCGCGTTTCCGTTGCCGAGTTTGTTGCATCTCGACCCGAAATGCGGGCTACCTGGACTGACCGCCTCGGCCGGAATTGCCGGTTGGGTGGAATTTCTTCTTTTGCGCAGATCACTTCAGCAGCGGATCGGATCTTTTGCACTTCCGGCTACAATTGGTTTGCGCATCTGGATAGCTGCCATTTTGGCCGCTGCGATAGTCTTTCCTCTTAAACAATTCTGGGTGGATCTTCATCCCCTAATTGCTGGGGCCATTTTCCTGCCTCTATACGGAGTAATCTACGCCGCCGGAACCTTGATTTTGCGAATCCCGGAAGCGCGTTTACTCACCCGTTTCTGGAAGCGGTAGAACCGACGAGCAACGGAATCACTGCGCGTAGTCAGGCGTTACCAGCGGAAGAATCCACCATGTAAGTGCCATTCATCGAGCGGTCGCTCGTCGAGCCGCGAACATCCGCTTAAGGCCACGGGTTGTCTGACGAAAACAGCTCCAAAGAGTACGAATTGCAATGACTGCTACCGAACTAACCAGATAGATCCAGAGAATACCCACCGTCAGAATCGCCCAATCAGGAATCGTTGATGAGCCAAGAATACTAAAGTGTCCGAGTCCGAGATTCTCGCAGATCACGACACTTGGTAAGAAGACGAGGATAAGAAAGGCGCTGGCGATCGATTCGTTTCGCACAGTAATAGAATAAAACCCGAGCGACAGAACGAAGCCGGCCACGAGCGCAGCAACGCCGGCGAGAATTGCGGTTTTCTGAAGGCCAGAAACTTTGGTGGATTTGGCTGAACGGCTTTGAGCGGATTGATCCATGATCCAATATTCTTGGATCAGCCATATAACTCCAATCGATAAAATAGCAATTTACATTGATATTATAGATGGATGGACCCGAGCTTCGGATGAAGCCGATTTATGCTAAACTTTGGCCATTGATATCTCGGGCCCCCGGGGGCCCGGACCCACGAACCTAACTCACACGAATCTTTCGCGACGCCTCGCCCAGTTCGTGCACCCGGGCGCGCACTTCGTCCCGAAGGTGTAGTCCATCGACAAAATCGTGACGGGTCGCGTAAACGAATCGTGGAATAATAACACTGCGAAAGTCGAGCATGAGACTGTTCGCCAGACCCATTATCGACATGTAGCTCGAGGAGCCTCCGGCCGCGCACAAGAATCCTACGACTTTGTTTTCCCAGGCGTCACCAGTTAGCTCAACCAAGTTCTTTGCTGCAGCGTTTACATCGAAATTATAGATTGGCGTTGCGACGATAATCACTCGTGCCGAGTTCAACAGGCTTTGCGAGGCCTCCACATTGGGGTGGCCGTAGGCGGCGTCCGCGTCGCAAAACGGAAGCTCGACCTGTCGCAAATCAAGCAACTGACTGTTCAGCTTCGACTCTCGATAGTAAGCAAGAAGCTCATTGGCCAGAGCTCGGCTTAAGCTTGCTTCGCGAAGAGACGCTGAAACGACTACGTACTCTGCCGATGTATCCATCGCCGCACCGTAAAACGGATCCATCCTCGGCTCTAGATCAAATCGTTGCCAGATGCCAACTCCTGGACGAGCCTCACCCCGGGCTGATCGTCGGGACCTCACATCGCCGGAGTGGGATGACTCGACGTCGCAAATCACGAAAGGAATGGACTCATGAAAACCGCAACACTCTCCGCCGCTGCAAGCGGAACTTTCAAATTGGGCAACGATTTACCGATCCATCGTCTCGGCTTCGGAGCGATGCGTCTAACCGGAAAGGGTATCTGGGGCGAACCGGAGAATCCCGAGGAGGCACGCCGTGTCTTGCGTCGAGCGGTCGAACTTGGCATCAACTTTATCGATACGGCCGATTCTTACGGCCCGGAGGTGAGCGAACGATTGATCGCGGAGGCCTTGCATCCATACCCAGCCGGCCTCGTTATCGCAACGAAGGGCGGTTTGACCAGGCAGGGTCCCGATCGGTGGGCGCCGGTCGGACGGCCTGAGTACATCCAACAATGCGTAGAGATGAGCCTTCGCCGCTTAAGGCTGGAGCGTATCGATCTCTACCAACTGCATCGGATCGATCCGAAAGTTCCGGTCGAGGAAACGCTGGGCGCACTCAAGGAATTGCAGCATCAGGGCAAGATTCGGCATATTGGTCTTTCGGAAGTTTCTGTCAAGGAAATCAAACACGCTCGAAACATTGTTCCAATAGTAAGCGTTCAGAACCGGTATAACCTCACAGATCGCGAACACGAAGATGTGCTTAACTACTGCGAGGAGCACGATCTCGGATTCATTCCGTGGGCGCCGGTAGCAGCCGGCAGTCTCACTCGCCCCCGTGGTGCGTTGGATCTTGCGGCAACTAAATATAAGGCCACCGTGGCTCAACTCTCGATAGCTTGGCTCCTTTATCGATCGCCCTTTATGTTGCCGATTCCTGGTACCTCGTCCGTCGATCATCTGGAAGAAAATGTTGCCGCGGCTATTTTGGTGCTTCCCAAAGATGAATGGAAAAAAATTGAATACGCGGTGGCAAAGTAAGCGCTCTGCTCAAGGTTCCGAGAGTTCGGTCGCCTTTAAATCATCAAACTTCTAGGAGGGACTTCTAAGGTCCGCCCGGGCGGTCTTTGCCTTGTGCGCCGTCAGAGACCCCTACCGTAAAAAAACGATATTAGCCCTTGCCATCGTCGTTAGGTCCGACTAAATCTTTGAGAGAAGACTAACTTCGTCCAACCAGGGAACCATGAACGAATCTTGCGATACCGTAGCAACTGCTGTCTCTGAAAAAGGCTGGCGCTTTCAGCGATCCGGCCCCTCCCTGCCCGAAGTATATCGCTCGGTCAAGATACCCAAAGTTGGCCGAAATTGGTGGGGACTCTTCCGCAAGCTGCTGGCCTTCTCCGGCCCCGGCTATCTCATTGCCGTCGGCTACATGGATCCAGGCAACTGGGCCACTGACCTTGCCGGCGGATCCCAGTTCAATTACACACTCCTCTCGGTTGTCGTCATCTCCAGTCTGATGGCGATCTTCCTGCAACACCTGGCGCTGAAACTAGGCGTGGCCACCGGGCGCGATCTCGCCCAGGCTTGCCGGGACCATTTTCATCCTGCCATCAATTTTATTCTTTGGATCGGCTGCGAAATCGCGATCGCGGCCTGCGACCTGGCCGAAGTAATCGGTTCGGCTATCGCGTTGAATTTGCTTTTTGGTTTGCCTCTAATCTGGGGCGTTTGTCTGACCGCCTGCGACGTACTCGCTGTTCTGTACCTGCAGCATCGCGGATTCCGCATAATCGAGGTGCTGGTACTCGCTTTGATCGGTGTGATCGCAGTGAGCTTCGGGATCCAGATCTTCCTTTCGAAACCAGATTTCGGCGCGATCGCGCTCGGCTGTGTGCCTTCATCGGAAATACTCCACAACCACGCGATGTTCTACGTGGCGATCGGGATCCTGGGAGCGACGGTCATGCCGCATAATCTTTATCTGCACTCCTCGATAGCGCAGACCCGCCACTACGAATTCACACCAAAAGGAAAACGCGAAGCCATACTCTTCGGTACGATCGATTCCACGGTGGCCCTCTTTTTTGCGCTCTTTATCAACGCCGCCATTCTCATTGTTGCTGCCGCCACCTTTTATCGGAGTGGGCATCACGAGGTCGCTGAAATTCAAGATGCCTACAAGCTGCTGAGTCCCCTTCTAGGAGTTGGGGCGGCGAGCACATTGTTTGCGGTTGCGCTGTTGGCATCAGGGCAAAACTCAACGTTGACCGGAACTCTGGCTGGCCAAATCGTGATGGAAGGTTTCTTGCGCCTGCGACTCCCTCCGGTTCTTCGTCGCTTGATCACACGGTTGATTGCCATCATTCCAGCCGTGATTGTCACCGCGCTGCTGGGCGAGAATGGCACCGCTCAGCTCTTGATCCTGAGTCAAGTGATCCTCAGTATGCAGCTAAGTTTCGCGGTAATTCCTCTCGTTATGTTTACCAGCGACAAGGCAAAGATGGGTGAGTTCGTGAACCCGGGCTGGATAAAAATCGGCGGCTGGTTTCTCGCTATCGTGATCGCCGTGCTGAACGCCTATCTTCTTTGGCAGAACTTCACCGGTTCTGCTCCGCAGTGAGATCGAGGCCTCGATGAGACATAGCCTAATGTCAAGTTTTGTGGCTGTGACTGGTGGGGTTGCTCTCATATTTTCAGCGATCGCACAAAATTCTTTCGGAGAACAACCCGACTCGGCTCCACCAAGCGTCAACAAAAGCCAATACAATCTTTTTAATCCGACGCCGTGCGATCAGATGCGGGACTTCGCCCCCGATCGACCTGATCAGACCGAAGGACCCTTCACAGCGGACGCGGGCCATCTTCAATTGGAAATAGGTATTTTCCAATACACCTACACCAACCAACCCCAACGATTCTCCGACATTCGGATCGAGGGCTATCAATGGCTCAACACGGCAATTAAGCTGGGGGTTTTGAACAATCTGGACCTGGAGTTGTTCGTCCCTGTTTTCAACGAGGTCGACGTTAAGCAGGGCAATGTGAAATCTCGGATGAGCGGCTTTGGCGATCTGGTAGTGCGCGCGAAGCTCAACCTTTTCGGAAACGAAGGGAATCTGCCGGTCGCGCTGGGCTTCATTCCGTTTTTGAAGATTCCCACCAATGAAGACGGGCTGGGGAATCGTGCGGTGGAGGGAGGTTTCATCCTACCGGTAACCTTCAAGTTACCCTGGGATTTCCAACTCTTTGCTATGACCGAAATGGACATCAATGAGGATGCCGCAAACACGGGCTATCATCTCGATTACGTCAATTCCGTTTCACTGCATCATTCGATCACTAAGAAGTTGGATAGTTACGTCGAGTTCTTCACTGATGTCAGCACCGAAAGACACACGGGGTGGGTCGGAACGGTGGATGGCGGACTCGCCTACTCTATCAGCGATAACATCATTGTGGACTGCGGGATCAATGCCGGTGTCACCCGGGCGGCCCAAGACTGGCAGCCTTTAGTAGGAATAAGTTTTCGCTTCTAAAATCGGCATTCGGCAATTTTTCCCTCCGCAGTAGCTGCCGCACCGCCTCAGCAGACAGCTCGCAGGAACAGGCTTTGTCGCCGGCGAGGCACCCGACATAAGTATCGGGTTCGAGCTCACCAATACGTTTCGCAGATAAAAGTTTTTTAACGCACGATTCCGATTGTTCTTAATTCGTACTTCGGCAAAGTGAGGGCCGGATGCGGGTCCCCAGGAGCCCGGCAAACTACGCAGTCGATAAAACCAGATCGTTAGTCTCTAACCTACTCTATGATTAACAGTGCAAGATTCTTCGCTGCACTCGGAATTATTTTCGTCACCGAAACTCAATGCCCGCTGTCAACGAGAGCCGACGAGAATGCTCAACAGAATCTGGCGAGCGACGCCCTGGAAACTCCGAGTAAAGTACCACTCGAGAAAAAAGCAGATTCCTCCGAGCAGCAGAATTGGTTGTTCCACTTCCAGGGAACTGAGATCCTTCAGGGGCAGCCTGGTTTTCATGCACCCTACAGCGGAATCAATAGTCTACATCCCGGCGACAATTTTCGCCAGACGACGACAGCAGACCTTTTTTTTGGCGTCCGACTATTGCCGGGGACGGAGCTCTATTTTAACCCAGAGTACTATCAGGGTTTCAGTTTTGGCATAACGCACGGCATCGCCGCGTTTCCGAATGCTCAATCATCCAAGGTAGGCAAGTACCGCGGAGACGTTTTTATTCCCCATCTCTTTTTGCGTCAAGTTTGGGGCTTTGGTGGAGAACAGGAGCAAATCGAAGGCAGCCAGCTCCAGCTTGCAGAGAAGCAAGATATTTCCCGCTTCACGCTTACCGTTGGGAGAATGTCCGTTACTGACCAGTTCGATAACAACGCTTACGCCCATGACCCGAGCTCTCAGTTTTTGAACTGGGCCGTAGTCGATCAGGGCAGTTTCGACTTCGCGGGCGATTCGCTGGGTTACGAGCAAGGACTCACATTGGAACTGAACCAAAAGCGGTGGGCGGCACGCTGGGGAATTTTTACTGTCCCCCGTGTTAGCAATGGTTTCGCTACCGACGGCCACTATTTGAAGGCCTGGCAGCAGGTTGCCGAACTAGAAGAGCGTTATGAATTGTTCGGTCATCCGGGTAAGGTCCGCTTCCTTGGTTATCTCGAGAGCGCCAACATGGGCAGCTTCGCGGCAACGGTCCATAATCCTTCTTTGCAGGAAGACATAGCCCGAACTCGCCGCTATCGTTATACCTACGGGCTTGGCATCAATTTCGAGCAAGAGATTACTAAAGATGTTGGGGCTTTTCTGCGCGCCGGGTACCGCGATCCAAATTATGAGTACTGGCAGTATACCGACATCTCGAAAAGCCTCTCGCTTGGAGTGCAAATAATCGGGACCGCTTGGTGTCGTCCAAACGATACTTTCGGGCTGGCTTACGCGCTCGACGGGCTGGGCCATGCTCAAAGAGAATACTTTGCCGCTGGTGGGCTAGGAATCGTTGTCGGAGACGGGAAGCTTCACTATGGCTTAGAAAATGTCGTAGAGACCTATTATAATTTCGAAGTTTTTAAGGGTCTGAATGTGTCGCTGGACTATCAGCTGGTCGTTGACCCTGCTTATAATCGGGATCGTGGCCCAATCAACATCTTCATGGCACGTTTTCATCTCCAATACTAGTCGGTCCCTTTTCTTTCCGAAGACGGCTCGCGACATGGTCGCGTACCCCTTTGCCGATCGCGCGCTGAGGTCTTGCTTCCGCCGGGCGCGTTCGGCGCGAACAATACAATACTACGTGGCAGCTTCGCCGTCCGAATCTCGGTGAAAGATGCTGTACAACACCGGTAAGACGAAGAGCGTCAAGAGTGTTGAGCTGATAATTCCTCCGATCACGACGGTTGCCAGTGGGCGTTGCACTTCGGCCCCGCGTCCAACTGCTAGAGCCATTGGCACGAACCCGAGGGAAGCCACCAATGCCGTCATCATAACCGCCCTGAGTCGAGTCAATGAACCGACTCTGATCGCTTCGGCTAGCGGCACTCCTTCCAAACGCAACCGCCGAATGAAGCTGATCATCACAACGCCATTGAGCACAGCCACTCCACTCAAAGCGATGAACCCGACGCCAGCCGAGATGGACAAAGGAATTCCGCGCAGCCAGAGTGCAAGAATTCCGCCGGTCAGCGCCAAGGGAACACCGGTATAAATCAACAAAGCGTCTTTGGCGGTTCCGAAAGACAAAAATAGCAACCCAAAAATTAGCAGTAACGCTATTGGCACCACGACCATTAGCCGTTGGGTAGCGCTCTGCAGTTGCTCAAACTGTCCTCCCCACTCCATCCAATATCCAACCGGAAGTTTTACTTGCTCTTGAATCTTTTTTTGGGCCTCAGCCACAAAAGTTCCAATATCGCGACTCGGAATATTGCAAGTCACAATGATACGTCGTTTGCCGTCTTCCCGATTTATCAGGTTTGGACCGGTTCTCACTTCAAAATCGGCGACATCGCTTAGTTGAATGTAGTTAGATCTGCTAGTAGAAACTGCTTCATTACTGGAAGGCCCTTCCGCCGTGGGAAGCAAAATAGGAAGTCGCTTTAACGCCTCGATATTTGCTCGGAGGCTTTCCGACAGCCGTACAACAATCGGAAACCGGCGATCACCCTGGAAAAATTGACCGGCGGTTTTGCCGCCAATAGCCGTTTCGATTATCTGTTGGACATCACTGACGCTCAATCCGTATCGGGAAATCGCTTCGTGGTTTGGTTGAATGCTAAGAAATGGCAGACCGGCCAGGCGTTCGAGATTTATCCCTTCTGCTCCCCGAATCCGGCTGAGCACATCGGCGACTCTTTGACCCGCCTTCATCAATTCGTCCAAATCGTCGCCGAAGATCTTGACGGCGACGTCTCCCTTCACGCCAGATATCAGCTCGTTCATTCGCATTTGAATCGGCTGAGAAAGCTCGATGTTGTTACCGATGTAGCTGTCGATTACACGGCTGATCTCATCGGCTACCCGTTTTTTAGATTTTTCGGGGCTTGGCCATGCTTCCCGCGGCTTTAACATGACGTAACTATCGCCAACACTGGGTGGCTGCGCATCGGTGGCAATCTCTGCTGTGCCTAACCACGTGAATACTTCCTTTACCTCGGGTATCTTCAACAATCCAAGCTCTAGGCTTTTCTGCATCTGCAAGGCTTGGGTGAGACTGGTTCCCGGAATTCGGTTGATCCCAAGACCAAAATCTCCTTCGTCCAGGCTCGGTATAAATTCGGCTCCCATCCGAGATGCCAGGAACCCACAACCAGCGACCAGCAACACAGTCGCCACTACGATCATTAGTCGAAACCGGAGCGAAAGGTTCAGCAACGGTAGATAGATGGCCTTGGACCATCGAATCAGAATCGTTTCCTCTTCGCGCATCTTTCCGCGGAGAAAAATCGCAACGCATCCCGGAACAAAAGTGAGCGAGAAAATCATTGCCCCAAGCAGCGCAAGCAATACCGTCAGCGCCATCGGGATAAACATCTTACCCTCAACGCCACTCAAGCTAAGAATTGGTAGATATACTACCATGATGATGATCGAGCCGAAGATACTGGGAGTAATTACTTCCTTGCTGGCTCGCAAAACTGTTGTTAACCGCTCGTCTCGATTTAACAGACGACCAAGTCGCCGCTGCTCAGTTGCCAGGCACCGAGCACAATTCTCAACAATAATGACCGCTCCATCGACGATGATGCCAAAATCGAGCGCACCAAGACTCAGCAGATTTCCGCTGATTTTGCTCTGAACCATTCCAGTGATGGTGAAGAGCATGGCCAGCGGGATAATCGCTGCCACGATCAGTGCAGCTCGAAAGTTTCCAAACAACAAAAAAAGAACAACCACCACCAGCGACGCACCTTCGACCAGATTCTGACGGACGGTTTCAATGGTTGAGTCCACCAATTTACTCCGGTCGTAAACCGTCATGGCTACCACACCGGTTGGGAGCGTTAGGTTGATCTCTTTGATCTTCTCGTCTACCCGCTTCGCCACCGCGCGAGAGTTTTCGCCGATCAGCATGAAAGCCGTTCCAAGTACGGCCTCCTCACCGTTTTTAGTGGCAGCGCCGGTTCGCAACTCTTTACCTTCTTCTACGTCGGCAACATCGCCAATGCGAAGAGGCAGCCCTCCTCTGGTATAGAGGACAATCGATTGAATGTCCGCCAGACTTTTCGCTTGGCCTGGGGAACGGATGAGATATTGCTCGCCATTCTTCTCAATGTACCCCGCGCCGACATTAGCATTATTCTTATCGATCGCTTCGCTGATGTCTCGGAACGTCAGATTCAGTGCCACCAGTCGGTCGGGATGAGGAGTGATGTCATACTCCTTCTCAAACCCGCCAATACTATTTACTTCAACTACGCCCGGAACAGTTTTGAGCTGCGGCTTAATAAGCCAATCCTGAATCTCGCGCAGATCAGTGAGCGTATAGTGAGATCCATCTGGTTTTCTCGCTTCGCGGCCGGCATTGACCGTCCAGAGATAGATTTCCCCGAGACCTGTCGCAATCGGGCCTAGCTCTGGTCTAACGTGGCCCGGAAGTTCGTCGTCGGCCTGACGTAACCGTTCGGCGACGAGTTGACGAGCTAAATAGATGTCAGTCCCCTCCTCAAACACGACCGTCACCTGCGATAATCCGTAGTAGCTAAGCGAGCGAACACTCGCCAACCGGGGAACTCCTGCCATTGCCGTTTCCACCGGAAAGGTGATTCGTTGCTCGATCTCTGGCGCCGACAATCCAGCCGCAGCGGTGTTAATTTGCACCTGCACATTCGTGATGTCGGGAACTGCATCGATCGGCAGATGTTGGAAATTGTAAATACCAACTCCGGCAACACCCAGCGCCGCCAGCAAAGCCAGCCATCGATATCGAATGGAAAAGTTGATAATCCGCTCTATCATGAGGCGGTTAGCGGTTGTTTCGCTGTTCCATCTGCTATCTGTTATTTGCTATTTCTTTGTTAGTCCTGGTCTGGAGCCTGACCCTTGGCCAGCTCCGCCTTCAAGAGAAAGCTGTTTGCTGCAACGTAGCTATCGCCAGCATTTAGACCGGACACTACTTGCACATTACTGTCGTCCCGTGCTCCCAGCCTCACTTTCCGGGCTTCAAATGCCTTGCCATCCATCACGAAGATCGCCGTTTTTTCGTTCAAGGTCTGGATGGCGGCGGGACGAACTGCGACCGGGACTTCGACTTCGTCGGTCTCGAGATCCCCCATAACAAACAACCCTGGCCGGAGTACTCCCTCCGAGTTTGCAGCAACCGTACGGGCCAGCAGCGATTGAGTATTTTCCGATCCAATCGGAGCAATGTAACTGATTTTTCCGGCAATCGGCTTCACATTAGCCGCATAAATGGTGCGAACAATTTGTCCCCGTTTTACCCGTTCGAAATCTTGAGGAAACACGCTGAAGTCGATCCAAACCGTGCTAAGATCGGCGACGGTAAAGATCGGCTTGTCGTCTCGGACGACCTCACCAATAGTAACTTCTTTTTTGATAATGGTTCCGGCGATCTCCGAGGTTACCTGATAATTCCGCAAACTGTCATTGCTCTCGACTACTGCCAGTACTTGCCCCTTTTCTACCCTATCGCCCAATCGCACTGGCACCGATTTGACCAGGCCCGGAAAACGGGGAGATGCGTTCGCAACCGCGTCTTCATTCATCGCAATCTTTCCGTAGAGCCGAAGTACTGTCTTGATCTTTGCTGGACCTGCTACCTCCACCTCCAAATGCGCATTTTCAGTTTTCTTCTCGTCGAGCTCGATGCGCCCCATCTCGTTTGGCTCGCTCACGTCCTGATCGTTGCTTTTCTGGCCGCTGTTCTCATTCCTATCTTGGTCGCTCGGGCTTGAACGAGGTTCTTTGAGTTCATTCTCCTTGGCATCGCTTGGTTTGCGGTCAGTTTGATCTTTCTCGATCGGAGTCGGGCTTGGCTCGGCGATTTCGCCTTTTTTACTTCCCTTGTTATCATCTGCAACTTCGTCCCTATCGCCCGGAGTCGGAGCTCTCCCCGCCATCTCTGATGAGAATACCAGTGGCTTCGCGGCGAAAATTCGCCGATCGGCGAATAGCGCAAGGCTCATGAAGATTGCAGTCGAAACCGGTTTATTCATCCCGTGAAACTTGGTTACGGCGATTCCCTTGGTGGCCCTTCGATATCGATTCACCCAACTTCGACAGCTCTACCGGTCCGGCAGTAAGCGCATCTATTTGCGCCTGCGCCTTCTGAAAATCTGAAAGCGCCTTAACGTATTGGGTTTGAGATTCGTTATAGGTTCTCAGCGCATCAAGAACATCTAACTGACTGAACCGTCCGGCCGCATAGCCCTCGGTAATTTGGTCGACTGCGCTCTTCGCTCCGGGTAGGACGGTTTCGCGTAGAATCTGGACTTCTTCTGCCGCTCTCGCCAGAATCTGGTAACCCTCATTGAGCTCGGCATATGCCCTCGCCTCGGCCGCCGCTCGTTCATCGGCGGATTTCGCAACGTTTGCTTCTGCTTCGGCGATCTTTCCCTGGTTTCGGTTCCAAAGTGGTAGCGGTATAGAAAATCCCGCCACCAACGTCAGATCTGCATGACTTGCTCCAAGCAAACGAGGTCCGGCACGAAGAGTTACGTCCGGCTTTGCCTCCGCGCGAGCAAGATTCAAGGTCGCTTCACGTTTTTGGCGTTCTGTTGTCCATCTTATTAGATCTGGATTCTTCTGGAGCTTCGCCTTCAACGTTTCTAGCGAAGGAATTGGTCTCAATTGATCCAGATTTCCAGTTACGCTGGGAAACGTTGCCTTCTTCGCGCCCCATTGAGCCGCCAAATTTACTCGGGCTGTCTCCGAATCACGCCTAACCTCACTTAAGCGGATTCGAGCGGTCGCGACCGCCGTATTTGTTCGTAGTAATTCAACGTCAGATGCTTTGCCAGCTTCTACTCTCTTGTGTGTAACGGGTACCGCTCCTTCGGTTAGCTCAACATTCTCCTCAGCTAACTGTACATTCCGGTGTGCGGTTAGCACATCGATGAACGCTAAAGTGGTTAGTTTCAGAACTTCCAATCGTTTTACTTGATAATCCCATTCGGTCGCTTCTCGATCGAATTGTGCTTCCCGAATTCGTGAGTTTCTCTTTCCTCCGAGTTCGATCAGTTGGCTAAGCTCGAGAGTGTTTTGCATGCTCTCAGTAGCCGACCTCACGTCGGCTCTCGTAAAATCCTCGCCTTCCAGACTGATCTCGGGATTAGGAACCAGTTTTGCTTGAATGATACGGGCTTCGGCGGCACGGATGTCCCAGGAAAAGGAAGAGAGGACCGGGCTCTTCTCTAAGGTGATGGCGAGTGCTCGGGCCAGGGTCAGCGGTTTTCCCTCCGGTTCGGTTCCCAGCGAAGGCCAGGCGTTAACCCACAAGATGCATAACACGAGAAAAGAGTTTCCTAATGTCATGGAGCGCTCATCCATCATTTAATTCCCTACGGTGAGCCTCCTTCAGTTCTTGGCGCAGGCTTTGGCGCGCCATGCTCAACCGATGCCCCACTAAGGGTCGTGGAATTCCCAGTGCGGAGGCCAGTTGGGTATAGTTCCACCCTTCAATCTCGCGTAGCACCAGAACTTCTCGAAATTCGATCGGCAATCTGCTCAAAGCCGCATACAGAGGTCGTTTCCATTCTTGCTCGGCAGCCTCAGGGAGCGCCCTTTCCGGCGTGTCCCGCATTCCTTGGGTCGCGACGGAGGGCTCGCCCGGGAAAATCTGCGGAATCACTTTTGAATGTCTCTCGCCCTCCTGAATCCAGGCGTGAATTCTCTTCCGAACAATGGTAAGCAGCCAGTTTTGTGGGTCGGCTTCGCGAAGACTTCCAAACTCCTGCCGTGCTTGCCGGTAAGCTTCTTGAACAATCGCCTGCGCGTCCTGATCGTTTTCGATCAGCCAGCGCGCAAGATTATATGCACGGTCCAGGTGAGGCAGAACAACTTCTTCGAAATGCGACTGCTTTTCTCGCATGCACAGGTAAGCGGTCCTCGGATTTTGGTCACTTCCGTGGCGGATGATACGGTGTGACTTTTCATCGCGAGGAATCCGCTCCTTTCCTCGCAATCGCTACCGCTGACCTCCTTGTAAGAAAAGTCAGAATCGGAAAACTACCGCGAAACTGATGGAATTGTAATTCTTCTGACGGCTCTTTGTAAGATATCAGTAGGAATCGGCTCCTGACTCCGCAAGCCTAGGCTAGACCAATGGCTGCAAGTCTGTGCGGTGTTGATCGCTTCGCGACATCTGCTCTGCCTGAATGAACCTTAGTGTGATGATCGTTCCCTCGCCCGGTTTGCTTTCGGCCGTTACTGATCCGCCATGCAAATCCATGATCGATTTCACGATGGCCAGTCCGAGTCCGACTCCGCCCGAATTGGAGTTGCGAGCAGCATCTGCTCGGTAGAAACGGTTGAAAATCCGCGGTAAATGTTCCGGGCCAATGCCGCTGCCGGTGTCCCGCGCGTGGATTTCGACGCTCCCATTTCCTTGCTTAACCGTCAGCAGGACTTGTCCTCCAGCTGAAGTGTGTTGCAGCGCATTTGAGACCAGATTGCTGAGTGCGCGACGAACTAACATCGCATCGGCATAGAGATCTGCATCCCCTTGTCGGCTCAATCCGATGTTCAGTTCACGCGCCGCCGCATCGTAGAAATCGAGAATGGTGTCAATCTCGCGGCCGATCTTGAACGTCAAGCGATTGAGCGGCGTTTCGGCGTTTTCGGCGCGTGCTAAGAAAAGTAAGTTGTCGATCATATTTGCCAGACCCTGATATTCCTCGATGCTTAGTTCAATCACTTCCCGATATTCATCGGCTGTGCGAGTTCGCGTAAGCGCCACTTCCGCCTCACCACGCAGGTTTTGGATCGGAGTCCGTAGTTCGTGGGCTAGATCAGCGGAGAAAGCGGATAAGCGCTCAAAGGATTCTTTGAGGCGAGCGAGCATTTCGTCGAAGGCGGCGGCCAGAGAATCCAGCTCCTTCGGCCACCGATCCCGATTGAGGCGCGGTTGGAGATACGAAGCTTGTACTCTCTTCATCGCGGCAACCATCTGCTCCAGCGGACGCAATGCTCGCCGTGCGACCAACAGTGCGACTGCAGCCGAGCAGCCGGCGCCGCCTACGAGAACAGCGAGAAGGAGGTTGCGAAAGAAATCCGCAAAAGCTTTGTCGTCGGAGCGATCCTGCGCGATCTGGAGCACGACCGGTCGCGGCATCATGCGATCAATTTCCGCAAAGGCCGACATCAGGAGAAACCATTTTCCAGCTGAGGTCTTATACTCGGTGCCTTCTTCAGGAATATGGCCGTTGGGTGGGGCTGCGGGAAACACGGACGGCGAAAGCCATTTTCCCATCTCAGGACTTTCGGCGAGCACTTTTCCCGTTCGCCGATCGAGCACCCGAACGAAATAATCCGAAGGCTCGCTGGCCACTTCTTCCACGAGCAGTTCTCCTCCGTTTGTCTTTTTGACGGCCAGATCGGCTCGGACAGCCCGCAACTTGTCATTCAGGAAGAGGTTATCGTTGGCATCGCTATACCGTACGATCACGCCGTATAGAACAGCCATGGTGACTAACAAGAGCGCGGTCGTAGCCAGAGTGTAGAAGACCGCTAATCGGGCAACCAGTGACCAGGGCCGTCTTTGGCTCCGGGCAGGAGTCGCCTCACTCTTAACGGGATTCAAGCACATAGCCAATGCCGCGAACATTGTGTATGAGCGGCTTTTCGAAAGGATCGTCAACCTTCGCTCGCAACCTTCGCATGGTCGCCTCAACTATATTAGTACCCGTATCAAAGTTGATGTCCCAAACCTCTTCCACAATCCTGGTGCGCGAGACAACCTCTCCAGCCGATCGCGCCAGACAGCTCAGCAGCACGAACTCGCGACGAGTGAGATGGAGATTGCGTCCGGCCCGGGTAACTTTATGCCGGCGGGTGTCTATTTCTAGATCGGCGATCCGCAGCACCTCCTGCTGCGCGGACGAGCCCCGCCGCAAAATTGTTCGGACTCGAGCTAACAATTCCGAAAAAGCATACGGCTTCACTAGATAATCGTCGGCTCCCATTTCGAGCCCTTTGACCCGGTCCTCCACGCGGTCGCGTGCGGTAAGAAAAAGAACTGGCGTCATAACACCTGCTCCGCGCAGTTGGCCAAGGATCGCCCAGCCGTCCTGCCGCGGTAGCATGACGTCGAGGACGATCAGCGCGTACGCACCAGCACAGGCGAGCTGGGAGCCCTCAGAGCCATCAGAGGCCACATCCACGGTAAATCCATTCTCGCTCAGGCCCTTCTTGAGATGAGCAGCAGTTTTCTTTTCATCTTCGATGATCAACAGGCGCATGGATACCACTTCTTAGATGCTCCTTTTCCGTGCGAAGGGCAAGTAAGCCGCAGCAATCGTGGTGTTGTACCTGGTTTCAGGCGAACAGCGACCGCTCGAGGACGATCCAGTTTCAAGAAGCGATCCATGTGGTATTATTAGGCGGGTTATACCTGGGTCCCTCCCAAGAACTGCGGAAACGAGAACTGCATCGAGCATTGAGTAAATTACCATTCGAATTTAGAGAAATCCTAGCTCTGCGAGAGATCGAGGGATGGTCCTACGGACAATTGGATTCTGCCTTGCCCATCGATGAGGTGACATCTCGCCCGAGCGAGGCACGTCTGCGCCTACGCCAGGAAGTGTCTGAGGTTCGATCTAAGGGGAACCGAGAATGAGCTGTGAAGAACTCGATCACCTGATAGATCCGTATCTGGATCGCGAGCTCGACCCCGGTGAATCACTTCGCCTGGAACAGCATTTGAGCGATTGTCCAGCCTGTCGATCGTTCTTGCAAGAATGCTTGGATTTCCGATCCTTCTTCCGATCCAACGCGCCAGTCTATGCCGCACCTCCTCAGCTACGAGCTAAGGTTCTGGCTAACTTCCAGCGCGAGAGACTGAAGTCCGAGCTTACCATTTTCCGGCGGCCTTGGATCTATGCGGCCGCAGCGCTCGTTGTCGGCTTGTGCGCTCTGACCATACTTATCCCGGACAATGCAAAGGAACTTTCCGCCCAGGCAGTTGTGCAGTATACCCAGTCGCTCGCCACCGATCATCTGGTCGACGTCGTGTCGTCGGACCAGCAAGTATTAAAACCCTGGTTTGCCGCCAAACTCACCTTTACGCCACCGCTGGCCGATCTTCAGGCTCCCGGCTACTCGCTTCTCGGAGGGCGCGTCGATGTCATCGGGAATCGCCCAGTCGCAGCGCTTGTCTACCAGCACGACCAAAGCATTGTTACTCTCTTTTGCTGGCCGCCCAATAACGGGCTACTCTCGAAGCATAACAATCTCATCCATGGATGCAATGTCTATACCTGGGGTAATTCGGCCTGCAACTACATCGTGGTTTCCAAGCTAGACAATCACGAACTGCAGACGTTTGTCGATTCGCTACGCGCCCGCGCCGAGTCAGGTTCCTATTAGGTCCACGCGGTCTAGAAAGACCAGGAAACGCCACCGAAGAATCCGCGCCGGGCGCCGAATTGCGGCGCAAATACTCCGATTCCCGATCCAGTGCGGAGCTGATACCCTTTATCGAGAAGGTTCACGACATCAAATCGTAACTGTAACTTACCCAATTGGGGCAAGTTGACCGTGTGTGTGAGCCCGATATTGAAAGTGTAGTAGGCCGGCACTTCGTCAGTATTCGCGAACCCGCTGCGTAGCCCATTGCCATAAAGCATGTCGGCATACACCGTCGTACCATGACAGGTGTAAGAGGCTCCGGCTGACGCGGTGTAGCGCTGGTCATGATCGAGGAACACAAAATGATTCTTGATGAAAGCAAGCTCGTCCGGACCAAATAGAAACTCACCCGACGTAATTTTTTCGCCGGTCCCGCGCTGGAACGAAAAATTAGCGTATGCATTGAACCCGCCTTGGGCATAGTTCGCCGTTACATCGACTCCGTATTGGTTGCCGTGGGCATAGTTAAAGGGAGAAAATATAAGGGCCGCACCAAATTGGCCCTCGTCGATCAAATCCCGAGCCTCCTTGTAGTATGCATCGACACCGACGAAAAAGGATCGCGTAAATTGTTCGGTGATTCCGGCATCAAAATAGTGAGCTCTTTCTGGCTTAACCGAAGAGCTTTGCTGGATGGCGGACTGATTGGTGGTGCCGACAAATTTGGCTAAGTCAGAATTCTGTACCAGCTCGAGCGGAGGCGGCGTGAAATAGCGCGCGTAACCCGCATGAATAGTGGTGCTTCTGGTAGCTTGAAGGACCACATTAATTCTTGGGCTCAATTGATAGGCATGTGCAAATTCGTCGACGATATCGAATCTAGCGCCAAAGTTGACGGTTAGTGGCTCGAATATTTTCCATTCATCCTGAAGATAAAACCCATAGACAAGACCGGTTTTTCTACTGTTATCGGTAATCGAAGTCGGCACATCAGAACTTTGTGTTCCCGTCGCATCAACGGGAAAGACGAGGTTAGTGGTATATGCTCTGGCAGCTTCCACAGTGATCAGAAATCCACCTCGAATCACATTGCAGTCATTCACTGCCCAGCTCGCATCGAACTGCACGCCGTTATCAAAGAGAGTTCGATCCACTCGACTGGCGATGCCATTGAAGATCAAGTCACCCTGTTGATCGGGCGTAAATAATGTCTCGCTGTAGCGGGTAAATGCCGCCAATTGGAGACTCACCGTATCAAACGATTTTTGGTAAGCCAGAATCAGGTAATGATTTTGCTCGTGCTGATTTTCGTCCAGGTTCCGCGAATCAGACTTCTTCGGATCGGCGTTCGCCAGGCTAAACGCTGGAGCCTGTTCTGGGTTATTCGGTATTTGGAAATCCGAATACGTGCCGCTCAGTAGTAGGCTGAGCCGACTCGTATCGTCGATAATGTAGGAAAAATCGCCAAAACCCTTGTACTGCTTGGTTTGATCGTGAATCGGGTGATGGCTGCTGGTCGGGCTCTCGATTCCGAGAGTATTGGAATTGTAACTGCCCTCGACGAAGTAGTGGAACTGACCTTGTACGCCCCCGAATTCAAAGCTGGGATTGACCGTCTCATGCGAGCCGCCGTACAATGAAACTTCACCGCCGTTCACTGCCGCTCCCTGTTTCGTATGAATATCGATGATACCGGTCGTGCGGAAACCAAACTGGGCAGGCAACGATCCAGTGATGAGATTCACGTTGTCTACTAAACGAGTATCGATCTCTTGACCAAAACCGGTTATTCCTTCCGGGATTAGCACGTCGTCGATCCGGAACTGCAGGTTGGCATGTTCATCGCGGACATGCAGCTGACCGTAAGAATCCTGTGAAACACCGGGCGCTCGTAAAATGACTTGGTTGAAAGAGGCGTTATCGCCCTGGGACTGGGTCTGAATCTGCGTTTGGCCAATCGAGTATTTCGTGGCGCCCAGATAGGGAACGATCTGATCACGCGCTTCATTGAGTTGGCCCACCACCGTAATGGGATCGAGTGTCTGACCGGAACTTTGGTTGGCTTCCGGAGACGCAGTGGGAACCGCGTTCTGACCGAATATTGCGAATGGAAGAACCACTAAAGAAACGAAGAAAACAAACGTGCGTCCGACTTTCTCTCGGATCGTTACGCACGAATCGTAAAGGTTGAACATATCAATTTTTCAAAGACTGGAGTTAAGGACTAGGAAGAATTCAGGCTGAACACCTTGTTAGGTCGAAGGATGTTGGCTTCCAGGTGAATCGGTAGGGACCGGCTCGGCCGGTCCATCGGCGCGCCTGCGCGCATCCCTAACGAAGCACGCGGACGCGCAGAAGCGCATCCCTACCAAAGCATGTGGACGCGCCGGAGCGCGCCCTTACCGGATCGCCGGGGGGCCACGGCCTGGAATCAGCCTATCCGTTTGCGCCGCAACTAAGACTTGAGAACGGAAATGGAGAACGTCGATGACAAGCCACTGAGAAGGCTTCCCTACGGCAAGCAGATCAATCGCGGCAAAGTGGATGCCGCCATTTGAGAATAGGGTGACCGCACAGTCGTGATCTTCGTGATCGGCATCCGGATGCACCCACTCATGGAGCTTGGGACAAACTGTGAGGGTTAACGCCCAAAGAATCGCTACCACGAGTAGCGGCATCAGACCGGCATGAAATACCGAATGCTTTCTTGAGCGCGGATCCATCTTGGCGATGAGGGCAAAGAGATTCAAGCAGGACAATTTGTTTTTGCAAACAGTTTGCGTTTACCTTTTGGCCGATTTCTTTAAAGTAGACGCACCTTCCCAGGTGCGAAAGTGCTGTAACCCACGCAACTGGGGGCCGCCTTCGCTGGCTACAGCGCGCCCGAGGCTTTAAGGCATATCCCCCGTACGGCAACCGCGACGAAGGCTTGGCGTAGTCGGGCGGCGACTACCATTCAGCCGCTGCGATGCGCCAGTTGGGCCGATGTCTTAAAACAATAGACAGGATAAGCGACCAGTTCTCGCGTAATCGCCCATAGATCGCGCCAGCTGAAAAAACGCGCATAACTCACCAAAACATGTTTGATGCCGGCTTTTCTGAAAGCCAGCTGGCAACGAGGCAGATGAAAATATTGAGAAATAATCATGATCCGCTTCCATCCCCGTTGGTTCATCACAGCGACCGTGTCCTCCGCCGTATCCATCGTATCGGAGCCGCGAGGATCAAGAAAGATTGCTTCGGCGGGAACGCCATGCCTCATCAGGTATTGGCGCATTGCGAGACTCTCGTCAGTCCCGTTCGTTTCAATCCCTCCACTCACCACAATCTGCGGAAAAAGGCGTTGCCGAAACAGTTCAACGGCGCGATCGAGCCGCGCTTCGAGCTGTGGCGATGGCTCTCCGTTCAGATAGACCTCGTTACCTAGGACGACTGCGACGTCCGCCGGTTCGACCCGCTCCTTCAGCCCATTGATGATGAGGATTAGCGCAGCTATGAGCCACAGAGCAATTAAACTGAGTACGAAGATGGTAAGCCAACGAAGCAATTTGCGCATACGGTAGCGGCGATTTGCCTGGGATCCAACGTCATTCAGATACTAATGGCGGCGCACTTGACGGTTAACGGACTATGTCGGACAGGCAAGTCGCCGTTGTCGTTTTATGAAACTTAATTGGGGCGAGTATGCTGCCGAGGCGTGTGGAACCGGCTTTAATGTCTTAGTCGGTCTGAGCGCTGCCGTGTTTAATTTCAGCCCCGATTTTCCGGTTGCCCATCTGGTCCCTTCGTCGAGCTTCCGGCTTTTGCTCACCGGTTTGATCTTTGCCGGTAGCGGTTCCCTTTTCGCCATCTCCCCGCTCGGCAAACTGAGCGGCGCTCACATCAATCCTTCAGTGTCACTTGCCTTTTTTGCTCGCGGCAAGATGCATACGCACGATTTTCTCGCTTATCTGATTGCCCAGTGCATTGGCGCAATTATAGGGGCTTGGCTGCTCGTTTTCATCTGGCGTGAGCACGCCGCCGATGTACACGATGGCGTCACCGCGCCCGGGCCAGGTTATCCAATCTGGTTTGTTTTTCTGGCGGAGGTCACTATGACCTTGGCCCTGGTGCTGGCAATCTTCGCGTTTTTGAGCAGCCAACATCTGATGCACTGGACTCCGTTGATGAATTGGTTTCTCGTCGCCACTCTCGTTTGGATCGGAGCACCGATCTCCGGAACGAGCTTGAATCCTGCTCGCAGCTTCGGGCCCTCTTTAGTGAACTGGTTTTGGTCTTACCAATGGCTCTATTGGATTGCTCCACCGCTCGGCAGCCTGTGCGCTGTCGTTCTCTTTCGGGTAATAGCGCGCGACCGAAAGGTACTGACAGCTAAACTATTTCATGTGCCTCATTATCCCTGTATTTTCCGCAACATTCACGTGCCATATGCGGCGAGGAAGGGTGAATCAGTAATCAGTAATCAGTAATCGGTGTCGTTCGTTGGTGTTCACTGATTACTGAATCGATCCAGGCACGAAATTCAATTCCACCCTCTCAGGCCGACCTGGAACATTGAGGGCAGTCCATTTCTCCGATGTCTGTGCAACAATCTTTCCTCGTCGCATAACCAACAGTCGAGTTGCTTTGAGCCGAATTGCTTCAAAGGGATCAGATGCCTGGAGCAATACGAGGTCCGCGTAACATCCCGGCTCAATTCCGTAATGCTCCAAACCAAGGATTCTCGCTGGACGTACCGTGACCGCGTCGTAACAAGACTGGAGCGCTTCGCGTGACGTCATCTGTGCGATATGTAGCCCGACGTGTGCCACCTCAAGCATATCAGCAGAGCCGAATGAGTACCATGGATCCATCACGCAATCGTGTCCGAAGGCAACTGTCACACCCGCTGCAATCAATTCCGGGACGCGCGTCAAGCCGCGTCGTTTTGGGTAACTGTCATGCCTTCCTTGCAAAGTGATATTAATCAAAGGATTCGCGATCGCGGCTACCTCTGCTTCCGCGATCAACGGGAGCAATTTGGAAACGTAATAGTTATCCATTGAGTGCATCGACGTCAGATGCGAACCAGCGACTCGACCTTGCAAGCCGAGCCGGTAGGTCTCCGCTGCCAGGGTTTCGATGTGCCGCGAATGCGGATCATCCGATTCATCGCAATGCAGATCAACCTGGAGACCACGTTCAGCGGCGATTTCGCACAGCCGGCGGACCGAGGCCGCCCCGTCGGCCATTGTTCGCTCGAAATGCGGAATACCGCCGACCACTTCTACCCCAAGATCCAGCGCTCGGAGTAAATTTTTTTCCGTATTGGGTGACCGAAACAAACCATCCTGGGGAAATGCCACCAGCTGGAGATCGAGGTAGGAAGCGACCTTCCGTTTGACCTCAAGCAATGCTTCCACCGCTAGCAAACGATCGTCACAAACGTCGACATGACTTCGGATCGCCAGCAATCCTTGGGCAACGGCCATATCGCAATAGGCTAAAGCGCGTTTGATCACAGCATCGGTCGTGAGCTGCGGCTTCAGCTCGCTCCACAAAGAAATTCCTTCCAGCAGCGTACCGGACCGATTGATGCGCGGCAAACCGAGAGAAAGCGCAGCATCCAGGTGAAAATGCGCATCCACAAAAGCCGGAGAAACGAGCCGGCCAAGCGCGTCCATCTCGGTCGCACCAGTGGCGGCCAGACCCTGCTCGAGCGCTACAATGCGGTCGCCGAGGATTCCGATATCAATGTTCGACCGACCATCTGGAAGATTGGCATGCCTAAGAATGAAATCCATGCTCGTGAGATTAGCTTTTTGCCGACCGCGGCTCAAGGCTGGCCTTCATTCTCGCCTGAAGCTCGAATGAAATGACAAATGACAGATCACAAATAGAGACACGTTTCCAGGTCGTGCTAATTGGGCCCGATGCTGCGAACCAT
>Ga0209526_10000417_pt1 | contig 27480 bp, 26 predicted proteins | sample JacPinW_OM2H0_M1_FD_188566 | JGI IMG/M metagenome (GOLD analysis project Ga0209526, IMG submission 188566) | Forest soil microbial communities from Algoma, Ontario, Canada - Jack Pine, Ontario site 1_JW_OM2H0_M1 (SPAdes) (version 2) | ecosystem: Environmental > Terrestrial > Soil > Boreal... | reverse complement strand
CGGAATGTTTGCATCCATCGCTGGAGCCGGTGCTGGAGCGCACGCTGGGCGTGCCGCTGTTTCAGGAGCAGTTGCTGCGCATGGCGATGATTGCTTCGGGATTTACGGGAGGGGAAGCGGAGGAGCTGCGGCGCGCGTTTGGATTCAAGCGCTCGGAGAAGCGCATGAGCGAAGTGGAAGTGAAGCTGCGGCGCGGGATGGAGAAAAACGAAATCACGGGCGCGGTGCAGGACACGATCGTGAAGTCGATTACTTCGTTTGCGCTGTATGGATTTCCGGAATCGCATGCGGCGAGCTTTGCGCTGCTGGCTTATGCGAGCGCGTATTTGAAATGCCATTATCTGGCGGCGTTTACGGCGGCTATTTTGAACAATCAGCCGATGGGATTTTATTCGCCGGCGACGCTGGTGAAGGATGCGCAGCGGCACGGGTTGCGCGTACGAGCGATTGATGTGACGTGCTCGGATTGGCTGTGCACGATTGAGAGAGATGGGGAGAGATTGTGTGTGCGGCTGGGGTTGCGGTTTGTGAAGGGGCTGCGCGAAGAGGTGGGGCGAGAAATTGTGCGCGAGCGCGGCGTTCAGGTGTTTGGTTCTATTGATGATTTGAAGCTGCGCGTGCCGGGGTTGCTGAAGCCGGAGTTGACGGCGCTGGCGGAAATTGGGGCGCTGAATTTTGTGGGGAGTCGCGCTGGATTTCATCGGCGCGATGCGCTTTGGCAGATTGAGCGGGCTTCGCGACGGGCGGGGCCGCTGCTGGAAGGTTGCGAGGAATCGGAGGCGCTGCTCGCGGAGAAGGAGAGCGGGGATTCTTCTGTTGCGAGATATTCTCCGTTGGAGCCGATGACCCCGGAGGCGCGGCTGGTTTCGGATTTTCGCAATACGGGGATGACGGTGGGACCGCATCCGATGAGTTATCACCGGAAGAATTTGCAGCGGCAGGGAATTGTGTCGGCGCGCGATCTGCAACGCGTGCCGGATGGCGCGCAGGTGCGCGTGGCGGGCGCGGTTATTGCGCGGCAGCGTCCGGGGACAGCGAAGGGATTTGTGTTTCTCAGCTTGGAAGATGAAACGGGAATTGCGAACGCGATTATCACGCCGCAGATTTTTCAGGAGAATCATATTGTGGTCGTGAATCAGCAGTTTTTGTTGATTGAGGGGACGCTGCAGAATCAGGACAACGTGATTTCGGTTAAGGCGGAACGCGTGCGGGCGTTGGGGATTACGCGGGCGGAGACGACGTCGCATGATTTTCACTGAGAGCGCGGGGCTACAAAGGCCTTTCTCATGTAAGCCAGTCCAAGACCTTGTACCAAGCGCCGGCGAACGGGAGGAACCAGGGGCGGCCATTGTAGAGGCCGAGCGGGGCGTTGGGGAAGGGGATTTGCGCGAACGGGTTTTCGTTACGGCTCGGATTTCCGTTGTGGGCTTGCAGAATGGATTGCGCGATTTTGTCGCCGAGGTAGGCGGACATTGCTACTCCGTGACCGGCGTAGCCGAGCGAGAAGTGAAGGCCGTTGAGTTGGCCGGCGTGGGGCATGATGTCGAACGCGAAGTCGAGCGTGCCGCCCCAGACGTATTCGATTTTGGCGTCGCGTAATCGGGGATAGACGGTGAGCATGCCGCGGCGGAGAATTTCCGCGCTGCGTCGAATGGTGCTGGTGTTTTCCGGGAAGAAGGCGGCGCGGCCGCCGAAGAGCATGCGGCGGTCGGGCGTGAGGCGGTAATAGTAGAGATAATTTTTGGAGTCGAAGATCATGCGATTGCGGGGGCTTAGCTCGGCGGCGAGTTTTTCGGGCAGGACTTCGGTGACGATGATGTACGAGCCGATGGGGATAATTTTCCTTTGCAGCGCGGGAGTGACGCGGCTGGTGTAGCCGCTGGTGGCGACGAAGACGTTTTGGGCGCGCAGCGTTCCGTGTTGCGTGGCGATTTTCCAGCCGATGGCGCCTTCTCGCTGGATTTCGTTGACGTGAGAGTGCTCGAAGATGGCAGCTCCGGCGCGTTGTGCGGCGCTCGCCAGGCCAGCCACCAAGCGAGCTGGGTTTACGCCGGCGCTGGATTCGTCGACTAGGCCGCCGTGATAGATGGCGGAGCCGATTTCGGATTGCAGTTGATCTCTCGGAATCAAGCGCTGTTGATGATTGAAGTGGCGCGCGGTTTCGTCGGCGCTGCGGCGGAAGTCGTCGAAGTGTTTTGGTTTGCAGGCTACTTCGAGGTGGCCGCCGCGGGCGAAATCGCAGGCGATATTTTCTTCGCGGAGTAATCGTTCCACGAAATCTATAGATTCGAGCGACGCGGCGTACATGCGGGCGGTGACTTCTTTGCCGTAGCGCGCGATCAGGGTGCTGGCGGGGAGCTTGAGTCCGGTGAGCACCATGCCGCCGTTGCGGGAGCTGGCGCCCCAGCCGATGGTTTGAGCGTCGAAGACGGCGACGGATGCGCCGGATTTTGCGAGCGTTCTTGCGGCGGAGAGGCCGGTGAAGCCGGCGCCGATTACAGCGACATCGACGCGTTCGGGAAATTCCTGGCGCGCGGGTGTAGGAATTTCGACGGTCTCGAGCCAGAAAGTTTTTTCTTTCATTAAGAAGAGTTCGCTCAAAGCGCCGAGCTACTGTAACAGAGAGCGGTGGGCGCGCCAGCAACATGCTTGCGGTATCGGCGGCGGAAAAACCCGCAGGGCTCCGCGGACTGCGCCCTGCGCTACAGGGCTTGCTAGGGGCGTATCTTGTCGGAGTTAGATAGTCGGCGCCACCACTGCGAAACGGCGTAGGCTAGCGGTCCGAGTAGGATTGCTGCTGGAGCGCAGAATAGGACGCGCCTGTCGTTGCGCAGGAGGCTGTCGGCGACGCTGCCTGCAGTTGCGATTATGCCGAGCAGGACGGGAGCGGCTACGGCATAGAGCAAACCTTTTTTGCCACCGGGGATTACAAATGGGCGCGGCATTTCTGGTTTGAGCCGGCGGAGTTTCCAGGCGGCGAGCACGGTCATCACGGAGGTGGCTACGCGCAGCCAGGCGTAGACAGCGATGAGTTGCGTGAGCGTGAACATGGCGAAGGCGGCGTAGATTGCGCCGGAGACGATGATCGAGACGGCGGGTGTGCCGAAGCGGGGGTGGACGCGAGTGAGAAAGCGCGGGAGGAATTTGTCTTCGGCGAGAGCGAAAGGCATGCGAGTGGTGGCTAGGACGGTGCTGTTGAGGAGGGCGGCGTTGGTCACCATAGCGGCGAGCGCAACCCAGGCGCCGAGGAGCGGGCCGCCGATCAGTTTTGCGGCTACGGAGAAATAGTCGCCGTGCCATTGCTGCCAATTGTCGAGCGCGGCGAGCGAGGCGAAGGTCGGAAGGAAATAGGTGGCGATGGAGAGAGGAACGACCAGGGCTAGCGCGCGAGGAAAGGTGCGGCGGGGATTTTCGACTTCTTCGGCGACCGTGGAGAGTTGCTCGTACCCGGAGTAGAGCCAGACGCCGAGGGCGAGGCCTACGCCGAAGACTTGGAAGAGTGGTTTGTGCGGGGGAACTAGCGGAACGAAGGGGTTGTGCTTCCATTGCATGAGGCCCATCACGGTCATTACAGCGATAGGGAGGAGGACGAAAATTTCGAGCAGCGTGGAAATGCGGCCGACCATCTGGATGCCGCGCACGTTGATGTACGTGATGACAGCGATCAGGGCGGCGGCTACGAGGTAATGGTTGCGTCCGGTGAGTTGGGGGAAATAGAAGCCGAGGTAGTCGGCGAAGAGCACGGCGTAAGCGCTGCCGAGGAGGAAGGAAGCGGTCCAGTTCCACCAGCCGGCGAGGAATCCCCAGAAGTTGCCGAACGCGGCGCGCACCCAGCGGTAGAAGCCGCCTTGCACGGGCATGGCGGTGGTGAGTTCGGCGGCGACGAAAGAGATTGGGATGCACCAGAGGAGCGGAATGAGCAGGTGATACAGCAAGGTCATGCCGGGACCGGAGTTGCTGACTTGCTCTTCGAGGCCGAACGGGCCGCCGGTCGTGTAGGAATACATGACGAAGACGAAGGAGAGAAGGGTGGCTTTGCGGACGATGGGCGTTGAGGAGGATGTAGAAGTAGTGGGCACGCGAGGGGCAACAATAGCGAACAAAGTAGGAGAGTGGAAGGGCGGGACGCAGGTGCTCGCGCAGGGTTAACCGTAATACCCCGCGCCCCTTGTCAAGGTATTTTCCGGCTCCGTTTTGGTAATTTAAAGGGACATTTCAAAGCCATTTTGCGCCCGATACCACAACTTACGCACGATGATCGTCGCTGAGGTTACATACGCGGCCACTTATCCGCCGAGAGGATACGCGCCCGATCTGGCGACGCTCGGCCCCGATGTCCGGGGACCTGCCGCCCAGTCGGCTGATCACGCGGGCCTGATTAACGAAACGCTAGGGAATGCAAGCTGCACAGCGAGCGCATGGTGTACGAAATCTGGATTCCGTTTTCGCCTTGCGGCCTCCGGCAAGCGACGAGAGTGCACGGAATATGTTGCGATGGGCACGCCCGTCGATGCCAGCACGGGAGGAAGAAGCTTCTGTTCGACCTCCGACGGCGTGATTCGCTCTAAAACGGGCGCTCCTTTAGCCTCGCCGGTCAGTGCGTCGGAATGCAAGGCGTGGTCGCCGCTGCAGTAGCCGAGTTTGAAATCTTCGACTGTTTGAATTTCGAAAAGCGCGTTAGGGTGATTTGAGCACCATGCCAGCTCGGAAATTGTCGCAGCCGGACCTAGGAAAAGAGAATCGAGAGCGTGACGCGGCTCCTGTAGCGTTTCTGGGCAATAGGCGGGCGCGAGCCATCGGCGTCCGTCCGCTCTTGGGCCAGACGTATTTCTGGATGGGTCGCGCTCACTATACTAAACGTTGATGCTGCGTCCGAGAGTGTCGATACAGTTTTCCCGAAGTTTTTTTCTGACCACTCGCGGGCAACGAAAAAATGTGTGACGGCGAAAAAGGGATTTATTTGCGCCAGCGCCATAGGACTTTCCACGTCGTGACCAGTTCTTGTACGACGCGTGGGGTGGGCAAATCGAGGAATCGGCAGCGATCGGCGGCCTGCCGATATTTTTCTTTCACGATGTGCGGGCTGAGGAGGCTTAGGCTGCGCTCCAATTCCTTCAACTGCTGGCGCGTCATTGCATCATTGCGGGCTTCGCTGGGGAGGTAGCTTGGCCGCTTCGCCATGACTTCCCGATAGTATCAGATTCGCCTTGTGTTCGCCTGCCATTCTGCGGGCCAGGAGCAGGGCGAAGGGATGCGAGCTTCTCTTCAGGGCACCCACGCTGACGGGCCTGGAAATCGGATATTATCCTCAGGCTATGAATGCGAAAAATATCACGCCGATATTGAATGTGTCCGACATGGCCGCGAGCTTTGCGTGGTTTGCGAAGTGGGGGTGGCAGAAGTGCTGGGATTGGGGAACGCCGGCAACTTTCGGGGCGGTAGGGTCAGGCGAGGTCGAGGTTTTTCTGTGTCACGGAGCGCAAGGCGGACGCGGCAGAGGAACGAATACGACTACGTTTCAAAAGGATGGAGACGAAGCCGGCGACAAGGGTGCTTGGATGTCGGTATGGGTGGACGACGTGGATGAGGTCCACCGGCAATGCGTTGCCGCCGGGCTGGATGTTACGTTTCCCCCGACGGACATGCCGTGGAACGTCCGCGAGATGCATGTGCGGCACCCGGACGGGCACGTGTTTCGGGTTAGCAAGGGGATTGGGAAGGCGGAATAGCAAAGAACCGTCGGCGATTTACAGAGGGTCCGCGGTAAGGTTGTTGAGAGAGTCTGCCATATCGAGGAGACTGCCCTTTGACAAGACGAGGTCAACACCGGCGGCCGTCGCCCAGGCGGTGCCACCGAGAGACTCTGTATAGGCGGAGAAGAGAATCAACTTCGTCTTGGGTACGACACGCTTCAGGATCGCCGCCGTCTCTATGCCGTTCATGCCCGGCATTTTGAGGTCTAGCAAGATAACGTCGGGTTTGAGTTTTTCTGCCTTTTTAATAGCCTCGAGACCACTCGAGGCCTCACCGCAAACTCTGAAAAAGGTCCGCGCCTGCAGGAACTTGCCAACGATCTGGCGCACATCGTCGCTGTCATCGACAATCAGGACGTTTGGCACGGTGAATCCTTAACGGAATTGTCGGTTGGGCGTCGAACTTTAGACATACAGGTGTTGCTGTAGTGCCCCAAATCAGTCACTGTGCTTATGGAGTGGGCTAAATTGCGGGGCGTCCCGTGCGACGACTCGGAATGCAGAGGGCGCGCCTGCGGCGCCTACGAGCGACTAGATCGTCGTTTCGCTGGGGACGCTTGCCGGGTACGACTTGCGGGGGGACAAGCTCTTGAGGGACTTGGCCATGTCGGCGAGACTTCCCTTTGACAACACAAGGTCAATACCGACTACCGATGCGAGGGTAGTGCCAAGTTGATCGGTATAGTTCGAGAAAAGGACTATGTGCGTTTTTGGCAGGAGACGTCTGAGGACCACTGCGGTCTCGATACCGTTCATTACCGGCATGGACAGGTCTAGCAGAACCAGGTCGGGTTTCAATTCCTGGGCTTTCTTGATGGCTTCGAGACCGTCAGGGGCCTCGCCGCAAACCGTGAAAGTGCTATCACGCTCGAGAAAGGCTCGTACGACGTGTCGCACGTCGGGGCTGTCGTCCACAATCAGAACGTTGTGCGGCATCAGAGACATAAGTGTGGGTCGGGTCTTCAAGTTTGGACAATACAGCGATTCCTGTACATTTCGCGGCAGGCAACGCTTTCCAGGCCAAACGATAATCCAGGGGGGCTCCACCTAGGAACCGCCAGGATGGGTGCCCGCGAGGGGTTTACAGGGACTTTAGGAACTCGACTATTGCTTCCTGGTCGGGGCGTTTTAGCTTTTCAAATTGCTGGATGACGTGGCTGGCCTCGCCGCGGTGGCGCGTGATGGCTTCGAGAAACGTGAGGGAGGCGCCGTCATGCATCAATCGCGGACGCAGGCGGACTCCCCACAAAGGCGCGGTGCGGATCTTGTTGCGGCTGCTCTCAAAATCTTGTTTCGAGAGGTAGCCGGCCATTTGCTGGAAGACGCGGTGACCGTAATGCTCGCGAATGGCTTGCAGGATTCCGTCGCCGGTGCCCACGTCGTGCATGAGGAAATCTCCGAACGGATGCAGGGTGATGGAGCCAAGTGCGGGCGGAATCGTGAACGTGCCACCGTTGATTTTTGTTCCTGCGGCAGCGGTGGTCAGTGCTTCGACGTGGCAAGTCGCACAGCCGATCTTGTCGAACAGCGCGTGGCCCTCCTTTGCAGCCGCGCTGCCGGCAAGTTGCGTGTCGCGAGCGGGAGCTTTGCTGGCGCGTATGAAGCGGGCGAAGCGATCGATGTCGGAAAGGCCGTCTGTGCCGGGCTGGTCATTCGGCTCTGTGGCAGTGTTGCAAATATTGGTGACCTCGTTTGGTTGCAGGCGATTGGTTATGCCCATCTCGTTGAGATAGGCGTCGCCGGAGAACGATAGCAGGCTGGCGTGCTGGTCTTTCCAGCCGAAACGGCCTACGCCCATCTGTCCGGGCGCTTCCACGATGGGGACGTAGAGGACTTGGCCGCAGATTTTCTGGCGCGAGGACTTGCATTGTTGCTTCGCGAGATCGATGAGAGTTTGGTCCGCGATGGCCTCGACGAAGCCGTCGCCCAATACGCTGAGAGAGAGGCGAAGGGTGCGTATTGACTCAGTCTGGGGAACGCGTTCCTGGATTTCTTTGTCCGGAAAGGCGGAATTGGGGCAAATGGCGCGGTCGTTAACGAGAGAGCGGCCGGAGATGACCTCAGCGCCGTGGGCGATCGGAATTTCTGGAGTGCGGAAGTGCCCGTCCGGCGCATTGTGACCAACGCGCAATTCCGTGACCTGGGACGCCGCTCCGGAGACCGGACTCTGATGGCATTCGCGGCAAGACTGCGCGTTGTATAGAGGTCCGAGGCCATCACTGAGCTGCTCGACCTCGTCAAATTTGGTCTGATCGGCCTGATGGGTCGCATCGTCGACCATGCCGTTGGTTTTATTGTCAAAGCCCGTGGGCGCGTCGGAAAACTGGGTGGCGACAGAAACGAGAGCAAGAGTTAGAACAGCCGCTGCGATGAAGAGCTTCATGGGCTCTGCCTCCTCGAGCGGATTGGGAGCGGGGCTAAGATGTGATACCACCTTGCGCGCATAGTGCAAAGGTTAAAGAAAAGCAAGCTGCCCAAATGACTACGTCCCTTAGTGGCGTCGTATTTGGCGCAGAAACGTTCAAGGGAAAGCCTTTGTCGCGCAGCGTGTCCAGGGACGAAGAGAAAAGCGGAAGTCGCTTCGAAGGAGGCTGAATTGGAACGACTAACCGGGGTAGTAGGTGATGCGGGGGGCGGTCGGCGTGCGTTGGTAGGACCAGGCTTCGTCGATCAGGCGATGGAGATTGTAGTGGGGGCGCCAGGCGAGCAGGGATTTTGCTTTGGTGTTGTCGAGCCAGGTGGACCAGTACGGCGTGGGGACGTCGACGGAAGGAAGATTGCGAGTTTGGCGGAGGTACTCGGCGGCTTGGCGGTAGTCGACAGGTTCGTCCATGGAAATGTTGAAGACGTGGCCAAGCGCTCCGGGATGATCGAGGGCGAGGAGAATGGCATCTAGCAGATCGGTGACGTGGACGAAATTGCGTCTGACGGGCTGACCGTGGGGATCGAGCATTACCGGCACGGCGCCGGACTGGATGTATTCGTCGGCGCGCGCGGGTCCGACAAGATCGCGCCAGCGGGGGCCTCCGAAAACGTCTTCGCCGAAGGAAAGGGAAAACTTGAAGTCGTCCCTTTCCATGATCCAAGGGGCGCGCAGGCAGCAGCCGCGGAGATGGTATTGGACGAAATATTGCTCGAGCATGACTTCTTCGAGGACTTTGGAGAGCGCGTAGCAGCCGGGATAGGCGGTGTGGCGTTGCTGCTCGGTGACTCGGTTCGGATGCGGGTAGTAGAAATGGCCGACCGCGGCGTCACCACCGATGAGAATGATGCGCTGGAAATGCGGGCTGGCGCGGCATTCTTCGAGGAGCCAGAAGAGGCCTTTGACCGTGACGTCGATCACGTCGTCGGGAGTTTCCTTGCACGTGGCGCAGTGGACGACATGGGTGATGCCGGTCATGGCGCGGCAAACGATCGCGCGATCGGAGATGTTGCCCTGTACGATTTCGAGGCGAGAGTGTGGTTCGGGGAGGCGGTTGTGGCAGAGCGCGCGGACGCGGATGCCCGGGTCGGGTACGGTGCGCAGAATGCGGTCGATGAAGTTGCGGCCAACTTTGCCGGTGGCTCCGGTGACGAGAATGTGCTTGGGGGAACCTGGCGGAGTCATGCGGTAGGCCTCCGAGTTGCCGAGGTCCGCATACTATAGCCCTTCGAGGCTCAGGGTAAACGAGAGCGGTGCGCGTCGCAAATGTTGCTAGATTGATGAGGGGAAGTGAGTGGTCAAAGGCGACGGATTTCGCCGTAAGGGCGACTTTGGATTTAAGCGGGCTTTTTCTGCTCTCCGCGGGCTTCAATATATAGCAACTGGAAAACCGTGCCGGTCCCGTTGGACTGGACTCCGACGATGTGCTGCTTTTCCTTGCTGCCTGCTTTGAAGAGCATGCCGGCTTTATCCGGCTTGTCGTCGCCGCAGGTTAGCTTTTCGGATTTGTCGTCTTTATCAGTCTGGGATGGCGCGGCGTTGGTGCAATCGAGAACCGTGCCGTACTTTGCGAGCGCTTTCTGATAATAGCCGGCGACTTTCGTGGGTGAGTCCTTGGACTCCATTTTCAAGACGACAAGCTTGAATCCGAACGCGCTGCCCCACAGGCCGAGCTTCGCGGCGGGACTGTCGTCGTTACTTTGATCCTTGCGCGGTAGTGCGCCCGGGTAAATGGGAAGGCCTACTTCTTTGGCGGTGGCGCGGGCGCTGACGATCAAGCCGGCGTCGGTGTCAGGACCCTGCACGGTGACAGAAAAATCTTTGTCCTTGGCGGTGTCCTGCCGCGCTTTCTCCTGCGCCCGTGGCGCGTTCGGCGCCAATGTTAAGAGTACAGGAAGCGCTATCCCTGCCAACATCGCGCGAAAGCTGAGAATTGGTTTGCAGCACAAAAGGGCGTCTCGTCCGCTCATCCTGTCTCCTTATGCCATAGGAGGTACGCGCACGGCACAGCTAATGTTCCGCCTATTCCGGAGCAGAGACGCAATGCAATCTTCAGTTGGAGGGAAGACTAGATGTTGGGCCGCGGGCCGGCGAAAGTCCGGCCCTACGGTGAAAAGGACGAACCGGTCACGATGATGAAATGCGTGACCGGTTCGCTGAAGGCGATTGCCTAGGAACAGATTTTACTTGCCGGGGGATGGGGACTGGCCGGATGCGCGGGGCGTGATGGTTACGGCGAGGTTCTTTCCGTCCGGAGTGGGCTGAAACTCGATGGTGGCATCCGTCCCGACGCTAACTTTGCCTTGCACCTGCGTGTTGCCGTCCAAGACGAATTGCATGGTGTGTTTTGTGTTTCCATCATTCACTTCGATCGTGAATGATTTTTTGTCGCCGGCGATATCGGTTACTTTGCCTTGAGCCGTTTTGGTTTGCTCATTGCGCTGTTTTGGTTGGGGCTCTTGCTGGGGAATGGGCCGCGCGTGCGCGGCAATGCCTGAGAGCATGAAGCCAGCAAGCGAGGCGGAACAGAGGAACTTACGAAGCATAGGCGTACACCTCCTGGTGTGTGGGACCTGGAATTGGGCAGGAACAGTTTGGGTGGGCACGCGGGCTTCCAAAGCGGCGATGTGCGGAAAATACGCGCGGCAAAAACGCAGGACGGCAAGAGGTGGCAAGGACAAGAGTTGTAAGGATCTTGCGCTGACGGCGGCAAGGCAGCGGTATGCACTGCCGGATTCGCTCTACGTATGGAAGCATTTTTTTCGCGCGGCGCGTTGTTTCTCCCTCAATTAAAAACTGGAGAGGGCCTTAGAGATGCGGTTGTCGTAGAAACGGTTGGAGCACAAGACTCGGGGCAGGACCGAAAGCGCCGCAAAATGCCGGCCCTATCGAACACAGCGGCGAACTGGAGACGACCCGCGCTCGCGGACTCGCGGCGGCAGCAACATGCCGTGCCCCTACGAGGATTTGGCGAGGATTAGCGTGATGTCGTCGTGTTGTTCTTGGGGGCTGAAGTGCAGGACTTCGTCGACGATGCAAGTGAGGGCGGTTTGCGGAGAGAGCGTGCGATGGCGGCGCAGGCAATCGAGGAGGCGCAGCTCGCCGAATTCGTCGCCAGCGCTGTTGAAGGATTCGGTGATGCCGTCGGTGTAGAGGGCGAGGAGGTCGCCGCGGGCAAGTTGGCATTCGCCGACTTCGCAATCCCACTTTTTGAAAATGCCGAGGACGGTGGCGGTGGCGTCGAGGCGCGCTATGGTGTCGTCCTGGCGCAGGAGGAGGGCTGGTAGATGGCCACAGTTGGCGTAGCGTAGCAGCCGGGAAGAGTCATCGTATTCGGCGAAGAAGAGCGTGGCGTAGGCGCCGTCGGTGGTGTTTTCGCAGAAGAGCCGGTTGACGGAGCGCAGGAGATGGTCGGGCTGCTGCTGGGCGATGGCGCAGAGGCTGCGCAGATTGGCTTGCAAGTTGGCCATTAGCAGCGCGGCGGCGATGCCCTTGCCGGAGATATCTGCGATGACGAAACCGACACGGTTCTGGCCGAGATTCAGGAAATCGTAATAATCGCCGCCAACTTGGCGGGCCTGGATGCAGACGCCGGCGTATTCGAGAGTGCCGAGGGGCGGCCGGGTTTGCGGGAATAGCCGGGATTGGACGTGCTTGGCGATTTCGAGTTCGTGCGAAGCGCGACGCTCAGCTTCTTGCTTTGCGGTCACGGCGCGGCGCTGCGCTTCCATCGCGTGGGTGAGTTCGTCGAAGCTGACTAGGGCGAAAGAGTTCCCGTCGATATCGCGAAAGCGTGCGACGATGCCGCCCCAGACGGGCGTTTCTTCTCCGAAGAGCATGCCAGTTCTGCTAGCGGCTGCGGAGTCCGCGCTCTGACCGGCTGCTGCTGCAGCAGCTTGCGCTGGTTGCAGTTGGTAGCGGATGCGCTTGAGTCTCGGCGTAGTTTGGAAGCGCACGCCGCGCTGGGACCATTCTTGGAATTTGGCGGTGACGTCTTCGGTGACGAAGACGATTTGCGTGGCGCGGCCGATGAGCTTGTATTGCTCGGAGTCGCGTTTGGGAGCGACGAGAGAAAGGATGGCGGCGCCGTCGGGAGGGGCGACTCCGACCCAGCGCTCACCGGATTGCACGCGGGTGTCGTAGGCGATGTTGAAGCCGAGCTGGTCGACGAAAAAGCGGAGGCTGCGGTCCTGGTCGCGGACGAAGACGTTGACGCAGTGGAGGCGCAGGTGAGGGGATGTGGGACGCTGCGGAGAAGAACCGCTCATGGCGAGTGATTATAGAGCGGAACGCATGGGAAGCAGAGCGTATGTTGCGTGCACAGGCCGCAATGGCTGTGCCAGGACAGGGCAGTTTGTTTCGGGGGTGTGGTGTGCGAAAATACAAGAGCGAGGAAATATGAGCATATCGCTGGGCAAGCATGTCACGCTGACCAAGCCGGATGATTTCGGCAAGCTGCTGGAAGATGAAGGCATCATCTTCACTACGCTGGACAAGGCGGTGAATTGGGCGCGGAAGAGTTCGATTTGGCCGCTGGGGTTTGGGTTGGCATGCTGCGCGATTGAGATGATGTCGATGGCGGCGGCGCGCTTTGACGTGGCGCGCTTTGGCGCGGAAGTATTTCGTCCATCGCCACGGCAGGCGGACTTGATGATCGTGGCGGGACGGCTTTCGCAAAAGATGGCGCCTGTCGTGCGGCAGCTTTACGATCAAATGCCGGAGCCGAAATGGGTGATCTCGATGGGGGCTTGCGCGACTTCGGGCGGCGTGTTCAACAATTATGCGATCGTGCAGGGATGCAATCAGGTGATTCCGGTGGATGTGTATGTGCCGGGATGCCCGCCGCGACCGGAGGCGCTGCTGTATTCGATTTTGCAATTGCAAAAGAAGATTGATAGTGAAAAGGGATCGTTCAAGCGGGCGCTGAATTTGGCGTGATTTTCCTCTGAAACTCGATCGCGAGAATCGTACCCAAGTAAAATCTAGGCCTGACACGGAATTGCGCCTGAACGAATTGGCGCTACTTCAACAAAGGCGCGTTCGTTTTCTACAGGAACGCTCTCGCCCGCGGCGCGCGTCCTCTAGATAGATTTCGATAGCTTCCTCGATACTCTTCAGTGCTTCCTCTCGCGTGTCGCCCTGGAGATTACTATATTTAAACGATGAAGTAGTTTGGTAGGGGCGGCGGGGACCGAAATTACTAACTATATGAGTATCTACCGCTCGTGCCATTACACTTTTGATTGTTTCGTCCATGACTGTCGTGGCTTGGCTGGTCCCCGTGTTTCGGGCCACGTGGGTCCGAGTCTCCGATCTGCTTCTGGACTGAATAAGTCCGACAACCTCGGAATCTCCGGCGCCAACCTTAGTGAATCCCTGTGCGGCAAATCGGTTCAGATTTTATGACGCGGAGTTTCCAGAAGACTCGTTCGTGGCTGCTCTTTCGTCATCGGGCCGATCAATTCCTAATCGCCGCATCTTGTACAGCAGCGTGGTCCGCTTTACTCCCAGCCGTACCGCCGCGCCGGCAGGCCCTCCGAGCACCCAGTCGGTGTTCCGCAACACGTGCAGGATGTGCTCGCGTTCCGCTTCGGCAAGCGTTCGAGCATCCCGCGAAGGCTCGATCCGCTTGGGTTCCGCCGGGCGCGAAAGCGCGAGTACCGCACCGAGGGAGACCACTACCGAACGTTCCACCACGTTCTGTAACTCTCGCACGTTTCCTGGCCACCCGTGATGGACCAGCGCCTCCATGTCCTCCGGCAGAATCTTGTCGATGCGCTTGTTCATGTGCCGCGCATACTTCTTCATAAAATGCCATGCAAGCATAGGAATGTCTTCGGCACGCTCGCGGAGCGGAGGGATTTCAATCGGGAAGACGCTGAGGCGGTAGTACAGGTCCCTGCGGAATTGGCCGTTGCCCACCATTTCTATGAGGTTTCGGTTGGTCGCCGCCACCAAGCGGAAGTCCACTCGAATGGTCCGCGAACTGCCCAGCCTCTCGAATTCGCGTTCCTGCAAGACCCGCAAAAGTTTCGATTGCAGTTCCAGCGGAATGTCGCCGACTTCGTCGAGGAACAGCGTCCCCTTGTTGGCCAATTCGATGCGTCCTACATTGCGCGCGACAGCGCCAGTGAATGCGCCTCGTTCGTGGCCAAAAAGCTCGCTTTCCAGCAGCCCCGCAGGAATCAACGCGCAGTCCGCTCGAACCAGTGGCTGGTCCCGGCGTGAACTGAAGTCGTGAATCGACCGGGCGAACAGCTCTTTGCCGGTACCTGTCTCGCCCAGCAGCAACACCGCGGCATCTGTGCGGGCCACTGTCTCTACCTGCTCAATTACGCGCTTTAGGGCCGGGCTTTGCCCAACAATTTCACTGACCGCCTGCACCCGCTGCATCGCATCCGCCACTGGGTTCGCCCGCTGAGGGAAGGAACAACTGAATCTTAGTGCACTACAGTGTACTTTGCAATCGAAGAAAGAGTGTTCCACCTGCCCAGTGTCAAAATAACACCGGAACGAACTCTCGCAGGCGTAATTCTGAGGCCAGCCGCAAATGCGGGGGGGTGTCCATCGGCAGGGAATCAGCAGCTCAGGTTGCGGGGCGACGGTGTTTCGGTCTTCTTCGTAAGAACTCGTCCACCGCGTGCCGCACCAATGCCGAGATGGGCGCCAGGGACTTCTTGGACAGTCCCGCCAGCGCTTGCAGTTGCCGCTCGGTTAGCCAAACGACCGTTCTCTTCATGCTCCTATGGTGGCCTACAGTTCCTGTTGGGATTGATAGGCCGCTCGTACTGTTTGGCCTGTCTGCGGTACTCGCCCAGAAGTTTCATCCTGCGGAGACGCGCTGTCAAGGTGCGTCAAGCGCTTGACGGAACTCGCCGGATCCTAACCTGAGTGGGTTAACATTCCTGCAAACCTAACTTCCTTCGATGCATCGAGCTACCGCCCCGGACGGCCCCGAATCATGTTTGGAACAATAGGTGCACTTTAATGCGGTTCAACTGCTTGTATGCGGGGCTCTGCCCGCTTCGTGCTCACAGCATGGAGCAGCCTGCTTTTGCTCTTGGGGTCGCGATTGCGTCGCGTCGGGGAACCGCAAGGAGCGGCGTTCCTGGCCGTCGCTGTCCTGTCTTGCCAGTTGGATTTGCCGGTTGCAATTGAAGGTCGGGTGGTTTGCGGAATAACGCTCATCATCCAAAAAATTTGCGGAGTCGCACCTTCACAGGAACCCTGCCGCCCCGGCATCGCTTCCAATGAGTGGTTGTGGCCCCGATGCCTAAAGGGGGCCGAAATTGAAGCAATACAGAACGTATACGCGTAAGCCTGAAGCGGAACCAGAAACTAAGGAGCCCATATACGCCAAGCTCCTACGCAGCGCCAAAGTCGCGACGGACGAGGCCGGCAGCCTAGCGGACAGCCTCCTTCTTTGCCTTCGGCGCGTGTGCGAGTGCACTCAGTGGCCATTCGCACATGCCCGCATCTTCTCGCAAGATGAGGCTGTTGATTCGCGCGGTGCCAAGGAAGTTTGGTATGTGCCTTTTCTGGACCCTCGGGCGTTTCGAGACAAAGCCTTGCGCATGAACCGTTTGCGCTCAGGCATCGATTGGCGTCTGCGCATGCTCACCACCGCGAGGCCCATCGTGTTATGCGATCTTGAGCATGACTTGGATTCCAAAGGGCAGCATGCTGCGCGCGAGCTAGGTCTTCGATCCGCCCTCGGCATGCCCGTGCTGGCCGGCGAGAATATCAAGGCGGTCTGTGAGTTCTTCTCTTGCGATCCTATTAGACAAGATGCGCTTTGGGAGGAGGTCTTTTCAGCGATTGGAACCGGCCTCAGCCACGCCATCGATCTGCAGCAGTCCAGAGACCACCTCCGCGAAACAACCGCAAGGCTCCTCACTCTCCAGGATGACGAACGGCGCCGCCTGGCCCGCGAGTTACATGACACGACTGCGCAAAACGTATCTATGATCATCGTTAATATTGAACTCCTCTACCGGGACCAATTCTCTAGCCCGGCCGCGCGCGCCAAGCTTGCCGAATGTGCAGAACTCGCGCGCCGCAGCCTCCAAGAGGTGCGAACCTTCTCTTATGTGCTTCACCCGCCGATGCTTGAGGAACTCGGGGTGTTCGCCGCCTTGCGCCTGTTTATCGAGGGTTTCTCCGAGCGCAGCGGAATCACGGTGGATCTAGACTTGCCCGACCGTTCTATTCGAATGCCGCGCGATCTCGAGACAACCATCTTTCGAGTTATCCAAGAGAGCCTGTCGAACGTGAGCAAGCATTCGCACAGCTCCACAGCGAGGGTTCGCGTGGCCGTCGATTCTGGCGGCATCGCGATAAACGTGGATGATGACGGATCGGGCCTTCCCACCTTCGACGAAGGCACATCGCAACCTGCCAAAATCGGCGTGGGAATCGGCAGCATGCAGGAACGTGTGAAACTGTGCGGCGGACGGCTCCAACTTCATTCGCGCGGCTCCGGCACGCAAGTGCAAGTCGATCTGCCCCTAGCCCAGGCCGCCCAAGCGGCAACCGCCTAGCCTTTTTCGGCCATCGGCGGTTGCTTGGAATAATCGCTGGGACGGAGCAGCATCCAATTCCTAGCGCAAGTACAATACTGAGCGCGTCCAGCGGGCAGTAAGAGCCTTTAACGCCTCGATGCTGGCCAGCGCGCGTGTAGATTCGGCGAGCGCTACTCCCGATTCCGATTTTTGCGAACGGGTTTCTCGCTTGAAGGTACGCACGGTGAAGGCCGAAACACCGAGCAGCACGAGCACTGGGTCTACGGGATGCCGGTAAGCCATGCTCGGATGCGTTATGTAGTACACCGCAGGAAAAGCCACCAGCAGTGCAGCAAACAGGACCGCGAATCGGCGATGACGCCGGAAGGTTAGGATAAGGCCGCGCGCAGCCAAGACACTGAGAAGGCTCACCATCAAAATATTGGGCAGGGCAAACGGCTCCATTCGGCGGTACGCTGGGCTTAAGTTCCAGTATCCGCTCCACGTGAATAGGATCCGGCGCATAGTAGTCCCTGCAAAACGCGCCGGATGTTTGCGTATTTCACTGATGGCCTGCTCCTTCTTTTCGGTCATATAAGCAAACTCACCGACGCGTGCATATTCCGCCATTTCCGCGGGGTTGTGCGGCGGGTTAGCCCAATCCGGAGACAAATCGAAGGTGTCCCAGGTATTGCCCTGATAGAGCATTAACCCGAGGCCCTCCCGCAAGGGGACGAAATGACCGAGACTGCGATAATTGCGAACGAACCACGGCGATACCACAAACACAAACAGGAGCGCAGCGAAGCCCGTCCGCCAGAAGAAAATCCAAGGCATGCCGCGTCGGCGCTCTCGTGCTACCAGCCAAACTCCAGCGACCGGCAGGCAAACGAGAAGCGACGGTTCCGTCAGTCCAATAACGCCCCACATCGCTCCCCATGCAGCCCAGCTAAATGGACTGAGCTTGCGCTCGAGCGCGACCGTCACAGCCACGGCGACCGTAAGCAGCAAAGCGTTCAGTGCCGTGCTCCAAACCAGGCCTGCAGCGAAATCAAAGCTGTAAGGAAACAGAGCCCAGGCCCACGCGGCCGTGACGCCAGTCCAGTGGCCGAAGGCTGTGCGCGCAATCGAGCGCAGAGGAAAGCACGTGAGCGCGGCGAAAAGGCAATTCAGGGAAAGAATGACGTAGGCCGAAGCTATGGAGTAGATCCCAAATAGCTTGAACACTCCAGCCAGCAACGCCGGATAACCGGGAGCCATCCAGGCGCTTGGACCGGTCCAGCCGAAAAGGGGCGAACCAAAGCCATGCCCGGAGGCCAGCGATCGCGCCAGGCGGCCTGTTTCCCAGCCGAAGACCCAGTGATCGCGCGCGGGATTAAGTTGCTCTCCCACCAGGAAAGGGACGACCGCCAGTCGCAAACCGAGGGCGACCAGAAAGATGAACCATGGTCGCTCCCACAGCTGCAGATTTCCTTGCGCAGAATCCAGTCGCTCTTCGGTACCCGTTATCAACACTTCCGCCCTGAACCCGTAGTCGCTTGCCACTCATAGTTCCACCCTCCTGGCGTACGACCCCGATTCAAACGGAAATCGCCACCCTCTACAGAACTGATGTATAAGCGCGCGCCAAAGTTGTTGTTTTGTTGCTGTACGCGCCAAACAGTTTCTTGGCGCCCCAAGACTTGACGGTGGGGGGGCCGGTCAGTACGCTGGCAGGCACATGCGCGCTTGGTCGAGGAAACTGGTTTTCGTAGCCGCTGTTTTAATCGTCCTGGGATTCGTTATCTACCGGTCGCGCGGGCTCTTTCATTTTGGCGATTTTAGCGGGGAAAAACTGCTTCACGCTCTGCGCGATGCAAACCCTTTTCTCCTCTTCCTTTCTATAGTCGCCATTTACGGCTGCTACGCCCTGCGCTCGCTGCGCTGGCAGGTTTTCCAGAAAAATCTGGGCCCTTCGCACTTCTGGAATATTTACGCTATGACGCTCGCCGGATTTTCCGCGGTCTTTCTGCTGGGCCGCGCCGGCGAACCGGTTCGGCCTTTGCTCTTAGCCCGCAAAGAGAAGCTCCCGGTCTCCGGCGTGTTCGGAGTCTACGTGTTGGAGCGCCTATTCGATATCGCCAGCACGGCGGTGATCGCGGCTATTGGCCTGCTGTTGTTTCAATCCCACGCGCACGCCGGCGAGACCGCCAGCAAGCTGCAAACCGCCGCAAAGACCACTGGCTTGCTGCTGTTTGCGGGAGTTTTGGGCGCTGCCGCGGTCTTGCTTTACCTTCGCCTACATGGCACTGCGCTGCTCGAGCGCCGCCTCCAGCCTGTCATCGCGACGCACGGGTGGAAGGCGAAATTCGCCTCCTTAGGTCTCGGCTTTGCCCGCGGCGTGCAAACTGTCCGCACCTGGGGCCAACTCGCGCTGGCAGTTCTATACTCAACGGCCCATTGGTTTCTGGTCCTGCTGGTGTATTTGTGGGTATCGCATAGTTTTGGCGGAAAGCTCGCCGGCATCACTCTGAGCGACGCCATGCTGCTGATGGCTTTTAGCGCGATAGGCTCCGCCGTGCAAGTTCCCGGAGTAGGCGGCGGCTCGCAAGCCGGATCCATCATTGCGTACACCGCGATCTTTGGAGTAGAAAGAGAGTCGGCCGTTGCCGCCGCGATCGTGATGTGGCTGATTTCCTTTGCCATGTGCAGCGTCGTCGGGATGCCGCTGCTGATTCGGGAGGGCTGGTCACTCGGCGAATTGCGCCAGATGGCCAAGAGCGAGGAGGCAGCCGAGCTTCAGGATGCCCGAGGAGAAACTGCCGAGTGAAGTGCCCATTCTGCGCGCACGTCGACGATAAGGTGATTGATTCTCGAGAAGGCCGTAGCGGCGACACCATTCGGCGCCGCCGGGAATGCCTCAAATGTGGACGCCGCTTCACCACGTACGAACGCATCGACGAAATTCCGTACATGGTGATCAAGAAGGACGGGCGGCGCGAACGATTCGAGCGCCAGAAAATTCTGCAGGGGTTGCTGAAAGCGTGCGAGAAAAGGCCGGTGCCTACGCCCAAGCTGGAAGCTATTGTAGACGAAATTGAAGGCGTGGTGCACGAAGCTACGGAGCGGGAACTGACGACTACGGAAATCGGCGAAATGATTATGCACCGCCTGAAAAAACTAGACAAAGTCGCCTATGTGCGATTCGCTTCCGTGTATATGGACTTCAAGGACGTACAAGAATTCATGAGTGAACTAAAAAATCTACTTAAGGACCGCGCCAAGAAATGACTGGAGATCAGGGCAAGAATGCGTAAGCCAATTTTGATTGCCACATTGTTTTTCTCACTCGCCCTGCTTTGTATGTCCGTTGATGCACAGAAGAACTCAGCAGGCTCGGCCGGCGATCCAGCCGCTGCCGCCATTGATTCGGAAAGAATTCGCGCGCACGTAAAATTTCTCTCCAGCGATTTGCTTGAGGGCCGGGGAACCGGTCAGCGCGGCGGTGATATCGCGGCGGAATATATCGCCACGCAATTCGCGCTGGCCGGGCTGAAGCCTGGCGCTGGCAACGGTAGCTATTTTCAAGACGTCCCTATGATGGGCGTGAAAACGCTGCCGGATACTTCCTTCAAGCTCGTGCTCGCGAATGGCGAGCCGGTCGCGCTGAAAAATCTCGACGACTTCGTCACCAACAACGAAAGCCAAACAGAAACAGCGGACATCGACGCGCCCATCGTGTTCGTCGGCTATGGAATCACCGCGCCGGAATATCAGTGGGACGATTACAAGGGATGCGACCTAAAAGGCAAAGTTGCGCTGCTTTTCGTAAACGAGCCGATTTCCGACGATCCAAAATTCTTCAAAGGCAAAGCGCTCACCTACTACGGCCGCTGGACGTACAAATACGAGGAGACCGCTCGCCACGGAGCCGTCGCTACACTCATCATTCATCGCACCGATCTTGCCAGCTACGGCTGGCAAGTGGTGCGTAACTCCTGGGGCAACGAGAAATCGCATCTACGCCGCGACGCCACGCCGAAATTACAAGCAGCTTCGTGGATACAGCTAGACGTCGCGAAGAAGCTCGCCGCAATGTCCGGGCAGGACATTGACAAAATGTTTCAGCAAGCGCAGTCGCGCGATTTTAAGCCGATTGAATTGCCCGTGCGCTTGCAGGCGCACGTGGTCAGCCAGCTTCATCCTTTTGTGTCGCGCAACGTAATCGCAAGATTGCCCGGCGCGGATGCGAAGCGCGCCGGCGAAGCCGTGCTCTACAGCGCGCACTACGATCATCTCGGTATCAATTCCAACGGGTCCAACGTGAGCGGAGACAACATCTACAACGGCGCGGTCGACAACGGGACCGGCTGCGGCATTTTGCTGGAACTCGCGCGCAACTGGTCGCTCTCCAAAGTGCTGCCGTCGCGCTCCATTCTCTTTGCCGCGGTCACTGCGGAAGAGCAGGGCCTGCTCGGCTCCGAATATCTCGGCAAACATTCTCCAATTCCGCCCTCGAAAATTAGCCTCGACTTGAATTATGATGCGCTAGCCCCGATCGGTGAGCCGGAAGAAACGGAAGTGAGCGGGGCGGAGCGCACAACGTTTTATCCCGTTGTTGAAGCGATGGCGAAAACATTTGGCTTGGCTATTCGTCCCGATTCGCGACCGGAGGCGGGACATTACTACCGGTCCGACCATTTCAGTTTGGCGCGCGTAGGCGTTCCTTCGTTTTCCATTGGCGAAGGACTGAAATACAAAGGGCACGACGCAGCGTGGGGCGAAGCGCAAGCGCAAGATTACGTCGACCATCACTATCACCAGCCGAGCGATGAATACCGGCCAGAGATGGATTTCACCGGATTGGCGAAGATGGCACGATTTGGATTTTTGCTTGGCCAGCATGCGGCCATGATGCCGGAGCTGCAGGGCTGGCAGCCCGGCGACGAGTTTGAAGCGGCGCGCAAAGAGAGCGAAGCAGGGAACTGATCCGTAGACGGCCCCTGTCCCGTTCCGGACAGCCAGAAATGGCTGTCCCACACAAGAATTGAAATTAGCGCAGCGGTTAACGTTCGCGTCGCTAAAAGAGTCCGCAGGAAACATTGGAGGTTGGGAATGAACTCCCTTCTCGCATTCCTTTTTTCTTTCTTGCTTTTTGCCGACACGCCTTCGAGCGCCGATGCGCCATTGATGGCGGATGTGCCGAGGGTTACACATTTTCAGGCGCCGAGCTATCCGGAGATGGCTTGGCAGTCGAAAGTGCATGGCAAAGTGACGCTGAAAATCCTGGTCCATAAGGATGGCCGGTTCGGCTTCACGGACACGGTCGTAGGGCCGCCGGCGCTGGTCAGCGCGGCGAAAGAGAATTTGTGCTCGTGGACTTTCGCGTCGAACCAGTCCGAGGAGCCGCTGCCGCTCACGGTGGAATACGAATATCGCATCGACAAGAGCCGGTCGTCGGCGCAGCTCAATACGCAAGTGACCTACGACTTACCGAACCACGTCACGGTCGTGGCTCCGGAGTATTCGCCGTCGTGTCTGTGTGTGAAGAAGAAGTCAAAGTGGAAATTGTTCTGACGTCGGCGCGCGCTTGCGCGCGGGTGCGCTTCGCCGCGGATTCGACTTCCGTGAGGATGCGGTCGAGCGCGGCGCGATCGTAGAGGCGGCCATTGGCGATTACCGCGGTAATCTTTCGCGTGTTGTGAATGTCCTCCAGCGGATTGGCTGCGAGCAGAACCAAGTCTGCAATCTTGCCCGCTTCTACAGAGCCGTAGCTACTTTCCATTCCTAGAAATCTTGCCGGGTCGCGGTTTGCAGCGATTCCATGGGCGTAAAGCCGGCTTCGACGAAATTCGATAGCTCGTCGTGCAGGCTAAATCCCGGCATGATGTAAACGCCGGGCGCGGTGTCGGTTCCGGCGAGGTACGGAACACCGGCGCGATGCTGCGCTCCCACCATTTGCAGATTGGCCGCGAAATATTTTCGCCGCAGCTCGAGCGGATCGTGCAGTAGGCCGGGCATCATTTCGGCCGTGAAGCGCTTCCAGGTGACATCACGCCAGTAGGCGGGGACGTATTTGTCGAGCGGATCGTGCTTCAGGTCGCGCTGGTCGAGAAAGGTGCCGCCACGCTGCCAGGCGAGCGTGGGCACCTGCCAGATTTGGTTTTGGGCGAGCTGGCGAATGAGTGCGTCACACTTTTGTTTGTCCTGCGTGGCAAGCAGAAGTTTTAGATCGCCCTGGCCGGCAGCGAATTTGTCTTCTTCGGTGGAGCAGCCCTCGAAGCTGCCCATCAGGTGCTCAATGCTTTTTTGTCCCGCGGCGATGGTTTCCGCGATGCGTACTTTGTCCGGCACGTGTCCGACAATGGGCAAGCCGACCTTGTGCGCTTCGGCGGCAGCGGCGAGATACGCGTCGTGGGAGATGACGCTCTGAACTTTGATGAAGTCGACGCCTTGCGCTTTGAGCGAATCAACAGCGGCGACAGCACTTTCGGGCGAGGTGACCTCGACAGAGCTGGGGAAGCGTAGCTCGCCGCCGGGCAAAAGGGCGTCAAGCATCGGCCCGGAAATAATCATGCGCGGGCCGATGATTTCGCCGTCAGCGATTTGTTTGCGCCAGGCGAAGAGGACGGGAATGTCTCCGCCCATGTCGCGCACGCCGATAACGCCGTTGGCGATAAAGAGCGGAAGGATAATGTCGCGTCCGCAAGGGAACCAGTCGCCAAAGGCAGAGTGCACATGCATGTCCCACAAGCCTGGAATGAGGAATTGGCCGCGCCCGTCAATGATCCTAGGCTTGGTCTTGCTCTGGAGGAACGATGTCGCGGAGACGGAGGTGATGCGATCTCCGATGATGATGACGGTCATGTCGCGCTGCACGGAGGCGGTACCTGGGTTGATGAGCGCGACGTGAGCGACGACGATGGGCTCGGGCGGCTTGGTCTGAGCGGGAGCGGCAGAGGCGAGCAACAGCGCGGCGCAAATCAGCAGAAGGATGCGGTGAGATGTGCAGATCATGGCGCAGAGACTACTCCAGAAGTGGCCGTGCTCCAAAACGGTTCTGCGCGTGCATTTAGTTGTCTGCCCCCACGCGTCAGGAGTCTAGTGAAAACCTGGCTCGTACTATTGCGACCGGCGGGCCTCGGTGCTACAAACACGGTCAGGAGTAGTGACGTGGTGGGTACACCATCCAGTCGCAAATCTCCCGAAGCGCACCGGGAGATGGTGTGGGTTCAAAGGAAAAAGTTTCTGGGCTGGGCTTGTTCCGCGTGTGCATGGGCGTTCAATCCTTCACGTATGCCCGCAGGCGACACGATAGCTGAAATGAAACAGAACTACGAACGGGAGCGCGACAAGGAGTTTAGGTCGCACGTATGCGCCGAGCATCCAAGAGCGCAAAGTTGAATTCTTCCGGTGCAGAGCGATCGTAGCGACCAGCGGATAGTGAAGGTCGAAGGTCATGGCGGCGAAGGCAGGGGTCAAGCGGGCCGCTGGGCGGCTAATTTTGCACATCCTGTCCACAGATTTTCAAAGGGATATAAGGAAAATTCGACCACGATGAACGGCAGGATTATCTTCATGCCAGATTGAACCGGGAAGCCTAAAAACTTTACGGCTCAATTTAAGAGGACGCAAAAGCTTAACGGCTGATGCGCCCTTACTTTTTGAGGGCGCCCGGTTGTTAGGACGTCGTATATGAGGCGAACATGGCGCTGCGCCGAGAAGGACTGCCCGAACACGCTCGCCGATTGAAGTCCCACGGATTTGCTTACGGACGTGCCCTTCCGCTCTTAGGGAACATACCTAAAGTCGTCCCACCCGCTTTAGCTGAGGATGGTCTGTTGTAAGAACCTGAGCTACAACGGCGTACCGCACGGTGGTAGCCGTTCGCGCGGGCGCAAGAAAATTTCTGGTGGTCGGGAACACAGCACACGTTAGGTGCGTATCCGTAAGTGCGAGAGCTGGAGGTGTGCGGATGCGAGACCTATTGGGGAATGTTCGGTATGCGCTGCGGCAGTTCCGGTCTTCGCCGGTGTTCACGGTCGCGGCGGTGCTTACGCTGGCGCTGGGGATCGGTGGAACGACCGCGATCTTTACGTTGATTGACGCGGTTATGCTGCGGTCGCTGCCGGTGGCTGATCCTGGGCGGCTTTACCGGGTGGGCGAAGGCGATGATTGCTGCGTGGAAGGAGGCCCGCAGGACCGCTGGGGAATGTATTCTTTTTCGCTATACGAGCGGCTGAAGTCGCAGGTGCCGGAGTTCGAAGAGGTGGCGGCGTTCCAGGCGGGGCGAGGGCGATTGAGCGTGCGGCGCGAAGGAGTGGAATCGGCTTCGCGGCCATTGCGGTCGGAGTATGTGACGGGGAATTATTTTTCTACGCTGGGCGTAGGCGCATTCGGCGGCAGAGTGTTTACAGCGAATGACGACAGGCCCGCGGCTCCGCCCGTGGCGGTACTGAGCCATCGCGCGTGGCAGGGGACTTACGGCGGCGATGCGACGGTGGTTGGGGCGACGTTTGTGGTGGAGGGGCATCCCTTTACGGTGATCGGAGTAGCGCCGCCAGGATTTTTCGGTGAGACGCTGCGCAGCGACCCGCCCGATATCTGGATTCCATTACAACAAGAGCCGATGATCAGCGGTGAGGGCGCGCTTTTGCGCCAGTCGGTGTCGGCGTGGTTGCGCATGATTGGGCGCTTGCGACCTGGAACGTCGATCGCGGGGATGTCACCGCGGCTCACGGGAGTACTGCGGCAGTGGATGGTGAACGATTCCGGGTATCCCGCGAACTGGATGTCTGAGGTGCAGCGGTTGCTTCCGAAACAGGTCATCAATGTGGTGCCAGCGGGCGCGGGCGTGGCGGAGATGAAGGAAGAGTATGGGCGGAGCTTGCAGATTCTACTGTCCGTTTGCGGATTGGTGCTGCTGATTGCGTGTGCAAACGTAGCGAATCTGCTGCTGGCGCGTGGAGTGGCGCGGCGGGGGCAGATTGCTGTGCGCATGGCAGTGGGCGCTACGCGGAGACAGATCATTACGCAGGCGCTTACGGAAAGTATTCTGCTGGCCATCGGTGGGGCTATTGCTGGGCTGGTAGTTGCGGTGGCTGCTGCGCGTTTGCTGCTGGCGCTGGCTTTCCACAGCGCGCATTTTCTGCCAATTAGCACGAGGCCATCGCTGATGGTATTGGCGTTCGCATTTGCATTGGCGCTGGTGACGGGGATTATTTTCGGCGCGGCTCCTGCGTGGTTTGCGACGCGCACTGACCCGGTGGAGGCGTTGCGGGGATCGGGGCGCGGCACGAGCGATCGTTCCTCTCTCGCGCGGAAGGCGTTGCTGCTGGTGCAGGCGGCGTTTTCGGTTGTGCTGGTAGCGGGCGCGACCATGCTGGGCCGGAGCCTGAATAAATTGGAGAATCAGGATTTCGGATATCAGGTGAATGGTCGCGTGCTCATTGCGCTGCACAATCCGCCCGCGAGCTACACGGAAGCGAAATTGAGGGCGCTGTACCGGCAGTTGGAGGACCGTCTGAATCGCATGCCGGGAGTGCAGGGGTCCGGGCTGGCGCTGTATAACCCGCTGACCGACAACTGGGGCGAATTGATTTTGATAGCAGGCCATCCCGCTCCGAAATTTGCTGAGGAATCGGGTTCATCGTGGGACCGCGTGAGCGCGAATTATTTGCAGAACTTTGGGATGCCTATGGTGCGGGGCCGCTATTTCACGGCGGCGGATAACGAAACAACGGCGCCGGTGGCGATCGTGAACGAAACGTTCGCGAAGCGATTTTTCAAGAGCGACGAAGACCCGCTGGAGAAACATTTCGGCCTTGATTTGCCGGAGAATGTCGGGACATTTCGGATCGTGGGCATCGTGCGCGACGCGAAATTTGCGGGCTGGGGCTTGAACAAGCCCGCACGTGCGATGTTCTATGTGCCGCTGGCGCAGAGTGCCGATTACAAGAACGATCTGATGAAGCAGATCGAACTGCGCTCGCATTTCATTGGAGGAATCATGTTGGTGACGAATGCACCGCCTGGCAGGCTCGAGCCACTGCTGACGGAGGCGCTGGCGGAAGTCGATCCGAACTTGACGATGACTAGCGTCAGAACGATGCGCGAAGAAGTGAATTTGGCGTTCGATCAGGAGCGGGCGGTGGCGAGTCTGGCAGGGTTGTTCGGGATTGTGGCGCTGCTGCTGGCGGCAGTCGGACTTTACGGTGTCACCGCGTATACGGTGGCGCAGCGGACTAGGGAGATCGGAATTCGCATGGCGCTTGGGGCGGAACGCGGAAAGGTAGTGCAGTTGGTGCTGAGTGGGGCCTCGAAGCGCGTTCTTGCCGGGCTGCTGCTGGGATTGCCGCTCGCCGTCGGAGCGGGGCGGTTGATTTCGAATCAGCTATATGGAGTTTCTAGCTGGGATCCATTGGCGCTGATTGTGGCTGCTGGCGCGCTTGCAGTGTCTGCGTCTGTGGCGGCTATTATTCCGGCGAGCCGGGCGGCTTCCATTTCGCCGATGAATGCGCTCAGGAGTGAGTAGCGGCCAAAGTTCCGGCAAATAGCGAAGCAGAGAAACAGTTCAGCGCTTCGGCGATATCAGTTTGGCGACATCGACCAATTGAGGATCTTGAACGCGTACGGGCGTGTCAAAGAAATGGTTTCCCGCGATGATATTTCCGGAGGAGCCGGAGGTTTTGAGGACGCCGATTGCAGCCTCCGTGATTACATTGTCCACGACGACGTTGTTGTTGCCATCTAGAAAGATGCCGGATTCGGCGCCGTTGAAAACACGATTCTGGCGGACTCGTGATTGATCGCCCTGAATGCGAAT
>Ga0209526_10000416_pt1 | contig 27491 bp, 22 predicted proteins | sample JacPinW_OM2H0_M1_FD_188566 | JGI IMG/M metagenome (GOLD analysis project Ga0209526, IMG submission 188566) | Forest soil microbial communities from Algoma, Ontario, Canada - Jack Pine, Ontario site 1_JW_OM2H0_M1 (SPAdes) (version 2) | ecosystem: Environmental > Terrestrial > Soil > Boreal... | reverse complement strand
CCCCGAAGCGACGAGATCCGGAGCGGCGCGCAGCCAAGCCAGCACTGCGTCGTCGCCGACGAGACGGGCAGTAATCATAGGACGCCGGATATTATCGTCGCATCGGTGCCGCTTACCGCTGGTGCTTGTTGGATCGGGGCGATCGGCGCAACCAGACGATATTGTTGCAGCAGCGTTTTGATCGCATCGCTCATATCTTTTTGCGCATACGCGACGGTCTCTGCACTGCCCAACGATCTCGAGACCTCGCCGATGCGCGTACGCTCCCGGTAACGCAGCGCGACGAGCTCGACGCATGCCTGTGCGACTGCGGGCGGAGTAGTCGAATACCCAGCCGTATAGGCGATAACAACGTTCTGCGCCCGCCGGTTGAATCTGTAGCCGCGAACCGAAAGCTGTGTGGAACTGAACTGGTAGCCCGCTGCGTTGAAGGAGGCCGCCGCAGGAACAGCCTGCCCGTCGATGGTCAACGACAGCACTGCAGTGACAGGAAAGCACGCGAATTGCAGCCTGTGGCCTCCAGTTCCGTCGCGCACTTCGAGGAAATCGGCCGACGCGATTTCACGGTTGAGCCAGGTCTGAATATATTGACTTGCCGCTGTAACTAGGCGGGTAAGCAGCGCGTCGTCGGTTGCCGGAAAGGCGGCCTGCCCGGTTTGCAGCCACGCTTTGACGTCAGCGAGCGTCGTCAGATCCCCGAAGGCCACGGAATCAGCCCTTTTTGGAAGGATTGCTCGGCGACGATTTCACTCGACCCGAGGCCACCACCGTCTCCTCATAAACCGGAACGAACCCATGCGCCGACAGCTCGGAAGCAGCTTCGGCCGGCACGAGCACGTTCCCATTCGAATCGCCGAGAAATCGACAGCCGGCATAGGAACAGCCCGCAGCATCGTCGTGGTGCAGAGTCAACACGCCGACGGAGACCACGTTGTCGCCGTTGATTGCCAATACGAACCCCCCGATCGTCGTCAAGGGACCAACAGCCTCCGGAGGCACTTGGATCATACCATCTTTATCCACCGAATAACGGGTTGCCCCGTGGTTCGCCTCATCTTGGCCAAAAGCAGCGCGCAACGGTATCAGGTCTCCGCCAAGTGAGACCCCCGGGGTTGACCCGGGGGGTGGCACAACAGACGCTATCAAAGACGGTGCCGAAATCTCGAGCATTAGCGTCACCCGTTTGCGATGTTGCTGATGACACCCATCGCAAAGGGAGCATAGACGGCCAATACTTCTTCGGCATAAACACCGACCTGGCGCTGGCGCGTCACGATCGGCCAATCGATCTGGTAGTAGTCCTGCCGGGTTTTGATCTCGGCGACGTTCGGTACCTCGTTCGACTGATACTGAATGGGCAGGTTCTCCGCCCAACCGATGACCGTTCCGGGCGGCACCTTCGGGTGAATTCGGATCGGAATACGAAGGCCCCCATTCAAGGCGAACGGATTGTAATAGAGCTGAACGACTCCTGACGCGGTCAGCTGATATTCACCGTCGCTGCCGTCCGCGGGACTATCGTACCGCAGCAATGGACCCGAGGCGTTCGACAGCACCTTTGTCGTTATGTTCTTCAACTCCTGCGAGTTGACATAGAGAACCGTCGGCGACACTTGAAAATTGTCCCACATCTTCTGGAACATCGTGTCAATCTCGACGACCGAGCCGCGGCCCGATGCGGTCAGAGGCGTGCCAATCCCTGCCGTCCCGGTCGGCATGACATTGACGTAGGCATTCGACCCCGGCTTCAGCGCCGTGGTCAACAGGCCGTCATAGGCATAACTCGGGTTAGCAGAGTTGTCGGCAGTAATAGAGCTTTGCGACTGGGTGCCAGCGCTGAGTGGCGCAGATATAGCCAGGCTGTTGATTGTCGTGATGGCCTGCAAGGTCTCGCTGCCGGTCGTGGTCGACACATACCAAGCATACGCGACCGCGCCCTGGACCGGGTTGACCGAACAGAACAGCGTCTGACCGAGTGTCACGGCTTGGCTTGCCTCGGCACTAATGTTCGAGGAGCCGCCGGACAACGTGAACGTCTTGCCGTCGGCTCCGGTCACGGTCTTCGAGGTCGCGACACCGCCCAACAAGCTGGTGTTCTGGTAGCCTTCGAGGGTCAGCGCTACAACTTTGACGAAATAAGTAGCGGCCGGCAGCGTTGTCCCGCCCCCTGATGCCGATAAGGTCGGAATAGAAGGCGTGCCGAGCGTCAATGAGGCGTTACCGGCGAGGATCGCCATCTCCTCCTTCAGCATCATCTTTTGCAGAAGACGGAAGGCCATCATGGCCTGGATATCTTCGAAGGACCGGCCCGCGGAGATTGCTTCGAAAGTTGCCGCGTCTTCCTCCCCGATCGTGACAAAGGCGGAGGTTTTGTTCGACGTCGAATACGACATCTGGCCCGAGCGTTGGCCTTCCGGCACCCACCCCATCGAATCGAAACCGGAGCCGATGATCGCGTTCACTTGCCGCCAATTTGTGGCGGAGCCAACGCCCCCGCCGACCCGGGGAACGATGTTCCTGAGCGGAGTGACAAATGGATAGAGGTTCTTTGCTGGCGCCTGAAGGTCAAAGGCCAATAAGCCGGTCGCAGTCGAAATCGATTTGGCCAATCGAAAATCCGGCTGTGCCAGAGCCCCTTTCATGAGCTCCAGCGACTCTTGAGTGATTGAGTTCATCAAATTCCTCCCACAGAAGGGGGGCAACAAAAAAGCCCGGCAAGGCACCGGGCTCGGCGACGGCCATTGGGCCGATAATGCTGTGTGCGTGGCCGTCAACGCATTGAGCGAATTGCGCCTGGCGGTTGGCCCATCACAGATTTCAAGGTCGATCTGCAGCTGAGCCGGCGATCCGAATAGGAGTCGCGTAGCTGGCCTTTATCAGTGTCAGCGTCTGTTCCTCCTTGCTCATCTTGGCGAGTGCGGTGGCGATCGCTTCCGGCGACAGCTCCCGGTCGCCGCTGCCAACATTGCTTCCGCGGTCCTGCTGCTTCGATATCGAAATAGTGCCCTTGGCCATGGTCAAGGGCGGTAGAGGTGTCCGTGCGATCTCGTCGACTCGCTTTGTAAGCCGCTCGATCATCGGAACAACCTCCCCCAGAACCTTCGCCAGCGCCGCCTTTTCGGCCGGTTCATCGTGGAGCACGTTCGCTGGTTCTGCCGCGCGCGGCTCGTCGACGCCTGCCGCGTCGCATCTTGCCCCGGCCGCGACCAGATGACGATGCGCTGCTTTGAAAAGCTCCATGGTCTCCTTTGAAGGGCGCGCCCCCAACTTCGTGGCCTTTTCGCAAACACGCCCGTCGGTCAGCGCCTGGAGGCATTCGTGAGCCAAATCCATCAGGTTCTGTTGGGCCCGTTGCCGTTTGCACAGTATCTTGGCGACGGCGGCGAGCACTTTCACAGTATCGACCTCGGGACTGTCGCTAACAGGCCATTCCAGCGGAGCTGGCGAAAGATCGTCATCTTCGGTTCTTGCGGCAGTCCAGAGCGGTGCGGGCACCGCGCCAGCTTTCTGCAGATAATCGCGTGCCTGCTCGATGTTCGCCTGCTCATCGACCGATAGCCCTCCAAATTTCAGACATTGATCGCACGCGAAATGGGCCGTATCCAGCAGTGCCTGGTCGCCCCGCGAGTGCTTGGTCTTCGCAATGGCGCCGCCAACCAGCTGCGGGATATTGGCGCGATCCTTCCGGAAGGCAGTAACGCGTTCAAGGTCGGACGCATCGGCCATACCGAGCATCTCAGGGATTGCCGGTGCAAGCGGTGAGCCGTCGCTTTCCGCATCGCCGGCGATTTCACCGATCTCCTCGTTTGCCAAGCAGCTCAGGAAGTCACAAAGTTCCGTGATGATCGCCTGCAGTCGCGCCGGCTGCGACGACTGGTCGCTCTCGATGGCCGCTTCGAGTTCCAGAGCGTCCCTCCACCAGTGGAGCTCAGCAATCAAGCGAGCGATCTGACCGACATCGCGCAGAGCTTTCGTCATAGAAGCCCGTGATGCCTTGTCGAGATCTTTGGCGGAGGATGGGCCTTCTGTGCCGATTTTCTTTTTCCAGGCAGCGATGAAGTCCTCACGGAGACTTTTCGAGACCACTGTTTCATCATTAGCGATGCTCGCCCCTGCGGCGGCGGTCGCGCGCGGGTCTCCTGCCAGTCCGGCGACGAGCTCGAGGCATTTGAGCGCATCCGCTTTGGCCAGATGACGGTGATCGGGAACAGTACAGGCCCAGATCTGGATTGGAGCGTCGAACGGTTGCCGTCCCGACGGGGCCTGTTCGGTGTCGACGGGTTCGCCTTTCACGACTGGCTCTGCGACATCGAGAGGAGCATCCGACGGCATTGCTGCTTTCCAGCAGTCAAAAATGGCTTCTGGGTTCGCGGGTCGATCGACCAAAGAAATCTCGTTTAAGACGAGACCGGTGACAGTGTTCGGGTTGCCGGCCTCGCGCTGTGTGACGCGCCCGCCAATGGAGAAGCCTCGATAGACCTGATTTCTTACCTTGGCGACTGCGATCGGATCGACGACATGGGCGACAATGCGGGTGGTGCCGTCCTCGCAAACCTCGGCTTCGAGCGTCGTGCCCGCGGCAGAGAGTTGATGCATCTCGCGAAGAGCGGGAAAACGCATGTAGTCGGGGATCGCCGCGCGGATGGCATCCGCCCGCACAATCTCTCCCTGTTCGTCTAAAGCCTCGGATGTCGCGATCCCGTACACGCGCACGGTCCCGTCGTCCTGAGGCTCGACCTTCTGGATTGCGCCGTAAAGCCGCATAATTGGAAATCCCAGTCAGTATCGGATTTAGTTTGATAGCGCGTACGGGACACCCGGCTGCCGGAAGAGTTAGGGTCCCGGCAGCTTGCATTGCACCGTCGAATTGAGCTTCAGCACACGTCCGTCGCTCAAATTGGCGGTGGCCTCGAGAACGTAATTGCCGCCAGCTGCCGAGGCCGGCATACCCCCGATTAAGGCGACGGAAAACGCCCCCGTCCGCGTCTGCAGCGATCCGTCCATCGGCGAACGCACTTGAATAGCAGTTTGCGGAGAAACCGAGAAAACCCGTGACTGCGGCGTCGGATCGATCGCTGTCTCGTACGGGCCCAGCGCGCAGTTCCAGCTCGTCGATACGATCGTCGCCGCACCCACATCCGCCATGAAATCAAAGGCAAAATAATCGGCTTCACCAATCTCGATCGGGGCGAAAGGCGTTGCAATGCGCATTGTGAAAACCTCAATCACCTCTGAGCGGATGAATACTGTCGGGCCCCGCAAGTAAGCGGATCCTGCCGGGTGAGCGCAACAGCCGTTCCGGTGCAACCATCAGCAGGGACGGAGGGTCAACCCATTCCAAGCAGAGCGGCCCGTCAGCTGAAATGCGTGCGCCATTCGTCAACGATTCTGCAGGAAGGAGCGCCTCACTGCCCGGAATAGTGAGAAGCTCAAGGCGAAATTGTACGTTGCTCGAGGTAACGCAGGCAAATTCGACGAAGCCCAGCGTATCTCGGCGTAACACCGCGGCGGCTTCGAACGGCATGAATGCGTCCGTATAGAAGGCCAAGGAACCCGCCCATTGGATCGGGATTAGCGAGCTGCGAAGAGCAGCACTAGAAGCTTCAATCGGTGTTTCGTCCTCGCAACGAATTTCTCGGCGTCCTTCGGTTGCCACTGCGACATTGCTCGGGACAGATAGGCCAAACTCAACCGCCGCAGAAGCATCTATGCGGCCGACCGCTTGATGCTCCATTGCATTTCGAGACTCCGCCAATATCGTGGCGCTGATTACGGGCGTGTAGGTGATGACGATGATGCCGTTCCCGCCATTGCCTCCGTGACCGGGGTTCGTGACGCCATTCCAGCCGCCGCCGCCACCACCGCCACCATAACCGCCGCCGGCGCCGCCGGCGCCGCCCCCGGTGGCGTTCCCAGCCTGAGAGCCGCCGCCCCCGCCACCGCCACCGCCGGAGCCGTGCGACGCATCCCATTCCTGCCCGGAGCCGCCACTACCGCCGGATGAAACGTTGCCGGACGATGCTCCGGCGCCGCCGCCTGCGCCACTAGCTCCATTGGAGTCACCAGTGCCGTTCGACCCAGGCGCTGCGCTCGATGACGACCCGGCGCCGCCAGCCTGCGAGGCGGTGAAATTCGCCCCACCACTGCCGCCGGTATTGCCTGACACGCTCGAAGCTGCGGCACCGCCGCCAGAACCACCGCCGCCGCCACCGCCGTTGATGCTCGTTGAATTGGCATTTGCCGCACTACCGGCCGCGCCATCACCGTTGGGGCCGCCGGCGCCGCCGCCGCCAGCACCAGTCGCAGGATTGGCGCCAGGGTTCGAACCGCCGTTGCCGCCCTTGTTTTTTGTCGTACCGACGCCGCCGGTATTGCCGGCCTGCTCGCCGCCGCTGCCACCGATTCCAGCGCCACCGTTGCCGGGCGCGCCAGCAGCTCCGCCCTTGGAACCAACCGAGGATGCGCCGAGCGTCGAGCCGTTGAACCAAGTATCGCCGCCGGCCGTGCCGGGTGTGCCTGCCGTGCTGGAACCCGGACCGCCGCCGCCGACTTGAATCGTGACGGTTCCGGAAAGGCCCGCGAGGTTGGTGATCTTTGAATAGCCGCCGCCGCCACCGCCGGCCGCGCCCTGCGGATTGCTCGCTGCCGAACCACCCCCGCCGCCGCCGATCGTCTCGATCGTGTTGGTGTTGGACCAATCCGACGGCACCGTCCAGGAGGTGCCGGAGATGATATAAATTTGCGTCACATCAGGACCACGAGGCTGGACTTGGTCGGGCTAAGGCTTGGTCGGACTGAGTAGTGAGACCGTTACGTCGTGGTCCCTTGAGTCCGCAGGTCGGCCCAGCCCTTATAGGTCGCGGTGCCGGCGGGTAAGGTCAACCGCAACCACACGCCTTGAGCGCCGGAGGTGTTGGGCGCTGCGCCCGAAGGCAGGTTGCCCGGGCCAGGCACGCTGACGAAGGCGGGTTGCGAGATGAACGAGCCTATGCCCGAAGGAGGCGCAGCTTGACGGTTAGCGGCAGTGCCGGTGTCGTTCAGAGCCGTGGTCAACGCCAGATCCAACAGAGCGCCCAAGGGTAGGCTCGGCGTCTCGCTCGCGACCTCGATCTGTGTACCGGTCAGTGCGGTGCCAGTGCTGTTACTGACAACAAAGACTTTTTCGTAATAGGTGCGCTGCGCGCCGGCCGGTCCATCTGATGCTGTATTTGAAAACATGCGGATAATGGCGGTGACGGGATTGGGCAAAATTTCAAAGAGCATTCCTTGGAGAATTTTGTAAGTGGTTGTATTGTCCGGGATCGTCGCCCAGTCGCGGCTGACGGCCACCACATCGGTGCCATAACCTGACGTGACGATGATTTGACGCAGCTGGTTTGCTCCGGTGCCGCTCCTGATCCAGATCACCTGTCCGAGGGAGACGCTGGCTCCGTCACCCGCCTGCAACTTGAACAAGGCCGGGGTCGTCCCCGTGTGATTGGCGGAGCCGCTCTGTGCGGTTCGAACCGTTGCGTCAGTGGTGACTGAACCGGTCGGCAATACACAGCTGTGCGCTGCCAGCGCCACGTCGCCAACCGCAGCCGTGCCACCCGGATTGGCAACGGGACCGTTTGCGGTGGCTCCCGACAAAGCGGCGTACAGGAGTCGCTCCAGCGACTGAGAACCGGTTACCCAAGTCTGTCCATTCAAGCTTAAGGTCTGGTTCTGGATCACGCCCGTCGCGTCACGACCGTAGAAGGTAATCTTGGTCGCCGTGTCACTGGCAGAGCTCGATATTACGTCTAGGTTGCCAGCCGGGGCGATATCGTAGAATGCGACACGACGACTAAAATCAACGGGGCCGCCGTTGATCGCGCCATCCGCCTCAGGCATATTGGCCGAACCATACACGACGATGTCGGAGGGCAGTACACTCATTAAGGGCTCCTAGCGTGCGTATTCATTGTGCTCGAGCGAATAATCTACCGGCGCGCGGTTGAGAGGTGGCCGCAGCGTCGCTCACCAGCGATCAAAATCACTGCACGTACAGGATCCAGGCGGAGCGAAGTATGCGCGATGACGGCGCGCGCCTTGCCAGTTGGCGGCGGTCGGCGGCTCTCCTGGGGATAGATTTCGACGACGAATGCGGTAGGCGAACCTAGTTACCTGCTTGCGCACTCCGGTTTTTTCTATCGGCTTCGCTCAGCAGCACAGGTCCTTGTGCGGTCAAAAACATCGGTTGGTCCCCGCCTGCGACCGGGGCCATTCCCAGAATGTCGCGCGCCTCATTGAGCGCAAAAATCCCGTCCTTCACATAACCGCTGAGGATCGTTGCCTGATCCTTTGGATCTGTCGGCCGGCTATTCGACCAGGCGAATTCAAGATCGACATGGCCCATCCTGGTCTGAATGACGCCGTCGACCAACCGCTTGAGCCACCCGAGCAAGGGCGCGAGCCCTTCTTCCAGGGCTGCTTCCTGCGCAGTCTGCGCCGTGGCCCGATTGACCTGCGGGGTAAAGGCGGTGGGCGGCAATGAGAATGCATAACAGACGATCCGCGCCAGCCACTCGTCGAAATCGTCCTTATACGGCGCCTCCTTGAAGGCCTGGTATTTGGCGCCACTGGGACCCCAGACAAGGCGAGTGCGATTACCCGTATTTCCCGCTAGAATCGAGTCGAACCACTCCTGGAATTGGCGGATCTGCTCAGGGCTCCACCCGTCCGGTGCGTTAAGCAGACCCGGCGGAACATTGCCCTCGGTGAAATGTTGCAACTGCATCGCCTGGCGGCGCAGCGCGATATTGACCGTCGTCACGATCTGCTCGACGGGGCTGAAACCGTACGCCTTGTGCGGCCGCGGGTTCCGCGGTAGGTACATCAGCTCGTCGCTGGTCAGGAGGCGCCAAGGTCGCCCGTGAATGATCTGTTCGTAGGCCGGGGCCGGTGGCCGTGGCCGCCGGCCGGTATCATCGAGCAACACTTTGACCGTCGAGCCGTCGACGACGTCGAGCCCGATGATTTTGCCGCCGCGGTTACGGCGTAATTCGAATGCCGCCGCGTCGAGCACAAGGACGTCTTCGAGCGCTTCGCGAAGCCAAGTTGCGAAGGGTCGTTCGCCGTCGGGGCTCCGCCAGAAATCGGTCAGCTGGTCAACCCGCCCGGCGGCGTCCTCGCCAGGCGTTTTTTCGTTGCGAGACTTGATCGTCCAGTCGAGTTTTTCGATCTGGTCCTTCCGCGTCTCAATCGCGAGCCGAGTGATATCGTGACTTTCGGCTAGCGCTCTCAGTTCGTCGAAACCGATCGCTTCGTAGGAGCGCGGCGTATAGATCGCATTGTAGCCGACTGGATAATCCCAGAGGCGTACTTGCTCGCGCTCAGGCGGAACCAGCGGATAGCTGGGTGAAAAGCTTCCTCTGTCCGGTTGAAAAACATCGCGAAATCGAGTGATGTCGTTCTGACTGCCCCAGCCGCCCCAAGTATATGACGCTAACGAGGTCCGCTTGCCGTCAGGATCAGGCATTAGAGGAACTCCATGGTGTCGCGATTGGCCGGCCGCAGGGACGTCTCTGCTTCAACCCAACGCCCTCGGTTGTGAGGATCCTGATCATTGAAACCCGACACAGCTGTAGGCAAGAACGTCGCCGGCAGAGAAGGCACCGGTAAGCACCATGCTGGCAGTCGAGGCGGCCGTCGGACGTACGAGAGTCCCCCTGGTTTCGTCGAAAACCGAGCAAACCGGAGGGTTCGGCCAAGGCGATACGAATGTGATCGTACAGATGCCACCATTGGCAGACCCGACGGTAACCCGGCCGGCACTGTCATTGCCGCCGATGGAAGGCGAAGTGCCACAATCGCTGGCCCCCGAACCGACCGCCGGGGTTGCCCCCGTCGTAATCTGATGACCGAGCATGCCAAGCGCCGAGGCGCTGCGTGGTGTAATCGATACTATTCGGAAATTGCCGCCGTCGAATTGCAACGCCATAAATTCATAGTTGATTGGCGCGAGTGTTACCGAGTTGCCGGCAGAGCCGGTCGCCCCGGCCGGATAAAGGATGTGTCCACCGGCGGCGCCGTTGACTTGAACAGTCATGGTCTTGCCGTTGTCGGTCGCAAAGCCCATCGTCCAGCCGGCACTGATCGCAGTCGTCGGCGGCAGGGTCACGGTTAGGGAGCTGACCGGGGTGTTGTAACTGGACAATGCGTTGCCGATGTCGCTTTGGGAGGCGGCATATGTGCCGACCGCCGGAAAGCTCCAACGATTGATTCCCGGGGCGTTGCCGCTAATCCCCATCAATGTGGCGGTCGCCGGTGTCGCCTGGATAACTCGGAAATTTCCGCCGTCGAACTGCAGAACGAGGAGTTCGTAGTTTGCTCCCGCGAGCGAGGCCGAAGTAGTCGTTGCGCCGCTGCCCGGATAGAGAATGCGCCCGCCAGAGGTGGAGTTGGTTTGCACCGCGGCGGTCTTGTTGCCGTCGGTCGCTATCCCAATCGTCCATCCCATCGGCACGGCCGTCGTCGACGGCAACGTTACCGCCAAATAGGACGCCGGGCTGTTGAGGCTGGATATTACATTGCCGTTGTCGGCAACCGTCGCGGAGTAAGAACTGACCGTGGGGAAACTCCAGCGGCTGATCCCCGCAGCGCCGACCATGCCGATCGCCTGCGCGGTCGCTGGTGTCGCTTCGAGCACCCGGAAATTGCCGTTGCCGTCGTACTGCAGCACCATGAACTCGTAGGCACCCTGGCTGGTGTTCGCCATGGCCAATGATGTCTGCGATCCGCCGGAACCCGGCCATACGATGTGGCCACCGGTGGTGCTGTTCACCTGGACCATCAGACCCTTGTTGTTGTCGGTCGCGAAGCCCAGAGACCAGCCGTCGGGAAGCCCGTTTGTCGAAGGCAGCGTAACCGTCAGACCCGCGGCGCTATTGTAGCTCGATAGGACGTTGCCGTTGTCGCTGAGGTTGGCGGCATAGCCGGAACCGGCGGGGAACAGCCAGTTGCTCGGCCAAGGCGGCGGTTCGAAGCCGTTCGCCAAGCGTGTATTTCGAGTCGACGAGACAATACGGAAGTTGTTCCCATCCGATTGCAACCGAACATATTCATAATTTCCGGCGCCCATTGTGATCGATCCGACGCTCTTGCCGCCTGAGATGACCGAACCACTGGTCGCCGTGATCGTCATGCCCTTGCCGTTATCGGAAGCAAATCCCATGCTCCACCCCACATTGACGGTGGAAACCGCCGGCAGGGTCACTGACATTGATGCGCCCGGAGTATTATAGTTCGAGACGGTGAGCCCATCATCGATCGGCTTTGCTACATAAGATCCGGCCACCGGAAACAGCCAATTGTCTCGCGATCCTGTGCCGATCACCGATATACCCGTGGAGAGCGGTCCGTAATTGACCGTTGCGCCGCCATAGTTGGGGTTGATCAGCACATTGCCGTCGCTCGCGGTCGCATTCACTGCCGTGACACAGTTGAAATAGGGGGATACGAAAGTGTTGAGACCATTGTGACTGAAAGTTATCGACAGGCAGGTCGGGGACACTTCGAGATCGAGAGCGAAGAAGGTGTTGCTGAAGTTGTAACCGTTCTCCAGAACGGCTCCGCGGCCGCCGGTGCCCTCCGCCGTACCCGCACCGGATATCCGGGAAAACTGGAGCTGCTCGAATGCGAGGCCGGCCGCCCCGCCGGCCGCTACGCAAACCGCGTAGACATCACTGTCCAGTACATAATTGAACTGGCAGCCGCCTCCTGCTGGCGCAGTGTTGGCATTGTTGACGATCAGGTGATCGAATTTTGCCGAATTATGCGCATCGGAGAAGTCAGTTTTGCCGAGCACGACCACATAGGCCGGAGTATTGCCGTTGACAAATAGGGTGCCCTCTTCTCTAAAATAGAAGCACCCGGTCGGGCTGCTGGTCGTACCGTTGCCGCATTGGATCTGCAGCACCGGGCCGGACGCGATCGTTCGACCATCGATGACGGCGCCGTCCGCGATGAGGCGAAACCCTCGGCCGGCCTGAGTGGCGTAGTCGATGATTATCCGTGATGTGACCTTGTAGGTCCCCGCGGTTAAGCGCACCGGCCAGTTATTAGCGATAGCCGCTGAAATCGTGCTGTTTATGGCGTTCGTATCGTCATGATTCCCGTCGCCCACGGCGCCATTGCAGCGAACATCGATCCACGGGTGTCCGGAGCACGTGACCACGTCACCCTGCAGGGTGGACTGGCCCGTGATGTTGAGTGAGGAGCCGCTGATCGTCTGTGCCAGGGTGGGGAGCGCCACGCCGAGCCCAAAAGCAAACGCCGCAATTCGCAGAAGAATACGGCTGATTTGAAATCCGCTGGCTGGCTGCCGGTCAGCCGGGCGGGCTCCCCTTCTCTGTCTGGGAGTCACGCGCTGTTGCTCCAGCCGTAGGGCAGCCCGAACCTCGGTGACGGGGAACGCTTGCCACGTGCTGAATAACCGGAATTTAGCGATGCGGCGCGCCAGTCCGGTCTCAGCGAGTAATATGGCGGTCGTCGTGGCGAACCAAATTCCGAGAGCGGCGGCGAAGCCCGTCGGTATCGTCATGGCCAGATCCGGCACAGATGCTGACACCGGCAGAGACATCACCATCTCCGAGCCGCAAAGGACTGGCCGGTCGAACTGGCATAGAGGCTGATAGCGCCCGCCGGCTTATAACCGGACGGCGTGATGAACACTGCGCCCGGTGCGATCGGGATCGACGCCCCGCCGGCGCTTGCCGCACCAACATCGGAAACATAGAGGGTGGCCAAAGAGTTGTTCGCGACGAGAAAACCGTTGACCGGAACTACGGCGGCAAACAAAGGCTGTGCCATGCCTCCGGTCACGATGGTGCCGCTGCCGTCGATCGCCGCGGAGCCAGCAGCATTGATAACCGGAAGAGGGGCCGTCGGACCGACCGGAGTCGCTACGCCGCCTGCGATTGCTGCCGGCGCATGAACCGGGACGAGGTTGCCCGCAACGTCAGTCTGCGTCGAAATTGATTGTGTCGTAGTATTGGCGTCCTTGACGAGCAGCGTCAATGATCCACTCCTTCCCGGTAATGATTGGCGTAGCGCCTTTAAGAATCGGGTTTCCCATTACCAGCCAGTTGACCACTAAGCTGGCGATACATCTCGTAGATCCCTTCTGCGGGCATCGCTTCGACCAGGAGATCGGTCAGTGCCCAAACCAGTGCATCCACCCGATCAGGAGAGTGGCTGGCCGAACGGGTCGCGCGGTTGCCGTGCGCGTCGGCGGTGAAGGCGCACATCTGATCCTCGAGTTCCGGAAACACGCCGAGGTGGTGCACGCGGCCTTGCTCGTAGAGCGCCGCAATCGGTTCTGCGCGAGTTACCTTTCCGCGGGAAGCATGCACGGCAGAGAAGGGCGCGTTTGGCTCGATCACTCGCAGCGTCGCCTCGACCATATCGCCACCATTGTTCACCTCGGCTACGATCCGGTCGGCCCTGTGCGCGCGATAAACTGAAACAGCCGTCTTGGCCCATTCCGTCGGCTGATAGCGACCCGAGGCGTCGGCGAGCACCCAACCTCGTCCGCCGGCATCTTTGCCGGCAACAATAATGCCGGTCTCGTCAGCTCGCTCAGTCGAACTCGCCGCTGGGTCGATGGCGACGACCACTCTTGTCAGCGGCGGCGCCGCGCGGACTCGTGATCCTTCCAACATGCCGCGGTTCCACAAGGCACCGGGAACATCTGCAAGGAGCTCTGCCTCAAGCTCCTGGCGGCCGAGACGCGTCCCCTGATACTTTTGAATTATCTGTCCGAAGAACGCCGAGGCGAGATTGGCGCGGTTCTCGTAAGTGGTCCCCCGCGTCACAATGACCGTCGGATCGTCGATCAGCCCACGAATGAGCGATGTCGTCCGGGGCGTCGTCGTCACCACGACGCGTGGATCAGTGCCTAAACGCAGGCCGAACATAAGCATGTCCCAAGCCTCCGGATGGCGCCAGCTGGCAAGCTCGTCGCACCACGCTGCGTCGTGCTGCGGTCCGCGAAGGCGCTCGGGTTCGTCGGCACTGAATAGCGTGGCGACAGCGCCATTCGGCCAAGTCAGACGCCGCTTCGACGGCTCATACCGCGGCCGCTCCCAAGGTGGCGAGATAGCCAGGATGCCGCTTTCTCCTTCGACCATGACATCGCGGGCATCGCCGGCCGTCGGCGCTACGAGCGCAAGTCGATGTGCGGTTCGCGCAGTGACCCGAGCGCGGATCATTTCTGCGCCCGTTCGCGTCTTGCCGAAGCCACGGCCTGCGAGCACGAGCCATACCCGCCACTCCCCATTGGGCGGCAACTGATTGGGCCGGGCCCAGAAGGCCCACTCGTAAAGCAGCGCCCGCGCTTCTGCGGGGGTCAGAGCGGCGATGAGCTCGTTCCTGGGCAACTCCGCTCCCGAGCCAAGCGAAGTGGCGTGCAAGCGCCTCGCGCGCATCCTTTAAAAAATCCCTTTTGTATTTTGCCTTCAAGGCGTCCCGCTGGTGGCGGACGCCGGAATGCCGGCGATCGCCCGAGGACTGATCTCTTGTGTGGCTCTGTTACGGGACAGTGCCGGCTCTGGGCGCCGGAAGCGGTCTAATCCGGATGGCGCCGGAGTTCCCGGGCAACACCAGTGCCTGCACACCGACCCACCGGGGGCGCGGTCATCCTAAGAAGCCAACATGGTCCCGTTCCCCACCATTGCCAGCGTAAGACAACTATATCACTTCGATCCGGAATTGTCAATATGCAAATACGTTTCTAGCAAGCAAGAGAATGAGCGAAATGTGCTTCGAGCGTACCCAATGAGGCAATCAGGATGCCGGAGGCCGCTTCCTGGCTCACGCGCCGCCCGTTCCAGCCCTGCTCGAGCGCCCATTCCTTCAGCGATTGTTGCCATCCGACCACGTGCCATATGCACGAACCGCCGGCTGAGCCGAGGCCGCCAACGGCAAGGGTGGCGCGCCAAACGATCTTGCGCGCATTCTCGATTCGGGACCCCGGTTCTTCCACAGATCTAAAACCGCTCCGGCTGCCAATTTTCGGGCGCGATATGTCAAAGGCGCTCAGCGGGTCGAGTTGCGCGACGGCAAAACAATCTCGGAAATCCTCTCCAGCCTGCCGCATTCCCGCGGTAATCGAACCCCGTCTTTCCATAACGGCGAGCGTGTCGACAAAGCGATAGGGTCGGGCAGGACGGCCGGAAGTATCGCTGATCGTCCGTTCTAAGCGCTCTATAATGCCGTGGTTGCTCCGCTCCGGCGTTGGCATGGCATCGGCGATTTCCCGGACTGGCGGCCCATGCCGAGAACCTTTCTGCGTCATTCGTCCTCCGAAACAAACCGTGAACACTATTGTCAAAAAAGTTCGCGGACAGCCTGTTCCAGCCGCTTCAGGAATTGTCGAGTAGGCGCCGCACGCGGTCGCGCGCGACGGCCGCCGACAGCGCTTGCGAGGGCTTCGACTTCTCGTAGTCTGTCGGTTTCAGCCTTGCTGCCGCACACGATGTGGCAAACAGAATGGTGGTGCGGACAATAAGACGAGGACGGCCGCCGGGTGGCCCCGCAAGGACGCCGACTGCCCGATTCGTCGACTATATAGGCGCAACCGCCGTCCTTCTCTAAATCCTCAATGGCGAGGTACGAAAGAAGCTTTGTCATATTCATGCGAACTGTTCATCAATTGGCTTGTCAGTAATGCACCGGTATGTTAGGCATTCCTTGTTAGCGTGTCAACAACAGCAAATTGCGAAGGACGCATTATGGACGGTTCCTGGTTTAGTCAAGCCCTGGCGCGCGTCGGTGCCTCCCAAGCGGATCTCGCTCGCCATCTCCGTCTCGCCCCATCAGCGGTATCCCGCATGCTCAAGGGAGATCGTCAGATGAAGCCGCTGGAGGTAGTACATCTCGCGGCTTTCCTGCGTGTACCAGAGGACGAGGTCTTGCGGCATGCAGTCGATACCACAGCCAGTCCGCCAGCAGGCGAGGTCCCACGGCCCGGGCGAGGTCGCCCCCCGTCTGCCGGGTCCACTACCCCCGGCGCTTCGCCGCCGCGACCGCTCCACGAGCCGGATCGGATACCAATCCGCAGTGGTGCACGGGGAGGGACCGACCAGGAGATGTTCCTTGAAGATGGCCCGATCGGATACACGCCAAGGCCAGCAAATTTGAGCGGCGTGCGCTCGGCTTACGCCATCTACATGGTCGGCGACAGCATGGAACCACGCTATGAACCGGGTTGGCTATTGCACGTGAACCCGTTCAAGCCACCGATCCGCGGCCGAGACGTGGTCATTTACAAGGAGGGACAGGCGGTTTTGATAAAACAGTTCGTGGGCTGGGAGGGGGACGCGCTTGTCCTGCGTCAGTTGAATCCTCCGGCCATATTGAGAATTCCGCGCGAGGAGGTCCGAGAATGCCACCTAGTCGTCGGGTCCGATCAGGAAGGATGAAGAACCGGGCAGCGGGCTCCTGTTGCCCCGACGTACTCAAGCTTCGCAAGAGACGGTTCCGGCCGGCTCAGAACCCGGGCGGCTGATCATCCGGCAACGGGTGAGGCCGGGGCTGCACCAGATTTTCTTCTGCCTCCTGGCGCTCTCCTTCGGTTCCGCCCAACTCGAGATCGGCCGGAGTGGTCGGGCGTGGCGGTGCCCCGCCTTGAGAGTTGGCCTCGCCGTTCGCATTCATAACGCGGAAATAGTGCTCCGCGTGCTGATACAGATTTTCCGCTGCGATCCGGTCTCCGCTTGCCGCCGCCTCACGTGCGAGCGCGACATAGCGTTCGAAGACTTGGTACGCATTGCCGCGGATCTTAATGTTCGGACCGTTGCTGTCAAACGTCTGAATCCGATGAGGCATCCGCGGACGGTTATGGTGCTGGTTGGCCCCATTGTTGCGACCGCGCGAGCGTTTGTTTGGTCCTGGTCTCATGACACCTGTCTAATCGCGGTGGACTATATCGGACCTTTGTCCGGCAGGAGCATTCCCCTAGCCCCTCTCGGGTGTTTGAGGTGGGTATTGCCGCTTTGTACGCGGCACCTAGCCCCCGAGCGACGCCAGCCTAGACGGGACCGCAGCGCATTCCAACCTTTTTCTGTCTTCGCCTGAGATGCGGCGCGGCACGCGCGATCACGCATCGAGCGGTACCGGCAAGATCCTTCTCGACGCTGTCTACGATCAGGCTGTTATCCTTAATTATGGCGGCGACCGCGTCGGCCTGACCGGCCCCGATTTCGGTAGCCAAGATCCCGTCGGGAGAAAGAAGCCTCGGTGCAGCTTCGGCTATTGCCCGATGCGACCGCAAACCGTCTTCACCACCATCGAGAGCCCGACATGGGTCGTGGCAGGCGACCTCACGAGGCAGTAGCGCGAGTGCTCCACTTACAATGTAGGGCGGATTCGCGAGAATGGCATCAAACTTCCCCGACACCGCAGTTGCCCAATCTCCGACGACGAAGCGGGCCCGATCGGCCAGGCCCAGGTTGGCGGCGTTGCGGGCTGCGGTCCTCACCGCGCCCTCGGCGATATCGATACCAACTCCGCTCGCTGCCGGATACTCGGCAAGAAGGGCGAGCAGGAGGCAGCCCGTACCGGTTCCGAGATCGAGTAGCCGGAGGGGCGCACTTCGATCGGGTTCTCGCCTGAGCACGGCCTCGATGACCGTCTCCGTCTCGGGCCGGGGGTCGAGAGTGTCGGCCGACAGACTAAATTCCAGGCCCCAGAACTCGCGTTTCTCGAAGATGCGGCTTAGAGGCTCACCGGCTACCATGCGATGCAACAGCGCCCGCACCCGGCGGATCTGTTGTTCATCTAATCCGCGCTCGGGGTATCCGAAGAGATCGGGCGGCGGTATCGCGAGAGCTCCGGAGACCAGTCGGCGGGCCTGCCGCCGAGGATCCGCAACACCGGCTGCCGATAACGCTGCCGCAGCTTCGGCAACAAGCCGGCCACACGTCCCGTCAGCCTCTTTCAACAGCAGCCAACCTTGCAGCCTGATCCTCGGCCAGAATTGCGTCGATGATCTCGTCCAACGCCTCCCCGCTCATCACCTTGTCTATTTTATAGAGGGTGAGATTGACGCGGTGGTCGGTAACTCGCCCTTGCGGGAAATTATAGGTGCGGATCCGCTCAGACCGGTCGCCGCTGCCGACTTGGCTCTTCCGCTCGGCGGCGCGTGCGCTGTCGCGTGCCTGCCGTTCCAAGTCGTAAAGGCGCGAGCGAAGAACCTTTAGCGCCTTTGCCTTGTTCTTGTGCTGCGATTTCTCGTCCTGCTGGATTACTACCAGTCCCGTCGGAATATGGGTGATCCGCACCGCGCTGTCTGTCGTGTTCACCGATTGACCGCCGGGTCCGCTCGCGCGGAAAACATCGATGCGCAAGTCCCTCTCGTCGATGCGGATATCGACGTCCTCCGCCTCGGGGAGCACGGCGACTGTTGCGGCAGAGGTGTGGATACGACCAGCCGCCTCGGTTTCTGGGACGCGTTGGACGCGGTGTGCCCCCGACTCAAATTTGAGCCTGGCGAAAACGTCCCGACCGCTTATCAAGGCAGTCGCCTCTTTAAATCCGCCGAGGCCGGTTTCGGAAAGATCGAGGATCTCGAAGCGCCACCCTCGCAAGGCGGCGTACCTTTGGTACATGCGAAAGAGCTCCGCTGCGAACAATGCCGCCTCGTCGCCCCCGGTACCCGCGCGGACCTCGAGTATCGCGTTTCGCTGATCGTCGGCATCTTTCGGGAGCAGCGCCAACTTCACCTGCTGCTCAAGATCCGGCAGACGCTCTCGTAACGCCTGCAATTCTTCCTCGGCAAGCTGCCGTAGGTCGCTATCCTCGCTAGATCCCGCGATATCTGCGAGCGATGATAACTCGTCTCGGGCGCGGCGCAATTTCTCGATCCCATCGACGATCGGGCTCAGCACGCTATATTCTTTAGACGATTTTGCGAAATCGGCGCCCGCGAGACCCGTGCCGGCGAGCGCATCGCGCAGCTCCGCGTGCCGACGGAGGAGTTGATCCAAGTGCTCCTCGAGAGATGCTCCCATAACCGCGCTCAGCCGTAGAACGCCTGCAGACGGGCCCGCAATTCACTCAACGAGGGGTCCATCGGCACCTCGGTCTGCTCGCCGCTATCGAGATCACGCAGGGCGACTACGTTACGCGCAATTTCCTCCTCGCCGATCAGCACCGCTACACGCGCGTTCACATTGTTCGCCCGCCGCATGCGGCGGGCGACGTTCCCGGAATAGCCGAGATCCACAGAGCAGCCATTGTTTCGGAGCAGCTCTGCGAGGGTCAGCGCCGCTCCTTCCGCAGCTTCACCAATAGGCACCACGGCGATCGGGCGCGGGAGCGGGGGTGGTTCGGCTATCAGCATTGCTAGCCGCTCGATACCCGCCGCCCAGCCGATTCCGGGCAGCGCCGGCCCGCCCATCATCTCGACCAACCCGTCATATCGACCGCCGCCCATCACCGTGCCCTGCGCGCCCAGGTCGGCCGTCACGAATTCGAATGCGGTATGGGTATAATAATCGAGTCCACGCACGAGCCGTGGGTTCAGCCGGTAGATTAAGCCGAGCCGATCGAGTCCAGCCCGGACCCGATCGAAGAAGCGACGCGACTCGGCATTTAGGTAATCGGCAAAGGCGGGAGCATCCCCAGCTACCCGCTGGTCGGTTTCCTCTTTCGAATCGAAGATGCGCAGCGGGTTGCGCTCGAGCCGCCGCTGGCTGTCCGCCGAAAGTTCGGAGGCGCGCGCCGAAAAATAGGAGACGAGCGCTTCGCGGTAGGCGGCGCGACTCTCGACGTCACCGAGCGTATTGAGTTCGAGTACGACGCGGTCGCCTATGCCGAGCGCGTCGAGAATGCGGCGGCCGGATGCGATGACCTCGATATCCGCTTGCGGCTGGGCGACGCCGATCAGTTCAACGCCGATTTGGTGGAATTGGCGAAATCGGCCCTTTTGCGGCCGTTCGTAACGGAACATCGGGCCGCTGTAGAAGAATTTCAGCGGCACGCTCTGGACGAGGCCGTTCGATAGCACCGCGCGGACCACACCGGCAGTATTCTCCGGCCGCAGCGTCACTTCTTCGCCGCCGCGATCGGAAAATGTGTACATCTCCTTGGCGACGATGTCGGTATGCTCGCCGATGGGCCGTGCGAACACTTCGGTGAACTCGAAGATCGGCGTTGCCATCTCGGCAAAGCCATACAGCTCGGCCGCGGCACGCGCCGTCTCGCTCACTCGCCGGTGGCGTCGCGCCGCCTCCGGGAGAAGGTCTTGAGTGCCGCGGACCGGCTGCATCGGACGCATGCGCAAATCTCCGGAGATCCGCGAGAAGATGTTAGCTCGCGATGAATGCCACAAGGGGCGCTGCAGCGCCGGTCCGACGATCAGCCATGCCCGCTGCGGCTTTCGCCGTCGCCGGCGCTACCTCGAATTAGCCCGAGACCGCCTTATCGGTATCTTTGCTCAGCCGCGGTTGAACGCCGGGATGACATCCTTGGCGAACCACCTGAGCTGCTCTTTGAACTCCTCGGGGGGCAATCCCTCGGCCCAGTGGATCATGAAATCCTCCAGGCCCGGATACTTCGCCTCGATCGATTTGATCCCCTCGATGACCTGAGACGGCGGCCCACAGAACCAAGCCTTCTGTTCAACGCCATCGCGCAGCGATGGCACCCGCGCCGGTGCTCCTGGGGTGCCCCAAGTCCGGCCTTGCTCATCGGCATAGCGCACAAACCCAAACGGAGCGAACCATTTGTAGCGCTCGTCGTGCGAAGGCTCGACGCGACGGATCGCCTCTTCACGGCTGTCGGCAAGGTACACCCCTGCCCCCCAAATCATATCTTGGCCGAGCTGTGAAGGGCGGCCGTGCCGGACGCAGGCCGCATGGAAGGCGCGAACCACGTCATCGAGGATTTTTTCGCCGTTCAAGGTGACCATCGCCTTCAGGCCGTATTTCGCCATCATATCGATGGTCCTGCCGCTGGCTATCGGCATCCATATCTCGACCGGCAAGTTTTTCGGCCGTGGCACTACCGTAATTTCCTCAAGCTTGTAGCCGCGATAGGGGACTGATGGCGGGCATTCGTAATATTTGCCCTTGTGATGAAACCCCTCCTCGTTGAAGCATTTTATGAGAAGCTGGAGTTGCTCTTCGAATAGCTCACGATTGGCTTCGGAATCGAGGAGCGGCGCTCCAAAGGTTTCGACCTCGCGCGTGTGATATCCGCGGCCAACTCCCATTATCACTCGGCCATCGGTGACGATGTCCGCCATCGCGTAGTCTTCCGCCAAGCGGATCGGGTGCCACATCGGCAGGATGTTGAAGGCGCAGCCAAATTTCAGCCGGCGCGTTTGGGTGGCCAGCCACAGCCCGAGCTGAATCAGATTGGGCAGGCACTCATAACCCTCACGCTGGAAATGGTGCTCGGCCGTCCAGAAGGCGTAATAGCCGAGTTCGTCCATCTCCCGCGCCACATCGCGGGCGGTCCAGAATACCTCGCTGAGCCGCTCGTTCGGATAGCGGCGGTCGTTTGCCGGCGTGCCTTGCAGGCCGATGTTGTCCAGTTCGATCTGACCGACATAGAGTGCATGAAATCGTTTGATCATCGAGTTCGTTGACCTCCATCAACTTGACGCATTCCCTTACAACTGTGTTCGGAATTGGAGAGGGACCACCTTTACCGAAAGATCTCCGGTCCGGGTGGTCCCCACGCATACGGATAGCTCGGCGCATAACCATATGCGGGCGGACCGGCAAAGTAATTGGGATAATAGAGGGGTGGAGATTGTCGCGGCTCGGCCAGGCGCTGGGTGGTGCTCCCGATCGGCGGATCGGGGTAGTCGCGCGTGGGGGAAAGCTGACCAATCGAAGGCTCCGCCGGCGACCGGTCCCGCCTTGGCCTTTTTTCGGAGATGACGGTGGGGTGGCCTTGCCTATGAGAGGCGGCGGCCATCGAATGCTTCCCAAGCCGCGCAGTTGTTTCTCGCTTCTTGCCCACCGAGAGACCGAGATAGGACGCGGAGTGGGGGCGAGGCTTCTTTTGGGATAATTGCGAATTTGGTCGATCGAACCTGATCGCGGGTGCACGAGGATCCGACTGATTGCGACTCGGGGTCGGGTCGGGCATGTGCCGCTCGCCGGCTTCCGCCGGGCCGCCTGGCAGCGGCGGCGGGAGCGGAGCCCTGGCGGCCGGCTCGTCTTCGGCCAAAGCCTGAGATCCCGAGACGAGAAGCAGCAGGGCTGCGCTGGTCATCAAGTAGAGCCCGGCGCGTCCCTTTAGCGGTTGCAACCTATCGAACCAGCTCGCCACCTTGTCTTCCCGCGGACGTCCGCGCCCATCAATGATAGGGGTCGGCAGCGTCGCGTAGTCCGTCTCCGAAAAAATTGAACGCTAGGACGGTGATGATGACACAGGCGACGGGAAGCATCAGCCACGGATAAAGCGCCACGACATTGATGTTTTGAGCTTCGTTGAGCAGCACTCCCCAACTCGTCATCGGCGGCCGCAGCCCCAAGCCGAGAAAGGAAAGTGCAGTCTCGCCGAGGATCATGCCGGGGACCATCAGCGTAGCCGAGGCGATCAGGTGGCTCATAAAGCTCGGTAGCAGATGCCGGCCGATGATTCGCGCGGGCCTCGCACCCATCAGGACCGCGGCGGTGCAAAAGTCCTCCTCGCGCAATGCCAGGAGTTTCGATCGTACTGCACGGGCGAGATGGGTCCACTCGATCATGCCGAGGATCAGGGTTATGCCGACATAAACGAGGATCGGGCTCCAGCTCACCGGCAGGATTGCTGATAACGCCATCCACAGCGGCAGATGTGGAAACGATTGGATGACCTCGATCCCGCGTTGGATCAGGATGTCGGTCCACCCGCCATAATAGCCGGCAATCCCGCCGATCAGAATCCCGAGCGTAAAGCTGACCGCCACGCCGAGCAGCCCGACGGTCAGCGAGATGCGCGCCCCGTAGATCATTCGAGACAACAGATCGCGGCCGAGCCGATCGGTCCCCGCCAGAAAAAGCTGCCCGCCGACGGCCGGACACACCAGGTGCAGATCACCTGGAAACAACCCCCAGACGCGATACTCGCCGCTGTGGCAGAAGAAGCGGATCGGCTCCCGCGTGCCGTTGTTCGTATAGACGCGTTCGAGGGTGTTCATATCGAGCCGGTAGTCGTAGCCATAAACAAACGGGGCGACCAATTGGCCTTTGTCGAAGATGCGGATCCGCTGTGGCGGAGCATAGATGAAATCGGTATTACGGGCGTCCAGGCCATATGGAGCGAGGACCTCGCAAATCAGGATCGATGCGTACATAATCAGAAGGATCACACCGGACACAACGGCGACGCGGTGGCGGCGCAGCTTCCACCACACCATCCGCCACTCCGACGCCATATAAAAGCGCTCCTGCGCCGGCGTCATTCTTTCGACGGAATAAGGGTCGAACGGCGCGTCGGAAATATAGTGCGGCAACCGGTCGGCGATCGGCACAGACAGAGTGCCAGCCCGCTCCCGTGGGACGCCGCCTGCGACAGTCATCTCGCTCATTCGCGCCGGCCCGCCTGCAGTCGGATACGCGGATCGAGCACTGCGAGCGCGAGGTCCGATATGAAGACGCCGATGACCGTGAGGAACGCCATGAACATCAAAAACGAGCCGGCCAAATACATGTCTTGACTGCGCAACGCATCGAGCAACATCGGTCCGGTCGTCGGCAAGGACATTACTACGGAGACGATCGCCGCACCGGAGATGACGTGCGGCAAGAGTGATCCGATATCGGAGATAAACGGATTGAGGGCCATCCGTAAGGGATACTTGAACAATAGTTTGAGGGGATGGAGGCCTTTTGCCCGGGCGGTCACGACATACTGCTTCTGCAATTCATCGAGTAGATTGGCGCGCAGCCGCCGGATCATGCTCGCGGTTCCAGCCGTGCCGATAACGACAACCGGGATCCAGAGATGCGCCGCCACCGATAAGACCTTTCCGAAACTCCAAGGCTGATCGACGTATATCGGATCCATTAGTCCCCCAATCGAGATGCCGAAATACACATTGGCCAAGTAAAGTAGAACGAGCGCCAGCAGAAAGCTCGGAGTCGCCAACCCCAGGAATCCCAGCAGGGTCAATAGGTGGTCCGACCAGCTGTATTGATGAGTGGCCGAATAGACTCCGATCGGGAACGCGACAATGTAAGTGAACAAGATCGTCGCCAAAGATACGATCAAAGTCATTAATAGCCGGTCGCCAACCACTTGGTTGACTGGTAGGTTATATGCAAAAGAATATCCCATGTCGCCATGGAGGAGACCACCCGCCCAGAATATATATTGCTCCCAAAGCGGGCGATCGAACCCGTACTGCGCTTTCAAGAAATTTATTTTGGCGAGGTCGGCCGCCTCGCCCGAGCTTTGCAGTTCGGCGATGTAGGTCGAAAAGTAATCCCCCGGCGGGAGGTTTATTATCGTGAAGATCACGATACTGATCGCTATCAGTGTCGGGATCATGATCAGAATGCGGTGCACAATATAGCTGAGCATCTCGCCTGGCTTCCTATCGAGCCGTTGGCGGCGAGACAGTCGCGGACGCCGATTTCGCCGATGCCTCGGACAGGTCGAACCAGAACCCGTCCGGTTTGTAAACGCCAAAATAGGCTCCCGGATCCCAATTGTAGATCCCCTGCTCGGGGACATTTCGAAGTTTGTCGTTGACCACTATCGGTTGCAGTACGCCGGCGACGGTTCCGATCGAGAACACCTCATCCGCCCAAATCTGAAGCATGTCCCGCCAAATTCGCGTGTGCTCTTCATCAGACCCTGCGGCAAGCCACTCTTCGTAAAGTTTCAGCAGCCGGATGGCGGAAGGTAGAGCTGGAGGTTCGCCCGCCGTGCCTTTCGTCTCATAAAATTGACCCCATTTTGGCCATTCGAGTTGCTGCTGAGTAGTCGGCGCGAACTCCCAAGGCGACATGGCGGGGGTCGCCAACCCGTTCTCGATCCCCTTATCTACCGACATCAACGTCTCACCGGAAAAGACTCGCCGCCTGAACAGGGTCAACTGCGACGGTTTGGCGAAAAGCTTGATGCCGATGCGACGCCAGGAATCACGAACCAGTTCGAGCACGTCCGATTGTTCCGTCGATTCCCCCGAATTCTCGACGATAATCTCCACCGGCCTTCCGTCCGGAAGCTGCCGTATCCCGTCGCTCCCTTTGACGAGCCCGATCAGGTCGAGGAGGCGGTTGGCCTCACGCGGGTCGAACCGTGCCCAAGCCGAACGATACTGGGGATCATAGAGCGGACTCTGCGGCAGTAAGGTGTTCTGCCCTTCTATGGCCAGCCCGAAATAGATAACCTGGTTGATCTCGTGGCGATCGACCGCGAGCGACAAGGCGCGCCGAAAACGCAAATCTCGCACGAGACCACGCCAGATCTCATCATTTACATTTACGTTCGGATAAAGCGCCAGCTGGCTGCCGGGACCGGTTCGCCAAAGCCGTACCTTGTAGTGATTGCGCTCTTCACTCGCCTTTAGGAAAGTATAGTTGTCGAAGCGCAGATACCGCGCCTGGAGATCGCTCTCGCCGGCACCGGTCTTGGCCGGGATGATCTTGCTGTCGGCGACCGATAGGATTACTCGATCGATGTACGGAAGCTGATTTCCTTCCTTGTCGATCCGGTAATAATACGGGTTCCGTTCGAATATCAGACGGTCGGCAGGCGGCCTAGTCTTCAGTATCCAGGGCTCCAAAGACGGCAAATCTGGATTATCATCCCGATACATCGTGTCTAGTTTATTGTGATACGCCGCCCAATTGCGCTGGTTCGCCTTCTTTACCAGATTATCCAGCACCGTGCTATCGGCATATTTTTGGTGGAATTGTTTGAGATAATGAGATGGCCGATAGATGTAGAGTGGGCTCGGCCCAGCCAGATCCGGCAAAAAGAGCGGGTTCGGTCGTGCCCAACTATAGCGAACCGCCGTTTCGCTCAACACTTCGAAATGGGGTCCCTCGCCTTGTGGCAGCATCGATATGGGCAATCCCGATGGCGACAAATGTTTATTTTGCGCGACATCCTCGAACCAGTATCGGAAATCTTCCGTGGTGAACGGCTGTCCATCCGACCATTTATGCCCTTTGCGTAAGTGGAGCGTGAAGACCCTGTTATCTTCGATTTCGATCGATTTGAGGATATCCGGCGCAAATTTAAGCGAGGGAGTGTACCCGACCAGCCTCGCATAGCCGTACACCACCATCATACGGGTGTCCTTGGGGCCACCCATTAGCATCCGCAGCTCGCCCCCCGGTGTGCCGATGGTTTCCAGCTCTGCCACAGCCGGCTCCTCCGGCACCCGGTCCTCGACCTTGGGGAGGTTTCCAATTCCTACATCTTTCTCGAGAGCTGGCGTTTCCCGCAATTCGGCTCGTGCTTCGTTCGGCACGGCAAGCGCGACAGCCGCCGCAAATCCCAGTCGCATCGCCTCGCGGCGGTTGGGGCGGGTCACGATCATCCGCGCCGGCGGATTTACGCCCGGACGCGGCTGGCCGCCCAGCCGGGCAACACGACCGGAGGCGCACTTGCCTCGACGCAATGACCTTCGGCTATCTCGATCAGGTGCGGCGGGTTCACGGGATCGCGACGAAACGGCTCCGGCCAGGCCGCCGGATCCGACGCCTTGTCGGCGAGCAGCTGATTGAAATCCAACCGTTGCGCCGGGTCTGGCTTCGGCACAGCGGTAAGCAGCGCCTGGGTGTAGGGATGAATCGGGTTGCGAAACAGCATCGCACGGTCGGCGATTTCGACTATCCGTCCGGCGCACATCACGGCGATGCGGTCGGCAATGTAGTCGACGACGGCGAGATTATGGGAAATGAAGAGGTAGGTGAGGGCTAATTTTTGCTTCAGATCCATCAACAGATTGAGGATCTGCGCTTGGATCGAAACGTCGAGAGCCGAAGTTGGCTCATCACAGATGACAAGGCCAGGCCGCAATGCAAGAGCGCGGGCGATGCCGATGCGTTGGCGCTGACCTCCCGAAAAGCTATGCGGATAACGCTTGACGTACCGCAAATCCAGTCCCACCAGCGTCACGAGTTCGTGCACCATTTCACGACGCGAACGCTGATCGCCGATGCCGTGAATGATCAGGGGTTCTTCAATTATGTCATAAACCGTCATGCGCGGGTTTAGAGATCCGAACGGATCCTGAAAAACAAACTGCACCTGGCGACGAAACTGCTTCAAATCCTCGCCCTCGAGCGAGAGGACATCGATCAACCGCCCGTGATCGTTGAAAATGATCGAGCCGGAGTCCGGATTGACGGCGCGCAACAAAACCTTGCTGAGGGTCGTCTTGCCGCAACCGCTCTCTCCTACCAGTCCAAGGCACTCTCCACGTTCGATCTTGAGGCTGATCGCATCGACTGCGACCACGCGCGGCCCCGATTTGGCGCTGCCGAACAACCCGCTTTTGCGGATCGTGTAAG
>Ga0209526_10000415_pt1 | contig 27493 bp, 23 predicted proteins | sample JacPinW_OM2H0_M1_FD_188566 | JGI IMG/M metagenome (GOLD analysis project Ga0209526, IMG submission 188566) | Forest soil microbial communities from Algoma, Ontario, Canada - Jack Pine, Ontario site 1_JW_OM2H0_M1 (SPAdes) (version 2) | ecosystem: Environmental > Terrestrial > Soil > Boreal... | reverse complement strand
GAATCGGCACAGCAAACCGTCCAGTCGCTACATCAATCAAATATTGTGATGGATCAATTGAATTCCACTGCCAACGATCTGCGTACCAGCGTCTCCCGGTTCAAGTTGAATGGCGCTTGACCGCAAACCCTCATTTCTTTCTGCATGCTTTTTATCTTATTCCAGATTGGCCGGGACCGTTACGCTTTATCTGCCAGCGGAATTATTGAGGTCCTTCCACTAACAAACCTGAAAAGAGTCCCCGGCGCGCCGGTTGGGGTGGCTGGGGTGTTAAATTATCATGGAACTCCGGTGCCGGTAATCGACCTAAACGAAATGATGCTGGCGAAACCTGCAGCGCGGCGCTTAAGCACGCGCATCATTCTAGTGAAGTATCCGCTCGAGGCTCAGCATCCACATCCGCTCGGTCTGATTGCTGAGCACGCAACGAATATGATTCGGCGATCTATCCAGGATTTTGTTGAGACGGGGGTTGAGTCTGAGAATGCGCCCTATCTCGGCCGAGTGGCCAATGACACTGGGGGCTTAATCCAGTGGATCGAGGTCGAACGATTGCTCACGCCCGAAGTTCGTGATGTGCTGTTTTGTGAACTTGTTCAAAGCTAATGTCGCTCGCACCAATCATTGCATTGCTCCGCCAGACCATCGGTCTCGATGTCGCTTCCGTGGGACTTAGCTTGATCGAACGCGCTGTCAAACAGCGCGTCCGCGCGAACGACCTTCGAGATATTTCGCAATACGCCGAACTTTTGCAACGCTCCCAAACGGAATTGCAGAGCTTAGTTGAAGTAGTCGTGATCCCGGAGACCTTTTTCTTTCGATATCCTGAATCATTCGCCGCTTTACGACAGATCGCTGAGGAACAATTTCTCTTCGGAACCCGAAAGATCCGCGCCCTGAGCGTTGCCTCCTCGACTGGGGAAGAGCCTTATTCGATCGCCATGACCCTGCTCGATGCGGGATTGCCTTCGGAGAAATTCCAAATTGATGCGATAGACATCAGCGCGCATTTGCTCGATATCGGAAGGCTCGGCATGTTCGGCGGCAATTCATTCCGAGGCAGCGATCTCAAGTTTCGCGATCAATATTTCCAGAAAATAGATGTTGGTTTTCGTCTATGCGAACGGGTGCGCCAATGCGTCAAATTTGAGCAAAGAAACGTGCTCGAAGAACGTTTTCGATTGGGTGGTGAGCCCTACGATTTTATCTTCTGCCGCAACCTGCTGATCTATTTTGATCACGAGGCACAACGCCAAACGGTCAAAAGCATAAGCGAGTTTTTGACCGCAGACGGACTATTGTTTGTCGGATCAGCCGAAACGGGAGTACTGACTCAGCACGGTTTTTCTGCCGTGAAATTGCCGATGGCATTTGTTTTTCGCAAGAGCCAGCCGGTTGCTTTCCGTACGCTGCCGAAATTGAAACAACTGAAAGTTCGGTCACCCGCGAAAGCACGCCGGACCGAACCCTTGCGCAAGCCGGATTTGGCAACTCCTAAAAAAACGGTGCCTGAAACCGCGAAGCAGGAAAATAGATTGGTGCCAGATTTGGGTTTGGCCGAACAACTGGCCAATCAAGGGCAGCTAGAAGAAGCGACAGGGATCTGCGAAGTCTTTTTACGTGAGGAAGGCCCGTCAGCACGCGCCTTTCACTTGCTGGGCTTGATCCGCGATTGTGGCGGAGATCAGTACCAGGCGAATGAGTTTTATCGCAAGGCGCTTTATCTTGAACCGGATCATTATGATTCGCTGATACACCTTGCGCTACTAGCGGATAAAAGCGGCGACAGCGCTACGGCCAGGGCTTTGAAGAACCGTGCTCACCGTGTTCTGGAGCGAACGAAATGAAACCGGATCTGCCGAAACCAGATGGAGGATCCATGAGTTCCGTCAAGCTCAACGATTGTTGGAACAAGATCGGCGTTTGGGGCAACCGGGAATGCGGTGAGTTGAAGCACGCGATCCATTGCCGCAACTGCATCGTCTATTCATCGGCGGCGGCACAACTCCTCGGAGGAGAGCTGCCAAAGGGCTACCTGGAAGGCTGGACCACGCATTTCGCCACGGAGCCAAAAGTCGAGAGCCGACAGATGGAAGCTGCTCTGATATTTCGAATCGGTGCCGAGTGGCTAGCATTGTCACCGACGAATTTACAGGAGATCGCTGAAGGTCGCCCGACTCACTCCGTGCCCCAAGTACGAAGTAACATACTTTTGGGCTTAGCCAATATTCGTGGGGAATTGTTAGTCTGCGTGGCACTCAATCGACTGCTTGGTATGGAAAGAATGGGACCAGAAAAATCGAGCTCAAAACGGGCGATTTATCGTCGCCTGGTTGTGGCTGGTCGCGCAGGTTCCCGGTTTGTTTTCCCCGTCGATGAAGTACATGGCATCCATCGGTTTAGCCCGAATGAGTTGAAAGGGGTTCCTTCCACCGTAGCAAAGTCACAAACAACTTACCTGAAAGGCATGCTGCTTTGGCAGAACAAAAGCGTTGGCTGTCTCGATGATCAATTGCTTTTCGATATGCTCGATCGAAGCCTGACGTGAGCGCGAAAGATCCAGGTGATTTGAGCGAGTTTTCCATGGCGGAGCTTTTCCGGCTCGAAGTGGAAAATCAGAGTGTTGTCTTGACGGAGAATTTGCTGGCGCTAGAGCAAAATCCAACCGATGCATCGCGGTTGGGGGCCATGATGCGCGCAGCGCATTCGCTGAAAGGCGCCGCACGGATGGTAGACCGGGATGCCGCAGTCTCGGTGGCGCATGAGTTGGAGGATGTATTTGTCGCTGCACAGGAAGGATCGCTGGTGCTGCTCCCCGAACATGTTGATGTGCTGCTGCGCGGTGTGGATTTGTTACACCGAATTGCCCAAGCGCCAGACGACGAAATCGAAACAGAGAAATCTAAGCGTGCTGACGAGGTGCAACAGCTTCTACGAGATCTAACAAAAGTGCGAGTTGACGACCCGTCTAAGGCGGTAAAGGGAATTTTAGAATCGCTGCAATCGGAGGATACCAATGTTTCTGATTCTGTGGCGATTATCTCCAAGGCGCAGGCAGTGCTCCCTTCCCCGTCGAAGGATGTCGACGATGCGAAGCGGAAACGTCAGCGATTTTTGCGGGTAACTCCGGAAAATTTAAATCGAGTCCTTGCGCTCACCGGGGAATCGTTGGTGGAATCCCGTCGGTTGGGTCCTTTTTTAGAGTCCTTGCTGCGGCTCAAACGACAGCAGAACGAGTTGGGTCAAATACTCGATCGAGTTCGGGAGTTGCTCAACCTGGAGAAATTCGGCGAACAGGCCGAAGCTCAAGTTGCTCAAGCGCGGGCTCAATTGGCGCGATGTCGTGAGGATTTGTCAGAACGGTTACTTGAGTTGGAGAGTTTCCACCGGCGTTCGGCCAATCTCTCCCATCGCCTTTATGACGAGGCTTTAGCCTGTCGGATGAGACCGTTTGCGGACGGCCTTCACGGTTTTCCGCGAATGGTGCGCGATTTGGCGCGCAATCTTGGAAAACAGGTAAGGCTTGAAATACGCGGCCCAGATACCTACGTCGATCGCGATATTCTGGAAAAGCTTGAAGCACCGCTCACCCATCTTTTGCGCAACGCGATAGATCACGGAATTGAGCTACCCGAGGTGCGCTGCGCGACAGGTAAATCTGGTGAAGGCACCATACGGCTGGAGGCCCAGCATAGTGCAGGCAATCTTTTGATTACTGTTTCAGACGATGGCAGCGGAATCGATCTGGCGGATTTGCGAAATGCCATCGTCCAAAAGAACCTCACAACCCGAGAGGCGGCCGAACAGATGAGCGATAGCGAAGTGCTCGAGTTTCTTCTTCTGCCCGGCTTCACGATGAAGGAGACGGTTACCGATATTTCCGGACGCGGAGTCGGTTTGGATGCGGTTCAGGCTATAGTCAGGGAAGTACGCGGTGCTATCCGCGTCTGGACGGATCTCGGTCACGGAACAACATTGCAAATGCAGCTACCCTTGACCCTCTCCATCGTGAGAGCGTTGCTCGTTGAGATTGGGAACGAGGCGTATGCGTTTCCACTGGTGCACATCAATCGTGCGCTCAAAGTGGCGAAAAAAGATATTGAGGTTACAGCAGGACGGCAGCATTTTCGCTTCGAAGACCGGCAAATCGGTCTTATCGCTGCTAGCCAGATTTTCGGAGGCAGGGAAGACAATCACTCGGGTGAGCAGGTCCCGGTTGTTGTCATCGGCAACAAAGCAAATTTTTACGGTGTCGTGACCGGAAAATTTCTGGGTGAGCGCGAACTCGTAATTAGGCCGTTGGACCCGCGACTAGGAAAGATCAAAGATATCAGTTCGGGAGCGCTGCTGGATGATGGTTTACCGGTTTTGATCGTTGATGTAGAGGATCTGATTCGTTCCATCGAAAAATCGATTGAAGCCGGAACCTCGGGTGCAGTGCAAAGTGGGGGCAGCGGAGAGACGCAAAAAAGGCCCAAGCGTGTATTGGTGGTGGACGATTCACTGACGGTACGGGAATTGGAGAAGAAGCTTTTGCAGACTCGAGATTACGAAGTCGAGGTTGCAGTCGACGGAATGGACGGTTGGAACGCTGCCCGGACGGGCCACTTTGACTTAGTCATAACTGATATTGATATGCCGCGCATGGATGGCATCGAATTAGTGACGCTCATCAAAAAGGATTCAAACCTGAAATCACTCCCGGTGATGATTGTTTCCTATAAAGATCGCGCGGAAGACCGACGACGCGGATTAGATGCCGGAGCAGACTATTACCTGGTGAAAGCAGGTTTCCATGACGAGGCGTTACTCCAGGCGGTTCTAAATTTAATCGGTGAAGCCACGGCATGAGAATTGGCATCGTCAACGATTCGCTAATGGCGACTGAATTGCTGCGCCGGCTCGTCTGCTCTTCTGCGGAGCATCAGATTGCTTGGATCGCACGCGACGGCGTGGAGGCGGTCAAGCTATGTGAAAGAGATTTGCCGGAACTCGTCTTGATGGATCTAATCATGCCGTACATGGACGGTGCTGAGGCAACTCGTCGAATCATGAGTCGCACGCCCTGTCCGATATTGATTGTGACAGCGACCGTTGCAGGAAACGCGGCGAAGGTTTTTGAGGCTTTGAGTGCAGGTGCGATCGACGCCATTCACACTCCGACGGATATTCCATCGCAAAAGACTGGACAGGCGTTGCTGCAGAAGATCAAGAGCATTGAGCGTCAGACCTCTGGCTTGGAGCAGGTGGCCGGCGACCTAGTTCCAAAAGAAGGCACAGCTAACAGGTTAATTCTGATTGGCGCTTCAGCGGGCGGCCCGGCCGCATTAGTCGAGGTTCTGTCCGCTCTACCAGAAGATTTTTCTCCGGCCGTCGTCATTGTTCAGCATATTGGCCAGCTGTTCGCGCCCGGACTGGTGGAGTGGTTAAAGGAGTATTCAAAATTACCCGTGCGTTTGGCTTGTGAAGGCGATTCAGTGAGTTCTGGCAACGTTTTGATCGCCGGCAGCGAAGATCATCTTGTCTTCAAGAATTCCCACGAACTTGGATACACCGCCGAGCCGAAAGAAAATCCATACCGCCCTTCCGTCGATGTGTTCTTCGGCAGTGCAGCGCGCTTCTTTCGAGGACCGATTGCAGCTGTCCTTTTGACTGGCATGGGTCGGGACGGTGCACGAGGTTTAAAAATATTGCGCGATGCGGGATATCATACCATTTCGCAGGACCAAAGCACCAGCGCGGTGTACGGCATGCCGAAAGCTGCCGCCGCGATCAACGCTGCGAGTGAAATTTTGCCGCTGCAGAAGATTGGACCACGCCTAAGGGAACTTTTTAGTCCCCAAACGAGAACAATACAATCCAAGAGAGGAGTAGCTGATCGGTAAACAGACCACCGCCACGAACGGAGGTTGCCAGGGGTCCGTACGGGTAATGCCAATAAACGATTAGCAACGGGCGACAAATGAGTTCGGCAATCAAAAATATCAAGAGGGAGACAGAGAAGATCTTGGTGTTATTAGTCGATGACCAAGCGATGGTAGGCGAGGGCGTTCGACGCATGCTGGAAGCCGATCCGGCGATCGCCTTCCACTATGTGAGCGATCCGAAGGAAGCGCTTGAATCGGCCATTAAGATTGCCCCTACTGTGATCTTGCAGGACCTGGTGATGCCCGGGGTGAACGGACTCGACCTGCTGAAAGAATACCGCAACCACCCGTCCACTCGCGCGGTTCCTGTCATCGTGCTTTCGAGCAAAGAGGAGCCTGCCGTCAAACAGATAGCGTTTGAATCGGGAGCTAACGATTACATGGTCAAATTGCCGCATCGGATCGAATTGCTCGCGCGGGTGCGTTTGCATTCCGAAGCGTACATACACGAGCTGCAACGGCAGAGAGCGTTTCAGGCTCTCGAAGCGAGTCAACGGGAACTGACGGAGAAAAACTGCGAGTTAGAGCTTCTCAACCAAAAGTTGGAGGAGGCAACGCGTTTCAAATCGGTCTTCTTCGCAAATGTGAGCCATGAGGTACGGACGCCATTGATTGGAATTCTTGGGATGGCGGAGGTCCTTTCTGACACGAGCCTCGATACTCGTCAGCGCGAGTTTGTTAATGTCATTCACACCAGCGGGGAGACTCTCTTACACATCATCAACGATATTCTGGATCTGTCCAAGATCGAGTCCGGCAAACTTGAATTGGAGTCAATCCCTTTTGCGCTCCGCGACGTGGTCGATCAGGCGTTGGATCTATTGGCACCTATGGCATTCGACAAGGGGCTTGAAATCAGCGCCTGGATCGACCCACGAATACCTTCCACTTTGGTCGGCGACATCACCAGGGTGAGGCAAGTTCTGCTCAATCTTTTGAACAACGCGATCAAGTTCACGTCGAGCGGCGAAATCTACTTGCAGGTAGAGCCTTCCGGCGACTTCGATAACATGATCAATTTTTGTGTGGAAGATACCGGAGTGGGTATCCCACCAGAGAAACTCGATCGGCTTTTTCGCGCTTTCAGCCAAGTGGACGTGTCGACGAATCGGCGCTTTGGCGGCACCGGCTTGGGCCTGTCAATCTGTCAAAATTTGACAGCATTAATGGGAGGTCGGATTTGGGTGGAAAGCACGGACGGGAAAGGCACCCAATTTCATTTTGTAATCTCACTTCCAGCCGCAGACATTGGGGAGACCAGGCACAAAGGACCGGATTTGCGCGGCAAGCGGATGATTGCGGTGGTCCGCAACGCCCGTCTCGCCCGTCTGCTTGCCACTTGGGCGGAAGAACTTGCCGTGGAATTCACCGTCCGATCCGAGCAACCGGAAACTCTCGATCACGCTCCGCTGGACTACTTGATCGTGGACGCCGATCACTGCGAGATTCGGATTCCGCAGTTCAGTCCAAGAACAGTTCTTCTTAGTCGTTCCAAGAACATTTCCGAATTGGCAAACCGTTATCCGAGCGCAACCGTATTGTCGCTTCCGCTTAAGAAGCGCCAGTTCCTCCAGGCCGTTGGGTTGTTAGTCGATACTAACGACGCCAGTCGCTCGCCTGAAACAGTTTCGGAGGCAGATCCGACTCTCTCCGAGCTCAACATTCTGGTGGTGGATGACAACATCGTGAACCGCCTGGTTTGCGTCGCTCAATTGCAAAAGCTCGGGGTTCGGAAGATTTCGGAAGCCGAAGACGGACGTCAGGCAATCGCCGCTGCGCAAAGCCAGGCGTTTGACCTTATTTTGATGGATGTCCATATGCCGGAAATCGACGGTTTGCAGGCCACCCACCAGATTCGTCTCTCATTATCTTATTCCAGACAACCGCGAATCGTTGGGCTTACGGCGACTGCTCTCGGCGAGGAACGGGAAAGATGTCTCGAAGCAGGTATGGATGATAAGCTCACCAAGCCGGTACGCATTCATGAGTTGAAAGAGGTGTTGGAGGCAACCAGCAAAATAGGATCGCCTGATCGACCTTCGCCCCCATTGGGCTCTGATTTGCCGGTGTGCGACGAGCGCCGATTGAAAGAACTTATGGAAGTTGATGAAGCTGACCAGTTTGCTACCAACGTTCTACAACTCTTCATTGTGCAAGCCGAACGGTTGGCACGCCGGTTGCCTGAGTTGGCAGACAATCCGGAGGTCCTTGCGTCAGAGGCGCACAAGCTGAAGGCCGCCGCCGGATACGTTGGCGCGATGCGTGTGACCTATTTCTGCAGCGTCGTGGAGAGCGCTGCGAAATCGTCACATTCTCAAGTCGATCAGAAATCTGTCGCTGAGCTAAAAAAGTCACTAACTGTTTCGGTTGCTGACTATCGAAAACGATTAAAGCCAAAGTGATTTCGTTCGTTGTGGCACCCGAACGGACTCCCTCTGTTCGATGCATTTCTGGCCAGACAAGCTGCATGAGTGGTTTTACTTTAGGCGAACCTTGGTGCGCTTAGGAGAATGAGTAACGAGAGATTGCCTTAGGGCCCGACCGGGGAGAAAGTCGTTTCTTCCGAAACCGCTGCAAAAGGAGTAAAAAAAGGACGCAAAAGAGAGCAACCAAAAAATGGTAAAGCCGTAAGTTTCTGTTTTTAAGCAACTTATAAAGTTGCATATCAGCTCCCTTTTAAGGCGTTGGTTGTGGGTTCGAGCCCCAGCCACCCAACCCAGTGTCTATTGCGGGAACTCTGGCAGCGCTCAGAATGGTTCGCAGAAAAAATGATGCCTGTGAAAAAGTTAACGGCGAGCGTCGTCGGATGCGGCAGAGGCGGACAATTGAGTCTCCAGGCTCTTGCCGAGTCTGAGTTTTATGCTCCAAGCGCGGCCGCCGATCTCCGGTCTGAAATTGGTGACGAGCTTCGGAAGAAATTTCCAGGTCTTCGGATTTTCGCCGATTTTCGCGAAATGTTCGCAACGTGTCCGACCGATGTGGTTTGCGTTAGCACCTATCCACCTACCCATGAAGAGATTGCTGTCGAAGCATTGAAGCTTCCGCTAGAGGCGATTCTAGTTGAAAAACCGATCGCCGATACGGTTGCATCCGGTCGCCGAATTCTCGATTTTATCAAACAGAGTAAGATCCCGTTGGCGATACCACATGGTCTCATGGTAAAGCGGTGCCCCCTGGAAATTATCGAGCGCGTAAGCAACGGCGAAATCGGGGAGCTAAAATTGGTCGAGATCCAGTCTCCGCGGTTTGATATTATAAGTGCCGGCATCCATTGGCTTCAATTCTCGATCAACCTGAATGCGAACCACCCGGTGGAGTCTGTCCTCGCGGCTTGCGATAAAACAACGCGAACGTTTCGCGACGGTATGAAGGTCGAGACCGTGGCGGTTACTTCAGTGCAGCTGGTTAATGGCGTTCGGATCGTAATGTATACGGGGGATGCCATCCGTTCGAACGGGCGTCGACAAAGTGATGTCACGTTTCGAATTCTCGGTACCGCAGGCCAGATCGAATTCTGGGGCTGGCAGCCGGACTATTATCTAGTCAGCCCGGCTTTTCCCCACGGAAAGTTGTTAGAGCCCGAGGAACAACCGGTTTCCCTCCATCGGCGTCATCTGGAAAACCTAATTCCGATGTTGCAATCAAAGGAACCGGATTATTCCTTACCGGAAAGCTCATTGAAAGCCCTTGAAATCTGCGAGGCTGCATATGTTTCCGCCAAGCATGGCGTTGAAGTTCGTTTTCCTTTTGCTGAGTTCGCATTGCCTGAGCCGAGCGACTGGCAGCCGGGCACGCCTTATTTAGGGGAGGCAAATGCGCGAGACGGCAGGTATCTCTGATGAATAGACCGATCACATTTGGCATCGTCGGCGGAGCATGGCGCGCCGAATTCTTTTTTAGAATCGCCCAGGCTTTACCGGACCGTTTTCGAATTGTGGGATGTGTCGCACGCACGGAGGCGACACGCTCACGGATCGGGCGTGACTGGGGAATCGCAACGTTCAATTCCATAGGCGACTTGGTCAGATCAAAGCCCGATTTTGTCGTTACGTCGGTGCCTTGGGCCGAATCGGCACCGGTCATTCTCGAACTTGCGTCGCATGACGTCGGCGTTCTGGCGGAGACCCCGCCTGCTCAGGATCTCGAGGCCTTGACGAAATTGTGGAAAGAACTGCCAGAGAATGCGCGCGTCCAAGTGGCCGAGCAATATCAGTTTCAGCCCTGTCATGCGGCCAGGCTTGCTCTGGCTAGATCAGGCTTGCTTGGAGAGGTTTCTGAGGTCCAGATTTCGGTTGCGCATGGGTACCACGGCGTATCGCTGATTCGTAAGTTTCTGCACATCGGTTTTGAGCGCGCCTCCATCCGCGCGTTGGAATTCAAGTCTCCGATTGTTGCAGGTTCGACCCGCGCGGGACCGCCGCGGGAAGAACGAAAAATTCTGACCAAACAAACCATCGCGAGCCTCGAATTCGAGGGCAAGCTCGCTGTCTTCGATTTTGTCGAAGATCAGTACTTTTCCTGGATTCGATCGCATCGTGTCCTGGTGCGCGGTGCCCGCGGAGAGATTAACAATCTGGATGTTCGATATTTAATCGACTTCGCGACACCGACGGAGATGCAACTGAAGAGAATGGATGCTGGTCAAACCGGCAATCTGGAAGGTTACCACCACAAAGGTTACATTGCCGGCGCGGCATGGTGGTATCGGAATTCGTTCGCACCTGCGCGATTGTCTGATGACGAAATTGCAATCGCGACCTGTCTTGAATCGATGGCCCGCTATCTGGAAACGGGAAATTCTTTTTATGACCTTGCCGAAGCTTCTCAAGATCATTACCTGAGCATTCTAATTGACGGAGCGGCCAAGAGCGGCAATTCCCTCGAAAGTTCTAACCAGATCTGGCACGGGTAAAGTCACATTTTCTGCAGATTCGGGTGACCGTGACGCTACCCCTGTTGAACGGTCGGGTCGAAGGGCATGCCCTTTTGCGGCGCGGCCTCAGCCCTTCTCGATCATCGCGTAGGCATTGTGGTTATGGATCGATTCGTAGTTCTCAGCTTCGATCTTATACCAGACGATTCGTGGGTCAGCGTTCGCTTTGACCGCGATATTACGCACCAGATCTTCCACGAAAACCGGATGATCGTAGGCATGCTCGGTGACCGCTTTTTCGTCGGGACGCTTCAATAAGCTAAACAACTCCGCACTGGCTGACGTCTCGACCATGCGGACTAAGTCCTCGATCCAAATTGGGCTACTGAACCGCACCGCAAACGTCACCAGGCTTCGTTGATTGTGTGCGCCCTGTTTGCTGATCGCCTTGGAGCACGGGCAGAGGGTGGTTACCGGAACCATGACCGTCACTTCAAATTCGGAATGTTTCTGGTGCGCAGTGGCATTGAACCGCACGTTGTATTCGAGTAATCCTGACGCGCCGGTCACCGGTGCTTGCTTCTCGATGAAATAGGGGAATTCGAATTCGACATGAGCCGCTTCCGCGTCCAATCGCGTCTGTAATTCTCGCAAGATCACCTTGATATTATCGACATGAATGACGGTCCCGTGGTGGTTGAGCACCTCGATGAAGCGACTCATGTGAGTTCCTTTGAAGTGGTGAGGCAGATCGACGGTCAAGCTCACGGTTGCCACGGTATGTTGCGACGTGTGTGCCTTGTCCCGAACCAGGATCGGAAAACGCAGGTTCTTCACCCCAACACGGTCGATAGCGACCTCCCGGTGGTCGGGAAGATTCTGCGTATCGATCAAAGTAGTTTGCTGTTCCATAGTTTTCGTGTTGTCATGAAGACGCGGGACGAAAGTTTTCCCCTTCATTAAAGGTTTACGGACTGTGCAGGAATATCATCAATTGCTCCGTCTTGTCTTAGAAAAAGGGCATTCCAAGGATGACCGAACTGGAACCGGGACTATATCATATTTTGGCGCGCAAGTGCGGTTCGATTTACGCCAGGGGTTTCCGCTGATCACAACCAAAAGAGTCCATTTTAAGTCGGTTGTTTACGAGCTCCTGTGGTTCTTACGTGGCGAGACGAACATTCGGTTCCTCACCGACAATGACGTGACTATCTGGGACGAGTGGGCCGACGAAAAAGGAGATCTGGGACGGGTCTACGGTGCCCAATGGAGAAGCTGGCGTGCGGCTGACGGGAAATCGGTCGACCAAATTGCTCAGGTCGTGAAAATGATCCGAACCAATCCGGACAGCCGCCGCCTGATAGTGTCGGCCTGGAATCCGGGTGAACTGAGCGAGATGGCCCTGCCGCCTTGCCATGCTCTCTTCCAGTTCTATGTGTTGGAAGGACATTTGAGCTGTCAGTTATACCAGCGCAGTGCTGACCTTTTTCTTGGTGTGCCCTTCAATATCGCTTCCTATGCGCTGCTGACGCAAATGACGGCTGCGGTGTGCGGGCTGGAACCGGGCGATTTTGTGCACACGTTTGGGGACCTGCATATCTATAAGAATCATCTCGACCAAGTCCGCGAACAGCTCAGCCGGACACCCAGACCAATTCCGCGAATATTGTTTCAACGGGTTCCTGAGCGCCTCGAAGACTTCCGGTACGAGGATATTGAGTTGCTGAAATACGATCCTTATCCAGCGATCAAGGCGCCGATTGCGGTTTGAACCTAGCAGAAGCTAGAAGCTAGAAGTCAGGAGGCGTGCCGGCGAATGTAAGCGAAGCGCAGCCACAATTGTGCCGATCATGACCAACAACAGATTTTGGCTATTGGCTATTGGTGATTGGCTATTCCGTTCGAGCCTGGAGGGCAGAATGGAATGAAGGCAATCGTCGCAATGACCCCGAGCCGAGTGATCGGCCGCGGAAACACAATTCCTTGGAAAATTCCTGGCGAACAAAAGTGGTTTAAGGAAGTCACGATGGGACATTGTGTTTTGATGGGCAGCAAAACCTATCTTTCGATTGGTAGACTGCTTCCAGGCAGGCGAAACCTGATAGTCAGTCGAAGTCAGACTTGGGAGGGAGCAGAAATGATTCGTGATCTCTCTCAATTTGATCCCGCCAATTACCAGGAGGAGGTGTACGTGATCGGCGGTGCCGAAATCTATCAGCAACTGGTTGGCCGATGCGACGAGCTGTTGATTACGCGACTAAAAGCCGAGTATCCAGGCGATGTCTATTTCCCGGAATACGAATCAGAATTCTCGATTGTAGAACTGATCCGAGAAACCCCGGATTATTGGATTTTCCGGTACGCTCACCAGCCTCCCCGCTAGCCGGCGGGCCCGTCGTTCTCAATGGCTGTCTTTCCCTGAGACTCGGAGAAAGCGATAAACCCAAACAAGCGCCGACCCGAACAGAAGTAACTTATATCGATCGAGAAGCGATCGCTCGGCGATAGCTGATTTTCGAAACATCCAGGAGTGCTGTACGGAAGGCGCGTAAGAATCATCGGCTGCGTGAACCGCTAACTCCCGCCTACCACGCGACCCCGGTTTGATGATTCTGGTTGCTCCAGGGCTCTGCTGCTTCTCTCCAGGGCTGAGTCGCTATACCTGATCTCAGGTTCTTGGCGATCGTGTCCCAGCGGCGCGCCTCCTGAGTGCGGTTGTCGCAGCTAGTTAGGCAGAACGAGATCAGGACGAGCCAAGAACAGACGAAGCGAATCATGAAGAAGGGATGGAAATTGCGCTAGATCTAACGCGGTTCAGCGGTGGAATTCAACCGAAACTTCAGCGGGCCCGTTCTATCCAGAAGGACTTCAGATAATCGCTGCCCGGAAAATCTTCCGGCATCCCGATGTGTGCTATAGTCGCGGATCTAGGTAACTTTGCCCGTAGAATCTTTTCGAAGTCAGCAAGCGGAAGGCGGTGAGAATTCGTGCAGCAGAGCAATCGACCGTCTTTGGTGCTAACGGAAAGCGCCAATTCGAGTAGTTCAGCATAATGTGTTTCTGCCCGAAAAACTCGTCCATTCCGATCTCGCGAAAACGTCGGCGGATCCAGGATAACTAAATCGAAGCAGCGCCCTTTTTTTGCGAATCGCTTGAGCCAGCTGAATGCATCCCCGTAAACAAATTCGTGTTCTGGGCTGTCAATATCGTTAGCCAAATAATTTTCGCGGCCCCAATCCAGATACGTCCGCGAAAGATCGACATTTACGGTCGAAGCGCCGCCGGCGGCAGCGGTAACCCCAAAAGCGCAGGTGTAAGCAAACGTATTCAACACGCTCCTGCCCGCGCTAATCTGTTGGACTCGCTGCCGATTAAGGCGCTGATCAAGAAAGATCCCTTGCGAGTAGCCAGCTTGAAAATCGATCCAAAAATTCAGGCCACGTTCTTGAATGAGGAATCTCGTCGTAATTGGCTCACCCGCCAAAAAGATCGGGGACTTTTTCTCTTCGTTCCTCAATATTTTTCCATAGAGAGAACGATAGCCGAGTGTTAGGTCCAGATCCGGCATCGGTTGGCTCGGTTCGAGGCTAAGCAGCCAGTTTCCATTGAAATCGTCAATCACCCAACCCGGGAGATTGTCACCGTCGCCATCGACAATGCGGTACGCAGTCGTCCCGGTCTGACGCAGCCCAGCCCTTCTAGCGATAGCGTGGACGATTTTTTCACTCAGATACATCCTGATTTGCGTATCCTCGCAGGTGGGCATAAATGCAAAGGATATGAGCGCCTTGCGGGAAACTCTAGAGCAAGCCGTCAAAGAAGGGCACTTGTTGCCAACAAGTGCCGAAAATATCTCCCTATTGCTGGCGGCCGGGAACAATCCACTCTATCCGTTGGCGATTTCGCAGCTAGCGGAAGCAAAGGCTTGGTCTGAATTGAACGACCGCTTCTTCAAGACGCTTGCCTTCGGAACCGGCGGATTGCGAGGCCGGTCGATCGGAAATCGGGTGACTGAGGCCGAACGTGGATCGCACCCTGAGTCCGAACCACCGGAGCATCCTTGCGTAGGGACTAACGCAATGAATTTCTATAATGTCAGTCGCGCGACGCAAGGACTGGTTAAATATCTGAAAGGCTACTTCAAGTCTATCCGGTCAGATCGCCGGCCGAGCCTGGCGATTGCTCATGACACCCGAATCTTTTCCCGCCAATTTGCTGAGCTTGCTGCTAAGGTTGCGACCGAGCTGGGCTGCGACGTTTTCCTTTTCGAATCGGCGCGATCGACTCCTGAGCTCTCTTTTGCGGTTCGCCATACTAATGCGACCGCTGGAATCGTAATCACGGCGAGCCACAATCCCCCGCACGATAATGGCTACAAGGCTTATTTTGAAGATGGTGCTCAAGTGGTCGAACCACATGCCACCGCCATTATCCGGCAAGTGAATGCGATTACGAGCGAAGGCTATGAGCCGGTCGCGGCCGAGCAAAAAGGAAAGCTCGTGATTCTCGGATCGGATTTCGACGACATCTACAAAGCGAGATTGCGATCAGTGATCTTGCAACCGGCGGTAGTCTCGCAACAGAAAGAACTCAAAGTCGTTTTTTCGCCCATCCATGGAACCGGTGGCGTAATTTCCGTACCGCTGTTGCGCGAGATCGGTTTCAACGTGCTGACGGTACCGGAACAGGACCGCCAGGATGGGTTGTTTCCAACTGTAAAATCGCCGAACCCGGAGAATGCCGACGCGCTTTCGATGGCGATGGAACTTGCCCGCAAAGAAAACGCGGACTTGGTCATCGCTACCGATCCTGACTGTGATCGCATGGGTGTGGCAGTGCGGAATCGAGCCGGAGAGCTAGTCCTTCTCACTGGAAATCAAATCGGCTCTCTGTTGACCTACTACCGCTCTCGAACTTTCAAAGAGCTTGGAATTCTGAACGATCAGAACAAATCGCGCGGGGTCATCATCAAGACGCTAGTTACCACCGATCTGCAAAAAGCGATTGCGCAAGGAGATGGACTGCATTGCGTGGAGACGCTCACCGGCTTTAAATACATCGGAGCCAAGCTCCTGAAATACGAGATGGCATTGCCGGAATCGATTCGTCGTTCATATCGCTCATTATCGGAGCAGGAATCGCGCAAAGCTCGGCTAGAATACTCCTATTTCTTTGTATTTGGGGGGGAGGAAAGCTATGGCTACAGTGGTGCCGACTTTGTCCGGGACAAAGACGCCAATGCCGCAACCCTCATGTTCGCCGAGGTGGCTGCCTATGCGAAGTCGCAAGATCTTACTTTGGACGAATTGCTGGATCAGATTTACCTGCAATACGGCTATTTTCTCGAACAGAGTGGCTCATTGGTCTTCGAAGGAGCAGAAGGCGCAGACAAGATCCGCCGACTGGCAGATTCATACAACCGGATGCCACCGAAGGAAGTCAACGGGGTAGAAGTGTCGCAAGTCCAGGATTTCACGTCGGGCGACATCCGCGATAGCGAAGGCGATCTGCTTCCGAGCGAGAAGATGACGATCTTCACGCTGGCGGATGGTTGTAAGATTGCAGTTCGTCCTTCCGGTACGGAGCCAAAGATCAAATTCTACCTGTTCGGCAAAAGGGAAGGCTTAAATCAACAAACGCTTCCCGCGGCAAAAAAAGAACTGCGCGAATCGCTGAATCGCTTGTGGGAATGGTTGCAGGCCGATGCGAGGAAGCGGGTAGGGTAGTCTCGAAAGCGGTTCGGCTTTCTCCTCCGCGCGATGCGCATCTCGCCGTCATTGCCGAGGCTGAACCCTGACGTTAGTCGTTCACACTTCTCCTCGCCCGCACGCTCTTTTGCTTGCGGGACTGCGTAGGCTTGGCAGAGTGTCGACTCTTTCTCTTGAGTCGGTTAGACGAATGATGAATAGACATTGGAACATTTGGAGTAGCTCCAACCGTCTGAATGCTGTCCTCCTTCTGTCCTGGGCCCTATTCGTCTCCAACTCGGGTTCCGCCACTGATCGTTTCGACCTTCCTCATTTGAGCGATCATGCCACGATTTCGTTGGTTACCTATTCTCCCGGCGACGAGCTTTATACTGCGTTTGGTCATAGCTCGATCCGCGTGCGAGACGATGCCCAAGAGATCGATCGACTTTATAATTATGGAACTTTCGATTTCGAAACGGACGCTTTTTATATCAAGTTTGCGCGGGGCGATCTGCTTTACCAATTGTCGGTGGGATTATCTATTGCCGAGATCAATGAGCGAGGCAGCCTGGGGCAAGGTGTTACCGAATCGATTTTGAACTTCAACGCTGATCAGCGGCAAGCAATGTTCTCCGAGTTGGAGACAAACCTCCTCCCGGAAAACCGTTTCTATCGGTACGACTTTATCCTGGATAACTGCTCAACTCGGATCCGCGACATATTTGAAAAAGTTTGGGGTCATCCGGTGGCCGATCCTTCGATTGGAAAAGTAACCTTTCGGCAAATGTTAGACCCGTACTTTCTTCGAATCCCCTGGATCCGTTTCGGGGTTTATCTTCTGTTGGGTGCGCGCATTGATCGTTTGGTCACTCCGCGCGAAGGCTGTTTCTTGCCATTCAATCTCGAACGAGCGGTTCAGGAAAGTTCAACCGAAGCAGGTCCTTTGGGTCGTAAACCAATAACGATTTACCGGCCACAACCGTTGCCTTCGGCGCCGTGGTATTTTCGGCCCGAATTCGTTTTTTGGACTCTACTCCTATTTTGGATCGCTTGCTGGGTGGTCAGAGGCTATTCGGCATCAGCAGTCCTTTCTGGACTGGTCTTTCTCGCTTTCGGCGCGGTGGGGACATTCCTGGTTGTCTTTGCGGCGAACACATTTCACTGGGAGACTTACGATAATTGGAATCTTGGCTGGTTGGTGCCAACTCATCTCCTGGTCGGCATCGGTCTGATTTTCCTGAACCGATCATCGCGGTCTTGGGTGCGCGCCTATTTGGGAATCGCTCTGGCGGAGATTGCCCTGTTTCTTGTCGCGTCACCCTGGTTGCCGCAACAGTTTCATCATGCCATTTATCCTCTGGCGATTTTGCTCGGCTGGCGGTGCGCCATTGAGTTCTGCAGAAAACCTCACCAGGAGATCCTGCGATGAAAATGCGCCTGATTTGGCAAATCGGCCTGAGCTTGCTAAGCGGCGTGCTCTTGGGGTTGGCGTTTCCCCCCTGGAACGTGTCTTGGCTCCTCTGGGTTGCTTTCGTTCCGGTACTGTGTGGTTTGTTGATTCTGCGAGGGTCCGCGCCGGTCTTGCTCATTCAGGGGGCGGTATTTTGCGCGACGTTTGGACTCATCGCGTTCTATTGGCTGGGCGCGGAGACGCGATGGAGTGAGTTGGCGCAAAATGGTGGAACCTTGATGGTCACCGGAGCAGTTTGGGCTTGGCTGGTTGGCCGATTTGCTACCTTCCCTGAATTTCCCAAAACAAAAAACGGAAAGAGGAAATCACTCGAACCGATCCTGCTCGCACCAGGACGGTCGAGCGCGGCGTGGGCAGCTTCGGGGGCGCATCTTCGTCTCGCAGCTTTCGTAGCCTCCGCTTGGACCGCTCTGGAGTGGGCGCGAGGCTATCTCTTACCGGCTTGGAACCAAGCGGGCGTTCCGGTTAGCGACAATCTCGCGTTGCTTCAACTCACGAAGGCGGTTGGTCCTGCCGGGTTAAGCTTTATTGTGGTATTTGCGAATACGATTATTCTGGCCAACGTCAGGCGTTTCATTCTTCAGCCTGGACGGATGAATTGGGCCGGACGCTTCGATGTGACCGCGACTTTGGCAGTGCTGCTGCTCATAGCCGCCGCCGGTTTTTGGTCCTTGCGATCCGCGCCGGAACCTAAGGGACTCAAGGTTTGTATCGTTTCTTCCGCTGCGACTGATCTCGACCGCTTAACCGACCTGTCACTCGTCGCTCCGGCTACCCAGTGCGACTTGGTTGTCTGGCGCCGAACTCAATTGCGCGGCGGTGACTACCAAGTTTTAGCCAAAGCCTCCTTGGGGCAGAGCATCCCGTTAATTGCGGGAACGGCTGCCGCGCCGGAAGCGCCGCTCACTGGATACACTCTGTTCACACCTGGGTCGGTCCGGAGCGTATTTGTCGTTGCTTCGCATCCGCTTTTTCAGCTGATGGCCGACCGGGGGCTGCGCAACGATCAGCCAATCACCTGTAAGGATGCCACCGTCTTCCCTTTTTTGGGGAATGATGCAGGCTCGCTCGAGACTTTCCGAGCCGCGGTCCAGAAACAGATTCAATGCTTCGTTGTACTCGTTGATCAACCGGCGGCGGTCGCGACGGAGGAGGAGCAATTAAAACAGAATGTCCGCGTGTGGGCGGTTGCGCTCGGTCGACCGATTGTGTTCAACTCGCGTCGAGCGGGAGCGATCCTAATGGCTAACTCGGGACGAGTGACCGGATCAATAAATCCGGAGATTGAAGGAGCGACCGTAGGGGAAATTGATCCACCAGTTGGTGTTGACTCCTCCTATTACGCTGTCTATGGCGATTGGTTCCCGATCGCTCTAGGTGTTTTAGCGCTGTTTTTAGCTTTGAGTGAAGGCTTGAAGAAGTTTTATGCGGAACCTCGTCGTTTCCATCCATGATGTCTCGCCGCTGACCCAGACAAGTTGCGCTCGGATTTTGGACGATTTGCGGGAGATTGGCGTTCCTATAACGTCGCTCCTGATTATTCCCAATCACCATGAACGTGCGCCGGTCTCAGAATATGAGGAGTTTCAGGGCTGGTTGAAGACTAAGGTGAATGAAGGTCATGAGCCGATTTTGCACGGTTACTTTCACGCTCGGAGCCCTAAAAACACTGATGCCGGGATCGTAAAATTTACCAACCAGGTTTACACTGCCGGGGAAGGAGAATTCTACGATCTGGATCGATCAGAGGCATCTCGGCGATTGCGGCAAGGCTTGAACGACCTGGAATTTCTGCAGAGACCGATTTCCGGATTTGTTGCGCCGGCTTGGCTGCTTGGTTTTGAAGCGGAAGCCGCCGTGCGACACGTCGGTTTTCGCTACATCACAACAGTTAGCTCGGTTGACGTATTTGATGGCCTTCAGCGTTACGTCTCTCGCTCGTTAGTTTGGAGTACCAGATCTTCCTGGCGTCGGGTGGTCAGTTTGGCCTGGAACCAAGGTTTAAGCTCTCGTTTGCGCGAGCGGCCCCTTTTGCGGATCGCCATCCATCCGACCGATCGAGAGATCCCGATGGTTTGGTCGCAAGTGAAAAGCGTGGTCGGATCGGCACTAGCGGACCGAAGGCCTCTGACCTACGAGAAGTTCATTGCCAACCACCTCGATTCAACCGAATCTTAGGCACTGCTCGAATTCAAGCATGGCTGCGAAAGTTGATTTGCATCTGCACTCACGTTTCAGCGATCGCTCTGTCGAGTGGCTGTTTCGACGTTTCGAATTTCCCGATAGCTACTCCGATCCTCGAAGCTTGTACCGGCGACTGCGGGAAAAGGGAATGTCGTTTGTTACGTTCACCGATCATAACCGAATCGATGGTTGCCTTGAGATCGCCGACCACCCAGAGACTTTCGTCAGCAGTGAAGTCACGGCGGAGTTTCCCGAGGATCAAGTCGCTGCTCATGTGCTGGTATGGAACATCACGGAACTAGAGCACCGGGAGATCCAACAAGTACGCCGCAACATTTACGAGTTGCAGGCCTATCTTGCCAATCGACGAATCGTTCACGCGATCGCTCATCCGTTTTACGATAAAGACCGACGATTGAGCGCTGATCATGTTCAGAAATTGGTCCTGCTTTTCAAGCATTTCGAAGGAGTCAATGGACTTCGCGATTCTCTGCTGAGCGATGTCGCTCGGTTCGTCTTTCGATCGCTCACTCCCGAACTAATCGAGAGATTTGCCGACCGACAGAAGTTAATGCCAACCCACAAAGAACCGTGGCGCAAGATCCTGATCGCCGGCTCAGATGATCACGCCGGTATTTTTCCCGCATCGGCTTACACCGAGGCTCCAACCAGCGAGAACGCAGCGCAATTCCTTCGACACATTGAGCATGGCGATTGCGTTGTTCGCGGGTCTGGCGGTACTCCGCTCGCGATCGCGCACGGCCTGTATAATACTACCTACCAGTTTGCGAAGGATAAGTTCTCGGCCGCGGTTAGTCCGAACGTTGATTTCCTTGAAGTAGTGTTTTCCCGCTTTATGGAGGGAAAAAACCCGACTCAATTCAGCCTCGCCGAAAAGATCGGCCTCATGTTCAGCGGCATCCTCTCCGGTAAGATTTTTGAACTTGCGCGTCCCTCCAACCTTTCCATTTGGCCAGAGCTTGCGAATTATTTTGGTAGCGCCAACGTCCAGGCACAACTGGCTCGAGAGACCGAAGGGGTCAAAGAACCCGAAAGACGCGCGTTTCTGCTCGTTGCCTTGATTTTCAATCAGCTCGGCTTTCGTTTTTTCGACAAATTTGTTCAACAAATCACCAGCGGTAACGTGATGGAGGCCATGCAGACGCTCAGCGCGCTTCTGCCCATGGGAATGTTGCTTGGTCCTTATTTTTACGGTTTTCATAGCCAGGCTCCTTCTCGCCGTCGGTTGACCGATATCTGTGCCGGCACCGTGAACTTCGTGCCGGACGTCCTCCAAAATACGAAACGTGCGTGGTTTACCGATACCCTCGAGGACGTCAATGGAGTGACCACTACGATTCGCAAGATGACCGCGGCTGGTCAGGAGTGCGGCGCCGATTTGATCGTCGTGACCTCGCGCCAGCAGATCAGTTTAACCGACATTCCGATCAGAAACTTTATTCCAATCGGCGAATTTGAACTTCCGGAATACGAGTTACAGAAGCTCAGTTTTCCGCCTGTGTTGCACATGATTGACTATATCCAGCGAGAGCGATTTACCGAGTTGATCATCAGCACCCCGGGACCTGTCGGACTGACCGCGCTACTTGCCGGCAAGGTGCTCGATTTGAAAACTACCGGCATCTATCACACCGATTTTCCGCAATATGTTCGGATCCTGACCCAGGACAACTACATGGAGACCCTGGCTTGGAACTTCATGCACTGGTTCTATTCCCAACTTGATCTCGTCTATGTAAACTCCGAACACTATCGCCAACGCTGGATTGATCGAGGGATCGCTCCGGAAAAACTGAAAATCTTTCCTCGCGGCTTGGATCAACTCCAGTTCAACCCCGAGTTACGTGATCCGAAGTTCTGGAAGCAATTTGGAAAAGAACCGGAAGATATCGGGCTGCTGTATGTCGGCCGGATTTCAAAAGAAAAGAATCTCGACATCGCGGTCGCTGCCTTGCGTCTGCTTCGTAGCGAAGGATTGGCAGTGCGACTTTTGATAGTTGGCGATGGGCCTTACTTGCAAGAGTTGATGGAGATTGCGCCGGAGGCTTGTTATACCGGGTATCTGAAAGGGAGGGAATTGGCGACAGCATATGCCTCGAGTGACATCTTTGTTTTCCCAAGCACGACGGATACGTTTGGCAATGTGGTGATTGAAGCGCAGGCGGCTGGTTTGCCTTGCGTCGTTTCGGATCAGGGAGGCCCGCATGAGCTGGTGGAGGATGGAGTAGATGGACTGGTGACCCGCTCGCTCGATGTCGAAGATTTTGCGCAAGCGGTGCGGCGCCTAATTGTGGACGAAAATCTCCGGCGTACGATGGGACAACGAGGGCGCGAACGCGTGCAGGACCGTAACTGGAGCCACGCTTTCCGCCAGTTCTGGAATGAGACGTTGTGAGTTTGCCCATGGCGGTTAGGGCGAAACAGTCCGGCAAACGCTCTGCTTGGTAGAGCCCACCGGTCAAAAAAGCCGGACTGTGGGGCCTTCGTCACCTGTTGGTTCACACGCAGCGAGGTGTGGCAAACATCGATTATACAGATATATCAGAGTGATTTATCGATTTAGTATAGGTGTATCTCCGGGGTTAGGATCGGACCATGAATACAATCAAGGTCCAAATCATCGCATATGTCACCATCGGGATAATTAACCTCGTTGGTTTTGTTTACTTAGTCGGAGAGACGCACTATCACGGTTCGACAGAGACGCCACAGTATGAGGCAGCCCCCTATGTTCCGCAGGATCTCTCTTCCTGGTTTTCCGGGCGGCCCTAAGTTTTCCATTGCAACCGGCTGATTTCCCGTTACCTTCCTTGCTCTTTTATGGCGAAGAAAGCTTGGATTGAAAGGAATAAGCGCAAGCAAAGGACCGTACAGAAGTATGCCGCACTTCGGGCCGAATTAAAAGCCAAGGGCGACTACGAAGGCCTTGCCCAGCTTCCGCGCGACGCCAGCCCCACCCGCTTGGTTAATCGTTGTGAGCAGAGTGGTCGTCGTCGCAGTTTCATCCGGCGTTTCCGCCTCTCCCGAATCGCCTTTCGCGAATGCGCATCCCAGGGGCTGATTCCCGGGGTCACGAAATCGAGTTGGTGATCTCAGCACTCTTGGGTGCCGGAATCGATTCCGGATCTGAATTGTCGCGCCTCTTGATAAACTCATTTTATCGGCGGGTCGACAAATACGACGCTTGGTGCATCGTCTTCTATTGACCAGGTAAAACATATCGGCTAGGCCAGCACAGGTTTTTGAAGTATCGGATCCGGTCCGGATCTGTTACTTCAAGACTCTGTCGATCTGCTGGGTTTGAGGTTAGAAATGGCGGTCGCAGGGCCTTACTGAGGAGGGTGCAGATAGTTTTGATGACAATTGGTTCGCTGGTCGGTACTGGATCCGAGTTACTTGATGTCCAGGTGGAGTTTGCATCACCGAGCGTCGTGATTCTGAACGCCATAGTCATCGTGGCACTGGTTCTCTTGAACGGGTTCTTTGTCGCGTCGGAGTTTGCCCTGGTCAAGGTACGTTCCAGCCAGCTTGACGCGCTAGAAGACGAAGGAAACAAGCGCGCAGGTTTTGTCCGCCACGTTATCTCCAACCTCGATGCTTATCTCTCAGCTACCCAGTTAGGAATTACCTTATCGAGCCTGGGGCTAGGTTGGATCGGCGAACCGTACGTAGCTCAACTTCTGCAACCGTTGTTGCTCCGCATCGGTGTGAGCTCGCCGACGGTCATCAGTGGGATCTCCTTTGCCATCGGATTCTCGCTGATCACCTATCTCCATATCGTCTTGGGCGAGTTGACGCCAAAAACCTTGGCGATCCGTAAATCGCTCGGTGCCAGTTTGCTGTTGGTCGGACCTTTGCATCTATTTTATACGATTTTTCGGCCGGCGATTTGGTTTCTCCAAGTTTCGGCCCGGCTTGTCCTAAAAGTTATCTTTCGCGTGAACCCAGTGGCCCAGCATGAGCTCAGCCACAGCGAAGAGGAATTGCGGGTCATCCTTACCGAAAGTGAGTCACAAGCTGAGGTTACCCCTTTGAGCAAGGAGTTGCTAATCAATGCGCTCGATTTTCGGCGACGCGTTGTGCGCGATATCATGACGCCGCGGGGCGACGTTATCTATTTAGATATTCAGGATTCTTTCGAAACAAATCTGGAAGTTGCTTTCGAGTCTGGCCACACGCGTTTTCCGTTGGTGCAGGGCCATCTGGATAATACGATTGGGCTGATTCACGTGAAAGATTTGATGCGGGAAATGAAGAAACCCAAGCCGGATCTGCTCAGCGTGAAACGCGAGTTGATGCCGGTACCCGAATTCATGCCGCTGGAAAAACTATTAAAAGCGTTCTTGGCGAAGCGAGCGCATTTCGCGGTGGTGGTGGACGAATATGGTGGAGCCGTCGGAATCGTGACGTTGGACGATGTCTTGGGTGAGTTGGTTGGTGAGATCAAAGATGAATTTGATCAGGAACAGACGCGCGAGTTCGTCCGGCTCAGCGATGAGGAATTTGTTGTCCAGGGACAAGTAAATCTTTATGAGCTCCAGGAGTTAGCCGATCTGGAGCTTGAGACTGCGGACGTCAGTACGATCGGTGGCTACGTTGTTCAATTGCTCGGACACCTGCCAAGGCAGGGGGAGCAAGTCCATATCCAAGGTTACCTGGTCACTATCACCCAGACTGACGGACGGCGAATTCTTCAACTCCACTTCAAAAGAGATCGGCCTGCTCCGGAGGGCAAAGCGGAAGATGAGCTGAAGGAATCCAAAAGGTAGAATTTAGCTGGTGATGCGCCAAAGCCTAGTGACAGCGAACTCGCGATCCGTGGCCGATGGAGAGAAGGCATGCCTCTACCGAAAATTCTACAACAGCTCGCCCACGAACTCCTCCTTGTTGAAATAGGCGAAATCTTCGAGTTTCTCTCCAGTGCCGACAAATCGCGGTGGTATTCCGAGTTCGTTCTGGATCGCGACGACTATTCCTCCCTTGCCTGAGCCATCCAGCTTAGTCACCACCAATCCGCTCAAGCCAACCGCTTCACGAAACTCTTTTGCTTGAACCAGGGCATTGCTTCCAGTAGTAGCATCGACCACCAGGAGACATTCATGCGGCGCGTGCGGATCGTGTTTTTGTAATGTTCGAACGATTTTGCCTAACTCCTGCATCAAATTGTGTTTTGTGTGCAGGCGGCCGGCAGTGTCGCAGATAAGAAACTCAATGTTTCTCTTATGGGCGGCCGAGTAGGCGTCGAAACAAAGAGCTGACGGGTCGGCTTGGTATTCGCTGGCGACGATCTCCACATTAACTCGTTCGGCCCAGATTTTGAGTTGCTCAATGGCCGCCGCACGAAATGTGTCCGCAGCGGCCAACATCACCGTATGTTTCTCGCGGCGAAGCAGGTGAGCAAGCTTCGCCGTGGAAGTCGTTTTTCCGGTCCCGTTCACGCCAACCATCAAAATGACTTTGGGACGGTCCGGAAGAGGACGGAGTTTGGGATTAGCGTTGGGCAAAATCTGTTCGATGTAGCCCCGAGTGACCTCGATTATCTCTTTGGCGGAAATTTGCGAATCCCGCTGCTGAAGGGACTCGATGATCTGCAGTGTCATCGGGACGCCGATATCGGAACGAATCAAAGTTTCTTCCAGCTCATCCCAATCAACGGGCTTTCCGGAGAAGCGTTCGAACAAATCTTTAAAGAATCCAAAAGCCATAGATCGTTGCGCGACTTGCTCACCTGCGCGGGCTTAAATCACCTTTTTCCGCTCAGAGCGGTGCGGAGCGGCCGATTGAGATCAAGTTTCACCCGATCCAACACTCCATTGACGAATTTCCCCGATTCTTCGGTGCCAAACTTCTTTGCGATATCAATCGCCTCGTTGATTGCCACCACCGGCGGTACATCCTCGGAAAATAGCATTTCATAAACCGCGAGCCGAAGGATGTTGCGGTCGACGGCCGAAATCCGTTTGAGCTCATAGTTTGCGGTGTAGCGGCTGATTTTCTCATCAACTACGTTCTGATGCGCGATAACCCCGTGTGCGAGTTGAGTGGCAAAAGCGCGGATCGATCCGGTAGCAGATCGAAGCTCCCAAAATCGGATAAGCGCGTCCTCAGTCAATGATTCCTGAAGATTCAGGTCCCAATGGTACAGGAGCTGTAACGCGACTTCTCGACTCTCTCTTCTTTTTCCCATTCTTAAACTGCTCGGAGCGAGCGTAATGCCGCCAACATACGCACGGCCGCTCGCGCCGCTTCGGTTCCGCGATTGATCGCCGGCAGCAAACAACGTTCTTTTGCCTGATCCTGAGTTTTGCAGACCAGTACCTCATGTAGCACCGGGACACGGTGGGCTAAGCTTAGATCAAGTAGCGCTTTGGTTACGGCCCCAGCAATCAATTCCGCGTGCAATGTCTCCCCGTCAAAAAGCAATCCGAAAGCCAAAACAGCATGAACGTCGAGTGTCTCGATTGCTACTTTGGTGCCAAGCGGAATCTCGAACGAACCCGGAACCCTTAGCGTTGCGAAGTTTGATTCTGGCAAAAGCAAGCTCAGTTCGTCGCTGGCAAATTTCACCAAGCCGTCGACGTAAGTCGAATTGTATTCGCTTGCGACGATCGCGACCCGCCAGGCATCATGATAAATTGGTGGCCGATCTGGAAACTCATGGGACATACAGGTTACAAATTACAGGTTGCAAGTCGCGCTAGGAAGCAGCCGGACGTACACTCGCGATCGTAGACCTGCAACTTGTAACCTCTAACCTGTAACCTGCAACTCGTTACAGCAGGTGCCCTAGTTTTAAGCGTTTTGTCTCCAGGTATTTTTCGTTGTGTTGGTTGGCCGGGGCTTTTATCGGAAGTTGATCGACGATGTTGAGGCCGTAGCCCTCCAAACCGATTACTTTTTTTGGATTGTTCGTTAGCAGTCGGATCTCCTTCACCCCGATGTCGACCAGGATCTGCGCCCCGATTCCGTATTCCCGGAGGTCCCCAGCGAATCCGAGTCGTTCATTCGCTTCGACCGTGTCGAGGCCTTCTTCCTGCAATTTGTAGGCTTGGATCTTCGCGGCCAATCCAATGCCACGCCCCTCTTGTCGCATGTAGACGAGGACTCCGGCCCCGGCTTCATCAATCTGTTCGAGCGCGGCGTGAAGCTGGTTTCCACAGTCGCAGCGCCTGGAACCAAAGACGTCTCCGGTCAGGCACTCGCTATGTACACGCACCAGCGTCGGAGATGTTGCTGAAATCGTACCGCGGACAAGCGCTAAATGATGCACATCGTCGACCAGGGACCGGTACAAATGCAGCCGAAAATTGCCATAATCGGTCGGCAC
>Ga0209526_10000414_pt1 | contig 27494 bp, 19 predicted proteins | sample JacPinW_OM2H0_M1_FD_188566 | JGI IMG/M metagenome (GOLD analysis project Ga0209526, IMG submission 188566) | Forest soil microbial communities from Algoma, Ontario, Canada - Jack Pine, Ontario site 1_JW_OM2H0_M1 (SPAdes) (version 2) | ecosystem: Environmental > Terrestrial > Soil > Boreal... | reverse complement strand
GGCAGTGTCCAACTGAGGCCGTACCACGGCTTGTGAATCTCCCATCTCAGACGCAGTTTCCTTGCAAGATCGTCCAACACTTTCGGCGTGAGATATTCGCAGCTCGGGACGCTGGCAGAGCAAAAACCGAACTCTCGCTCGAAGGCAGCATGCTTTTCTTCGACCATCTTCTGGCCGCTCTCGTCCCGCCAGTAATATGGCGAATCCGCAATAATCAAATGCCCTCCCGCCCGCAAGCACCGCTGCGCTTCCCTTAGAGTTCGGTGATAATCAACCGAATAGTGCAGGGATGCGTTAAAGATCACGACGTCAAACTGCGCAGGCGCGAATGGAAGCTGGTCCATTTCCGCCTTGAAACGTAGAAACGGGCGTGCAAGATGAGGGAAATAGTGTCGGGCCGCTCCGAGGCCGTCAGTGTCGTTCTCTAGGAGGTCAACTGCCACGGGGCGATGACCGCGCCGTGCCAGACGGTAAGACATCCATCCATTGCCAGCACCGACGTCCAGAACGTCAAAACCCTGGGGACAGGAACGCTCGATTCCCGGCAACACATGCTTCTCCGTATAGCGAAATGTGCGAGTACGAATCTGCCACTGCCAGGCGTTGCGGCCAGTGAGATCGCTGAACGGTAGCGCCAGGTAATACTCCGGCGACGATGAACCTCGGCCCTCTTTCGCGCGCACCGATTCGTACTCGTGGATAAACTGCCGAAAACTCGATTCGCGACCCGGCGGCAAGGCGTTGCAGATCCCATTGACTTCCGAGATCACAAATCCACAGGCGCGGCAGGTTGGATCAGGAAGCGACAATGACTTGTGCAGTCCCTGACGGCAGACAGGACACTGTAACTGGAGGGATGAAGCGATCGCTCGATCCAGCGGATGACTCGGGTTGAGCGCTTCCTCAGACGAAATTGCAAATTCATTCATGCAATCAGTCGCTCAAATTTCAACAGGACATGATCGGCAAGTGTGCGAGTTCCGGGACAGCGGCCCAGGATCGAATCGGCACGCACGCCCAGCCTTACCATGCCTGGGAATCGGCTCGCCCAAGGCTCGACGTAGCTGGGAGGTACGGCAACTCCGATTCCGCGGATTGTTCTGAGACGAAATTTAGGGGAAAACATGCGGCTCATGAACCGCACAGACGGATATTGGACGTGGACCGTAACGCCGTCACCGAGCCGGGCGTCCACACCTCCGCGATGAAAACGCCGGAAGGCTTTGGCGCCTTTTCCCTGGAAGAGATACCACCCAATCTCCCAGAGACAATGTGGGCCGATCAAGCACAGAAGCGCAGTGCCTCCTGGTTTGAGAAGAACGGCCAGGTCGTTTGCCAGTTGGGGAAGGTCCTTCATGCAATTGACGGCCCCAAAATTTGAAAAGGCTCCGTCGAACGGACCATACTTCTTCAACATGGAGATACCTTCCGCCGGCAGGAGGCGCAGCTGGATAGGTCCTCCGCTGCTGTACTTGGCAGTACTGGCCAATCTCCGCTCAGCCACACCCAACATGCGTGTAGAACTGTCGCAGGCAAGGACGTGTATGCCGTGATCTGCCATAAAGCGCGCGTCCACTCCGGTGCCACAGCCAATTTCGAGAATTCGGTCCCCGGGCCGAAAGCTGTTCTTGATTTCCCTCCAAACTGCCGTGCGCTGAGCCTGGCCGATCAAGGAGGATGTGAACAGATCGTCATATTGTTCGGCAACGGCGTCGAACGGAGCCGAGCTAGGTTGCGCTGGTGCCAGACGTGTCATCTCTGTGCTCACGCTTCAACCTCAGCGGAGGAAGCGTGCAAGGCGGTGCGCGCGGCCGCAATTTTGTTCCGCAAGTCAGCAACCACAGCAGCGTCGACGTCAGATTTCTTTCGCGCGCTCGCTCGCTCGAGTTCAACTTCGCTTCGCAACAGCTGATCAGCAAAGGTGTAGAAGCGGCGGGAGTGACGGCCCCGGATGCGCACATCCCGGTCGGAGCCGGTGCTCCATGATTTCAGCCTCTCAACCCGGTCCGCTACTTGGGACGAGTACGGTGTGCCTTTGATCGGGTATGCCACCGTGGTGAAGAAAATATCAGGATCGGTCTTCCTCACATGTTGGATGGTGGCCTCGATGTCTTCCATCTCCTCACCCTCGTACCCCCACATCAGGAACATTCCCGTTTGAATTCCGTTCGAGCGGCACAGACTGACGGCAGCCTGGACTTGATCGACAGTTACGCCACGTTCCATCGAATCGAGAATTCGCTGGGAGCCGCTTTCGGAACCGATCCAGACGCGAAAGCAGCCGATCTCGGCAAGAGTGTGCACGACTTGAGAATTCAAGCGATCTGCACGAGAGATGCATTCGAAGGGCAACTTGAGGCAGCGTTGCTTCAGTTCTGAGGCGTATTGGAAGAGCCAGCCGTGGTGAATGGTGAAGACATCGTCTGCCATCCACGCCATGTCGGGTTGATATCTCCCGATGAGCCAGGCGAGTTCGTCGGCTACCGATGCGGGCGTCCTGCGGCGATGGGTTTTACCAAACACCTGATGGCTGCACCAGCGGCAGTGGTACGGACAACCCCGCGCTGTGATCAGCGACACAGACCCCATGCCGTGATGCTCGCGCCAAACCGAAACGTATCGTTCCATGTCGATGGCTTCGCGCGCAGGCCAAGGCTGCGCATTGATGTCATGAATCTGATCTCGCGGCCGCGTCTGAATGACGGCACCGTCCTGTGAGCGGAAGGCAATCCCGGCGATCTGTTGCAGAGACTCGAGGGAGCGCCCGCGCAGTGCCGGGAGCACTTCTTCCAGGGTGATCTCTCCTTCGCCGATGACGACGACATCTGCTCCTGCGTCCAAATATTCCTCGATGTACGCCCCTGGTTCTGGGCCGCCAACGATGGTCTGCCAACCTGCATTCTTGGCGCAGCAGAGGATTTCGACGACATTGCTGCGGGTCATCAGGTTTGCATAAATGCCCAGCACCGACGGCGGACCTTTCTGAATCCGATCGAACAGTTGCTGGCGCGACGAAAATGTTGAGTCGAAGACTTGAACCTGGAAACCTTTCTGTCGCAGATGGGCGCAAATGTAAAGAATACCCAAAGGAGGATAGGGCTTCATGATCTGAAGCTCCTTGGGGTCTTCATACAGGAAGTAGCCGTGAGTGAGCAGTAGATCCATGGCCGGTTGCGGTTAGTCGTTGCCCGAACTGTGCAGAGGGCCAGCATCCGGCTGCAACTGCACCAGCGCGTCGCTCGCAAAGCTCTCCAAAACGGTGCAGTGAGAGTTACGGCACGTCTTTTCCAATTGCTCCACGTGAGCCCATATGTCCTCGATATCGACATTCGCTGGCGGGTCACTTTGCTCAGTCGGGCTTCCATACTTGCGACGGGAGTTCCGGGCATCGACTTGTGCGTGCAGCGCATCGTGCAATGCGCGATAGAAATCGTCGGTGTACGCTCCCTGGAACATCATGGACAGGTCTTCGCTGTCGGACCAGTTAGTCTTCTTGCCTAGCTGCGCGCGCACTCGCTCGAAGAACTTGGTTCCCGGCAATGGATATGAGACGGAAACCCCGATATCGTCCGGACCAGTGTCGCGAACCAACGCAATGGTTTGTTGAATGTCCTGCCAGTTTTCGCCGGGATATCCAAATTGAAGGAAGTAGCACGCCCGAATGCCTTCCTTTCGCAGTCGCTCACGAGCTGCTCCGATCTGATCAACGCGCGTGCCTTTATCCATGGTGGACAAGATCTTCTGCGATCCTGACTCCACTCCCATCCACACTTCGGCGCAGCCGGCGCGGTGCAAGGCATGGACGGTGTCCGCTGTCATCAAGTCGACTCTTGATTGCATTTTGAAAGGAATTGCAGCATCCAATCGCTCCACTTCCGCAGCGAAGTCCCCAACCCACTTCGGCCGGAGACCGAAAATGTCATCGGCAAACCACAAATGTTCGGCGCCGCATTCGTACTTCAGTTCCCGCATTTCCTTCGCGACGCTAAGCGGCGATCGAACGGAAAAATAGTCGCCATAGATAGGCTTGGCGCACCAATTGCAGCGATACGGACAACCTCGGCTCGAAACCAAGTTCAATGAGAAATATCCGTGTGCCGACTTCCATGCTGCCGCGTACTGATTGATGCCGACCAGGTCCCGGGCAGGCGGCGGTAAAAGATCCAAATCACGCATCAGAGGCCGGCGCGGAGTCTGGACAAGCTCACCGGTTCCGGGATGCAAGTAGGCAAGTCCCGGAATGTGCTCAATCTCAGAGTCGTTCCGACGCAACAAATGCCGAACCACCTCGAGCAATGTCCATTCTGCTTCACCCAGGAGAACGCAGCGGAAACCCCGCTGCAGGTAGTCGAGAACATGCTCAGAGGCATCGGAGCCATTCACGAGTACCGTGGCACCTGCTTGCCAGGAACTCTCAAGAATGCTGTACGCCACTTCGCGCATGCGCGTCAGGCACATTTTCGAAAGGAAGTTGAAGTTATCTTCGTAAACCACCACAATGCGCGGTCGATGTTGCGCAAGTGCCGCTTCGAAATTCTCGTCGGGATTGCTCAGCATCGTGTCAAACAATGCGACCGAAATTCCAGCGCTGCGCAGAAGCGCGGCCGCGTACAGCGTCCCCAAGGGAGGATATGGCTGCATCTTCCGCGCCTGTTTGCGGTCATAATACAAGTGGTATGAGTGTGTTAATAGGATATCGACCACGCTAGTCGCGCCTCACAAGTCAAGTCTCATCTGGACTCAGCACACGTCCTGCATGCGTTCACTCAACTTTCGCCCGGTCAACAGAGACCGTCGCGTCACCACCCTCTCCACCGCACGTGAAATCCACAATTCCCACGGAAACGAGTAGCGGTTCTTGCCGATCCGCCATCGAATGGGCGCCCCCAGAGCGCGGCGGAAGCCCTGCCTCAGCCATGCGTTTTTGCGGGTCGCTTTGCGAATCTGGTTGTTCAACAAGAAGTATGCAAGGCTGCGCCGCAAACGTTGCAGTTCTTCGCCCTGCAGCCAAGGGAGGACGTTGCGACCGAGCGGCAGGTTCTCCCATTCCTCCAGAGTCTGCGGTTCACGCAGGCCGAGTTCTTTCAGCTGAGGCCAGATCGGGATTCCGGGATAAGGCGTAAAAATGTTCGGCGAGAAACTGACATTCCAGTACTGCCGGGCAATGTCGCTCATGATGCAAAAGGTTTGCTGACGATCTGCTTCGGTTTCGCCCGGATACCCGAGAATGACGTTGAACGTGACGTGAATTCCAGCGAGTTCAGCTTTGCGTGCGGTCTCGACCATTTGCTCAACGCGCTGATGATGTTTATTCATCAGCTTGAGCACGTCCTGAGAAGCGGATTCAGTGCCAAACCCCATGTGACTTACGCCGCTTTCACCGAGGAGCCGGACATCGTCGTCACTCACCTTCCATAAGAAATCTGTAGACGCCTGGAAGTCCCAGCGAAAGCGAACACCGCTGGCGACGAGGCCGCGAGCGATCGCCAACGCGCGCTTGATATCCACGAGAAAGTTGGAGTCAAGCAGCGCGACTTCGTCAATCCTGTAGCGGCTGACGAGTTCTACCAGGTCGTCCACGACGCGATCTGCACGATAGGCGTTAAAGCGGCGCTTGTAGAAAACCATGTCCGTACAGTAATTACAGGCGTACGGACACCCCACGCTGCTGGCGTAACCAAGCTGCCGCACTCCAGAGGCCGCCGCGTAAACGTCAAAGTTGCCTAAGTGATACGCGGGGGCAGGCAGGTCGTTGATGTTCGCCACAGGCCGGTCGGGCTCGTGATGCATGCCCGCGCCATCTTTGAAGGAAAGCCCTTTTACGCCATGCCAGTTTTGACCTTCGGCCAATCGCTGCACGAGTTCGAGCAGCGTGAGTTCTCCCTGACCTCGCACAACGGCGTCGACGAAGTCGGGCTTGAGCGTTTGCTCGGGAACAAGGCTGGGGTGCCAGCCACCGAGAATAACCGGCAGATCAGGGAAAGCTCTTTTTACCTTCTTCGCGATCCGTACTGCTGATCCGATCATGGGGCCCGTGAGCACGGAAATGCCCAGACACAGGGCATCTGGGGCTTCCCGAAGGATCGCATTCTCGAAATCAGGCGAGGTCAGGTTATCGACAAGTTTGACCTCAAATCCAGCCTGCAGAACAGGAGAAGCCAGAGCCAGCAGACACAGGGGCGCACTCAGCGGCGGTCCATCATACGGTGGGTAGAAGAGCACGACCTTGTTCTTCACAGATGACCCCCACGTGGCGCCGCTTTCCTCTGGGTACCCCGAGGAACACTGGGCGCGACCCTTTCAGCCCCCCCGACATTCGATTCGTCGGCTGGTCGCAAACGCCGTCACGGATAACCCACGAAATTATAGCTCGGAAGAATCGCACTTGTCATGAACTTGTCAAATTTCGGCCACTTCTTCCAAGACGCGCGTGACCTGGCCTTTACATAACTTTGACAAATGGGCGACGACTTCCACTGCTCGTGTCTGGTATAGTGTCCTCTTCTATTGCAGAGTTCATGGCTCTTTATCTCGGGATCGAATATGACACTCTCGGAGGTCAGTAGCTACACCAGTGATTACAAACTTCCGCACGCAAGGCAGCAAACCGCAGGGGAATGAGCAGGAGGTCGCCGCGTGAAGGCATCGAAGAAGATCGTCTTTTTTGTTCCCTCCTTTTCCAGCATTGAAGCAACTGCGCCGTTGGGAATCCTCGCGATTTCAACCCCGTTATTGAATGCAGGCTACGAAGTCCGGATCATCGACTCCACCATCGAGCCGAACTACAAGAAACGCATCTTGGAAGAAGTGCGGGATGCTCTTTGTCTCGGCATTTCGGTCGTGACTGGGCCGATGATTCGCGACACGGTCGAGGTTGCCAAAGCAGTAAAGAAGTGGAACCCGGATTTCCCAGTAATTCTCGGAGGGTGGCATCCGTCCTTGTTGCCAGGGCAAACCCTCGAAGCTCCGTATGTGGACATCGTTGTTCGTGCTCAGGGCGAGGACAGCATGCTCGACGTTGCCCGACGTCTTCAGGACGGAGCCCAACTAGACGACGTGCTCGGAATCGGATTCAAACAGGACGGCAAACTTCACTTTACGCCGGAACGTCCTCTGAAGACGCTCGACAAGATGCCCCCCAAGGCCTATCACCTAGCCGACTTCGACGCCTACGAACGAGTCTGCGGACGGCGCTGGACCATGTACGTTTCGAGTCTTGCATGCCCGTTCAACTGTTCCTACTGCACGAACGCCGGAGTGTACGGGCGCAAGTGGAATGCGTTGCCAGTTGAGCAAGTGGTTGAAGAGACGATAGAACTCACTCGTCGTTACCGGCTGGAATTGCTATGGATGGCCGACGACAACTTCTTGGTGGACCTGCGACGCGCGCTACAGATCGCGGAAGGTCTGATTCGCGCGGGCGGGACTTTCAAGTGGAGCGTTCAGGCAACCACCAATCTGACGGCGCGTCTCAGTGTCGAGGAACTAACTTTGCTGCGTCGCTCCGGGCTGCACCAGATCTGCCAGGGAATTGAAACTGCCTCGCCCACCGTGATGAAGCTCATGAACAAGGATTTTCAGGTATTGGGCGACATCTACGAGTCGACGGCACGTTGTGTCAAAGCCGGTGTCATTCCCTCCTTCAACATAATTTTCGGCTATCCCGGAGAAGGCGGGAAGGAACGGCGTGAGACAGTGAACTTCATGATGGATATCTGCCAGAAGTTCCCGGGCGCGGAGTTCTGGACGAACATCTTCACACCTTATCCGGGATCCCCGATCTTCCAGCAGGCAGCGGCCCTTGGGATTGAAGTGCCTAAGACACTCGAAGACTGGGTGAACTATTTCCCGAGATACACGGTGTTGCCGTGGCTCAAGGGGAAAGATCATCAACGAGTGCAGACGATGCGGGACTACCTGCGGATCGCTTTCGACCGGGCTCCCATCGCCGCGAACGGCCCCGGGCGTTTTGCCAAGGCAGTCCAGCATCTCACCGCCTATCCAGCCCGCATGCGGCTCAATCACGACTTTTACAGCTTTCCGGTCGAGCTTTGGCTCAATCGGCAACTGAAGAACATCGTAAAGCTTCCCAAGCCCAGTGTGGACGCCAAGACCATGGGACCAGAAACAGCCTCGAGCTGCAGCTGATACTCGCCTGCGGATTCTTTCCGGGCGAGCCGAGAGCGCACAACCTGGGCGCGAATCATTACCAATGATTATTCTCTACAATCCGAAAGCAACCAAGCCTCGCAATCGACGATTCCCGCTGTCGATCCTGGCCATTGCCGCCGTTCTGGAAGGGCGCGAGGAGTTCACGATCGTAGATGGCAATCTCGATCCGCACCCTACCGAAAGTCTGGCGGCCCTCATGCGCCAGCATGCAGTGGACCTTCTGGCCGTTACCGTCATGCCCGGGCCACAGACTGTGGGTGCGGTCGCCAGTTGCAGCGAGATTCGCAGATCCTTCCCAAACGTGCCCATTGTTTGGGGAGGATATTTTGCTTCGAACTACACCAAGGCAGTGTTGAACGCGAGTTACGTAGATTTCGCGGTGCGGGGTCAGGGAGAGCAAACATTCCTCGAGCTGCTCGAAGCGGTTCGGGGAAAACGGGACTTGAGGAGCATTCTGGGGCTGTCCTACAAAGAATCGGATGGCACGCAGCGACACAATCCCCAACGTCCCATGCGGAAGCTCGACGATGTTCCCTGGTACCCGTATCATCGCATCCAGGCCGAGAAATATGTGCTCCCCACGTTTTTGGGCCGCAGAACGGCTGTGCACCAAGCCAGTATTGGTTGTCCGTTTCGGTGCAATTTCTGCGGTGTGGTTACATTTTCGGGGAGCCGGGAAAAGATGGAGTCACCTACGCGGACAGCACAGATCTTGCGCCATCTCTCGCGCACGTACGGGGTCGATGCAATTCAGTTCTATGACAACAACTTTTTTCTACGCGAGGATCACGCGCGCGAACTTGCGGACCGAATAGCCCCTCTCAATATGCGTTGGTGGTGTGAAGCGAGAACCGACATTATGATGGGATACTCGGACGCGACGTTCGAGGCAATCCGGCGTGCTGGATGCACCATGATTTTTTTTGGCGCTGAGTCAGGCTCGAACAAGGTCCTGAAGGAGATGAACAAAGACCTGTGCGCGGAAGATACTCTGGCGCTCGCCTCGCGCATTCGCCGCTTTGGAATCATTCCCGAATTTTCCATCATCTTCGGAAATCCGCAAGATCCGGAAGGAGACACGAAGGATTGCATCAAGTTCATCCGCCAGTTGAAGCGGCTTAATCCAGACTCTGAGATTATCGTCGAACATTACACGCCGGTGCCTCAGCGTGGTCACATGTATGGCGGCGTGGAGGATCAGTTCCAGTTTCCCGAGACTCCAGACGAGTGGGCAACCGAGCGCTGGCAGCGTTTTGCAACCCAGAAAGACCCCAAGACTCCATGGCTGATGCCCAGGACGAAACAACTAATCGACAATTTTGAACTGGTAGTTTCTTCGCGCTGGCCCACAGCACAGGACATACGGCTTCCCAAGTGGGGGCGTTTGGCGCTCAAGGCGCTCAGCAGCTGGCGATATCGCCTGGGAATTTATTCCGCTCCTTGGGAGCTGAAGTGGACTCAACATATTATCGACTTGCGGAAACCGAAGGCAGAGAGCCTGTGAGCCGCGACGCCTTTTCAGAGCGACAATCATGCTTGCCCGACATTTGGCTGAACTCTTCCCTCGCCATGCCACCTGAATTTCAATGCGTTTCAGTCCAGGAGGGTTACGAGCGTTGGGCGCAGACCTACGACAACACCCCCAATCCACTCTTGGCTCTTGAAGAGCGGCATCTGATTCCTTTTCTTCCCGATCTAGACGGAAAGCGTGTTCTTGATTTGGCGTGTGGGACTGGACGGTGGCTCGCTCGACTTTTGGCACGAGGTGCGAGCGCGGGAGTTGGGGTCGATGTCTCGGCATCGATGCTGCGCGTCGCAGCAACAAAGTCTGCCATCACAGGTCGGCTTGTGCTCGCAGATTGTTTGCAACTTCCGCTCCGACCCAACGTCTTCGACTTTGTTTTGTGTTCATTTGCGCTCAATCACATTCCGAAGCTGGGGGTGATGGCGCGCGAGCTGGCACGAGTTATGAGATCCGAGGGACAGATCCTGATCAGTGAACTGCACCCGGAAGCGTATACGCGCGGCTGGCGGCCCGGTTTTCGAGACCTGCGAAGTGCCGTGCAGGTCGAGAGTATGCCTCGTTCGTCTGAGCACGTCGTCGAGTGTTTCCAATCCCACTTTTTTGCGTGCATGAAGCTTTACACATTTTTTTTCGGTGAACCGGAGCGAACGATCTTTCTCGAACGGGGAAAAGAGAAGATCTTTGAGTATGCTTGCCGGGTACCTGCAGTCCAGATCTACCACTTCAGGAAATTTGACTCTGCCAGTGGGTGATTCCCCATTACAATTTAATTTCTGCAAACAAAATCATGGCAAATGAGGAATAGGGTGACGAGCAGACATGTAAATCCGGTGTGTGGCTGGCGAATTATTATTTCGCCCATGATTCCTTAGGATTCCCCGTCCTGCTACGATTCTGCGATGCGCAATCTGGTCGTTCGCCGAAGTACCTCAGCTCCGACAACGATCCACTCTACAGGTTCCACCAATGGCAAGCCAATCTGCGGCTGGCTGACTTTTCAAAGACTCGCGCTCGCTGCGGTATCCGGCCAACCTCGGCACAAACTCTCAAAGAAATCATTCGGTGTTTGCGTTCTTTAACCGCAGCGGGTTTCGCGGATCCGATCGTTTCGCTGCCACCGTGTCAATTCGCCAGAGGCACGAATAAATGGACCGATCGTTTCTCGATGCCAACGTGCTCTTCTCAGCAGCCTACCGACCCAAGGCGGGGCTACCCAGGCTGTGGAAATGGAGGACGATCACACGGATCTTCTCGCGCTACGCGCTAGGGACCTCGCAGACCATGCGTCAGCAGTCCGAGAGATGCTCCGGTAAGAACAAGCCACGCGGAGTTCAGTCGAAACCGCAATAGCGCGACGACAGACGCGGCGGCCAGCAAGCCCGTTTCGATGTCGATAAGGGAAGCGCGGCCCAGCTGCCACGCGACAACAGCCATTAAGGCGAGCGATGCGACATTGACGCCGTCCAGAAACGAACCCGCGATCTTCGACCCTCGAATACGTGGCACGAGCGGACCGCTGGCGGCGACCAAGAGGAAGGCCGGTAAGAAGATTGCAATCGTTGCGACGAGTGCCCCGGGAAGGCCCCCAAGGACATAGCCGATGAATGTAGCTGTGGTGAAAACTGGCCCCGGCGTGAGCTGTCCGACGGCGACAGCGTCGAGCAGCTGTGAATCAGTCAGCCAACCTCGATGGACGACCAAATCAGCGCGTAAAAATGCCAACAGCACATAACCGCTCCCGAACACAACAGCGCCTGTCTTCAGGAAGACAAGAAAGAGCGATCCGAGACTCAACCGAGCCGTCATCGCCGCCACTCCCGCTGTTGCGGCCCTCAGGGCACAACGTCCGGGGACAAAACGGCGCAAGCTTGCCAGGGAAGCGAGGCTGGCGGGGCCACCCCTTCGCAGGCTGCCGATGGTCGAATTGGCCAACGCAACCGCCGAGCCCGCGATCAGCAACAAAAGAATCGGGTGCAACCCGAAAGCATAAAGACCGATAGAAACCAGACCAACGAGCCCCATAAATCTTGTCTTTACGGCGGTGCGCCCGAGTCCCCAGAGCGCCTGAAGAATCACCGCGATGACCACGGGTTTTACTCCGTAGAGGACTGCCGACAGTGCCGGTAGCCGGCCGAGGCGCACATAGGCCCAGGCAATGGCGGTAACCATCAGGGCTGCCGGCAGAATGAAGCAACAACCCGCCACGACCAGACCTGCCCAACCTGCGCGCTGGTAGCCGATGTGAATGGCCAATTCGCTCGAGCTCGGTCCGGGGATGAGGTTGCTCGCGCCGAGCAGATCGAGGAACTTCTCACGCGAAAGCCAGCCACGCCGGCGGACAACCTCGTCCTCCATAATCGCGACGTGCGCTGCAGGTCCGCCGAAAGCCGTGGTGCCGAGACGGAGAAAAAATGCGGCGACTTCTCCGAGTGGCGCGCGGCCAGACGAGGACGCGGTGACCGTTTCGTTCTCAGTCTCAGGGATTTCCACGGTTGCTTGTTCCGGCGAGCCGCGCGTTGGCAGACCAGGAGCCTGCCCCCACCAGGAGCAGATAGGGCAAGCCCAGGAGCATCGCGTAATCGGTCCGGGCTTCGGCTTCGATCGGCCAGAAGCCGCTCTTTAGCAGGATGGGAACCTTGGTCGAGGCGATTGCGACGGAGATGACAATGATCAGCGGACTCGAACAGAGCCGAGCGAGCAGGCCACCGAACAACAGAAGGCCGCATACAACTTCGATCGAGCCGACAAACGGGGCCATGAATTGCGGGTTCGGGATGCCGATCCGCGCAAATCGGCCAGCGCTCCATTGTCCGACGAGGAGAAATTTCTTCACTCCTTCGAGAAAGAAGACGGCGCCGACAGCCAGTCGAATGATCACCGTCGCTGCGGGAGCATCGCTCTCTAAGATTCTGTTCCAAGACACGGTGGAGAACCTTCCTAGCCGAGAATGTAGGTCTCGTGTTCGGAAACTCGCCTATGGGCAGCGCCTGCGGTTGATATCGCGGCCTAGTTCTGATGCGCGCTTGAACCCGGTTTCAGTCGACAGCTTAGTACGTTGGGATCTTGGGCCAGGCGATGGACCGACTCCTCGGGCAATTGGTGCAACAGATCAAGAAATACACCGTTGGTCCAGCCAAAGCCAACCACATTTGGCTTGTACCCGGCGGTCACCTGAATATCCGACGACCGAGTGGCGCCATTGTACTTCTCGCGAATCGTGCCGTCACACCGGAAATTTCCCGCCACCATGGAAAGGAACTCCTGGGAGATTCGGTTGGCATCGGTGGTGAAGCCGTAGCGCCTGAGACCTTCCACGGCAAGCAACTCTACCGGCGCCCATGCGTAGGGGTAATCCCATTGCACGCCTGTGGCGCGCAAGCTCATCACCAACCCGCCGGGCTGCTCAAATCTGCCAAGGTTTTTCCAGACAGCGCGTGCCTGCTCGGGCGTGGCCAGGCCAGCCCAAAGTGGGTAAAACGTGGCGACATATTCGTAGGAGGAGCGCACTGGTTTCTCGAAATCGTAGTCAAAGAAAAGGCCGCGCTGTCGATCCCACAGATATTTTTGAATCCTTGCTTTGCGATCCTCTGCCCGCTGTAGCCACCTGGCTCGATCTTCGTTTCGGCCCAGCATCTGGCTGATCCGCGCCAAGTCTTCTTCTGTCTTATAGAGAAGGCTGTTCAGGCAGACAGGCGCGTAGTGGTGCGTTGCTGCACCATAAGGACCAAATCGAAAGGAAATGTCGAAACCAGACTCGCGCATAGCCCGATCGCCTTTGTAATAATCCGCGCCTAGCAGCCACGTCGACGGCTCGGACGGATTTCCCCGAACCAGGTACCTGCGCCCGACGTCGGGATGCTTGAGGAAATATCTCGCCACCTGGCGGTAGTAGTCGGGATCGTCCCTCAGGGTTTCAGGCGCCGGGCCATTGCCGAAATCGTAGTAGCGGGACAGGCCTGTCGCTCCTGCCAGATGTGGATCGCGCGTCCACGTGGTGTAGTCGTTGGCCGCGTACTCGTAGGCCTTTGCGAGCCAAGCTTGATCCTGGCGGCCAGCACGCGTTCGCTCGTCATATACGGCCAGTATCATCGAAGTTAGGAAGGGAGGTTGCGAACGAGTCAGGTAATACGTGCGGTTCGCGTTGAGCACTGTGCCGTAATGCTCGATCTCGAAGAAGAAATTCTCAACCATCCCTTGCGCGAGATCAATCTTTCCATCCCGTAACAAGCCCCGAATGATGAAATAGCTATCCCACCCGTACATCTCATTAAACCTTCCGCCTGGCACAACGTAGGGGTTCTCGAGATACAGCAACCCGGCAGGGTCGATCTGCTCTGCATTGATCTGACCCGGCCGCTCGATCACGATCGGCAGTCGACGCACTTTCACCCGACAATCCCTTTCGAGCTTATCGACTGCTGCCGGCAGGGGATACCGGGCGGGGAGATAGAGCACGCTAGCGGTCGATAGCTTTGGATCGACCACCGTATCGCACCTGGAAAGCGAACGGGTCAGTTTGCCCCATCCAGAGGATATATAGGTGAGGATCGGGTCAAGGCCCCTCTCACCGTTGGTCCCCGCCCGGGGGATCGAACCGGTCGCGGGGCATGCCAGAGCCAGCAGAACAGGCAGGAGAACGGCTCGTCCCGAACTGTGCTTGCGACGAATTGGAGATGGGAAGAGCACGGCGATGCTCCTGCTACAGATGGAAAGCATAGACCTTTGACGATCGCTTGGGCAACTTGAGCCGGTAGCATGGTCAGTGAAAATCATGCGAAGCGGTTTCGGCGCGTGTGATGGATAAGGGCCGAACGCATTCTGCCTTGACCGAGATTACATCCTCTTGATTTTGCAGTTGCCCCTCGATGACCAAAAATGGCTGATGGACGACTATCACGTGGTCTTGTTCGAACAGTTGCGGCGTGATGATGGCGTTGGCGATGCCAGTTTCATCTTCTATGCTGAGAAAACAAAAACCCTTCGCCGTGCCCGGGCGCTGGCGCGCAATCACGGCTCCGGCAATGCGGACATGAGTTCCATGGGGAAGATTGCGTAGCTCGATCGCCGAGCGAATGCCCTGCCTCTTCATTTCCGGACGATGGTAAGCCATGGGATGAGGACCCACGGTCATCCCCGTACCACGAAAATCGGCGATCAATCTTTCCTCCGAAGTCATGGGTAATAGAGGTGACCTTGTGGCGGGTGAGGGCTGGATGGTTTCCGCTCCGGCAACGGCTCGGTCTTCGGATCCTTTTTCTGATGGGCTTATTGAGGGGGCCGCTGATTGGTCGGGTGATTCTTCGAGTGTCTCAAGCAAAGGCCCCGGACGTCTCGAGGCGCGCTCGATTTGCCACAGGGCATCCCGGCGATGGATGGTGCCGCTTGTTTCGCCCCGAGAGCCTTGCTTGCCGGAAATAAAATTGAGCGCGCCAATGGCCGCGAGCGCTGTCAGCTCGGATTTCTGTATGGTGGGGACGCGAAGTTTCAAATCCTCAATGGAGGCAAATGAACGGATCGCGCGTTCGCCGATGATGTCGGAGGCAACTTCGGCGCGCAAGCCTTTGACGAAGCGCATGCCCAACCGCACGGCAAAGCCCTCTCTATCGTTTCGGGGCTTCTCGAGCTTCGAGAGCCAGTCCGAACAGGTCACGTCGATGGGCTTGACCTTTAAGCCGTGTCGCTGGGCATCTTTGACTAGGGTTGCCGGATTGTAGAATCCCATGGGCTGGTTATTCAGAATGGCAGCGGTAAATGCGGCGAGGTAATGGCATTTCAGGTACGCGCTGGCATAGGCGAGCAGCGCAAAACTGGCAGCATGGGATTCGGGAAATCCATACAAGGCGAACGAAGTAATGGACTGAACGATTTTCTGCTGAGTCTCCGGGGCGATTCCGTTCTTCTCCATGCCACGGCGAAGCTTGATCTCCACTTCCTTCATGCGCTTCTCGGAACGCTTGAATCCGAACGCACGGCGCAATTCCTCTGCTTCTCCTCCTGTAAAGCCCGCGGCAATCATGGCCATGCGCAACAACTGCTCTTGAAAAAGTGGCACGCCCAAGGTGCGCGCGAGCACTGGTTCGAGTGATGGATGGAGGCTGTCGACCGGTTCACGCCCCTGGCGGCGCTTCAGATAGGGATGAACCATCTTGCCAACAATCGGCCCTGGCCGGATGATGCCAACTTGCACGACGAGGTCGTAAAAGCAGGTGGGACGCATACGAGGCAGGAACGCCATCTGCGCGCGACTCTCGATTTGAAACATGCCGACGGTGTCCGCTTTTTGCAACGCGTCATACACAGCAAGATCATTTGCAGGCAGACGGCTCAGATCCACCTGTTCGCCGTAGTCCTCCCGAATCATTTTGAGCGAATCTTCGAGCACGGCCATCATCCCCAGGCCGAGCAGATCGACCTTGACAATGCCCATGTCGGCGCAATCTTCCTTGTCCCACTGCACAACGACGCGCCCGGGCATGGTCGCCGGCTCGAGCGGTACAACCGAATCGAGTTGGCCCTGGCAAATGACCATTCCTCCGGAGTGCTGCCCGAGATGCCGTGGCAAGTCCTGAACCATCAGGCAGAGCTCGAAAAACTTGCGGATTTGCGGGTGCTCAAAATCAAGGCCGGCATCGCGAAATTGCCGTTCCAGCGTGTCGTTCGCATCTTTGTATTCCCAGGCTCCGACCAGACCGGCCAAACGATGCAGAGTTTCGGGATCAAAAGACAAGGCCTTGCCGATTTCGCGAGCCGCCGAACGGCCACGATAGGTGATGACGTTGGCCGTCATGGCTGCGCCCAATTTCCCGTAACGCTCGTACACATATTGAATGGCGCGTTCGCGCTGCTCTCCGCTGGGAAGGTCGAGATCGATATCGGGCCATTCGCCGCGCTCTTCAGAAAGAAACCGCTCGAAAAGCAGGTCCATTCCGACCGGATCGACGGCGGTGATGCCCAGGGCGTAGCAGACGGCGCTATTGGCGGCAGAACCGCGCCCTTGCACGAGAATGTTGTGCTCGCGGCAGAAGCGAACCATATCCCAAACGATCAGAAAATAGCCGGGAAGGTCGAGCTTCTCAACGAGCGCGAGCTCTCGATCGATCTGTTTGCGCGCACGCTCATTCTCTGGTCCGTAACGGGCAACCATGCCCTCGCGGGTGCGCTCGCGGAGGAACTGCATTTGCGAGCAGCCGTCCGGAACCGGATACTTGGGGAACTGGTATCCCAAATCATTCAAAGTGAATTGCAAGCGCGAGGAAAGAACCTGCGTGTTGGCGATGGCTTCGGGAAGATCCGCGAATAAGTTCGCCATCTCAGCCGACGGCTTGAAATGACGCTCGGAATTGCGCGCAAGAAGGCGCCCGGCGGTTGCGAGAGTGCGGTGATGGCGAATGCAAGTGAACAGGTCGAGCACTTCTCGCTCGCGCGGCAGCGCATGACAGACGCCATTGGTCGCGAGCAGTGGCAAGTGCAATGTCCGCGCAACCTCGAGAGCCGCCTGATTGCGCGCTTCTTCTTCGCGGCAGAAGTGCCGCTGCAATTCCACATAAACATTATCGCGCCCAAATAGTTCGCAGATCTGCCGCACGCATTCGGTTGCGGCTTTCGTTCCGCCTTGCTCGAGCGCATGCGCGAGCGGCCCTTCATCGCCTCCGGTGAGGCAGATAAGCCCCGCAGTCTTTTCGGCAATTTCTTCGGCCGATACATGGCCTTCGCCCTTTCGGGCGCGTAATTTCATGCGCGTGATCAGGCAGCAAAGATTCTGGTATCCCGCGCCCGATTCTACGAGCAATGGATAACGCCAGCCGGAAGCGGATGTGACTTCAGACCCGATGTGAGCCTGGATGGGAATCTTTGTTGCGGCCAGGTGGAAACGGGGCGCTCCGTAAACGCCGTCGCGATCGAGCAGGGCCATAGCCGTCATTCCGCCCTCCGCACACACCCGCGCCAATTCTTCCGGCACGGATGCGCCTTCCAGAAAACTGAAGGCGGAGCGCGCATGAAGCTCGAGGTACATCAATCGTAGATTCCTCGCACAAACCAGCTCTGGCGGACCCAGTCGCAATAGAGGCGGTAAACGGCATGTTGCGGATCCTGTCGTGGGCGCAGGTTTGCGACCTGTTCGTGCCACCCGGGGGAAGAATCAAAATGAATCTCGAGGTCCCATTCGTCGTGTTGCCAACCGTCCTCCCGCCACCAGTCTCCGGAAGTACGCCAAGGCCCGGAAGCGGCCACAACATCGCCGCGCATCCCGCGGAAGAAAACGCGAACTGGACGGCCGTCGCGTAACTCGGCTCTGGCCGGCAATGCAGGCCTGAAAATTCGGAAGCTAGTCGCCGGTCTTCGGGCTCGGGATTGTGTCGAGGATTGTCGCCGAATCTCCCGGCCGATTTCCGATGCCCCGCGGGGAGGGAGGAATCGGCTCATCCGAAATTGTTCGGGACGATGCGTGTCGATCAGCTCGGGCGAGCCGATATTGGAATTCCCAACTACATTCGCGAGTCGGGCGATGGTGAGCTCCAATTTTTCCGGATCGGGAAAACTCGGAAGAAACAATCCGCCTTGAGCCGTGCGTGGCCGGGCCGGGTCGGCGGCGAGAGCAATTTTAAGAATCGGTGCCGGCGGTGGATCCGATTGCAGCTGCAAACGCAGCAATTTCAGAAGCATTTTCGAATCCCGCATGGGCACGGGCAGGGTCAAGACCCTTTGATAGGTTTTTGACTCAGAGTTTGCGGCGGGGCTTTTGCGAGAACCGTTGCTCCGTGGCCTGGAATCGCCATCCAGGGGTTCGAAATCGCCCTCCGTAGAGGGCTCTAGATCGAATCGCGTTCGAATGGAGCTCGCGGCGAGCGAACGTGCGTTTAACCGCGCACACAGTTGGTCAAGCAACCGGCCCAGGATAAATGCCAGGGGCTCGAGCTCTGCGACACCATCCTCGAGCGCCATCTCTTCCTCGAAAGAAAAGTCTGGTTCAGCCAGCACGAGCGAACGCAAACTCGCGCCGTGCGCCAATTCGTGCAGGTGAACGCCCTCTTGCCCCAGGCGCTCCGATAGCTCGAGGACGGGCAACGCGGCGAGGGCTTCACAGGTGCGAACGCCCCAGCGCTCAAGGGTCGAAAGAACTTCCGCTGGTGCGGAAAGTACTCGGATCGGCAGGCAGCCCAAACGCTTGGATTCCTCACCCGGAGAAAGCAAAGTAACACGGGGGAAACCACGCGCAGCAAGGATGGCCGCTTCAATGTTGGAAGCAATACCGACGTTCGCGATCAGGCCAAGACTCGATGCGCGCTCGGCAAGTTGGTTTGCGATATTTTCGGCAGAGCCGAATAAGGAATGAAGGCCGGCAATATCAAGGACAATTGTGTCCGGAGCAGTATTTTCGACGCGCGGAGAAATGGACCACCCGAGGTCGAGCAAAGCTTTGTGGGCAGCCTTCTCCTGCGCTTTGCAACGATGTCGAATTTCGATGGAGCGGAACTGCGCGGCTTGGGATTTCGCCATGCCCAGCTGAATTCCTGCCCGTAAGGCGGCTTCGCTGGCGGCGACAACGCTCCAGAGCGGAGCAGTTCCATCCACGAGGGCTATGGCGCGATGACGGAGTGCAGGTTCGACGCGCACCATGGCTTGCACCATGAAGTCGGGAATATGAATGGAAGCAAAAGCCATAAGAATCCAGTTTCGAATCAGACAGCAGCCGCAGCGAAATCCTCACCGCAGTTTTTATGATCATTTCGAATTCGGTGCGACGGGCATGCCGCCTAGATAACCCCACATGGTTTTTGTTTCAAAAAGCCTTGCGCTACCCTCGGCTCCTGCCGGAGGGTAGCCTTCGTGAAAAAATGCCCCGTGGACAGGCTGCACGCGAGAACGGAGCAGTTCGGCGCGGACTTCGAAACCATCGAGCAGGCACGCAGGCGGGTGCTGGGGCCGTCCTGCATCTGCGTGAGTTTCCCGTGTTGTCGACCAGCGAGCCGGGTCGGTTCCGAGCCGCAGAACCAGCGAAGCGCACGTTTTGGCGTGGGGTTCTTGCTCGAGAACAACGAGGATCGTTGGCGTATCCTCGACAGCACGCCGGAAACGGAACCAGGCGTTGAGCGGAACGTAACGCACGGTTTCCGGGGGAATATCGCCCAGATCAAGGGCGATCAAACCAAAACCGCCGCCCTGTATAAGCAGATCGGTAGCACGAAAGGCCTGATCGATATTCCGGCATCGCACCCAGAGCAACTGCTTCAGTTCGACGCCAGCAGCTTCGGCAGAATATGGGTCGAAGGCATCGCGCCCATCTACAAGAGCACATACCTCTTGATGGGCGGTTCTCGATGCTAAAGCCGATAGGAGCAAACTGGTCCGGCCGGAGCAGGGAGGGCCACAAATTTCGGTCAGGCTTCCGCGGGGCAGCCCTCCCGCCAGGAAATCAATTTCAGAGATGCCAGCAGAAACGGTTTCTACGATCTTGCGATCGCGATAGATAAAGGGGGCAGAGACGCGTCCGGCAAGGGCGGCTTCGACACTCGAGCGTAAAGTAGCGAGGTTTCGGGGCATGATGGATCACGGGCGAGGAGAAACGGAGAAGGCCTATCTTCGCTTTTTCTTCGCCTACGCAGAAATTCTGCAGGAAGAAGCCGCGATTGTCAAGTCCAGGGGTCTTTTTTCGCCTGGATGTGCTTTTGCGAGCCTGTCCTAATCGGGTGTGCATCTAACACCAGCATGGCGAAACGTAATCCACCCGGTTCTACCAACCCACGGATTCCCCGGCACGGGACGCTTGCGGAGCTGCAAAGGGCCGCCCAAAATTGCAAGGCTTGTGATCTTTGGAAACGAGGTACGCAGACTGTGTTCGGAGAAGGGGGGCCGAGCGCGAAGATCATGTTCGTGGGGGAGCAACCGGGAAACCAGGAAGACTTGGAAGGCAAACCATTTGTCGGTCCCGCCGGCAAATTGCTGGACACCGCTCTTGTCGAAGCCGGAATCGATCGCCGGAAGGTTTACGTTACCAATGCAGTGAAACACTTCAAGTGGGAGCTTCGAGGAAAGCGCCGCATCCATAAGAAACCGAATGCAGCCGAAATTGCCGCATGCCGTCCATGGCTCGATGCCGAAATCGTGGTGCTTGGGCCCAAGGTGATTGTCTGTTTGGGTGCCACCGCGGCACAGGCATTGCTGGGCCGTGATTTTCGCGTCACGCAACATCGAGGCCAATTCCTGAAGTCAGCGCTCGCGCCGTTCGTTATGGCCACGGTGCACCCGTCGTCAATTTTGCGCGCTCCGGATGAGGAAACGCGACACCAAGAGATGAAACGCTTCATTCATGATCTCAAGAGGATTTCGCGAGTCATTTGACCGACGTGCTCTTGGAGAAAAGAGCGACTCACACGGCATAAGGAAACGACATCGCACTATTTCCCGAGCAATTTGCTGACGCGTTTCATCAGCGCCTGTGCGTCAAATGGCGCGCGCACTTTGGCATCATTGTCGAAGTAGACGAAAACGTCCCGCGCCTGCTTTTTGGGACCCCGGTGCTTCGTCACGTAACGAGCGTCAGCTGGTTCCCTCCCGCGGGCCCAAGCCGCAACGCGAGCCGCCCATAGGTCCAGCGATTGGTCGTCGTAACCGCTGGCGTATAGCTGCTCCGACCCGTGCAAGCGGCAGTAGACGAAGTCGGAGGTGACATCCATCAGCCGCGGCCACTCGACCGCGTCGGCGCAAACGAGCGCGACGTCATGAGCGCGAAGCATATCTATAAACTTGGGCGTAACGAAGCTTTCGTTTCGGATCTCCATCGCGTGACGCACGGGCCCTTTCACCTCGGCTTTGATAGAAGCGCGGGCGATGATGCGCTTATCGTGCCGCCGCGCAATCGCAGAGGCTGCGTCCATGTCGTGCGGGAGCATTTTCAAAAAGGCCTCCAGGCGGTCCGGTTCAAAACGGAAGTTCGGCGGAAATTGCCAGAGAATTGGTCCAAGCTTCGATCCGAGCCGCAACACACCCGAGGCAAAGAAATTTGCCAGCGGTTGCTCGATTTCCTTCAATCGCCGGATGTGAGTGATATAGCGTGGGCCTTTTAGGGAGAAAATGAAATCGTCAGGAGTATCGCCGGCCCAGCGAGCAAAACTTTCTGGCCGTTGCAGGGAATAAAAGGTGCCGTTGATCTCGATGGAGCGGAACACGTTTGCGGCATAGGACAGTTCGTTTTTCTGCGGCAGCCCTTCGGGGTAAAACACGCCGCGCCACGGCTTGTATCTCCAGCCGGAGATTCCGATCCGAACCTGTCCTGGATTTGGCATCTAGCTTCGGCCTGCCGAAGACGATAGTTTGGCACGGAAAGCCCTCGAAGGAGCGTACGGTCAGGTTTTTTTCCACGCTAAGCTCCCCAAACCGTTTAGCTTGAGGGGGAGAGGTATCATCGCACTCGCTCACCCCTATTGACCCACCTGACAGTTATTGACTATGCTGGCAACTCAATCCGATGTTGTCGCGCCATGGGCCTAGCTCTTTTTTGGGTCACCAATGCGCGGCTGCGGAAGCCTCGGGTCGTTTGAACGCGGAGCTATTCGTGCAATCGAAAATCACCGTGGCAAGAAACCGGTTCTTTTGAGCGTGCGCAACCCATGCAGACTGGGGAGGAGTCAGGCACTGATTTTTCTCAAAGTGGATCCGGCAGTTCCTACGATGCGAGTGGGTCTTTGAACGGCGTGGGCACCGACGTCTCGCCATCTCTTCTACAGCAGTTGCAGGGCCGCCAGAACCGAGAAAGCGGCTCCTCCGGGACGAGTGGGAATCTAGGTTCGCAGCGTGCCATGCTCGGCCCGTTGATGAATGGATGGAGTGTAGGGAATGGCGTCGAAGGTGCTTTTGGCGAGAACGCCATAAACCCGCTTAAATCGGGCCGAATGAACGGTTCTGTGATCTCGCAAGGATCTCCCGCGATCTCGTCTCTAGGCGCGATGCAACCTCTCTACCCGCGGATACAGCACTACGCGCTTCTCCAACCGGCAGACATGATTCGCAAGCTCACTCCGTACGAACACATTCCTTGGCACGACATGTACTTGCAGCCCGTGTCTCATCAAGCGCCTCCCAAGCGATTCAAGATCGATGGCTTCGAAAATGGAGTACTGGATTCTCCGTTGATTCCAATCGATCCTCCCGCGGGACCAGATTACGTGGTTGAACCCGGCGATGGCCTGCTGATTGACCTCCGGGATGGATGTACGCGCAAGCGCTACCGCACGGTTGATCGCGAGGGCCGGTTCGACCTTCCCGAAATCGGGCCTGCACTGGCGAGTGGACGAGCGCGTCAGACATCGAGCAGAACTTGCAACCGGTGTTGCGGACTCCATTCCGCGATGAGTCAGCCGACTGCAGACATCGATCTGAGAGCCGAAGACGCTCCGGATATGCCGAAGGAAAACTGGTTAGTCGAAAGCTCCTTGGGCGGCATTCTGCGGCCAGTGGACGACGTGGTCGTACCAGAAACGGCGATTGGCACGGCGTGAACTGAAAAAGTCTCTTCGCGTCGTCACAGGCGGCGTCTTCTATCGCCAGAACTGTGTGCATCGCACTGCGGCAGGAGAGGAAATGGAATGATTCGACGGTGGGCAGGGCTCATGTTTGGCTGCTGTTTTCTGATCGCCACGGACGGGTTGGACAGGAATTGCTACGCGGCGCCGCAGCAGCAGCAAGTTGGTCCGGCGGCGTCTGAAACGACAGATGCAAGAGAGCCTGCCGGGGGAGAGCAGGGTTCTAGCGGAGCAACAACCGGGTCGCAAGCGAATTCGAGAAATTACAACTACACGTTGGGTCCGCATTTGCTAAGAGATTTGGTCGATGATCAAAAGACAATCTGGACGAGCCCGACCCATCTGCGTTTGGTCGACGCCAACTGGCTAGTTCCCCTGGGGGGTGCTCTGGCGGCGATGCTGGCGACCGATACGGAGACCAGCAAGCATCTCTCGAATTCCGCAAACCGCATAAAATACAGCAAGGATGTTGCGAATTACGGGGTGGGCTCGCTCATTGCTGTCGGGGGTGGGCTTTATCTGTGGGGGCATTTTACGCACGACGATCACAAGCGCGAGACTGGGTTTCTGGCCGGCGAGGCGGCGATAGACAGTCTGGCCGTCACCTACGCAGTGAAGTATGCGTTTGGTCGGGAGCGACCGCTCGCGGACAATTACCGCGGGCGTTTCTGGCAGGGAGGCGTTTCGTTTCCCTCCGAGCATTCCGCAGCGGCATGGTCCATTGCAAGTGTCATCGCTCATGAATATCCCAGTCCGCTGACGACCTTTCTTTCTTATGGTCTCGCCGCAGCCGTGAGTGCATCGCGGGTAAGCGGAAAGCAGCATTTCCCTTCCGACGTCCTACTCGGCGGCGCCGTCGGTTGGTTCGTGGGGCAGGAAGTCTATCGGCATCACCATGACCCCTCAGGTGGAGGCGGAGACTGGAAAACGTACGCCGAATCTCACGAGGATGATCCGGACCGAAGTTCCACTAGCGTTGGCTCGCCCTATGTTGAGCCCGACAGCTGGGTTTATCCGGCGCTCGAGAGACTTGGGGCGCTCGGATATGTAGAAGACGAGATTGTTGGGATGCGGCCGTGGACCCGAAGCGAATGCGCGCGCCTGGTCGAAGAGGCACAGGATGCAGTGAGCTTGGACTATACCGCGTCGCGAGAAACACAGCAGCTCGTCGATGCATTGGAGCAGGAATTCGCGCCAGACTCGGAGGCGCTTGCAGGAAACAATCGCCGACTGCGTCTCGAATCCGTATATACGCGCTTCACAGGTATTTCCGGCCGGCCTCTCACCGAGAGTCATTTTGGCCGGACGATCATGGACGATTACGGCCGACCGTTCTCGGAGGGATTTAGTAACGTCACCGGCTTCTCCGGCTGGGCATCGGCTGGACGCTTTGCCGCTTACCTTCGCGGGGAATATCAGCACTCGCCTTCGATCCCCGCTCTCTCACAGGAAGCGCGCCAACTCATCCCGATTCTGGATGGTGGAGCGCCTGTGCCGCCGGCTGTCGCCACCGCTTCGGTGAATCATGTTCGATTGCTCGACGCCTACGTTTCCATGAATCTCGAGAACTGGCAGCTGTCGTTTGGTAAACAAAGCTTGTGGTGGGGACCGGGCGAGGGTGGCCCCATGATGTTTAGCGACAACGCCGTACCGATCACGATGTTCCGAATTGACCGCGTTTCGCCAGTTCGGCTTCCGTGGATTCTGGGTCTTATGGGGCCCTTGCGCGGGGAGTTCTTCGTTGGGCGTCTGTCCGGCCACGAGTTCGTTATTGGGGCCTCGACTGGGCTAATCGGCCAGTGGGGCCGTGCCCTGAACGATCAGCCGTTCATCGACGGACTGAAACTTAGTTTCAAGCCGACACCGAATTTTGAATTCGGTGTCGACTACACAACCGTGGTTGGCGGGCCCGGTACTCCCTTCACGTTCCATAAGTTTATTCAAAGTATGTTCAGTCTCGGCAATGGGCCATACGGCAGCCATTCTGATCCGGGGGACCGGCGCTCGGGCGTGAACTTCAGCTATAAGATTCCCAAGATGAGAAGATGGGTGGCACTTTACGGCGATGCATTTACCGAAGATGAGTTTTCCCCTCTAGCTTACCCGGGCAAGTCCGCATTCCAAGGGGGAATTTATATGCCGCAGATTCCGGGTATTCCTAAGCTGGACCTGCGTGTAGAAGGGGGCTCGACCGCACCTGTGGATTTTCCCGCTTGCAATGGCTGCTTTTACGAAAATGGTCGCTTCCTGAATTCGTACACGAATCAGGGCAACATTATGGGAAGTTGGTTGGGGCGCGCCAGCCAGGGCGAGCAGGCTTGGGTGACGTATTGGTTGACATCCCACAACAAGATTCAGTTCAACTACCGGCACCGGACACTAGATCGCCAGTTTATTCCAAGCGGAGGCACGGTAAACGATGGAGGAATGAAAGCCGACGTTTGGTTAAGCGGGAAAACCGAGTTGATTGGCTCGCTGCAGTACGAAAAGTGGAATATCCCCGTGCTTGCCCCGGGGGGTGAATGTATCAATGTCGTTCCCAGATTTTGTACGCCAACGACATCTTCAGGGGCCCGATCGAACGTGACCGCTTCATTCCAGTTGACGTTCTGGCCTCGTCAGTGGAAATGACAACTCAAAATTGGCCTGGCAAGAAACGGCGGATGGAAGACACGAAGTGGCGCAGATAACCAGTTGCAGCCTGAGCCGTTCCGCGACCGGTTGTTGGCGAGGTTCCGCTGCCCGCGGGCGGGCCGGTCACCCGCCAGGGAGGGAGCTGCTCGCGCGGATCACGTCGACCGCTTACTTGCTGTCGTCTTCCACTCGATCAAGCAGTTGTAGCACCCATGCAGTACCAGGAGTTGCGAGGACCAGGACTAAAAACTAAGGCAGAGATCTGACCGGGGCCGACGCGGGGGCAACCAGGGTTCCGTATGTCAAGCGAGCAGCGAAAATGCTCTTCCCCTGCTCATCTCGCGTGGATAGTGGCAAATAATTGAGAGAATTTGAGTTATGTTGTATTCTTTGCTGTCTCTGGAACTGGGTGGGCTTGTGCCAGTCCGCGACAGAACGCGGAGTGGTAGAAGGATGCCGCGTTTTCCAACATTTTTCTGGAACATGATTCGTAGAGGAGATGAATCTGCCTTCTCAAAAGGGGTTGGTTACGCAAAGTAGGCAATCGGCCAGTCCAGATCATCGATCGAAAAACTACAGTGCCTGGGCCGCATACGCACGATGAGTTCACCGATATTTGCACCCTCGCAGGCGACCGTCTTCCCTAAAGCGTCATCGAGTTGTCTGATGTGTAAAGTCGGTTTGATGCGCAGGAGAATGATCCGAACCTGCGAGTACAGTCATCGGTTACCCTACTTTTCTTGCATCGGTAAAGTCTCTGTTTCGAGATTGATGATTTTATTCTCGATTTTCGCGAGCCTTCCGGCAATTGCATCGGCGCAGGTTGATGAGTCACAGAACCAAGCGCCGCAAACAGGGCTGGGGCAGGAGGGGCAACTGCCCAGCCAAACACCGAATAGCCAGCTCCCGATGCCTTTGAAACGTCCGATCACTACGCCACAAATTACCAATATCCCTCCGTTCCAGGCGACGGCAGAACAAGGAGGAACTTCGAACAAGAATTCACCGCAACCGGAGCCGCTTGCTCCCGAGCCGGATCTGGAATTCCAGGAATTTGTGGCCAGCTCCTTGGGAATAAAGCTTCCTATCTTTGGCCAGAATTTGTTCGAAAATGTACCGTCTACTTTTGCGCCGCTCGATCGTGTCCAAGTCCCTGCAGACTATATCATTGGGCCCGACGATGAGTTGTTAATCAAAGCTTGGGGGCAGGTCGACGTAGATTGGCGGGCGGTTGTGGACCGCACCGGAGAGGTTTACATCCCCCAGATTGGCACCTTCAACGTGGCCGGAATGAAGTATGGAGAACTGCATGATTACCTGCAGGCCCAAGTCGGACGCATTTTCAAGAATTTTCAGCTTAGTGTGAGTCTGGGGCGCTTGCGGTCGCTGCAAGTTTTTGTCGTCGGTCAGGTCAAGAGGCCGGGTTCCTACACGATCAGTTCTTTGAGCTCGCTGATTGACGCGCTCTTTGCTTCGGGCGGCCCCTCAAAACGTGGCTCGATGCGCCGGATTCAACTGAAACGCGACGGCAATATTGTCACCACCTTTGATCTCTATGATTTGATTGTCAATGGGGACAAGTCCAAGGACACGAGGCTTCAATCGGGTGACGTAATCTACGTGCCGGCGGTAGGGCCCTTGGT
>Ga0209526_10000412_pt1 | contig 27540 bp, 28 predicted proteins | sample JacPinW_OM2H0_M1_FD_188566 | JGI IMG/M metagenome (GOLD analysis project Ga0209526, IMG submission 188566) | Forest soil microbial communities from Algoma, Ontario, Canada - Jack Pine, Ontario site 1_JW_OM2H0_M1 (SPAdes) (version 2) | ecosystem: Environmental > Terrestrial > Soil > Boreal... | reverse complement strand
GCAGGGCGAGCTGGGGTTCGTGGCCGACATCCGCCGCATCAACGTGGCCCTGACGCGCGCCCGCAAGAAGCTGATCGTGGTGGGGGACAGCGCCACCATCGCGCGCCACCCGTTCCACGGCGGCTTCGTGCGCTATGCGGAGAGCATCGGGGCGTGGCGCTCAGCGTGGGACCGATGACGCCCAGGCGGCGATGCCTTCCACGATCCGCGCCATGCGCGGGTAGTCGAGGGTCTCGGGGGTATCCCGCGCGGTGTGATACCGCGGGTTCCGGTACCAGGCGGTGTCGGTGACCATCGCCGCCCGGACGCCGGCGCGCCAGAAGCTCGCGTGATCGGAGGCCCCGATCCCCGGGATCAGCTCGGGCGCGTCGATCGATCGCGCCGCGGCGCCGTTGCCCCTCAGCGCCGCCTTGACCGCGCGCACGAGGAGCGCATCTTCCAGGCGGCCGACCACCACGATGTAGTCGCCCCGCGAGGGATAGAGGAGCCGGAGCGCCGCGATCGGGAACTGCTGCGGCTGATCGAAGCAGCCCAGCATCTCCAGCGAGATCATCGCGCGAACGCCGAGCGCGGTGCGCGCATGCACGTCGCTCCCCAGCAGGCCGTACTCCTCGTTTGAGTACCAGGCGAGCTCGGTGCGGACGGGCAGCGACGCTCCGCGCAGCAGGCGCGCGAGCTCGAGCAGCCCGGCCGTGCCGCTGGCGTTGTCGTCCGCCCCCGGGAACGGCCCGCGCGCGTCGTAGTGGGCGCCGATGACGATGCGCTCCGGCGTATCGGGCCCGAGCGGCAAGATCAGGTTGCGGAAAGTCGCGCCTGCCGTCTCGTAGCGCTGCTCCTGCGCGGGAACGTCGCCGAGTTGCGCGCGGATGAAGTCCAGGGCGCGGGACTGACCCTTGGCATCATGGCGCGGCCCGAGGGCCACGAGCCCGTGCACCAGCCGTGAGAGGCGCTCCGGGTCGGAGGCCGCTCCGCGCCAGCGCGGTCCCGGGCGAAGCACCGGTTGCGTGATCGCGGCGACCAGCGCGGCCAGGGCCAGCGCGAGCAGCAGGATCAGGACGAGCGCGATCTTCACCTTTGCTTCGCCAGGACCTCGAGCATCGCGCGGCCGAACGCCGGCAAATCCTTGGGGACCCGCGCGGAGACCAGGTTCCCGTCGATGACCGACGGAGCGTCGACCCACTCGGCGCCCGCGTTGACCACGTCGTCGCGGATGCCCACGGTGCTGGTCAGGCGGCGTCCGCGGACGATGCCTGCGGAGATCAGCACCCAGGGGCCGTGGCAGATGGTGGCGACCATCCTGCCCGCCGCGTGGACTTCGCGAACGCGCTGCAGCGCATCCGGATCGCGGCGGATCTTGTCGGGCGCCCAGCCTCCCGGCGCGATGATGCCGGCCAGCGACGCTGCCGGGAAATCGGCGATGCGCCCGTCGACCTTGCAGGGATAGCCGTGCTTGCCCCGGTACTCCGCCTCGCCCAGGCCGGCGAGCTTGACCTCGAATCCCGCCTCTTCGAGGCGCAGCTTCGGGTACCAGACCTCCAGGTCTTCGTACTCTGGACCGACGAGCATGAGGATGCGAGAGGACATGCCTTCTCTTCTGCGCGCACCCGCCGGTTTGTCAAGCAGAAGGGCTCGCGGTGAAGGTCCGCGACGTGCTTCCCTCTGGGTGGAGCGCATTCCGGAGGCGTCGCACTGGGTACAAGCGGACGCTCCCGAACGCGTCAACGAGCTCCTGCGTTCCTTCCTCCAGTAATGTGGGTGGGGAAATGCGCGGATTGTTGAAGCGCGTCGTCAGCGAGCCGGGTGCGGATACGGCGGAAAGCTTCGTGCGCCGCATCCGCGTCCTGGCCGCGACCTATACCGTCCTCTTCTGCGCCTGCTGCGCGGGTGAGGTGGTGCTGGCCGTCCACGGCAAGCTCTTCGTCACGCTCGCGCAGCGCAGCAACGTCGAAACGCTCACCATCCTCTTCCTGCTCGTGTTCTACGGATACCTCGCGGCGGTCAGCGCTCCGGGTGCGCTGGGAGCGGTGCGGATCGCGCTCTACGCCCTGCGACTCCGGTTCACGCCGGACCGGGCGGCCGAACGTCGCCGTCAGCTGGCGGCCCTGGGCGAGCCCGGCGAGGGGCCCTGGGCGGCCCTGGGCAAGGTCCTGGAGCGCGCCGACGGGGAGCCGCTCCGGTTCGAGCTGCGCGACGATGCAGGAAGCCATGGCGTCATCCAGGTGCGGGGGGCGCGCGTGGCCCAGCTCGAAGCGAGGAAAGACGGATCCGCGGACCTGCTCGCGTACTTCGTGCGTCAGATGGAGGAGGTGACGGGCGAGCAGATCCCCATCGTGGTGTGGGGACAGATCGACGACGACGAGGGAGAGCGTTATCTGGCGCAGGTGGAATTCGCGCGGTCCCTGCGGCGGGCCCTGGGCTCGCCGGCCCTTTGGCCGACGGTGTTGGTCACCGCCGAGCAAACCGAGGAAGTGTCCCGGCGCCTCGCGCGGATCGCCCCGTCCCTGCTCGAGGATGCCCTGCTTCCCGACTGGGAGTACCAGGCCGAGCACAAGCTGCCGGTCATCCCCGAGCCGCTCGGGCTGGTCAGCCTGGGGCGCTCGGCCAAGCGCGCGGATCCGGTGGCCACCATGGGGTTCGCGGCCCTGATGGTGCTGCTCACGCTGGGGGTGATGGTGCTGTTCGTGATCGACCCGCCGTGGGTGCCGGGATGATCCGGGCCCTTCTCGTGCTGCTTGGCGTCCTGGTGCTCGCCTGCATCGGTTTCGTGCGCGGGTGCTCCGGGCCGCGGCCGGAGCTGGTTTCGGCGCGCATGCGCGGCCCGGTGGCGGAAGCCGTGGTTCGCAACGCGGGGTCCGGTGAAGGCCAGATCGAGGTCGACTTCCGGTTGCGGCCGCGGGCGGGAGGGCCGCCCCTGTTGAAGAGCGAGAGAGCGACGCTGCGTCCGCACGAGGTCGCGCGCATCGAGGTGAAGATCGAGGGCGCCCGCGGAGACGAGCGGGTGGAGGTCGAGCTGGACTACCCACCGCGCTGAGCCATGACGACCGTACGCACATGCCGCGAGCACGCAGTCCGTCCGGCAAGCGCACCGCCGCCCGGCCGCGAGGCGCCCCCTTGAGGCGGAAGCTGCCGGAGTACGAGGCGAAGCGGGACTTCGCCGTCACCCCCGAGCCGGCGCCGGGGAAGGTGGAGCCGCACCCCAAGCCCACCTTCGTGGTGCACAAGCACGACGCCTCGCGCCTGCACTACGACGTCCGGCTGGAGATGGACGGAGCGCTCGCCTCGTGGTCCGTCCCCAAGGGCCCGAGCTACGATCCTTCGGTCAAGCGGCTGGCGATCCAGACCGAGGATCATCCCCTTGAGTACGGCAGCTTCGAAGGCCGGATCCCGGACGGTGAATACGGGGCTGGGGACTCGTTGATCTGGGACAACGGCACGGCCGATTCCGTTCCTCCCGGCCAGCTCTCCGAGCAGCGGAAGAAGGGCCACATCCTGGTCGACTTCCAGGGGAAGAAGCTCCGCGGACAGTGGCACCTGGTCCGCACGCAGGGCGGCCCGCCCGGCAAGTCGCAGTGGCTGATGTTCAAGGCGAAGGACGGCACGGAGAAGCCCGGGTACGACGTCGTCGCCGAGCGGCCCGAGTCCGTGGTGAGTGGGCGGGTGGTGACGCGGGGTCCGGAGCGGAGCGGCAAACTGCGCGCGCCGCGGCCAGCGCCCGAGGCCATCCTGCCCGACTATCTCCCTCCCATGCTGGCCACGCTGGTGGACGAGGCTCCACCGGGAGAGTGGCACAAGGAGGTCAAGTATGACGGCTACCGCGCGATCTCCGCGCTCTCCAACGGCCGCCTCGCGATGTGGACGCGGAACGGCCTCGACCTGACGGAGCGGTTTCCGCGCGTAGCGCGCGCACTCTCCCGCCTGGTGGTCGGGGACGCGGTGATCGACGGCGAGGTCTGCGTCCTCGACGCGCAGGGAGTGCCGCGGTTCGAGCTCATCCAGCAGGGCCGCACCGACGAGGCAGTTCTGTTCGCGTTCGACCTCCTGCGCCTCGACGGCGAGGACCTGCGCCGGCGTCCGATCGAAGAGCGCCGCGATCTCCTGCACAGCGTGCTCTCCAATCCTCCTCCGGAGCTGCGGCCGGCCGAGGAGGTGCCCGGGGACATTCCCTCCGCGCTGGAGCGGATGCGCGAGCGCGGCATGGAGGGCCTGATCCTCAAGGCCCGCGGATCCCCCTATGAGAAAGGCCGCTCGCGGCTCTGGCTGAAGCTCAAGGTGCAAGCGACGCAGGAGCTGGCGATCATCGGCTGGACGCCGGGGAAGGGCAATGCCTCGGGCTCCTTGGGCGCCCTGCTGCTCGCGGTGGCGGACGGGAAGGGCGGATACGAGTATGCCGGCAAGGTGGGGACCGGGTTCTCCTCCAAGCAGCGCGTCGAGCTGAAGAAGCTGCTCTCCAAGGACGAGCGCGACACGCCACCGGCGCGAGGGGCGCCGCGGCTTCGCGACGCGCACTGGGTCGAGCCGCGCTACGTTGCGCAGGTGCGCTTCACCGAGTGGACGCACGACGGCAAGCTGCGGCACCCCGCCTTCCAGGGGCTCCGCGTCGACAAGAAGCCGGAGGAGGCCGTGCGCGAGAAACCCGTCGAGGGCATCACACTGGGGACACCGTCCAATGGTGTCCCCGACGCGAAAGCCGCGAAGCGCGACGCCCGGCCTCAGGCGCAAAGCGCAAAGGCGGAGCCGGAGCAGAAGCTGACGAACCCGGACCGCCTGCTGTATCCCAAGGATGGGATCACCAAGGCGGACGTGGCCGCGTACTACGACGCGGTTGCCCCGGCGTTGCTGAACGCCATCCGCGATCGGCCGCTGACGCTGGTCCATTGGAACCAGGGCATCGAGAAGCCGAGTTGGTTCCAGCAGGACGTGGGAAAGATGAAAGAGGACTGGATGCGCGTGGTCAAGACGCCTGCCCGCACCAAGAAGGGCGTGGTGCGGCACCTGGTGGTGGACAGCCCGCGCGGCCTGCGCTGGCTGGCGCAGAACTCGGTGCTGGAGATCCACATCTGGCACTCGCGCGTGCAGAGCCTGACCCAGCCCGACTGGGTGGTCTTCGATCTGGATCCGGCCGAGGGCGAGACGATCGAGCAGGCCGTGGGGGTGGCGGAGGTGTTGCACGGCATGTTCGAGCGGCTGGGCCTGCCCAGCGTGCCCAAGACCACCGGAAAGCGCGGGCTGCACGTCTTCGTGCCGCTCGCTCCAGGGCATACCTACGAGGACGCCCAGGCGTTCGCGCTGCAGGTCGGGGAGACGGTGGCGAAGCAGCTGAAGAATGTCACCCTGGAGCGATCGCTCGCCGCGCGCCGCGGCCGGCTCTACTTCGACTGCATGCAGAACGCGTACGGCAAGACGGTGATCGCGCCGTACTCGCCGCGTGGAGTGCCCGGGGCGTCTGTCTCGGTTCCGCTGCGCTGGAGCGAGGTGCGGCCGGGCCTGGACCCGCGGCAATTCAACCTGCGCACGATGCCGCAGCGCCTGCGCGAGGCGGGCGATCTGTTCGCGCCCGCGCTGACGCAGGGCGTTCGGTTGCCCCGTTACAAGCGATGATACTGTCGCGCGGTGCGATTCCTGCTCATCCTGCTCCTGTCCGCTGCGTGCAGTGCGCCATGTCCGCTGGTCTGCCAGGACGATGGCGGGTGCCCGCTCGGGTGGTATTGCCTGAACCAGTCCGCCTGCCTGCCGGATTGTCCCCGCTGTGGCGCAGGCTGTGTCGAGACAGTGAAGAACTGCGGCGCCTGCGGAAACGCGTGTGCCGCGGGCAAGAAGTGCTCGGGAGGCATGTGCCTGGACGCCTGCGCGAGCGGCCAGACCGACTGCGCCGGATCCTGCTACGACGTGAAGACGGACCGCGTCAACTGCGGCGCATGCGGTGCTACGTGCAACCGGGACCAGACCTGCGTCGGCGGCGTGTGCACCAAAGTCGATGCCTGCCAGTGACGTGCTACGCTCGGCGGCGTGAGCGACGACGTCACCATTCCCGCCTTCCGGTCGGTCCCGCGGACCGGCGTCATCTACGTCACTTCGGAAGCGCACAAGCTCGGCTACCGTAGCTCCGATCCGGCCTGGTGCAACCTGGGACAGGGCCAGCCTGAAACGGGACCGCTCCCCGGCGCTCCCCCGCGCGTGCAGGAAGTCAGCGTCCGCGTCGACGATCAGGAGTACGCCCCCGTTCCGGGGCTCTGGGAGCTGCGCGAGGCCGTCGCGTCGCTCTACAACCGCCTCTTCCGCAGGGGGATGCCTTCGCAATATAGCGCGGAGAACGTGAGCATCTGCGGAGGCGGGCGGGCCGCGCTGACGCGCGCGGCCGCCTCGCTCGGGCACGTGAACCTCGGACACTTCCTCCCCGACTACACCGCCTACGAGGAGCTGCTCGACGTCTTCAAGGCGTTCACGGCCATCCCCATCCTCCTCGAAGGAGAGCGCGGATACGCCTTCACTCCGGACGACCTGCGCAAGGAGATCCAGGGACGCGGGCTCTCGGCGCTGCTGTTGAGCAATCCCTGCAATCCGACCGGCAAGCTGGTGCAGGGCGAGGAGCTCTCGCAGTGGGTGCGCACCGCCCGCGAGCTGGAGTGCTCGCTCTTGATCGACGAGTTCTACTCGCATTACGTGTGGACGGCGCGGCCCGGCCAGCTCCCCATCGAGAGCGCGGCCCGCTACGTCGAGGACGTGAACCGCGACCCGGTGGTGATCTTCGACGGGCTCACCAAGAACTGGCGCTACCCGGGGTGGCGCGTCACCTGGACGGTGGCGCCGGAGAAGGTGATCGAGGCGGTGGCCAGCGCCGGCTCCTTCCTGGACGGCGGCGGCTCGCGGCCGCTGCAACGGGCGGCCATCCCGCTGCTGAACGACGATGTCGTGCAGAAGGAGACGCTGGCGATCAACGCCGCCTTCCGCGACAAGCGCGACCGCATGATCCAGCGGCTGGAGCGGATGGGCATCCGCGCCGATCGCGCGCCGGACGGCACCTTTTACGTCTGGGGGAACCTGGCGGGGCTGCCGCCGCCGCTCAACGAGGGCATGGGGTTCTTCCGCGCGGCGCTGGAGCGGAAGGTGATCACCGTCCCGGGCGAGTTCTTCGACGTCAATCCGGGCAAACGCCGCAGCCGCAGGGCGTCGAGGTTCCGGAGCTACACGCGGTTCTCGTTCGGGGCGCCGCTTCCACAGCTCGAGGAAGCCCTGACGCGAATCGAGCAGCTCGTGCTGTCGTCGGCCGGCTAATCGGTTTGTAGAGTCGACGACCGCTTCCGATCAAACGCCGAGCACGCCGAGCACGCCGAGGTTGGGGGGTGTGATCATCTTGCCAGCCTCGCCGCTCGGAGTTGCTCCGAGGGTCGGGTTCGGCACCACCCCAACCAACCAACCAACCAACCAACCAACCAACCAACCAACCAACCAACCAACCAAAGAAAGACTCGTTGAGACGACGTTTCCGCCTCGGCGTGCTCGGCGTGCTCGGCGGTTGATCTGAAGCTCATCGGCCGGCCACTTCGTTGACCGCGGTGGTCGGGCGCTCGCCGCGCAGCACCCGCTCGACCTGCTCCAGGGCGATCCGGGCCATCCTTTCGCGCGTCTCCTGCGTCGCGCTGCCGAGGTGCGGCAGCAGCACTACGTCCTCGCGGCGGGTCAGCCCCGGGTGCACTGCCGGCTCGTTCTCGAACACGTCCAGCGCCGCGCCACCCAGGTGCCCGGACTCCAGAACGGCCACCAGCGCGGCCTCGTCGACGATCGGCCCGCGGGCAGTGTTCACCAGGAAAGAGCCGCGCTTCATCCGCAGCAGCTCGGCCGGGCCGATCAGGTGCCGCGTCTGCGGATTGAGCGGGCAATGGATGGAAAGCACGTCGGACTGCTCCAGGAGCTCCTCGAGCGCCACGCCGCCGCCCCGGGCGGTGAAGAGCACGCGCATCCCGAACCCCTCCGCGCGCCGGGCGACCGCGCGGCCGATGCGCCCATAACCGAGGATCCCCACCGTGCGGCCGCGCAGCTCACGGCCGAGCAACATGGTGGGCGCCCAGCCGCGGAACTCTCCGGCCCGCAGCATGCGCTCCCCCTCGCGCAGGCGGCGGGCCAGCGCGAGGATCAGCGCCCAGGTGAGATCCGCGGTGGCGTCGGTGAGCACGTCCGGCGTGTTGGTTACCCAGACGCCGCGCGCGCTGCACGCCGGGACGTCGACGTTGTCGTACCCGACTGCGTGGTTGGCCACCACGCGCAGGCGAGGAGCGGCCTCGAGCAACTCCTTGTCGACGCGATCGCCGAGGATGGGCAATAGCGCCGAAGCGTGGTGGACGCGGCGCAGCAGCTCGTCGCGCGGCAGGGCCAGCTCGGAGTCGTACTGATCGATCTCGATCCCGGACCCGAGCACGCTCCCGGGCGCGAGCGCGAGCCTGCGGGTGATGAAGACGCGCGGTTTCTCCACGCCGGATCTCTACCACGCGGGCCCTTGACGGCGTGGCGCCGGGGAGCAAAGTGCGCGCATGCTGACCATCCGTTCTCCCGCGTTCGCGCAGGGCGGCGAGATCCCCCGCATCCATACTTGCGAGGGGGACGACGTCTCCCCCGCGCTCGAGTTCGCCGGCGTTCCGCAAGGCGCCAAGAGCCTGGCGCTGGTCGTGCACGATCCCGATGCCCCGGATCCGGCCTCTCCGCGCATGGACTACGTGCATTGGGTCCTCTACAACCTGCCGCCCGACACCAAGGGACTGCCGCAAGGAGTGTCCGAGGCGGCGCTGCCCAAGGGCACGCTGCCGGGCCTGAACGACTGGAAGAAGACCGGCTACGGCGGTCCCTGCCCTCCCATCGGCCGGCATCGATACTTCTTCGTCCTGTACGCCTTGGATATGGTGCTGGACGACCTGGGCAGGCCCACGCGCCAGAAGCTCGAACGCGCGTTCGCCGGCCATCTTCTGGCCAAGGCGGAGACGATGGGGACCTACCAGAAGACAGGAAAGTAGCCCACGCCGGTCAAGGGTTGGTTCGCAGCTCGCTCAGGCGGGCGGACGCTTCGTTCGCGGCCCGCCGGGCCTCCTCCGCCTTCGACCTCGCCTTCTCGGCGGCATCCCTCGTTCTTTCCGCCAGCTTCTCGAGCTGCTCGGCGCGGCCCGCAAGCCGCTGCGCGACGAGCTGAGCACGCTGGATCTCGCGCTGCCGCAGCACGCGATCGCGCCTTTCTTGTAGCAGCCGCTTCTGCTCCTGGGCGCGGGCTTCGAATGCCTGCTTCTGGGTCGCCGCCTTCGACGCGACCGCTGCAACCCCCGCCTTCGACGCGACCGCTGCAACCCCCGCCTTCGGCGCGACGGAGGCGGGCCTCGCTTTCGGCGCGATCGCCGCCGGCCCCGAGAGCAGCGCGTCGAACCCGGCAGGCGACAACTCGCGCTGCAGCGTGCCTTCGCGCAAAGCGTCCGGGTCCGTCGAAGCCGCCGTCTCCAGCGTGTCCTGGATGCGCCGCTGCTGCTCGAGGGTGAGCGCGAGCCCGGCGCCCGCGGCCACCAGCTCCGCCTCGTCGAGCAGGCGGTGCATGGCCTCGCGCTGCGAGCGCATCGCCTCGCGCAGCTCGTCGCCCGCGCGTCCCTCCACCTGCGCCCGCCGCGCCTGCTGGGTCGAGTCGATCAGCTGGTCCACCCGTTCGCGGGCGCGGCCTCCGAGCTGGTTCACGATCCAGAGGGCGGCGGAGGGGCGCCGCCGCGCGGCGATGCGCCGCGCCCCCTCCTTGTCGCCGGCGGCGCGCAGCTGGCTCGCGAGCGCGTCACGCGCCTTCACGAACTCGTCCGGGGGAACGTTCGAGAGTTGGTCGCCGGCCGCCATCCGCGCGAGCCTACACGGTTCCGCCGAGATTGAGCGTCTCACCGATGGCGGGGATGCTCAAACGGTCGGGGGGCAGGGCGCGCCGGGTCCACTCGGCGCGGAGCCGTTCCGGGGGCTCGAGGAGCGGCTCGTCGGTGAGCTTGAATGTGCCCCAGTGCATGGCGACGAAACGGCGGGCGCCCAGGTCGACGAAGGCCTGCACCGCCTGCTCGGGGTTCATGTGCTGCTTCTCCATGAACCAGGCGGGGTCATAGGCGCCGATGGGGAGCAGGGCCGCGTCGAGATCCGGAAAGCGCTCCCCGATCCGCGCGAAGCCGTCGAAATAGGCGGTGTCTCCCGCATGGTAGATGCGCGAGCGCGAACCCTCGATCACGAATCCGCCCCAGAGCGTCTTGTTCGCGTCGAAGAGGCCGCGCCGGCTCCAGTGCTGCGAAGGGACGAAGGTCACCCGCACCCTCTCGGTGATCCACTCCGCGTCCCACCAGCCGAGGCCGCGCACCGACATCGGCAGTCCCTTCCCGAGCCCCGTTCCAGCGACCACGGGAGCGCCGACCGCGAGCACCGAAGGGCGATCGAAATGATCGTAGTGGCTGTGAGAGACCAGCGTCGCGTCGATGCGCGGGAGCTGCGCGGGCCGCAGCGGCGCCGGCACGTTGCGGCGGACGAGGTAGGAGATGCGCTCGCCGAACACAGGGTCGATCAGGAGGGAGGCGCCGTCGAGCTGCACGAGCCAGCTCGCGTGCCCGAGCCAGGTGATGCGCGCAGGCTCGCCGGGTGCCGGCGCGGTGGCCAGCAGGGCAGGATCGGGCGCGATCGCGGGCACGGCTGCGGTGGGCGGCGTCCGGCGTCGCCGGCCGTTGAGGCGATCGAGCACCGCCCAGCGGAAGACCATCCTGCCGGCATTGGGACCGCTACCGTCGAGGTTCGCGAACCGGGGCATGGTCCATTGTAGCTCCCGGGCTCACTCGAAGCGGAGGGCGTCGATGGGGTCGAGGCGGGATGCGCGCAGCGCTGGATAGAAGCCCGCCACCACGCCCGCGAGCCCGGCTGCGAGCAAGGTGCCGAGCATCACCGTCGGCGAGAGCAGCGTGGGCCAGTCGCCCTTCGCGGCCATCCACTTGGACACTCCGATGCCGAGCGAGAGGCCGATTCCCCCGCCGACGCTCGCGAGCAGCACCGCCTCGGTCAGGAACTGGAAGAGGATGTCGCGGCTGCGGCCGCCCACGGCCATGCGGATTCCGATCTCGCGGGTCCGTTCCGTCACCGAGACCAGCATCACATTGGCGATCCCGATCCCGCCGACGATCAGGGAGATCGCGGCCACCGCCTCCAGCAGCGTGGCGATGGTCTCGGTGCTCGCCTTCGCCGCGTCCTGCATCTCGGCCAGGTTGCGGATCTGGAAGTCCGGCTCCGCCTGATCGGAGAGCCGGTGCCGCTGTCGGAGCAGCGCCGTGATCTCGCGCTCCGCGTCGCTGACTTGCGGCGACGAGCGGGCGGAGATCATCATCTGTCCCACCGCGTCCGACTGCGACCCGATCAGCCTGCGCACCACCGTCGACCAGGGCATCAGGATCACGTCGTCCTGATCACTCCCGCCGAAGCTCTGGCCCTTGGTGGCGAGGATGCCCACCACCTTGCAGGGCACGTGCTTGACCCGGATCTGCTCGCCCAGGACCGGCGCGCCCGGGATGAACAGCTTCTTCACTACCGTCTGCCCGAGGACACAGACCTTGGCGGCGGAGACATCCTCTTCGCGCCCGAAGGCCTCGCCTTCCGCCAGCGGCCAGGCGCGGACTTGCAGGTAGGCCGCGGTGGAGCCCTGGACCTGCGTGAACCAGTTCTGATCGCCGTAGACGATCTGCGCCCCGGTGCGGTTGATGGGGGCCACCGCGGCCACCGAGCTTCCCAGCTCCTTCTCGATCGCCGCGGCGTCGTCCCGGGTGAGGTTCTGCGTCGCTCCGGACCCGGTGGCGACGCCGTGCATGGCGATGGACCCGGGGAGCACCATCAAGAGATTGGAGCCGAGACTCTCCATCTGCTGCGCGACCTTCGCCTGCGCGCCCTGTCCGATGGAGACGGTGGCCATCACGGCGGCCACCGCGATGACGATGCCCAGCATCGCGAGCAGGGAGCGAAGCTTGTTCTTCCGCAAGGCCCGGACGGCGGTGCGCACCGAAGCCGCGGCGTTCATGCCGTGTGCTCCAGCAGCTCTTCACGGGCGAGCCGGCGCTTCGAGAGCGACACGTCGCTCAGCAGCACGCCGTCCCTGAACGTCACGATCCGCCGGGCGTGCTGGGCGATATCGGCCTCATGGGTGACCAGCAGCACTGTGAGCCCCTGCTCGTTCAGCTCCTGGAAGATCGCCATCACCTCTACGCTGGTGCGCGAGTCGAGGTTGCCGGTGGGCTCGTCGGCCAGGAGCAGGGTGGGGCGGTTCACCAGCGCCCGCGCGATGGCGACCCGCTGCTGCTGGCCGCCCGAGAGCTGGGCCGGGGTGTGGTCGAGCCGGTCCGAGAGACCCACGCGCTCCAGCGCTTCCGCCGCGCGCCGGTGCCGCTCGCGCGAGGAGACGCCCTGGTACAGCAGGGGCAGCTCCACGTTCTCCAGCGCGCTGGTCCGGGGCAGCAGGTTGAAGCCCTGGAAGACGAATCCGATCTGCTCGCCCCGGACGCGGGCGAGCTGATCGCGGGAGAGCTTGCCCACGTCGCGGCCGGCCATCCGGTACACGCCGCGCGTCGGCCTGTCCAGGCAGCCGACCAGGTTCATGAAAGTGCTCTTGCCGGAGCCCGAGGCGCCCATCACGGCGACGAATTCACCGGCGCCGATGCTGAGCGAGACGCCGCGCAGCGCGCGCACCTCCACGTCGCCCATCCGGTAGATCTTCTCCAGGTCGCGCGTCTCGACGACCGCTCCGTCAGAAGGGGCCACGGCGCCTCTGCTGCGGCCCGCTCGCGCCCGCTTCCCCGCCGCCGACGATGACCCGGTCGCCTTCGGCGAGGCCCTCCAGCACCTCGGTGCGCTGCCCGTCGGAAAGGCCGACGCGGATGCTCACCGGGACCGGCTGTCCCTCCTGCAGCTTGTACACGCGGGCGGCGCGGCCGGGCGCCTGCTGCCCGGCGGTTTCGCGCGTTCCACGCGAGGCGGCGGACGCGGTGCGCGCCTGCGGGCCCGGGCCCTTTTGCTGCTGCTGCGCCGGCTCCTGCGCCGCGCTGGTCTCGTCGCCCTTCCAGCGCAGCGCGGCGTTGGCCACCCGCAGCGCTTCGTCCTTGCGCGCCGCGGTGATCGTCACCGAGGCGGTCATGCCCTGCCGGAGCTTGCGATCGGGGTTCGGCGCGTCGATCACGGCGGGGTACGTGACCACGTTCTGGATGGTGTTGGGCGCCTGCCGCACGTCGCGGATCCGGCCCACGAACGTCTCTCCCGGGTACGCGTCGACGGTGAACTTCGCCTCCAGGCCCTCGCTCACCTTCCCCACGTCCGCCTCGTCGATGTTGGCGAGGATCTGCATCTTGGTGAGGTCGTTCGCGATCAGGAACAGGGTCGGCGCCGTGAAGGCGGCGGCGACGGTCTGCCCGACGTCGACGTTGCGGGAGACGACGATGCCGTCGATGGGGCTGGTGATCCGCGTGAACGCGAGGTTGGTGGCCGCCATGTCCCGATCCGCCTTTGCTTGCAGCACCGAGGCCTTCGCGGCGGAAAGCCCGGCGCTGTTCTGGTCGCGCGTGGCAAGGGCCGTGTCCAGGTCGGCCTGGGAGACGAGGCCTTGCCGCAAGAGATCCTTCCAACGCGCGGCGATCCGCGCCGAGTCGTCGAAAGCGGCCTGCGCCTTTTCGACGTTCGCCTTCGCCGAGGCCAGCGAGGCCTGCGCTTTCTCCAGCTGCGCCTGGAAGAGGCGGGGATCGAGGGTGGCGAGGAGCTGGCCCTTCTTCACGGCGCTGTTGAAGTCCACCAGCAGCTTGTCGATGATGCCCGAGACTTGCGAGCCCACGTTCACGGTCACGATGGCGGAGACGTCGCCGGTCGCGTTCACGATCTCGCTCACCGGCCCGCGCGTCACCGGCTCCGTGCGATAGGAGACGGCCGGCTTGCGCCCGCAGGCGCCGAGCAGGACGGCGATCAGGGCAAGCTTCCGCAAGGCGCTCCTCCGGGGTCCCCGAGACCGTAACGGCGCCGCGTGACGGCCGTCAATCGCGCGGGCGCCGCGAAACACGCCAGCAACACTGCTTCACCCCCGCTCAACCTCCAGCATGCGCCAGAGCAGGTCGCGCAACGTCCGGCGCTCTCCCCGGGCCAGGGGTGCGAGGACCTCCTCCACCGCGGCGTCCACCAGTGGGCGCCCCTGCTCGAGGAAGGAGCCCTCGCGCGGTGGGCGCGACCACGACCTTGCGCCGATCGGAGGGGTCGCGTAGAAGGCGCGCCGTGCGAGGGCTGACGGTGTCCACGTTCCTGCTTGAGCTGGCCGCGCTCGTCCTGGCCGCGGCGCCCGCATTCGCCGCGACCCCGGCCGCGCCCATGGAGCGGCTGACCTTGGATGAAGCGGTGCGTCGCGCGATCGCGCGGAACCCGACCGCCCTGATCGCCGAGGAGGAGATCCGTCGCGCGGAGGGAATCGTCAAGGAGTTCCGCGCCGGCTCGTTGCCGATCCTGACCGCGAACGCCGCCGCCACCCGCATCGACGATGTCCGGAAGGTGGGCGCGAACGTGATCGCGCCGATCAACTCCCGCAACGCGAACGTGAACCTCACCATCCCTCTCTTCGCGCCCCAGCGCTGGCTGGCTTGGAAGAACTCCGGAGCGCAGGTGGAGATCGCGCGGCTGTCCTCGGAAGACGCCCGCCGCGCGGTGGCGGTGGCGACCGCGCGCGCCTACATCTCGGTGATGGCGCAGCACCGGCTGGTGCAGATCACCGTCCAGGCGCGCAACGGCGCCCGGGCGCACCTGGAGGATGCGCACGCGCGATTCGAGGTGGGCAGCGGTAACCGGCTCGACGAGGTGCGGGCAGCACAGGAAGTCGCGTCCGACGAGGCGCAGCTGGCGCAGGCGGAGGCGGGTGTCTCCCGGGCGCGGGAGGCGCTCGGCGTGCTGGTGGGGGCGGACGGACCGATCGAGGTCGGTGAGCAGCTGGCGCTGCCCGCCCTGCCGGCGCCGGAGGACGCCCTGCGCGATGCGGAGGAGAACCGCCCCGACGTCCTGGCCTCGAAGCAGCGCACCGAGTCCGCGCAGAGCATCCTGCGCGATTCCTGGGCCGACTACATGCCCCTGCTCAGCGCGGTGGCGCAGCCGTTCTACAACTCACCTGCGACGTCCACGCTGCCCGAGACTGGCTGGCAGGCGCAGCTCGTGCTCAGCATTCCCCTCTTCGACGGCGGGTTCCGCTACGGCGTTCGGCGGGAGCGCAGCGCGCTGTTCGAGGAGTCGAAAGCCCAGCTCGAAGGCCTGCTGCGGCAGGCACGGTCCGAGGTGCGCGCTGCCTTCGAGGCGGTGCGGGGAGCCGACGACAGCCTGCGGTCGGCGCGTCAGGCCGCCAGCCTCGCGCGCCAGGCGCTGGACATGAGCACGCTCGCCTACCGCGAGGGCGCCACCAACGATCTGGAGGTGGTCGACGCCGAGCGTCGGTCGCGCGACGCGGACGTGGCGGCGCTCTCGGCGGAGGACACGGCCCGGCAGGCGCGCATCGATCTGCTCGCAGCCAGCGGCCGCTTCCCCTGAATCAGGGAGAGAGGTCCCGGACCCAGACCACGAACGTCGCCTGCTCGCCGGCGCTGCCGACCGGCCTGCCGCAGGCGATCGCCTCGCCGTCGGTCAGCGCGGCGATGGCGAACCCGCCGGGGACCTGAGCGATGCCGGTCCCCCGGACGGAGGCGCGCTCGCCCGCCCAGGTGCGCATTCCCAGCGGCTCCCCGTCGCGTGGAGAGTAAGCCCGCGCGCGCAGCGCTCTCCCGGCGTGTTCCAGGACCCAGAGCCGCGCGGCGTCGTCGAACGCCGCCGCCCGCGCGCTCGCGCATTCGTCCTCCAGCACCTGGACCCATTCGGCCTTGCGCACCACCAGGACCTGCCCGCCGCACTGCGCGCCTTTCCGTTCGCGGTGCGCGTTGGCAGCCGCGTAGACCCCGCCCTCGCGCGCCGCCACCGCGACCACTTCGTCGTCGCCGGACTCGCCCACCACGGAGAGCCATCGCGTCCCGCCCTCCGGCGAGAGCGCGAGCAGGTAGCCGTCGCCTTCCCCGGCGCCGCGGACGACGCCGCGTCCGAAGTTCACCTCCGCGATGGATGCGTCCACGTCGGCGCCGAAGGCGCCGGCCACGATCGCGTCTCCCATGGGCGACACGACGACCGCGCTGGCCGTGTCCGCTCCCTTCCCTCCGAAGGTGCGGACCAGGCGCATCTCGCCGGTCACGCCCGAGATCCTCAGCACGAAGGCGTCGGTCATCCCGGCGGATCGGGCGGGGCCCAGCGACCCCGTGAACTCGCCCACCGCCCAGAGATCGCCGGTCTTCGGGTCCAGCGCGACGGCGCGGCAGGCAGACTCCCCATCCCCTGCCAGGCGCGAGGTCCAGATGTCCTTGCCGTCGCCGGCGGCCAACCGCGCGGCGAAGCACTGCTTCCGCGCCTGCCCGACCACGAAGACGCTGCCGTCCGGCGCGATCGCATCTCCCAGCGGCCGCACGGCTCCGAGCCCCCGGATCCAGCTCACGCGCCCGGCAGCGTCGGCGCGCAACACGAAGGCACCAGCACTCTCCAGCAGGGCGGATCCGGCGCGCAGCTGCGTGCCCGACGCCGTACCCGCCAAGGCGATTCCACCGGCCTCGTCCGCCGCGAGCGCGCTGGGCACCGCCCGTCCCACCAGCGGCAGGACGTCGCAGGCCGGGAGCGCCGCGCCGGTAGGCGAAGGGCGCGACGATGAGCACGCACAAAGCGCTGCGGAGGCGAGAGCCGATAGAACGCGCATGTGGCCGCAGTCTGCCGGAGGCAAAGCCTATCCGCACTTTCCCGGCCGCCTGAGCGCGGTCACCTCCGGGCTAGCAGCTGCAGCACCGCCTCGCGCATGGGAAGCGAAGCCTGCGCGCCCAGATGGGTCGTAGCGAGGGCCGCCGCGGCGCTGGCGAAGGGGCCGGCTTCTTCGAGCGGCTTTCCTTGAGCGAGGCAAACGGCCAGGGCGCTGGCGAAGGCGTCTCCGGCGCCCGTGGCGTCCACCCGCTTCACTTCGAACCTGGGCAACCAGAGCTCCCGATCGCGCGACAGCGCCATGTCGCCGTCGTCGCCCGCCTGCACGACCGCCGTCTTGACTCCCCGGCGGAGCAGGTCGCGCGCCGCTTCCCGAGCGCCGTTGCGGTCCCGGACGCGGATCCCGGTCAGGATCTGCGCCTCCGACGCGTTGGGGCGGATCACGTCGAGCTGGGCGAGCAGGCCGTTCGGGAGAGGCGCGGGCGGGCCGGGATCGAGCATCACCAGGACCCGGACGCTGCGCGCGATCCGCACCGCCTCCTGGACGGCCTCGAGGGGCACGCCGAGCTGGCAGAGGACGACGCGGGCCGAAGTCAGCGCCGGCGCGGCCTCCCGCACCCAGGCTGCGGTCAAACTGGCGTTCGCCCCGGTCGCGGAGAGGATCTGCTTCTCCCCGGAAGCGCCGACCTGGCACAGGGCCACCCCGGTGGGTTCCTCGGGATCCCGGGTGACGAAGCGAGTGTCCACCCCTTCGTCGTGCAGCCTCGCCAGGACCACATCGCCGCGCGAATCGCGGCCGACGCGCGCCACCAGGGCCACGCGCGCGCCCAGTCGCGCGGCCGCCACGGCCTGGTTCGCTCCCTTTCCGCCGACCGCCTCCTGGAAGGCATCGCCGTTGACGGACTGCCCGGGCCCCGGCAGGCGCGGCCCGCGCACCAGGTAATCGATGTTGGCTTTGCCGACCACCACCACGTCGTACATGGCCCGACTCTACGCCGCCTCGCCGGGGAGCGGTATGTCTGGGGCGGTCCGGCTGTCCAAACTCAACGGTGACGCGTTCTAGAGGAGCGCCAGCACGTCGGCGGCAAAGGTCGAGGTATTCGCCTTGGCGAACACGTTCCTCACCTTGCCGTCCGGGCCGATGACGTACGCCACCCGTTTCGCATTGCCGCCCTGGGTGTTCTCCGCGGCCCCGTACTGCACGCCCATGGCGCGCGTCGGGTCCGACAAGAGCGGATAGGGGAATTTGAACTTCTCCGCGAAGTGCTTGTTCTCTTGCACGGTGTCGAAGCTCACCCCCAGGACGGCGGCGTTCTTCGCCTTCAAATCACGGGCTCGGTCCCGGAGCCCGCATCCCTGCAGGGTTCAACCAGGGGTATCCGCCTTCGGGTAGAACCAGAGGATGACGTTCTGTCCGCGCAGCTCGCTCAGCTTCACCGGCTTCCCCTCGTGCGAGGTGAGGGCGAAGTCAGGCGCCACGTCCCCGACGTTCAGCATGGGCATGCGCACCCGCGTAGCAGATGGAGCCGGAGATGGCCAGCGATGATCGTGCTCGATGGCGCCACGGGAACCGAGCTCGCCCGCCGCAAGGTCGATACCCGCGGCCCGCTGTTCTCGGCGGAGGCGCTGCGTTCTCCGGCGGGGCTCGAGGCGCTGCGCGACGTCCACGACGCCTACGCAAGGGCGGGGGCGCAGGTGATCACCGCCAACACCTTCCGGACCAATCCGCGCAAGGCGGGCGCCCGCTGGCGCGAATGGACCGAGCTGGCGGTCGGCATCGCGCGACGGAGCGGCGCAGCGGTCGCCGGGTCGATGGCGCCGGTCGAGGACTGCTACCGCCCCGACTTGCGGCCCTCGCCGGAGGTCGCCCTGGACGAGCACCGCGCGCTCGCGAGCGCGCTCGCCGGTGCGGGCTGCGATCTCCTGCTGGTGGAAACCGTGGCGGCCGCGGACGAGGGGCTCGTGGCGGTGCGCGCCGCGGTGGAGACGGGTTTGCCGGTCTGGGTGGCCGCGATGGCGGTGCCGGACGGGAAGATGCGGAGCGGAGATGATCTGGGCGCGTTCTTCCGCGCCGCGCGGGCGGCTGGCGCGCGCGCGGCGCTGGTCAACTGCGTCCCCTGCACAGGCGTGGACGTCGGCCTCGATGCGGCGGCCGCGTCCGGGCTGCCCTTCGGCGCGTACGCGCACATGGGTGAAGTCGACGCGGCTGCGGGGTGGCCGGCGACGCCGGTGCTCTCGCCCGAGGAGTACGCCGCGCGCGCATCTGCCTGGCTCGAGCGCGGCGCGCTGATCGTCGGAGGCTGCTGCGGCACCACGCCCGACCACATCTCGGCCCTGGCGCGGCTTTCTTCCCTCCGGCACGACCCGCTGGACGCCGGATTCGGGCGCTTGAGGTAGATCTGCCCGCCATGGCGGGTTACGCAGTCGCGTTCGCGGCCTTGTGGGCCGCGGGAGGACCGGGCGTGTTCGACCTGGATGCGCTGGTGAAGGAGCGGGAAAGCACGCTGGCTTCCTTTCGCGATCCGCACGCGAGCCCCCTGGCCGCGGTGGCGCGGCACGACTTTGCCGGCGACCGGCCGATGACGTTCGGCAGCGCCCAGGACAGCGACGTGCCCCTCGAGGGCGTGCCGGCGCGCGCCGCCGTGGTGCGCGCCCTCCCGGACGGTTTCGAGCTGGAGCGCGAGGGCAAGACCGAGCGGCTCGCTCCTGGCGCGAAGGTGCCCCTGGGCAGATACACGCTGCGGCTGTCCCATCAGAACTTTCCCGGTGTGGTGGTGCTCGATCCCCTGAGCCCCCGTCTGAAGACGGGGCCGTTCCCGGTGTGGTTCGCTCCCGACGCCGGATCGGCCGTCGAGGCGCGCCTGCTCCGCGAGACGACCCCTCGGGAGGACATCGTGCTCTCGACCCGCGGCAACAAGCGCAGGGCCCTGCGCCTGGGGAAGCTCGAGTTCACGCTGCAGGGCAAGGTCCTGCACCTCACCGCGCTCCGGTTGCTGGAACCGGGCGCGGGAGAGTCGTCCGTGTCCGTCTTCTTTCGCGACGCGACCACCGGCCACGAGAGCTACGAAGTGGGCCGCTACGTGGACGCGGAGTCGCTCGGCGGAGATCGCTACGCGCTCGACTTCAACCGCGCCTACAACCCGACCTGCGCCTTCTCACCCCTGTACAACTGTCCCATCCCGCCCCGCGAGAACGTGCTCCCCATCGCGGTCCGGGCCGGCGAGCGCGACCCAGGCGGTCACTGAGACGACTGAGACGGGGACACCTTACGCAATTGCCCGTGCCAACGCCGTGATGCGCTGCGGATCCTGCTCGACGCGCTCCAGCCGGGCGATACAATCCTCTCGGCCCACCGCGGAGTGAGCATGCAGCGCCTTGACGCCATCGTGGAGAAAGCTCGCGAACGCGCCCGGTTCCGGATCGCGGCGCTCCGGCTCGAGCACCCGGGCCAGGACGAGGTGGCGCTGGGCCGGCGCCTAGTCGCCTCAATGGCGCTTCGCGCAGGGCTCCTCGGCGCGGCGACCGGCACGCTCTCGCTGGTCGCGCTCCCCGTGGGCCTCCCTGCAGGCGTAGCGATCTCGCTCCTGCTCGAGGCCGAGCTGATCTTCGCGCTGCTCGAGCTCTACGGCGTGGACACCGAGGGCGAGCAGGGCCAGCTCAAGCTGTACGCGCTCTGGGCAGGCGCGGGTTTCGCCGATGCGGCGAAAACCGTCGGCCTCCGGACCGGCGCGACCGCGGTCGGGCGCGTCCTGCGTGGCTCGCTGCCTGGCCGCATCATCCGACGGCTCAACCCGGTCCTGTGGAAGGCCATCCTGCGCCGGCTCGGGCTCGAGTGGCTCCCCCGGGCTGCGAAGTTCTGGCCGGTACTGGGAGCGCCGATCGGGTTTGCGCTCGATCGTGCTGCTCTCCGGGCGCTGGGGGACGCGACGCTGGCAACGCTCGATGACGCCGCACGCGCGCGCCGGCGCGCCAGGCCCACGACACGCCGCACCGGCCGCCGCACGATTCGCGTCCGCGCCGCAGGCCGTTAGGTATCGTTCGACCGGGGTGGTGGATGCGAACGGCTCTGCCGAAGTGACCTGTCCTTGGCTGTTCGTGGAGGGGGCGCAGCGCGCCGGTGTGCTGGTCTCCCGCGGCAACTCGTTCGGGAATTTCCGGAACGGGTCGGCCCAGACGAGGTCTGCCCAAATCAATCTCGAGGTCTGCCCAAATCAACTGCTAGCCCCGCCGGCGACTGGTGGGAGCGCAGTGCGCAGGTGCACTGGTCCCGCGGCAACACCGCCCATTTGCGGCCGGCACGACGAGCAGGCTGTCAACACACCAATTGATTTGGGCAGACCTTCCTGCGGGCGCCGGCACGGCAGCCGCACGGCCCGGGTCTCACTCCGGTCAGGCAGGTCCATTTTGAACTCGTTGCGGAACGAGTTGGGGCTGCACCCGGCGCAGGACTACAGCAGCCCCGTGCCTGGGCGCCAACCGGCGAGGTACGCCATGGCCGCAAACGCGAAATAGAGGAAGTAGGAGCCCGGGATCCAGAGCCAGCTGTGCCATGAGGGCAATTCGGAGTCCTGGGGCCATCCGGCGCGTGGGATGGCCAGCCTGGCCATGCCGCAGCCGAGAAGGGCGCCCGAGACGACGTCGAGCAGGTAATGTTGCTTCACCAGCAGCGTGGAGAAAGCGATCAGGAATGCGAGCGCGAACATGAAGCGCCCGACGCGGCGATCGAACGAGCGGGCCACGCTCCCGACGTAGAACGCGTTCGCAACGTGCAACGAAGGAAGGCAATTGACCGGCGGGTCGAGCGCGTAGATGAGGCCCATGGACCATTGCGTGAACGAGCCGGCCGGCAACCCGATCCATTCCGGTCGCTCCATCCTGGTGGGAAACGCAAGGAACACCAGGCCCGCGAGCAGGTTGATGGCCATGAATCCGAGGGCGACCCGGCGCAGCACGCGCGCGTCTCGCACGATGAACAGCGGGACCACCGCGACCGAGTAGATGGCTCCGTAGACGTAGGCCCACGCCGGAACCAGCGGAATCAAGCGATCGACCGATGAGGAGAGGGTGAGCGCACGCTGCGCGGGAATCGCGGCGGCGACCACGAAGTAAGTCTGGAAGATGCAAAGCGCGCCTGCAATCCAGCCCGCTCTCTTGAGCTGGTCGCCCGCATCCACGGACAACGCCGGCCCGCGGATCTCGCTCAAATCGTCCACTGCGACGGAGGCCGCAACGCCCGGTTCATCCCGACCTCTGTCGTACGCGGCGTTCCCGTCCATCGGCCTCCCAACTTACGGTCGAGAGGTGGATGTCCGGCAACGGAAGTGGATCCGAAGTCCCATGCACTTCGCTAGAGCGCGAAGAAGACCGTCAGCCAATCCGCGAGCCGGGAGATGTCCGTGGCCCGCGTGCTCGCGCAGAGCCAGTGCAGCGCGCCCTGGTGGAAGCCGCCCCCGCCGTACACGATGACCCCGGGCAAGGGCAGCGTGGCCAGGTTGAGCACCGCGTAGGGCAGCTTTTCGTCCGCCGTCCCCGTCACGCGCTGGTACTTTGCCTCCACGGCGAGCCGGTTGCCGTTGCGTGCGTCGCGGAAGAGGACGTCCACCTCGCGGTCCTTGCCGTAGATGGTCTTGCCGACCGTGAGCCTGCGCCGGCAATCGAGCCCGAGCGAGAGCCCGACCAGCGCAATGACGCGCTCGAACTCCAGCGCCGAGAGCTCCAGGGTATCGATCTTCTGGGCGAGCAGCCGGCACTCCTCCGCCGTGAGCGGGAGTTGGGCCTGCGCCCCCAAGACCCAGCCCCCGACGCCACCGGGATCCCAGGAGCGGAGCGCCGCGATCACTTCCGGCAGTTGCCGCGGCGGAGAGACGAGCTGCAGGACATTCGACTCCGTCACGGTCTCCGCCTTCCGCTCAGCGCCCAGGAGCGCCAGGCGCGCAGCCGATCCGGCTCCCGCGGGCGCGGCGGCCCGGCGCGGAGAAAGCGGCGCAGCGCCGCTTCGCGCTCGATGGGCCTGACCTGGATCAGCTTCTCCAGCGGCTCCGTGGGCCCGTCGGCATCGAGCCATCCGCAGGCGCGGGCCGCGTCCAGGTCGTCAGCCGAGGCGCTGCCATCCACCAGGGTCTCCAACTCGGGAGGCTGCTCGGGATCCTCGACGATCTCCGCCGCGCGGGCGACGATGGCATCCCGCGGCGCCAGGCCGGCGAGCGAGGGATCGAGATAGGCGAGGTCGATGTCGCCGAGCAGGAACCGGCGTTCGAGAGCGCGCGCCTCGACGCCGGCCACACCCGACCCGCAGAACGGATCCAGCACCAGCTCCCCGGGCGTGGTGCTCTGGGCGATGAGCGTGCGCAGTACCGCGCCCGGCTTGACGGCGGGCCCTGGAACGCCGGACCGGGGCGCCATCAGCACGTCGGGAATGCCCAGGTCGTTGAGCGCCCGCTTTCCTTTCTCGAAGAAGAGGATCCGCTCACTGGCCGCGCGGTAGTGATATCCAGTGCCGCCGCGGAGGCGCCCGCCGTCCAGCGTGGTCTTTGCCCAGACGATCTCCTTCCAGTACACGAATCCGCAAGAGCACTTGCGCGCGCCGTTGGGCAGGCGCGCAGCCCCGAGGCCTTGCTGCTGCTTGATGACGTCGGCGGTCACCTCGTCGGAGAAGAGATAGAAGTGCCGGTCAGCGCGCAGCACCCGATACACTTCCCGCAGCAGCTCCGGCAGCCGCTCGTTCGGAACGGTGCTGAACCAGTTCGTGGTCAGCCGCGTGGTGGTTCCCCTGGCGCGGTGGATCTGAAGCGAGTCGTACGGCGGGTCGGTGACCACCAGGTCCACGGATTCTGGCGCCAGGCTGCGCAGCAGCTCGAACGCATCGGAAACGACGACACGCCCGGGTTCGGGCGGCGGCGGTGCGGCGAAGGGAAGCTCGAGCAGGTTGGATTCGCTCATGCGCGCAATCTGCCCGAGCCCTCTGACATTCCGTTCAGTATCGCGTAACCATCGGCAAAAGTCGCGCGTAGAATTCATCCATGACGGCGATGCTCGCGGCGGCGGTGCTGGTGGAGTTGTTCACTTCGGAGGGGTGCTCGAGCTGCCCGCCGGCGGATGCGGTCCTGGCCAGGCTGCATCGGGAGCAACCGGTTCCGGGCGTGCAGCTCGTGGTGCTCTCCGAGCACGTGGACTACTGGAACGATCTGGGCTGGAAGGACCCGTTCTCCGATGCGCGATTCAGCGACCGGCAGGGCAGCTACGGCAGCCGGATCTACACGCCGCAGGTGGTGGTGGACGGCCGCATCGACGTGCTCGGGTCCGACGAAGCCGGGATCGTCCGCGCCGCCAAGGCTGCTGCGCGCGACCCGCACGGGACCGTCCGGCTGGAGCGGTCCGCGGGCGGTGTCCGGATTTCCGTCAGCGGACTGTCGGAACATCCGCAGGCGGGCGTCATTCTCGTCGTGGTGGAGGACGGCCTGGTCAGCAAGGTCGAGCGGGGCGAGAACGCTGGCCGCACGCTCGCCCACGCGGCGGTGGTCCGCTCCTTGCTCCAGGTCGGTTCGGTGCCGGCCGGCGCATCGCAGTGGAGCATCGAAGTGCCTGTTTCGCTGGAGCAATCGTGGAAGCAGCCGCGCCTGATCGCCTTCGTCCAGGACGCCGCCTCGCGGCGGGTGCTGGCCTCGGGCGCGCTACAGGAACAGCGCGACGGCGCTCCCGCCGAGCGCAATCAGGGCGGCGCCGACGATGAGGCTCATGGTGCGAAGGACGCTCATGCCCGGTAACAAGAGCAAACGCAGTGCCAGTTTCACGTGGTCTCTCATTTTTCGAAGTTTCGGCGAGTTACGCTCGAGCAGGTCCGGACCGGCCGCCAAGTGTGTCCGGAAAATGTGACAGGGTTGTCGGGGCCCCAACGGAAAAAGCTCTCTACCCCTTCACGCAGAGGACCTGGCGCAGTTCGGCGACGACCTCCACCAGATCCTTCTGGTTCTCCATCACCTGCTCGATCGCTTTGTAGGCGCCGGGGATCTCGTCGAGCACGCCCGGATCCTTGCGGCACTCGACGCCCTTGGTCTGCGCTTCCAGGTCCTTGACCGAGAAGCGCCGCCTGGCCTCGCCCCGACTCATCCTCCTGCCGGCTCCGTGCGAAGCGCTCTCGAAGCTCTGCGCGTTCCCCAGGCCGCGGACGACGTAGCTCCGCGTTCCCATGCTGCCGGGAATGACGCCCAGGTCCCCCTTGCCGGCGCGGATCGCTCCCTTGCGGGTGACGAGGACCTCCTCGCCGAAATGCGTCTCCTCAGCGACATAATTGTGGTGGCAGAGTACGGGCTCCGCGAGTTGCACGTCGGGGCGGAACTGCCGGATCACCGACCCGTACAAATCGAGCATCGCTTCCCGGTTCTTCATCGCGTACCGCTGCGCCCAGAAGAGGTCGCGCCGGTACTCGTCCATCTCCCGCGTGCCGGCGAGAAAGACGGCCAGGTCCCGATCGGGCAGGTCCCGGTTGTGCGCCAGCTTCTTCGCCCGCTGGATGTGGATCTCCGCCAGCGTCTTTCCGATGTTCCGGCTGCCGGAGTGGAGCATCATCCAGACGCGCTGGTCCGTGTCCAGACACAGCTCGATGAAGTGGTTGCCGCCGCCCAGCGTGCCGAGTTGCCTGCGCGCCTTCGACAGCAGATCTTTCACCGCGGGAGTGAGGTCCTTGAACTCCTCCCACAGCGCCTTGTCCTGCGGCCTGTCCACGGCATTGCGATGCTCGTGGAACCCCACCGGAATCGCGCGCTCCAGGGCGCCACGCCAGGCGCGGAGGTCATCGGGGAGATCGCCGGCGCTCAGGCTGGTCCGCACCGCGCCGACTCCGCAACCAATGTCCACACCCACAGCCGCCGGGCTCACGGCGCCCTTCATCGCTATCACGCTGCCGACGGTCGCGCCCTTGCCGAAGTGGACGTCCGGCATCGCCGCCACATGGTGGAAGACCCAGGGCAGCGAGGAGATGTTCTTCAGCTGCTCGAGCGCGACGCCCTCGATCTCGTCCGGGCTGGTCCACGCCAGGATGTCCGCCTTGCGGCCGCGGATCCGCTGCATGGCACTGGAACGCATATCACAACCGGAACTGCCGAATGACCTCGCTCAGGCGTAGTCCCTGAGGTGTAGCGGCGCCGGGGCTAAGGTAACGCCGCGGCGATGCGGGTGGCGTAGCTCTCCCGCTCGGCGTCCGAGTCGTACTTCGTCCGCGGCCAGAGGAACCCGCGCAGGCCGTCGCCCTTCCTGCGTGGGACCACGTGCGTGTGCAGGTGCGGCACGCTCTGCGAGATCTTGTTGTTCAAGCAGACGAACGTTCCGTCCGCCTCGAGACCCGCTTCGACCGCCCGCGACACGCGCTGCACCGCGGTCCAGAACGGACCCATCTCTGCCGCCGGAAGCGCGTGGAAGTCGTCGTAGTGGGTGGTCGGCACCACCAGCACATGGCCCTTGAACACGGGCCGGGAATCCAGGAAGGCGAAGACGCCCTCCTGCCGAAGCACGACCGATGCCGGGATTTCACCACGGACGATGCCGCAGAAGATGCAGGGCCGGGCCATTCCGGTACCATGGCACAGGCGAGCAAGCGCCTTTCTGGCTGCATCGCAAGCCGTCGGGAACACGGCAGTTTTCGCTGACGTTTCCATCCGGCGGCCCCGGCTGTGTCCAGAGGGGGAGACAGAGCGGGCCGTTGCCCGCCAAGGAGATGAAGGACATGCGCAATCTACTCGCCCTCCCTCTCGTGGCCGCGGTCGCCTGTGCTGGCGGCGCTTTCAAGGATCAGGCCCGCGCCGCGATGCCGACCAGCGACACGGTGTCGATGGGTTCCCCCAACAGCAGCGCCCAGGCGGCCGCCGCATCGAGCGGCACGGTGGTCACGCAAAATTCAACTGCCGGGGACGCGTCGGCGTTTGCTCGGATGACGGCGACCGTGGCGGTCGTCTTCAACGTGCCCACTGCGGCTTTCCTCGGCCTCCTCCGGCACGTGGTGGAGGACAACGACCCGACGAGCTGTGACGCGACCAGCTGCACCTGGGGTCCCGGTTCCGGACCGCTCGATCTCGTGTCCTACAAGCTGGTCGTCTCGCACGACGCGGACGGCGTCAGCTTCGACTGGGCCCTCTCCGGAGCGATCAAGCCGGGCATTGACTTCGTGACGTTCGCGAGCGGCGTGGCCACGCCCGGCCCCCAGCAGCACCACGGGTCTGGTAGCTTCACGCTGGACTTCGACCAGGCGGGGTTGCTCGGGATCGCCGGCGACGCGACCGGCAAGATGGAGGTCACCTCCTACTCCAACGTGGGACCGGCGCACCTGGACGTCACCTTTACCGGCGCCAAGGACGGCGACCCGACCCACGTGAACCAGAAGAACAACATCCTCTATAGCTACGCCAACGACACCACGGGCGGCGGCGACCTGGACTTCGCGGTGCACAACACCACCAGCGGCGACCGCTTCTCCGTCCACTCCCGCTGGAAGAACGACGGCCGCGGGCGCGCCGACGTGGCGGGCCTGGGGAGCGGCTACAACGTCTCGCTCTCGGAGTGCTGGGGCGCGGCGCCCTTCAACGTGGTGTACTTCAGCTCCAACGTGAAGGTGGTGGTGGCGCCCTGGGGCGGGCCGGACTCCGGCTCCGAGGCGCAGTGCGCGTACGCTCCGGCGGCCTTCTCCTCCAAGTCGGCCCCGTGAGCGTGCGAGGACTCCGCGTAGTGGTGGGCGGCCGGGCCGGCGAACTCGCC